>Ga0179593_1528829_pt1 | contig 13676 bp, 21 predicted proteins | sample CZODoug2_1_08_16_FD_185931 | JGI IMG/M metagenome (GOLD analysis project Ga0179593, IMG submission 185931) | Vadose zone soil fungal communities from Angelo Coast Range Reserve, California, USA - CZODoug2_1_08_16fungal (PacBio error correction) | ecosystem: Environmental > Terrestrial > Soil >... | reverse complement strand
ACCTTTTTTTGGTACTGGCGCAAATGCTCGTGCACACGAATTCTCCCCTTCAGTTTCCCGGATTTGGTCTTTTTTTTCTCCCTTCTAAGCGTGCAGCCTCTGGTCGCCATCTTCTTTTTTTTCTCTTTTCGCTCCTCCCGGCAACAGCTCTTTTTTTCCCACAGGTCGCCGATTGCACGCTTATTTGCGCTTCTACGTTCTTCCAGAGCGTGAAGCGGCTCGTGGTACAATGCTCAGGAGTTTACTGTGAGAGCGCGGTGTGGAAACCCTCCTCATGCCCCTTAGCGCCCCATCCTCTTTTCTTCCCCCCTATCTTATCCGTGGAATCAAACCCCTTTCCAGATGCAAAATTGACCTTTTCTCCGATGCTACTGGGCTTCTGCGAAGTCTATCCTTCCTCTTCTTTGATGACGCTTCTTCTCCCCTTCTGGCTAAGGGGGAGTGATTTTGAGTGATTAGCGGGCGGGTCGGACTGGGACCTTTGTTCGTGGATGACCCCTTTCTTTGATCGACCTAGCCCTCCTTTCCTTTTGTTCTTTCCGTGATCTTCTCCCGTCTTTCTCTTTTTCCCGGGCGTGGTGGGGCTGGGAGATCCCTTAGGAGATTTGTTGTGCGTCCCTTCCCTTCGAGGATTGCTAATACTTTGTTTTTTTCCATGTCCAGTCGTGCTCAATGTTGGCTCCCCTCTTTTCTTTTTTTTTTTTTTTGATGAAGGCAATTTTCCCTTTTTCCCCCCTTACCATGGTTGGCGTTAGACGTTCCCTTTTCCGATCGAGAAGGAAATGTACGGCGACCTGTCCAAGCACCTGCTCGTTTTTTTTCTCTGCCTGGATATGTTTGCCACTTGACCCGGAAGTCCTCCCCTCTTTTTCCGGTTCTCTGCAGGGATGGTAATGCTTCCCCCCTATGTAAAGATCCGTAAGACCCCTCGTTTCCATGTCCAATTGGTCTTTATTGGACCAGGGAGCGTTTCCCCCCCCCCCCCCCTTGACATTCCGCTCGCGAAACCCGAGGGATTGCGGGTACCGGATGTAGTAGCCCCCCATCTTTCCTTTTCGTGGAATAACGTTATCGTGTCCCCTTTCTTCCGCCACGTTGCTTTGCATTCCCGCAGTCTTTGATGGAACTGCTCGGACTTTCTTTTCGTCTATTCGCCTCTTCGGTCTTTTTCTTTTTTCTTGCCCCCTTCTGGAGACCCTTTCTCACCACAGGTATTCTAGCAAAAAGGCAAGGACCTTTTTTGTCATGTTTTTCTTCCTCGTACCCCGACCGCTCCTTCCTTGCATTGTGCTTCCCCACTTGCAAATCTTTTTGTGGCTGACGTCCTCTTTCCGTCGCTGCAGAGGCCTGTTGGAGGTCTCCGACAGGACCCCCCAAACCCCACCCAACCAAAACCCCACATCTCCGAGAACCCCCGCCTCCAGGGGTGGCTTTTTTTTCTTCGGCCCCCACAAAAAGTCCTCTTCCCCCTTCTCTTGATGGCCGTCGATGGTCGCGTTACTTCCTTCCGAGGCCCGATGCTACCTTTATTTTCGGCGTCCAGTAATCATTCTTTTCCCTTTTTGACCTCTCGTACAGAGATTTTTCCCCCCTCTCCCCCGAAGGCGGGAACCAGAAGGGGAATTTTCCCCCCCCCCCCCCCCCCCCCCCCCCACCCCCCCCCCCCCGCGGAAACGACACCAATGCGTCCTAGGAGTTTTTCTTTTTTTCCCCGGTTAAAAGCTTGCCGCCCATTTCCTTTTCCTTTCCGTCCGGGAAGCGGCCCTCCTTTCTCTCCTTGATGGACTGAATCAACGTTTTTTTTTTTCCCGCAAAACCGTGTACAGGCGACCTTCCCGTGTTCGTCTTTTGGCTGACTCTAACCGACAATCGCTCCCTTTCTCTCTCCGTCGATTCCCTCCCTTTCCCTCCGGCACGGCACATCCGAGACCCGAAACAAAGGCAGACTACGAGCCCCTCTCATGCTTTATTGAGAACCCCTCGGACCCCCCCTTCTCCCATTCTGTAGGCTAAACGCGTCCTCCTCTCTTCCTTCGACGGCCCTTCTTTTTCGCAATGATCATCGTCGATCAAGACCGCTCTTTTTTTCCCCGTCTTAATGTAGAGGAGAGAGTAGCTTATGCCCATTTCAACGCTCTTTCGTTGGACGTGTCGAAGTTTTTTTCTTCCCCACCACTGTTACGCCTTTTTATTACAAGCTCGGACGGCAAAGGGTTGTTCCCCTCCGAGGGATGGAGGAAAATCTATCTTTCTCCCCCTTCCTCTGTTTGCGAGACTTCCACTTCACTCGCCCAGATTTCTTTCAACTTGGTCGTCTGCTCCTAAACTTAGGTAAAGGTGGTCTCTTCCCCCGGAAAACTGGACGTACAGGTCTTTTTTTGATTTTTCCTCCCCCCTATCTCTACTCTACCTGAAGTGCCGTTCTTCCTATCCGGGTCTGATCCGGCCCTCTTTTCGCGATGTGCCAAGTGCCGTTTTTTCCTCGTTTAGACGACAAGATGTCGTATTTTTCGTGAGTCTTGCTTTTTCCCATAGAAGAATGTTAGACTTCATCTCTCTTTTTTTTTCCCCTTTCTTGCGGAAAATTAGTTTCCTTTCCCCCTGACCGGATGTGCGTGCAGGATCGCTCCCTGAGGAGGGGAGATCGACGGAGCGCTTTTCTCTTATGGCAGTTTTTGATGTGTTCACCAATGCGAGTGCGTCCCCTCTCCTTGAGCGTCCCTTTGGAACAGGCACTACAGTAGTCGGGGAGGCAGTCCAGCCTTTACACCGGCATTCTTTTTGGCCTCTTTTTTTTCCCTCATTCGTGAGGATGTAGCTTTCCCTTTGAAAGCTTTTAAACCCCTTTGGAGTAAACGTAATAACGTTATCGCTTTGTTGTCCCGCCTTTTCCTTCCCGTATGGGTACAAAATTCGTAGCCCCCTTTCTCGTAATAGATTTAATGTTTGGTCTTGAGCCACTGACTTACGGTTTGTTTTTCCCTTCTTAACCGCCGACGGCGCCCTCTTTTTTCCCCTTTCCGTAATTAACGTCCCACGGAGAAGAGAAATTTTTTTTTTTGGGAAGAGAGATGATGCCGCCCCGGCCAACTTTCGTGTTTCTCCCTGGGCGAAATAGTTTTTGCTTTTCGGACTCCCTTGGCCGAGCGTAGGACTTTTTCCCTTTCTTGCATTCGTAGATAGTCAGCCACAAATCTCTTGCTTCGCCGACCTTGCCGTCTACCGACTCGGGCGTGTCGGTTTTTTTTCTGCCGTTCTTCCCTCACCATTACACCATGTCTTGCCTTTTCCTGCCAAAGGGCGATTTTTTTGGAGAGGGTTATACATAAGGGTTCCCCCTTCCCGGTCCGCGGAGGACTTTCCCTCAGAGCGACTCGACGCCCCCCAAGCAAGGAAATCTCTTCCTTTTTTCCGGTTTTTCCTGCAGAACGTGGCGTTTTTCTCTTTTTGTGCCCCTCCCCCTGTTGATTTCCAGCTCCTGAATTTTCCTCCCCCCCCCTTTTACCCGCAAGATCTCCCTCCCACCCCTCGTGCAGCGGAGAGTGAAAGTGGGGAGGTGTCCCCAGCTTTTCCTGGTCCATAAATTCAGCTTTCCTGAACATGGAAAACTTCCCTTGGTTCCTATTCTATGTCATAGTTGCTGGCGAGACCTCCTCATAAAAGACAGTAGTCCACAAGGTGAGGAATTCTTTCCCCGGTTTAAACACGATCCCGTCTTTCCCCCCCGCTCCCGACGCCTTCTTTTCTTTCTGTAGCCGTACATTATTCCGGGAGATTGGCCGAGCAGTAGAAACCTTTACACAAGTAAGGACCACTTGCATTTTCCTCTTCCCCTTCCCTCAGCCGCTCCCCCCTCCCCCTTTCTCAAACATGAGCCAGGACTGAAATTTCCTTATGAAGATGACGCGTCCTCGCCGATATGGAGCACCACACAACTCTTGCGCCAGACCACCCACGCCCCTGTGCCGCAGCTCCAATTTTTCTCTCTGCAAGGCACCCGCATAGAAACTTCCTTTTCTCTGAAGAGTAGTTACCCGTACAGCCAACACCGACAGTCGAGCTCCCCCCAAATGCATTCATCCCCGCCTCCTTCTTTTCGTCATCCCTTCTTTCCCCCCCGGCTCGGTCCGGACTTCTCCCCCAAAAAAACCGTCCGTCAACTTCAATCGTCCGACTTCCCTTTGCATACTGGCCTTGAATTAAATTCGTAAGTTTTTCCTTTTTTTTTTCTCCCTAGAAATCTTGGTCCCTTTTGCGCTACCGCTGGGGATGATTTTTTTCATATAACATTATCTTGGAGCTTGGACGACTTTCGGAACTGCTTCAAGCGTTTTCCACGCATCGGGAAGAAAGTAGCCCCTGACTTTTTTCCCCTCGTCCCCTCAGCTAAAGAGCGTCAATCCTTTCTCGGGCTTCCATCCTCTTTTTTTATTGCAAGCTGGGCAAGCAGATTATCCCAGAATGCTAGCTTCTTTCCCCAATACGGGATGAATGTTTCCTCACTTCTCATTTGCGCCAGACCCTTCTCCCTCCTTCTGTATCTCTCTCTTCCTCCTACATCCGTTTCTTAGATCTTCACGGTACTGGCGAAATGCTCGTGCACCTTCCCCCTCAGCAATTCCTTTTCATCAACTCCTTTCCCCGTCGGCGAAGCGTCAGCCTCTTTCTCTTCCCTTTCCCCAGTCTTGGAAACTGCTCATCGGGCCCCCTTCCGGCCCGCGCACCACAGTACGACCCCCCCCCTTTCGCCGTTTCTCTCGGATTCGCTAAGTTCTTCTATCCGTGGGCCCGGTTGTTTGTTTTTCTCGAATGGTACAAGCAGTTCCGGAGACGTCCTTTTCCCTGCTTTTGGGAACCCATCCCCTCCTCTGCCCGAAACGCCGGGACGCCCCAGTTCTCCCATCAACACGTAAGAATTGAATTCCCTCCCTATGCAACCTTGCAAGTTTTTTTTCTTGACTGTCGGGTGTTGTAGGTTTTATTGCTGCGACTTTTTCGAACCCCCTCCTTCTCCATGCTTCGACAAACTAGGAGAGAGTGTCCTTTTTTCTGACTTTGAAGCGTGATTCGATGGACGTTGACTGGCCTTTGTTGGATTCCCGGATTTGATCGAACTCTGACCTTTTTCTTTCCTCTTCGGGTTCTTGCTGGGCTCCTCTTACGGCGGGAGCTGCGGAAAATTTTTTTTCTTTTTGGAGAATGTAAGTGAGATCGCCAAAGTCTGGTTTCTTCGAGGATAGCGTCCTCCCCTCAAATTCTTTTTTTCCACTTTTTCCCCCTTCCATGTTGACGCCTCGGGGATTGAGTGTGCGTTTTTTTTTTTCCCTTCAAGTGTCCTTAACATTGGTGGGCTTTTGTCTTTTCACTGTAGCGCTCCCTTTTTTTTTTTGTTGTAACTGGGACAAGTCCCCGTCACTTTTTCTTTCCGTGCGGACTGTCTCTTTTCCCCCTCCGCCGCAATTGGACGTCTCTTAATCGATCGCGCAGCAACGTGACATAGTCCCCCTTCTTCCATGTCAATGGGAAACTGGAATACCTTCTTGCTGGGGACCCCATACAAAATTTGCACAGACCTCGCTGAAACTGGTTTGCTTTCTCTGCGGGTTCGGTGATCCTTCCCTTCGTGAATCACTTCTTTTCCCGAGGGCAACGCACTTTCCACCGCCGTCTTTGATGAAACTGCCGGTTTCTTTTTTTCTCTATTCGCCTATCGGCTTTTTTTTAACCGTGATATGCCCTTATTGGATACGACGGAAAAAAGACCCCTGTCTCTGACCTTCTCGCCCAAAGGCCCTCCTTTTTTTAATGGTTCTTCATCACTTTCCTCCCAGAAATTTTTCAGGAATTTTTGAGTCAACAACTGTAGACTCCGCCTCTTTGTGGATGACTACTAAGATTTTCCAAACTTTCTCTTCCTCCGTGGGGAGGTTCTTCGAAAACGACGCGCTCTTTCGAACATTGATATTCTTTTTCTTTTGGAAGAGGCCAATTTCTCCCTTCGCCCCAACCCCCCCCCGGCCAATGGATATTCTTTTTTTTTACGGACGGGGCAGCTAGGGCGCTCTTCCCCCGCTCGGTCCCGTAATATTTCTTTTTTTTCCAAAACCTTCCTCTCTCCTCGGAGATTGCACACGGCGACTACGGCGGTTCAACTTTTCTCCTTTCTGATGAACTTCCCTCTTTTTTCCAACCAAATTCCTCCGTGAGGACTTCTCCGGTTGGTGCGAGGTTACCCTCTTCATTTCTTCCCCCCTTCCTCCATCCCGACTTCTTTGTCCTTTTTTCTATACCTCTCCTCTCTTTATGGCTGGACTGCCTCTTACAAGAGCAGTCAGGTCCACCCTGTATGCGCCCCTTTTTTTGTCTTTCGATGTCCTCCTTCATCTTTCTTAACCGAAAATCTTTCATACGAGTACCTCGATCCCCCTCCTTAGAACGCGCTTCCTTTTCACCGCACATACGGCTCTCCGAACCTATTTTCCCCAGAAACGCCCGGCCCCTTCCCTCGATTTCTACATTTGCTTTCCCCCGGTTTCCTCCATAAGAAATCTTGTCTTCTTAAAACAAGAATCTCCTTTTCGAAGGCACTTGCCCTCTGCTTCTTTCTTCCCTTCGAGTAAGACCTCTCCCCTTTTTCCCCCCCTTTATCAAACGTATTCACTTTTTCCTTAGACCAAGCAAACCGTCCGCCGTGGCTCAAGCACCTTTTTTGCTGCAGGCTACCCCCGAAGTTGGCTGAAGGAGGTGCCCATTCTCAAACAGGGTTGGGAATACGTGGAGACTCGCTTCGGTGGGCTGGAGGCCCTTTCCCCCTCCCTTGTTGTTTTTTTTTTCTCTCTTCCAGCCCGGCGGCCTTCATCTCCACGTAGGGCAAACCATTTGTTCGTGTCGAGCTCAATACACCTTCGGTACAGGTGGTTGTAGAGCAATAGACCGGTCACCTTTTTACAGCGGCTGGGTTTGATTGCGTCATACCATACTTCTCTACTTCATGCGTACTCTCCCGAGCGCGGGTCTGATCGACGGGATTCTTTTTTTCCTCGGCTTGCAAGTGCCTTCGGCCGCCTCTTCTCCTTTCTAGTTTAAGCCGACAAGATGTCGTAGGTTTCTTTTTTTTTCTTTTTCAACCGGTTGAGCAAGGAGTCCATTTTTTTTTTCTATTAGACGGGCGTTCGGTCTTTTTTGACCTTTTTTTTCCCATGCGAAGGATGGTGCCCTTTTTTCTCTGCGGTAGAAGGCGGAGGGGCTCTCCGAGCGATTGTCGGTTATCGCCCATTCGAGTTGTTCCACTCGACTTCCCCCTTTTTTGCGGACAGGCACTTTGTATCCCTCCTTCTTTCTTCCCTCCCTCGACATGGCTGTCTTTTCTCTTGCTTCCTATCAGAAGTCGAGATGTAGCCTTCTCTTTACAGAGCACCAACCCTTTCTTTGGATACCTTTCTCCAGCCTTTGTTGTCGTTTCCGCTTTTCCTTCCCTTCCTTCTGGGTTACCCGAATTTTCCCCTCTGTTAATAGATTTCCTGTGGTCGAGAAACCTCCTTACGGGGTCCCGCCGACGGAGCCTAGAGTTTTTTTCCGTCATTAAAAGCGAAACCAGCGACTTCCCCCTCTAGCATTGGCAGTCGGAGTTTTGTTCCGAGCCGATGATCGGTCCCTCGCTTCGTGTTTCTCCCTTTTTTCCCCTTTTGCTGTAGGCCCTCCCCCCCCCCCCTTCGCCTCTGACAGGCGAAATTCTTCCACAAACGCTTGAGAGACGGTACCGTTGTTGAGCACCCTTCTTTTTTTCGTTGAGGTTTGGTCGCTGAATTTCTTACAAACATTGGAAGGGAATTGGGCGACCTGAAACCTGGCTATTTTTTCCTTCGGGAGGGGGATACCTAATTTTCTTTTTTTCCCAAGCCCTAATCTTCCTCCCTCCCCTCAAAAGACAGGAAATACTCTTCTTTTTTCATCAAGGAGGGAAAGCTACGGTGCGTTGCAATCTTGTTTCCAAGTTCTTCACGGCTCCTTCTGTACCCCCCCCGTGACAAATTCCATCCCCTTCCCCCAACCTCGTGAAGAGAGCGGTCCCCTTCCTCCCCCGACGCGTGGTCCATAAATTTCAGTTCAACTGTAAACGCATGGGCGTTCTTCTTTCTTTCCCTTTGCTTTGCTCCCTCCTTCCTTCCTTTTCCCAGACAGTAGTCAAAGTGCTTTGCCGGCCGTGCCAGTGTTTTCTTTTTGCTCGAACTTCCAACCGGAGCTCCTTCTTCCTTTCCTTGGCACAGTTCGCCGTCCCCCTTTTTGCGGGCTCCCAGGAGATTGCGCGAGCCGTCCCCTCTTCCCCAACCATGGTCGTCCCCTGAGGAGCCGACTTCCCTGAGAGCACCCCAACCCTTTTTCCCCCCATGGCTTGTCGGAAAAAATTTCTCCCCCTCAAATTTCACCCACGATGCTTTCCTCTTATTGACGCGATCATCGGCCTTTCTATGGCGCAACACAACTTCTCTTTTTCACTGACATGCGCCCCGCCGGCAACTTCTCATTCCCCTGTAGAGATCGGATCGCAAGCAACCCGACCAGATTTCCCTTTCAAATACAGGAGCGTCGTCTTCCTTCCCAGTCCGACCCTCCCTTCCTCCCCTCCCGTATCCTCACGCAAATCCCTTTTTTTTTCCGAAAGCATCGTATAAAATCCTGTTTGCTAAGGTCCGCTCGACAACCCCTTCCCCCCGTGCAATGGCAATCGTTTCCGCGTCCTTTTATTCTGTGCCGTGAATTCAATTGTTAAACTTTTGTCTCCCCCCCTTCTTCCGCGAAAAGCTGGGGAGTCAGGTTTTCCCTTTGTGGGCGGTTTCAAAACAGCGCATCTCAATTATTGTCGCTTGGAATCGGAACGATTTCTCCTCCGCGGGCAAACGCTGGAAAGAAACTTTTCCTTTCTTCCCCTTCCTTCAATAGAGCCCAGTCTTTTTTTCTGGCTCCTTTGGGCGCGGGAAAGCCCTCTTTCTTTGGTCAGCAAGCTGATAGTGACGGAGGCGGCCTTTCTTGTTCCCCCCGATTGCTGAACCAAGAAGGGATGGGACCTCTTTTTTGCACGAGCATTTGCGCACTTCCCTTTCTTCTCCCCCGAATCTTTATCTATCTCTTTTAATCCTTCTTTTTTTTCTACAGATCGGGTTGACAGCGGATCTTCACGGTCCTTTCGCCATCTCGTGAACACTTCCAAGCCCTTTCAGCATCGGAAAGTCGGCGACTGCGTTGCCTTTCTCCTGACCAGCTGGAAGCGGCGCCGAGAACAGCTCTTCGCGCCCCACAGTCGAAGCTTTGAACCTTTTCTTTTCTATAGGATTTCGGATACGTTCTTTTCTATCCCTTTTCCGCGTTCCGCCGTTTTCTTACTGCGTACAAGCGCCAGATAATGTGCCTCTTTTCCTAATACAGCACCCTCTTTTCTCTTCCCCCCTCCTTTGACTCCCCATCTTTTCGCTGAATAGTCCCCCGAATGATTCAGGCAAGATGCAAAATTGTTCCCTCGTCGGAATCTTTGCCGGATTTTTTTTTTTTATTGCGACGAAGCCGGACCTTCTCCCATGATTTGATGACGATCCTTTCCCTCCCTCGGCTAAGGGGAGTGTTTTCTCTGAAGAGTGATTAGCTTTTTGGGTCGGATTGAGTTTTTCCTCGAAGGGTTTTCTCGCCCTGGACAGACGGGAAGTGGAGATGGGTGCTGCGGATCTTATCACGACTTTGTCCCTTGCGGGGGTGCGGGTGCGCTTTCTTCCCCCCTCGTCGATTTTTTGTTTTTTCCTCCCCTTGAGGATTCGGCGTCATAGGACACTTCTTCTTGCAGCAATGTTGGCGCAAATCGAGGGAGTTGTTGCGCGGAGAAGCTTTCCGTGTCCTTACAAAGGTTGGCGTTCCGACCGTCTTTCTCCTTTTTCCTCGCTCGAGAAGGACCTTTTCCCCCTTCCTCCCGTTCCCCTTTACAGCCTGCGGCGGCTCGTTCTTTTTTTCACCGTGACACGGCCGGGACCTCCTTTTTACGATGGTTTCGCGTCCCGATCGCGCCAGCAACGAAGTGACCTTTCTGTCCGACCATTGCTTTTCCCTTTGGGAAAACTGGAAGACACTTTTCGGGAGCGGGGGACACTACCCACCCCTTGACCTCTGATGACGAGGTGTTTCGTTGATTCTGCCGTGTACGTTCTTTTCCCCATTCAAGGAGTCCTTTCCCCCTTATCGTGGGAAACCACGAGTTGCAACGCTCTGTTCTTTGTCCTTGGATTCCCCTTCTTTCTTTGATGAAAATCTCTTATTTCTTTTGATTTTTTTGTTTTTCCTGTCTTTCCGCAGACAGTGATATGGGCCCCATGGTATTCACAAGACCACTCTCCTTGGCCGTTCCTCTCCCCAAGGCCTCCCTTCTCTGCAGAACGTCATCGCCCGACACGCCGAGTAGTTCGTAACACTTCCCCAGCAAGCTTTTTGTTTCCGATCGATGGTTCCTGCAGCCGATAGGCCCGGGTTTTTGTGGTTATGTTTCCCCCCCCCCTACTGCGCTATTCGCCAAGGGTAGCACCCCCCCACCCCCGAAAGGTTGGCCGGTTCCCTTCATCTTTCTCGCACCAACCCCCCCCCCCCCCCCGCGACGGCCAATGGCTCTTCTGGCGTGACCGGTTACTTCCCGTGGCCCGATAGGCGCCTTTTTTCCTTTTTTGGTCCCCTTAATCCTTCTTTCAGACACACAGGACTTTTTCCAAATAGCACACTCGACTTGGTACACAGACGGGTACTCTTCCTCCCCGACAACCCCCCTTGCTCCTTCCCCCGCTTTTCGGGTACTCAACCTTTTTTTTTTAAAAGATTAAGATCCATTTAACGGTTGTTTTTATTATAGACTTCCTTCCTCGACGACGCCTCCCCCCCGAATGGCTGGACTCTTTTCTCCTTCTACAAGATGACTGTACGAAACCAACCGTGTACTGGATTCTCCCCCACTCGCATTGTTTTTTTTTTTTTTTTTTTATTTTTTTTTTTTTTTTTTTTTTTCTTCCTTTCTCCTTTATTTAGGAAGATAAGTAACCACCTGCATACTCTCTTTCCTCCGTAGCTCTCCCTTTCCCTCCCTCCTCATCCGGCACCGCAATCCGGTCTCCTCCCCCATCTTGTCCGCAAGACCGCAACGCCCGCGGAACGCAGGCTCTTCTCTTGCGCAAAAGGTTCGACGCTTTCCTTCTGGCTAAACCCTCCTCCTCTCCGCGACGGCACGTGACAATTTTTGATCCTCGTAGATCAGACCGAGCCCGTGCGTCTTCCCCGTTTGTCCCTTATGACCAATCACCCCCCCCTCGCTTCTTCCCCCTTGACGTGTCGAAGTGCTGCGGTCTTTTCTGGAGGTGTACCAAGATCGACGACCCACGGTGTGCGTGCTTTCTTGCACGACGGGGCTGTAGTTTCTTTCCTCCTCGTGTTGTGGGTGATCTTACGTCCCTCCCCGGAGGCCTTTTCTCGCAAAACCTTGGTCGTAGAGCTTGTCCCACCTCGGACCAATTTTTAGAGCATCCCTTTCCACACCTATGCCTTCCCGGCGAGGTGTTCTATACTCTACATTTTTTTTGAAAGAAGTTGACTGCTTCGCTTTCTGATCGACGAGGATACAGTAGGATTCTTTTGCAATTGCGTTCTCTGCGAATTGAGGTCTTCGCGTTCTTCTTTTAGGAGCGTAGAAAAGTTTTTTGCGAAACCGAGCTGATTTCCCGGGAGTTTTTCGGCCTTCCTTCTTCCTTCCCATGAGACGTTCTTTTTCACTTTCTTCTCTGTCTCAGAAGGAGGAGGTATCATCGACGGAGGCTTCGATTGTCGGCTCCCCCCCCCCCACTGCGAGTTGCGCCCATCTCCCTCGCCGTTGCGCGGTACCTTTTTTTCCTTTCATCTTTGTAGACGAAGTCGTGGGATGGCTCCCTTTTCCCGTCGTAGTCGAGGATCGCTTTTCTCTCCACTAGTTTCTTCTTCTTAAATGGGATCGGACCCCCCAACCAGTCTTTGAGTACCCTTCTCACGGGATCGCCCTTCGTTCCGCCCATCCTTTGTACAAGTTTCTTTTGTACCCCTTCCGTCGACGTGTTGTAGTGTACTCTTTTTCTGAGACACGAATCTCCCTCCAATTACCGCCCGCCGGCTCCTCTGCCCCGTCAGCCCTCTTCTCCGCCAGAAGAGACATTTTCGTCGTCTTTGTTTCGAAATGGCAACCTTTCGGAGTTTTCTTCCTCCCCCGAACTAGCGCAGCGTTTTCTCCCGAACTTAACACTTTCCTTTGTTGCCGCGACATTTGCTGCCCCCCGCTTGCTGAGCCGACATTTCCCATTCCCTGACCTCCTCTTTCCTTTGTCGGTTTTCCTTTGCAGAACACATTAAAAACAGTCGGGGCCTTTGGGGGGCCACGGGCGCTTACCGGTTTTTCCTTCCGGGAGAGGGCCATAGGGCCCCAGAGAACTTTTTCTTTTCTTCCCCTTTGAATAGAATAGACGAACCTCCAACTCCTCCTCTGCATTTCTCAACTCCCTCACGGTGTCTTCTCGCGAAAGTGGCGTTGCCTTTTGGTTGTAACCTTCTTTTGAATGTGGACTACTACCTCCCCCGGCAGATCCTCGAGACAAACCCCCCGAGAGCGGTGCCGGTCAAGGAGGGTCCCCTTGGTCCATAAAGTTTTTCCCTTTCCCTGGAAAAACGCCAGGGGGGCGGCCCCCCCCCCCCCTTCTTTTTCTTTGCTGGCGCGATCGATTAACCAGACCCTTGGATCCCCGTTCGTCAAAGTGCTGGCGGAGTTTTTTTTTTTTCCCCACCTCTCCCGGCTCTCCTTTCCCCCTCTTCTTTTCTTACTGGGGAATTGTAAAAGTACTCCTTTCACAAGGAGATTGACCGAGCGTTCTGCCCAAACATTTTTTGTCATGCCGCATTGCATTCTCAGCGGCCCCCCCTTTCCCTCCCTAGGCGCAAACTTATCCCTTTTGAATTTCACCCCGAATGTACGGGGACTCTTTCTTATGGCGCACAAAAATCGCCTGTTGGACGACTTTTTCATCTTCCCCACCACGCCTTTCCTTTTCCCCCTCTCCCCAGGCCGGTTAGAGCTCCTTATCCTCCCTCATCGCCCCTTCCCGGCGGTCTAGTCTTTTCTGAGCGTAGTTCCGTCCCTACACCGGCCAAGACGATCCCCTTCCCCGCTTCAAGTCCTTCATCCTCTAGCAGCTTCATCCGCTTTTTCTCTTTCATTCCCCTTCCTCGAGTTTGCTACGGTCCTTAAAACCGACAACACCCGACAAGACACTGACTCGTCCAGGACGGAATCCTTCCTCAATGAGTAAAGTGTGATTCCACGGGCCTCCCAAGTGGGGCGTCCTGTCTTTTTTTCCCCCCGCTGGTGCCTTCTTTTTTCTACATTATCTTTTTCTTGGACGCTGCGGCGCGCAGCCGCGGGCCACACGCTCTTCTCCCCCTAGAGAACGAACGTTCTTCCTCCTCCTCCTTGGCAATCGGAGAATGTGGTTTCCGCCTTTTGTGCCGATGCGATATTCCAGATGGAGAGTATATGACCCCTTCACCGCTTCGCCGCTGCCGATGCTCTCCTCCTCCTTTATGAAACTGAAGGGTTCTGTTATTCTCCGTATCATTTGAGCCAGTACAGTGTTTTTTTT
>Ga0179593_1400094_pt1 | contig 13676 bp, 21 predicted proteins | sample CZODoug2_1_08_16_FD_185931 | JGI IMG/M metagenome (GOLD analysis project Ga0179593, IMG submission 185931) | Vadose zone soil fungal communities from Angelo Coast Range Reserve, California, USA - CZODoug2_1_08_16fungal (PacBio error correction) | ecosystem: Environmental > Terrestrial > Soil >... | reverse complement strand
CTTTCCCTTCCGATCTCGCTAGAAACCCACCCAGCCCACGATGATGTACAGTTCTTCCTAAATCCCTCCGTAGCTCCGCAAGGTGTCGTTAAATTGGTCCCTACAGTCCTCTGGCCGGCCCCATAAGCTTCCACAGGGTTTTTCCATTTATGTTCCAACTTTTTTTTCAAAATTCTAGCACGGCAGTATAAAGCATTTCGACGACCCCTAAATGCTGCAACCGCCCCTCTGCTCGCTTTTTGTGGATCTTTCCCGCACAACCCCTTTGCCGCTCCCGCTTACCAACCAGCTTCCCTCGGGCCCTTCCCCCAGCCGCGGTCTGCATCAGTCCACCAAAATGTACCCTTTCTTACAGGCCTAAGTTTTTTAGTTTCCCCGCGGATTTTTAGATTAACCCACCCCCAGGCTTTTTAATATGTCGCTTGCCCCCCTAGAAAATGGGTGAATGAGGCGCCTCTGGTTGGAAAACCCATTTACACACGGCACTTCTGATTTGAGGCCCCCCTTTTACTTATTCCTTCCGGCAATGAGTAGTTCAGCGGGCAATAACTTTGGACTTCCTCGTCTGACACATATAAAGTTCCCCCCCCTGCCGAATCCGGCATGATTCCGTTCAGCCCCCACACAAGAACCAGTGTCTCAAAGCAACCTTTTCCGCTGTTATACCTTTTGGCGCATTTTTCCCACACCACAAAAAGAAATTGTCCTTGGCGCCTTTCATTTCTTCCCTCAGACACCATCAACTCGACGGTTTAGGCGCGGTATCACACCACTGATTTGATCCGTGTTAAAGAAGAAGTTTTCCCCCCCCAATGCCGCGTGTACCACCCCCAAATTCCTGACCGGCCCCACTGGGTTGTTTTATGTGTTTTTTCGTGGTTCTCAATCCCCCCCCACAAGTTGCAAGCCCAACTGCGCGGCTCAACCCCACGTGGTCGTCCCACCCCATGCGTTTTTAAAAAACCGGTGCTTCTTGGAGCCCCACAAATTTTTTTTCCTGGGCCCAATTTTTGAAAGTGGAATCCTTGCAACTTTTTTGGCCCCTTTCGCGTTAGACGTAATGACCCTTACAACCTTCGGTTTCCCCCCGCTGTGCGTCCCCCACCCTTCCAGCTTGACGACCCCCGACACTTTGGGGACGTTTAACCATTTTTTTTCTCTTTTCCGGGACCCCTCTGTTTTTCGCGCAACCTTTGCGGAACCTACCGTACTGCTTGCGGACCGGAAGGGCCCTTGGAACTTTTTCCTCCTCGGTTCATAATCTTGAACAGGCATAGACCCTTTTTTTTAGTGCGGATTCTCCTCCAGTTTGATGCTTGCTTCTACTTCTAGCTGCGCGATTACCGTTTTGTCTCTCTCTCCCCTCCGTTTGTTAGCCTGACTTCCCTGCAATCGTAGATGCAGGCTTTGTTCGATCGCTCCTCACCCCCCCCCGAAATGCTGAGGACGTTTTTTCTCGGGGGATTTCCCTGTTATGAGGTTCCTCTTCCCTTTCGAGGTTAACCATCTCCCGCTGGCTACCTCTTCGGCTCACTGAAAGTATGCGTTTTTCCAACTTTGTAGATTAGTGTTGTGTCCCCCCCCCTTCGGAAACCATGGTCTACATCGTGTGGCGGTGGGTCCCCTACCCTTTTGCCTTTTTTCACTGGTACCATTCGCCGCCTTCAAAAATTTTGCTCGTCGCAAAACCGTTCCTTTTCCTTACACCCTTCCCCCAAAACAGGGTTGGATTTTTTTGGACGTTTGCCTTTTTTTCTATGGGCCTTTTTGGATTCGGGTAACCTTGACATCGCGTATTGTTGGGTTGTGCAATCGTCTGTTTGCTTTTTTTTCCCCTCCCCACCCACCTGTGTCCCTTTGAATTTCCGCCTTGGCATTTGGACTCGTTTTCTCATGGGTGTTGGAACCGCGAACATTACACTTTTTTTGACAAAGTTGTATTGGCCGCCATTGAGGCGCGCGAACCCAAGCACTTTTCTGGGTTGGGGTTGCGAATATTGCGACAGGCCTTTCCACCCAAAGCTGGTGCAGCCGGCGTTTTATTTTTTTTTAGGCCGATTTTTGGGTTGAGGAATCCTGAAGTTGCTACTGTTCGTTGTCACTTGTTTTGAAGAATTCCCAGAGTAACCTTTTCCCAAATCGCGTTCTTCTTTTTTATGACTGCTTTGTGAAACCTGCTGTTTAGCGCGTCCTTTGAATGCGTGCCGTGGTTCGCAATTTTTACCAAACCCCCTTCGGTTCTTTCCCCTTTTGATTTCCCTATGTTGACACGCTCCTATTCCCCTGGCCCCCCCTTTGTTAACGTCCCCCCCCCCGGTTCCCCCGAGAGCGGGCGGCGCAGTCTTTACCCCCATTCTTTTGGGCTGTCCAGTAAAAGTGTTTTTTTCCCAGACGCGCAGGACCTTGTGGGGGGGTCTTTGGCAGCGGGATGTTGCACTATTGTTGCTTCGTGGTCCTCAACCCCGTGGCTTCCTCATTACATGTTTTTGTAATCTTTTTTTCTTTAGCCGCGGAGTTCTTACTACGTGCAGTGTTTACATTTCCCCCCAAATGCTTTGATTTCGGGATTGGCCTTTTTTGATGGTTGCGTGCGGGTCCTTACCCGCTTGTAACATCCGTGACCCCTTGTGTGCCCTGATTTCGCCGCCCTTTATCGATGATCTCCCGTTTTTTGCTACTTTTTTCATGACATCATACGTTTCTAGGCCCCTGCATCTTTCTTCTTTACCCCAACCTTTTGTTAGGGAGATGATCCCTCAACCTGCGGACCCTGGCGGATGCCAAAGAACCAGGCACCCGTGATCATTTTTTAACCGGGGGCGCCCTCCCCCTGCGTTTTCAAGTTGGCCAAGAGCGGTCCACCGGTCGCACCGCAAGTCCCCGTAGGCCTTGTTCTCATCGAACAGATTTTAATGTTGTACGTTAAGTCCCAAAGTATCCGGCAAATGTCTGTTTTTAGAGTTTCCGCGTTGATGTGTGTCCGGCGTTGGACCCCGGCCAACATACATGTGTTTGTCTCAACCTGGGCTCCTCGCTTGTCCTTTTTTTGGCTTTTCCCCCCAGTTTTTTGCAGCGGGATTCAGAACGCAAGCCCCCTTTCCTCCCCACGTTGGCCAATGCCCACAGCTCGCTTTCGAAACTGTGACTCCGCGGATTACACCATTGTCGCTAAAAAAAACCAGTTTTAACTATGGGTAGAAAAGTACACCAGACCCCTGGGGCGTGAAAGTCGATGGATTGAAAAAACTTGCCCCCCGGCTGACCTTTCTTTTGCTGCCGATAGGCAATTTTTCAGTTCATTTTTTGAACGGGGCAATTAGGGGCGGAGTGCTTTCCCCCCCCCTTACCCACTTTAGAGGATTTCTTTCGGCTTTTTCTCCAAAACCTTTTTGCCCAACAGCCCCCGGCAGATTCCGATCTGACACAGAAAATGGCGTTACTCCCCCATGAATTTTTTGTCCCTTTTCACTGGGGCTCCCTTAGCCCCCCCCCCCTTCTTTGACATGATTTCAGTGGAGCTTCTTCGGGCCCCTGGAGGCAATACCTTCCAGTTGGTTTTTCGACGGGGTCAGGCGGATTCTCACCACATAGCCCCCTCGAAGAAAATGCCATAGTTCCGACCCCCGGAGAGGTGCCCAACCCTTGGAGCAATTTTTTTTAGTGCGTGAATGCTGGGAAAACCTGGATTGCCCCCCGCGGGTGCACCAGCGTTGGGCCAAGCACCTTATGCACCGTGCACCCAGACTCAAACCCGTCCCATTCAAGCTGCGTAACCGTTGAATCCCCCCTTGGAACGTTTTTGCTTTGACTCCCCATTTTGTGAGGCTGTCGACCACGATTTCACCCCCCTCCCCGTGCGGAACGGCTTCCACACGCGCTTGGAGCCCGCCTTTACCGGCAAAACGTCTTTTTCTTTTGCCTGACTTTCCCCCTTTGTGAACCCCCTCTTGTCTTTCAGACGGGAGGGGGTACATTCCTTTTCAACAGGCTGTTAAACATTTTACTGGGCGAGAGTGTTTTTTGTTTAGGCCCCTGGGCCGCATTAACCATCTTTATATTCACTTTTTCCGAAAACGGTTTGGGGGTTCGATATCGGAGAGCGATTCACACTACTCTTCGAGTTTTCCTTTCCCCCCCTTTTCTTAGTTTACCTCCGCGGTTCTCTTTCTTTTCCCCAGTGGTGTTTTGAGAGCTAGTCGCCCCATCATTGAAAGCTATATAAAGTTATAGGAAAGCAAGTGGTGGTGATCCTGGTCCCCGTACCCCTCCCCCCGTGGGGTTTTCTTCGTGGTTTGTGGAATTCCCCCCCCCCTCCTTTCTCCCCGTCCTTGCCGTTTAGGTTCCCTGCAGAAGAAAAGTGTTTCGGTCACCCTGTACTTCGGGTGGTCGAGTTTCCCCGAGCCACACGCCATTGGTTTTCGTGACTCGGTTTGACCTATTGGTGGGGGTTCATCTCGTGCGGTGGAGCGTTTTTCGCATTGGCATTTCCTCCGATCGGGCCCGCCTTTTGATCTACCTTTTTCACTCTTATCAAACCCAAACATTGTGTTCTTGTCCGTCAAGACAGACTTTTTGCCCAGTGATTTTTTTTTTTGTTTGATGTCCCCTCGGGAGCAATTTATTTAGTATTTTCTTTTGGAAAGTGAAACCATCACTACCACCCCAAATGCTCCACGTTGACGAATAGAGCGGTCCATTTCGTTAGTTCTTTTCAGAATACCTCCTTATGCGGCACCCAATTGTGTATTTTTTTCTATTGGAAGAATGAGCGCGTGACCTTTTGTCAAGTTCGTTTCGTTTGTTTTACATGTTCCCCATGCCTGGACTTTTTTGTTCTGTCATCTGTGTTGTGGGATCGGACCTCCTGCTCGTCTTCTTATGTCCTTTTTTTTTGGACCTGCTTAAACCCCCTTCCCCAATCCGCCCTCTTCCTCGCTTTTTCCCATTTTGCGGTTTTCCTTTTTGCATCCGTGAAACCCCTTTCCCTGCTCGCGGAATTGCGTGCCCGTGGTCAACCTGTTTCAATACATTCATTCTTTCGGATCAGTCTATGTCCCTCCCTTTTTATCACACCTGTTACTTTTTAAAAACCCGTTTCAATTAGATTTTTGCTGGGTTCGGCGCCCCCTTTCACCAATTTATCTTTTCCCGTGGTCTTTCTTTTTTTTTTTCCTTCAGTGCAAGTCATGCAAGTTTTTTTTGGATTTTGTTGGTATCTCGTGGTCGCCACTTATTGTTTTGGCTTTTGTTTTTTTGCGAACCACCCTTTTTTTTTTGCACCTCTTTTTGCCCTCATCCCGGCCGTCTTTCGGGGGTCAATTTTATACTATGCCAAGACATTCACAAATGCTCTGGTTGATTTCATGTTCTTTCTGACTCCCTGGCTCCCCGGTTATCGCCGTTTACCCCAAACGTCATCGCTTGTGGGGGTGGTTGGGGGGAGGGGGGTTGGTGTGGGGGGGGGGGGGGTCGGGTGGTGGGGCGGGTGGTTTGGGGGGTCGGGGGGGGGGTGTGGGGGGGGGCTGGGGTGTGGGTGGGCTGGGGGGGGGTGTGCTCGGTGTCGTGGTTTGTGGAGTGGGGGGTTGCGGGGGGGCGTTTGGTGTGGGGGTAGTGGGGGGTGGTGGTGTGGGGGGGGGGGGCGGGGGTGGGGGGGGGGAAACAAACAACCCGCTCAAAAAAAAACAACCCCACAAACAACAACCATCACGCCCTTTTATCTTCCTCCCTTTTCCGGATGATCGCTTTTGGCTTGTTCATCGACGCCGGTTTGTTTGTTCCATATGTCCTTCTCTCCTCCCCACCTTTTTTTGGGTGAGTTTGCTTATTTGCTGTCCGCTGGCTGCATGTTTTTTTGCAACCCCCTTCACCCCCCTCTACTATTTGGCGTAGTCCACAAGTTTTTGTGAATCAGCCTGTTTCCAACTTTGTTCCTTCAGCACCCCAAGCCCCGTAGCTTTTTTCACCCATTCGTCGAGTTTATTTTTTGTTATGTCCCCCTTTCCGTTAGTAATTACGAATGCCGAACGCAACTTTGACCTTTTTGCAACAAGGGTGTTGTTCTCGGTAACACAAACCTACTTTTGATCACCTTTCTACCCACCCCCCTTTGGGACGCCATTTCGGTCCCGCCTGGTTTCACATCTTTTCACCCCGCTATCAGAAATCCTGCCCCACCAAATTTACCATTTTTCCCTTTCCCGTGACCCCATTTCGCCGCACCGAACCCCCCAATGCCCGCCTCGTAAACCTTTGACTCTTTTTTTGGACCACTTCTTTTTAACCAGGTATCTTACCCCCCCCCCCTTTCGTCATATTACAGTTGTTAGACACAGCAATGGGGAGGATGCCCCCAGATCCTTTTTAGTTGAACCCCAACGTCCCCCCTATTCCGCGCGAAGTGGTGTGTTTTCCAAAGTTTTTCCCTCATATGGGTCCTTGATCCTCACCATCGGATGCCTGATTATAACTTTTCCCCTTTTGCTGATGTTCTCTGTCCCTTCCCCCAAGTAACAGCTTACGGCCCATTTTGTCTTCCATCCCAAAACACAATAGGACAAGGGCGTCCAAAAAGTTTTTTTTTTTCAGTTGGTTGCGGTACTGCCCAACTGATTCTCACCACCTCCGCCCCATGAGCAAAAAATCCCTGGGGGTTGGGCCCTCTTTCTCGTGCCCCTCCCACGCAATACCCAATCAATTTCCTTTCCGAGTTCTTTTGATCACACCAATCCTTGGTTCAACACCCCACTGTCAAAACGGCAGTCTTTTGCAAAGGTATTTTCCTAAGGAAGACACAAAATTTCTTGAGTGGTTTCAACCCAACTTGTAATTGGGCTTTTTGTGTTACCCTTTCCTACCACCAGCTTTGGACGGGGACCAAATGGTTTCCCCCCCCCCACCATAAGAGGGGGTTCATTCTTACATTGTCTTTATCCCCAAAGTCTTGTTCACCCTTCCCAACTGGGTTTCCAACCCACAGCCAGGCTTTCCCAGTTTTTCCCCCCCCCAAAACCAGGCCCACTTTTTGATTTTTAAGTCTTTCCTTTCCACAGTTTCGAATTACAACCGTATTCCGTTCTCTCCCCCGGTTTAAGTGACATTGCACTTTCAACCCCCTTGGCTACCACTCACGTTGACCCAAGTGTTGCTTGTCTTTGAGCCTTTCCATTGTCTCGACTTGTCCCCAGCTCTTCGACGTGTGTGACAAACAATGCCTTGGATCCTTTTCAGACTCGCCCCCGGCCTGCTTCTTTTTCCCCCCCTGCGTTTGCGGTAACAGAACTGCCCGCTTCGAACTCCTGACCGCACTTTGAGTTTTCGGTTCCACTTCCCCCCCCTTATTGACAGCGTTTTCCCACCATTTTCTGAACCCCGGCCGGTCAATCGCTTCCCTTGAGGAAGCTCTCTGTCACATTTCCATTTGCCCCCCACTTTTCTGCTCCTTAGCCCCTGCTCTAGCGTTTTTTTGGCTTCCTCTCTTTGGTGTTTTTTTGTGAGGATCGCTGTTCAAATCGCCCTCCCTCCCATAGTAGCTTCTTCCTTTGCCAGGTGGTTTTGCCGAACGTCTCTTAACCTCGCTTCCCCCCTTTCCCGTTTCTGGGATGTGTTCACTCCTGGATGCTCAGTGTTTGTTTTCATGTTTCTGTTGGGCTGCCACTCTCAGGTTAAAAAAACTTATTCGTCCCCGTGTCTCGCGGCTCTTTTTCCCCTTGACAGGCTGGCCCCCTCCCCGTTCCAACCCTTCTCTTTTTTTCCCCCCCTGGTTGACCCCCGGTTCCGAGACATTGAGGCTAAACGAGTTTCTGCGTGTGGAGCGTTGTTGCACTGCATTTGTTCCTGGGTCCCCGTTTCACCTGTCTTATCGCACAAGTTCCCCTTTTGACTTTTTTTCCCTTTTCACCAATAAACATGGGCTGAATTTGGTTTTTCGCGTTAGATGTTACGTCCCCCTGGTTAAAGGCCCCCCTGTGCTTTTGCGTTTCCTCTTCTTGTCGGTGCACTCGTTTTTTGGTTTTTTTTTCCCCCTGCTAACCCCCTTGGATCAGTTCAACTTTCGGACCTTTGTCGGGCGCCGATTGTGCCCGATTCGCCTTTTTTTTCTCATGTTTTGGATTCAATTCTCCCCCCCCCTCCGGTCTTTTTTTACAAACCATTTTTTCTCTTTCTTTACATTTTTTTAGAGTCCCACTCGGGAAAACAGAATTCCTGGGGGGTTTTTTTTTTTCATCCTTTGACTTTTCTTGATCCACCCCCCCAAGCTTTTGTTCTTTTTCTTTTGAGTATTGAGGAAGCTTTTGGGTCTTTCTAATACATTGACGATGTCTCCATGAAGTTCCCGGCTTATAAGGAAGCTTAAGGTCCAATCCTTCACCTCCCGAGAGTTTTCCAAGGGTTTGTCTAGACCGATTTCTTCCTTCTTCTGATTTTTTCCCACGTGTCTTATTTCTTACTTTTGCGTTATCTGTGACGTTTTTTTTTTCACGTTTTTTCCACTCCACCTTCTGGCGGCGGTCTCCCCTCTCACTTCATACCTTTTTTTTCCCCCTCTTTTCTCCACCACTGGTTTTTTATTAACTTGTATTCCTCGTTTTATTCCCCCACCAGCTCGCTTCCTCCTTTCTGGGTTGGAGACTTTTTAGAACAATTATACCTTTTTTTTTTTTTTTTTTTCTGATTCTCCATTGTCCCCCCCAAACTGGTTTCTGGGTCCAAGAAACCGGTTTTCCTCTCCTGAAGGGCTGTGGTTTACCCCCGGGGGATTCTATTGTTGTGTTTCCTGTTCGTCATACCCTCCCTTAAACAACCACGCGTGGCCCTCTTTTCTGTGGCGGTCAGCGACACTTTCACCTTCGCTCTCATCTTTCTCCCCACGTGTACCACCCCTTTACCATTCCCCAAATTTCTTTTTCCGTCCCTGGAATTAACATATTCGTCGCCTTTTTTCCTTCGTTCGTTTGTAACCTGCATTTTCCTCCCCCCCCCAAATTCTGGAGTCTTCCCCTTCAGCCGAACTGTTATGGTATTCAGATTTTTTTTTTGACCTGCCTTCCCTTCACCTTTTGCCGTTCGGCATTCTTTCCCTATGCCCCCCCTCTTTATCCCTTTCCCCCGTTGTTTTGATTAGTCGCGGCTTTTCATTTTCAATAATGCGGTTCTCCCCCAGTGCCAATTAATCCCCCCCCCTGCCCAACCGTCTCAATTCCGTAACCAGTCCCTTGCTGAACTTCATCCCCAAGCCTTTTCTGCTCCCCCAAGTCCAAGTTTTGGTAGTCCCCTTAGGCTGTTATCCCCCGCAGGCCCCCCCCCAACCTGCTTCCCAAACCCTCTTCTCACTTCTCAAACCACAATAGACCACCAGAGCATTTTGTCAAAATTTCTGTGACCCCCCGTCTTTCTTTAGTCCCTTTTTTTTCCCATTTTTTCCCTACCCCCAGTCTTTCGAACAAATTGACCCAAGATAACCTCCCTCTTTAAATGCCTGAGTGGCCCTCCGGGTGTTTGTTTCCTTTTTTTTGTATGGTATGACTCGTCCCCCCCACCAATATTTTTGAAGTCCCCCTGCCTTCCCACCAAAGGATAAATTCTAGCCCGATTCATCTGTTTCCCTTTGTCCCTGATCCAGTTTTCAACAAAGCCCCCCCCCCCCTGTTTCCCCATGACTACTTTTCCTCACCCCATGTAGCCGAACCCCCCCCCCCCCCCCCCGAATTTCATCTCCGGCTCTCTTTTCTCTGACCCGTTTTCATGGATTAACCCACCCCCCCCCGTCATAAAACCACCAGTTTTTTGAAACTAATATTGTACTGGGTTTTATTCCCCCAGTTCCTGAAATTGTCTCTTCCTTTTCTGCTCCCATCTTGGATTCATTTTGGCAAACCACCACCTTTTCCCCCCCCCCCCCTGTCACCGTATCCGCGCTCTTGAGTTTTTTTCCCCAAAGTTTTTTAACATCATTTTCCATTTGCGTACCCCCTGCCACTATGTGTCGTCTGATTCAAGGCTTGTAAAGTCAGAAATCTCCCTTTCCCCTTTTTTGTCCCATTGTTTTGACCCACTGTCACTCGACCTGTCCAAGGGGATCTCTCCCCCCTTCAACCCCAAAACACGACAATGGCGTAACTCATCCAAACCGCTGTTCCTTTTTGTGTTCCTTTTTCCAGTGCCCGGTGCTCCCACTGGCTTTCCAGTCCCCCCCACTCTTTTTGCCACTCCACACCCATTGCTTCAACTGTGTCTCTTTTTCTTGGTTTTTGATCAACTTCCCACCCATAAATTTGTTCACGCCCTTGGGACTGTTTCGGTTTCTACTTATCCCACTTACCCCCTGATTTTTCTCCAATGCCCCCCATTTTCGGAAGCAGAACCAAATTTCCGGAACCATTTTTCAACACCCATTGTTATCCATTTGTGTTCTGTTCCGCCTACCCTGTAAGACATTGCCCAAAGAAAATATGACCGGGTTTTTCCCAACTCTTTCCCCTTTTCCCGGCCCCCACCCTTGTCACGTGGCACCAGGCGTACTCTTTTCTCTCCCCCCCCCCTTTCTTTTTTCTTTTTTTTTTTTGCTCTTCTTTTCCCTTTTGCCGTACGATCCCCCATTATTTCTCGTCTTTAGTCGTTCCCCCCCTTCCTTGCCCTTTCCCTCCCCCTTCCTCTTGGGATCCTATTTCCCTTTCAACTTTCTTTCTCTTTTCCGAATTATTTTAACCCATGCTTTCCTTTCATTTCTTTTCGGTTCCCCTTTTGCTCCCCTTTACAATTTTCTTTCCTTTATATCTTTTTTTCAACCGTCCTCCCCATTCCCCTTATTTCACCCCCTTCCCCGATAAACCCCTTTTTTGTTCCTCCCTGATGTACCCAATCTTTCAGTTAATAGATGTTGTAGATCACTCGACACACACCTCCCCCTCCCTCGACCTTGATACCTCTTTTTTTTTTCCCTCTTCGTCCCCAGGAGGACCCTTGTGTCCCCCGGGAGTAGGAGTGATATAGTAGATCCCCCCCGCCTCTGCTTGGGTGCAGAGAGTTTCAAGAAGGACGCCGGAGCAAGAGAACGCCCCCGCCTCTAACCGTGGGACTCCCAACCTCCCCAACCCCCCACTCCCCCAAGCCCGCCTCCCCCCCCCCCCCCCAAACACACACAAACCACCCCCCAAAAACCAAGCCCAAAAACGAGAAAACCCACGCCCCAAAGAGACGCGCCCAAACCCCCAAACAACCAAAAAATACAACCCACCCCAAAACCCCGACCCGTAACCCCCCCCACCCCCCAACCAGCCCCCCCAAAACCCACCCCCACACAACAACAAAAAGAACCCCCACACCCAAACCCAAAAAACAAGAAGAAAACACCAACCCCCCCCCTACAAAACCCCACCCCCCCCAAAGAGCACCAACACACAAACCCAACCAACAAACCCCCAACCAGCCACAAAACCCCAAAGAAACAAAACCCCAAACTCCCCAAAAAACCCCCACAAACCGACAACTCCCCCCCCTAAAAAAAAAAAAAAACAACCAAAACACCAACAACCCCCCCCCCACAAGGCAAGATACCCCCCCCCACGAAAAAAACACAAAAACCACACCCGATTCAAACACAAAAAAACCCCACCAAACCGGAAACACCAACCCCAAACCCGAAGCCCCCCAGAAAAACCAACGCAAACACACCACAAAACCCCCAACCAGCACAAACCCCCCCCCCCCCTACCCACACAAAAAAACACAACCCCCCCCAACCAAGCCCAACTCCGAACCCCCCCCCCCACAAAAACCAATAAAAACCCCAACCCCCCAACACACCCACACCCCCCCAACCCCCACAAAAAACCCCCCAACAAAAACCCCCAAACAACCAAAACACACCACCCAAACCAAACCCCCCAAAACAACCAAACCCCCACTTGCTTTTTGTGATTCCGAGCTCCTCCCCTTCCCAATAATTTTTCCCTCCGGGTTTTTCTCGTTGTGTGAAGATTTTTAACCTTCTTTTCATGTTCCCCCTTCCAGTTTTCACTTGGCCCTTCTCGTTTTTTTTCAGTGCCTTGCCCTTTTCACAAACCTTATTCCCTGTTTGTACTTCCGTCTCGGTTTTCCTCTTTGCACTGCAAAGTGCGCCAAAAAACGCCACTTTGTTTTCACTCCTCCGTTTTTGCTCAAGTGTGTCTGGACCCCCCCAAGTTGCCGATGTTTTGACAGGGGGCGTGCTCCTTCCCGTTTCTTTTCTCTGTTTTCAGACTGGTGTGCATTTCACTTTTTTTCCCTCCGTTAGTGCCCGGCACTCCAACTTGTTTCTTCGAAAAAATTCACGAGCCTTCCCACTTCAACACTTCCCCCATTGTCTGTCTTTTTTTTAGAGTCAGCCCTGGGTACCTTTTTTTTTTCCCCCAGTTCCAAAGGATTTTTTTTCTTTTGCCAGACCTGATTTTGAGTTTCGCGCGCTTGTTTTTTCCCTTTTTTTTTCCATCGGTCTGGGTTTTATTATTGTCCTTTCAGGAAAACTGTCTTCCATTGGCATTTTCTTCTTACATTTTTTTGGTAGGCTTCTGCCTTCAGTTTGCTTTTCCCTTTTTTTATCATTGGTTGTTGGAGGGACCTTCCTTTCCATTACCCCATTTTGAACCCCAAAATTTTTTATTGTATTGTTCTAATTGGAAGTGTAGAGAGTGTCTATGCCCCTTGTCCACCTTTTGTTATTTTTCTGGTTTTTCTTTGAGTGGAGGTGTCGTTTTTCCTACATTGGCGCCCCGTCTTTGCTGTTCCCCCAAAATCTTTCAAGTCGGAATTGGTGTCTGTTTTGGTCCTGACCGCCCCTTTCTTTTTTTTTTAAATTCGGCAATTGTCAGTTCCCCTTCTTTCTTCATGTTTACCCGTCCCTTTTCCGGAACCTAATAATTTCGCGTAACCCCGCTTAACATTAGCTCTCCTTTGGGTAGGCCATCTCTTCTGCCCCCTTTCCTTTTGGAGCAGGCTTTTTTTCCTTTTCGAGGGGCGGAAGTTAGAAGTCTCTTGGGGAAACCATTTTTTCCAATCATCCATTTTCCTGTTTGCTTCCATTGCTTGTCTCCGGTCTTCCCCCCCCCCCCCTTTTTCACATCCACCTTGTTAAAATCCAGTAACCCTTTTTCTTAGTGGGTTTTTCAAGTCGTAAGCTTCTTTTTTTTCTGCCCCGCCTTGCCAATATACTTGTCCCTTGTTTCTGCTTTTCTTTGTATCGTAAGTGCCACCCTCTTTGGGGAAACCTTCTCTTTACAAGCTGGTCTTGGTAGTGTGAAATCCTGTTTTGTCATTAGAGGGATCGCACTATTTTCTGGTCCAGGGAGTCCCTTACCCTCGAACAACACCCCTGCGTGCCCCCTTTCTTTTTTTACAGGTTTGGTTTTTTCAGCGTGAATCCAATTTAGCCATGCTTCTTCCCACTTAGTTATCCTACCGTGGCACACATGACATTTACCACCACAATGCTTGGTTCTGATTTTTTTCCTTCCTTGCTAACTTCGGACTCTTGGTGGCTGCATTGCATCGCCGGTTTGGTAAACCATTTTTTTATGCTGTTTGACCCCCCACCTGGTTCTTTTGATTGCTACGCCTTTGCCTTTAGCCCGCCCCCATTTTTTTTTCCTCGGTTGGCCTGGCCTTCCCCTCGACCTCCGGTCGTCCAGTCTTTTTGACCTGGC
>Ga0179593_1332802_pt1 | contig 13676 bp, 16 predicted proteins | sample CZODoug2_1_08_16_FD_185931 | JGI IMG/M metagenome (GOLD analysis project Ga0179593, IMG submission 185931) | Vadose zone soil fungal communities from Angelo Coast Range Reserve, California, USA - CZODoug2_1_08_16fungal (PacBio error correction) | ecosystem: Environmental > Terrestrial > Soil >... | reverse complement strand
CCATATGGATGTCTTCTTTGATCGCCGAGTCTCCCCTTTTTGACTTCCCGCATGTCCTCCGAAGTATTTTACAAACTCTCTTGCCTTGGAATCGTTTTTTCTTTTTTTGGAATCAAATCCGATCTGCTGCTGTGGCAATAACCCTCAACCGTCCGTGTTCTCTTATGGAGGGTATCCTTTTGACGCTATCCAGTCCTTGTTACCCAATGCCTTTACTGAGACCTTTATTGCCGCTCCCTGCTTCGTCCCCCCTTTCTGACACTGGCTTACGTCTCTTTCTTCGTCCTTTCGAACAGAAGGTCACTCGCCGCCTCTACCTTGGTCCCGTGGACCTACTTCTCCCCAGACCCCTCCTGATATGGCTTTACTCTAGTTTGTTTTTTCCCCCAGCTTCTTTCCAGTGAAGCTGAGAAACAGGTCCACTCCCTTGTTTCCCTGACCGCCATCCTTCCTGTTGCACCTTCGTGCTTCGCGCCGTGTCCCCCATCCCTTCTGACGCTTCCCCCCAATCGCAGTCTTCCTGGTTACACAGCGAGGCCCTTGCTAAATCCGGCCTCTTGCCTAATTACCAGTAAGCGGTAAATGGTTCCGTTCCACTGGCTATAGAACTTCCAAATTTTCCCCTCCTTTTTGATTCCGCAAGGGAACTCAAGCCTACTCTTTTGCCCTCCTTCATTCCCTGAAGGCGCATCTTCTCCCTTTCGAGGAGGGAGATTTCCGTCCAAGCATCAGTTCTACTGCTTGACTGGCACGGAATTTTACTTTATTCCCTCGACGTGTAATGACCTTGCGGAAATTCGATGCCTCGCTTTTTCCATAAGCACTTCTCCTCTTTTCAATACGCTCCTTCCCCTGTCAACTTGTCACCTAGCCAGCATGCTTCTTGCTTCTTGTTACTTTTCCAGAGCGTTTTTTCCCCCACCTCCCCTCTGAATTCCTGACAAGCACCCTACCCATCTTGCAGTTGATAACCCCGTTGGAGGCCGCGTTGTCCTATCTGACCTATCTGTTTTTTTTTTGGGTGTATTTGGCTAGGACGCCCACCTAATTCTGTCAGCTAATACCCTGAGACCGCTTTGCCGTCCCCTTGGAGTTGCAAAGCTTTTTTGCTTCCTGTACAATGTGGATTATCTTATCCCCTTGCGGATTACTTTTCCTTCATGGGCTTTTCTTTAACACACATTCCCCCAACCTGTGAGGCGACTGTACTAGCATCGACTTCACTGGGCTGTAAATGGTCTGATTATATGACCTGTCCCCACTGCTTGTGGCGTTGTTCACATTAGTATCTTTACTCCTCTGCCAACTCTCCTGTGGTTCTTCCTCGCTCTGGCTACTTTGACCAATATTTAACCTGGAGTTTCCTGGTGATTCTCGGATTTCGGTTACCGTTTCCCCTGACTTGGATCTCTGAACCTTGCTCTTGTTTCAACAGATCCTTTTGGTGTGTGTCCCGCCAAGTACCCGCCTCAGCACTTGTCAGTGTCCTTTCATTTTTTGAAGCCAAGACCCCTCTAGGGAAACTTCAGTTGCCCCCTGGGGCAGATAAAACGTCCTGAGTGCCTGCCCCACAGCCCTTTCTGTCCCACCCCCATTCCAGCCTCCTCCCTTCCACCTCTACGGTACCGCCCTCTCCGGCCAGCTGCAAAAGATGCATTTTTTAAGCTTGCTGAAACTCAAATAGCATGTTTACTCCTCCCTTCATTTTTTGTTTTGCCGCTATATCCGGTTCAAAGGCTCTTTTAACACGCTGCATATTTCATTCCTGCTTTTTTTAGCGCTACCTTCACGCGTCAAACCGGCTGAAAGTTTATTCCCTTGTTTCCGATCTCCCTCGTTCGCGTGCCCTTTTTAGATTCCCGACAGAAGGTTTCCCTTTCTCCAAAGGCTAGGCCTTTTTTTGTGACCAGTTCTTCCAATTTTCCAAATTGTTGGTCGCGCCTTCGTCTTACTCTTTATGTCAACCAAGTCCACTCCCCCCGTTTTTTGCCCACTGAGCGTTCCCTGTTTACTTCCCCTTCCAGACACCCCCACCATTCCCCTTTTCCTATCCCCCTCCGATCTCATGGCCTCTCATTAGTTTGAGTCCAATGCAGAAGGCTTCGGGACAAACCCATGGCAGTAGTCACTTCTCGCTCCCTATACTCCGTTTTCCCCCCCCCCAGAGGCTATCCCTTTCTAGTTCCCCCCGACGATTATCCGCTCCCCAGTTCCCACCCGGCCCTTTGATTCTTCCCCAATTTTTCCCCAGATCATTATGTTCCCATTTCCTTAACCAAGTGTCTTCCCCCCGTTCCCCACATGCCCCATCCGTATACACCCTTCCTCGGGCATCGTCCTCTTACATTCCCTCGTTCAACGCTTTTTTCGCACTTAGTCTGGGTGATTGAAGTAATTTTTTTAACACCCATTGACCACGACGGTTTTTTCTTAAAGAAAGCTCCCGCCTTTTTTCTTAACCCCCAACACTAGCTCGCATCGATCTTCGTTCGCATTGCATATTTGTTTGTGTTCCAGACCAGCCCGCTCCCTCTTCTCTCTTCCTATCTCCCTCTTACGACATTCAGCGCGATAGTCCTACGTCCCCCCCCTTTCAGGCATGTTGGTCTCAATCCCTCCTCAGAACCTTCCCTTTTGTTTTTCGGCATCGACACAGCTTTAGGCCCCGCTTTCAAGTTCGGAGTTTGTTCACCGGACCTCTCGTCGATGACTCACACCAACGCCGCTTTTAGAATATCTTTAAGTCTGCAGGATGTGTACTTTCCCAGTATCTCCTTCCCCCCTTAGTACATTTTCTCCTTCCGACACGAGGTCTTACTTCCTGAATGACAACTAGCAATTTTTCCTTCCTTTCTTGCTCCTGATTTCTCTGACAATGGCGCTTTACCACTAATTTTTTTCCTCCTTTGAACAGGCCTTCTCCGCCTAGTACCCCCCCCCCCCCCCCCCCCCCTTCCCCCCCCTCCCCCCCCTCCCCCTTCCACCCACTGATATCAGTTTACCCCCTTACAGTTCCGTTCAATCGTCTTTCCTCCCGTTCCATAGCTCTTTGTTTTTTTTCGTAGATCTAGGCGGCGCGATTTTCCCTGCCTACCAACCGCTCCTCAAAAACCACACCCCCACACTGATTGAATGCCCTTCCCCCAAGTAACACATCGTATCGCCTTTCCTTTTTTTTTCTTCAATTCCACCGTCCGCGTTGTGAGCCCTTCGAGAATTGGTGAATTATCTCAGTCTATTTCTATCCTCTTTTATCGAACCCAGCCCCGACCAGTAACGACTATTATCTTTCCACTATGATTTACCGATTCTCCTCACTGAGCATCGCGCGCGCCCCCCTTCCAAGGCCTCCGGATGGCGATGGAACGACTACGTCTTCACTAGTCCATCTTAGTTGGTCGTCCATTCTTGATAGCTCTTCCCCTTTTAGAATCTCACTCATATGCCATCCCTTCGGCCCCTTTGCTCCCTGGTATATACCTAATCTGCCTTCACGAAGGAAACCTCTTACCAATCCCTTTCCGATCAGTTCTTTGACAGTGTCCTGAGCTGTCCCCCCCCCTATGACTGGCCTCGTCTTTACTCTTTCTGATCCATTTGTTTTTTCTTTCCTTTTTATGTTGTTGGATTTTATTTTTCTAGATTAAGAGGCTCTCTACGACTCTCCTTCCTTCTCGTACCGTTCCCCTTCTAGACCACCGTTCACCCCCCCCATTCCTCGCTGCCGGTTGATCATTTCTTTTTGTTTCTACTTATTAGCGGTACGAACTGGCAACCTTTTCTGCCCGCGTTAGGCTTACCCTCTATTCTCTGGCATTCTTCCCATTCTCTCCCTTTTTTCCCTATTTTCCTAGCACGTATTTCCTCTTTCCCCCCTCTTTTCGCCTATTACTACCTTTCCCGTCCTGCGGTTGCCCACGTCGTAGGTGCCCCCGAAGTCCTCAATATCCTTTCCCGTGCTTATGGCTAACCGGGCTACTCTCCGCTAGCTCTCCGAACTTCTGTTCCTCCAGCCTCTGACGTGACGTTCCACACAGCCGACTACTCCCCTGAAGTTTTCTAAAAAGAATGTTTGACGACCGCCCTTAAGCAAGCCCTTTTTGATTTTCTCTTGATTATAAACCCCTCCGCGCCTGCGCCGGCAAACCCACCACGCGAAAGATTTCTTTAGTGTCAAAGACGTTCCAAAGGGTTTCTTCATTCCTTTCTTTCCATTTTCCCTAGGACGGCTAAGTCGTCATTAATTTTGTCTCCTCCCTCCCCCTTCTTCAATGTCTTTTTTCCTCCAGAGGATCCGTGCCTGTACGATTGTTCGAGCCTTTAAGAGGTCCCGCTCTTACCTGCTCCAGCGTCCGGTACACGTACACTCCACCCACTTCCTTCCCAATTCAGCTTTCTCCCTGATTATTTCTTCGCCGCCTCCGGCCAAACCCCCTCCATTGCCAAAACTGCCGACCCCTTGGCGATGCCTATGCTCAACGCCCTTGCGGGCCATGATTCCTAAGTGCCATTCTCCTTGCTTATCCAGTTGGCAGATCCAGCGGTGGATTCCTTTCTCTGCTTTATAGTATGGCGAGCTTCGATTCTTCCTTCTTGGTGCTAAACCCGTTAGCTTCTTCTTCCCATCATAGATAATTGCTTCTTGTGACCCCGGCCTTACCCCAAACACCCAGCCCGGAGATCTTCCTCTTCGAACCTCTCTGGGCCTCTTTCTGCCAACCTCGGACAAGCACAGACCACCCCCCCCCCCCCCCCCCCCCCATTTTTCTACCGATGACTTGCGACCAGTCTCCGTTGGGTTCCACTTTGCGTCTGTTGCACAGGCCTTGGCATGGAGTACGCTTTCTCTCCGCTCTCCCCTACATAACAATTCTCTGTGAGTGAGCATGTCAATCTGAAGAGATCCACTCTTTTTTTTTTCCCATCGTTGGTCCCCAGACAATGTCTCCTTCTCTTGTTTACCAGGATTATATTCTCGCCTATTCTCTGTCGTGTGTTTGTCGCGCCTGTAAGTGCTAAGCTGTCTCTATTGACTGAGTGAGTCCCCACCCCGTCCCCCCCCCACGCGACCCCCCCACTCCCTTAACCAACGCCTCGCACGGTACAGTCACACCTTTGCCTTTGTAACTCTTTCGCCTAGTTTTCCCACCATCTGCAACGCGTCCCCCCCCCCTCCCCTAATTCCAATTGTGGACTTTATTCCGTGCTGTGCCGACCTTTCTCTTAAATTTCACCAGTTTTCTCCCAGTTACCGCCTCTTCCAGTTTAAGCTCATCCCCACTCCGGTTACAACCCATTTTTCGAGCCTCTTTCCCTTTCCCGCTATATGGAACCGCGCTACGAACTTCCCCAAAGCTGATTTGAAGTTACTTACCTTCCCTCAAATTCACGATCTACCCCCCCCCTCCGTTCTCGTTTCTGAGAGATTCCTTTGACTGCTTGCGCACTTCACGCTGTCCACGATTTGAAGTCTTGGTTCCCGTGACGTCGCGTTGTCCTGATAAATTCTCTTTTTTTCGTTGCTTTTCTCTCCCCGCCCATTTAGGCAGGCGTTCACGCCGAAGCACTTTTTTAGTATAACGTACGGTTTTTAATGGTCCGGCCCCTTCTTAGAACTGAGTACATACTTCCTTTGTTACTTGCTGGGAATGTAGGGTCCACAGATTCCTTTTGGCATATAAGCCGCACTTTCCGCCCAAACTCCATTCCATGCGTCGATCAACCCCCAGGAGGAGCCTCATGGATCTTTGGGGTCAGCAATGCTGCCATCTCCCGCCAAAATGGATCTTCTCCCCCTTTGGGTCGCATGAGTCGCTAAATCAACTCATGTGTCCCCTGCCAATTTAGGTACCAGGTCAATAGTTCCTCGGTGGACAAGACTTTTCTTTCTTCGTCCCCCGTGCTGGACCCTTTCACTTATTTTTTGTCTGTTAGATAAGCTTTTCCATCACTGCTTAATCCCAAACTTGACCGTATCATTCACTTCCTCGGTTATACTCAGCGCCTACACCTGACTTTTTCCTTCATTCTTCTCTCTCTCGGGGATTCGCTTCCTTTAGTACAACCCCCCCCCCCCTTCCCCGATAGGTTAGTTTTTCTTGCAACTCTAACTGGGCTGGTCTTTCTCAACCAGTTTCTTCAATGCACTGATGATTGTCGTATCCTTTGCAGATACTTTTTTTTCACAGCCCAGCCATCGTGTCGAATATGCCTCCTAAACCTACTGAGAAGCATCTTAGCCTCTTCTTCTGAATTCTTCCCTTATGGATTATTCATAGAATTAGGACTCATTTGCAGTTTATTCCTTCTCGAGTGATTGTTTTTTTTTTAAAATTTTTTCTATGTTGTGTTAAGTTGTTTGATCCATCCATCCAGTGCTTCTCCTTTTAAGCGTTTCAATTGCCATTGTTTTTTTCCCTTTTTCTCAAATCGTCAGGTCGACGCTAAGCATCTTCTTTTTTCCCTTCTGTTTTCCATGTACAGTCTGTCTTTGCGACTATGATTATTTCAGCTTTGGCCTTGTGACCCTACCCTTTCGAGGGTTTCGGATCTAGTCAAGTATTTCCGCGATCGTTTTGCCCTCGTTTCTAATAAGTGCTGATTTTTTTGCTCTCTTTCATGCTAGGATGTTGTTGTAGTCCCCCTTTCCTCCAATAATGTCCGCTTCCGATGCCACGCGTTTAAACTTTCTCCCCGTGCATGTTCAGCTTCAAGCGTTTTTTTACCTCCGTCCCCTAGATATTGAGGAACATATAAGTCTCCCGGAGTATTTTTCTATCCTTTCTTCTGATCCCCTTTAGCCGAAGTCGACCTGATTTCTATCCCCCCCTTTCGCCCGTTGGCCCCATGCATGGACATCCGCGTCGTTCTCCTTCCTCCCTGGTGTATCAGTATAATCGGGCCTTGCCCCTCTTATCTTGTGTACTCCTCTTATCTCCATTGCGTTCTCAGTACAGGTAGCTCGGCTCAAGCTTAGCTACCTCCCTCACAGTTTCGTGTAAGCCCTTGTCCTATTCCTCCAGCCTACGATTCCTCCCACCAAAAAGGTTCGGCCCCATTGCCTGAATGGTGTTATGTATAGTCTTAAGTAATGCGTGACGCACTTTAATTCCTTCTCTTCGCTCCTTTTTAGCATTTTTTTATGTTGGGAAGATCTCTCTTGTCTCCTCTTCCCCTCTGTGGTGTGTGTCTCGCTCCTTACCCTCACACAACCCTAGTACATTCTTTCCAAAGAGTGAGAGTCATTGCTTCCGGGCTGGGACTGTCCCGGCACTTTCCCCGAGAGTTTCTTTTCCCTTTTTCTTCCCTAGCACAGTACGGTGATAGGACCCGTGTCCGTAGAACTTTTCTTGGAATACCTTGAGTGCTGTGAGAATCTCGCATTGAGTCTATCAGTCTTGCTTCATATCGAGGATCCGCTGATTGTCCCGTAGGAGATCACGCGACCCCAGGTTTTCCTGGCCGGCTCCCTTTCCGCTTTCCCAGCTTGGGTTTCCCTAGGTTTCTCCTCTCTCAGTTAGTAATTTCCTTGAATGAACCTCCGCTACAGGACCTGATTAGATCTGGGCCTCAACTTCTGACCGTGCGCTTTAAGAGATTTTTGCCTTTTTGCACAAGCCCTCATCCCTGTTCGCCCCTAATGCAGGTGAATTTCACTCCTTTGTCCCTTCGCAGAGTGGTTCCCCCCCACTCCCGGAGTTCTCCCTCTTGCAACAACGGGTTCGATTTTTGCTGCAAGCCGGCTTACCCACCCGGAACGTTTTTTTTTTTACAGGGAATATCTTCCCGCCCTTCCCCTTTGCGTAACGTGTTTCCCCCCCTTCCCCCTGCATTTTCTCGCTCCGCCCCGAATATTAAATATTTTTTTATTCGCAAGAGACACCGAAAGTACACGATGACGCGGCAAGGAACTCCCCTGCCCTGTCCCGATTCGCATTTCCTGATCGATCTCCGTTTTCCCGCTATTACCCATCCTTGTTTTCACCTTCAGCTCTGCTGATGACAACTTTCTTCTTCCGCTTGACTTTACAAACGTCACTACTCGTCCATTTACACTTCGCTGCTCTTTTTCCCCCAAATTTCTGAACATGCCTTCATGATCTGGTTTCATTCCCCTTGCAACTTCCCAACTGGAGTAAGAGCTCTTTCACTTTTTTCCTTTCCCGTCTTTGCCTATCTACGACTATGGCGCTCGTTCAACACTCGTTCCCATCGCATGAGGTACGACACTACTAGCCTTACAACGTTAGGGACGCCACCCCCCTTTTCGTATCTCTTTGCCCTCATTTTTGTATATCGTTTTTTTCCGGTACCTTCCGCCCTTCATAAAGTTCTCAATTACACCCATAATGCCTCATCCCTCAAAGCGTTGCTCAGTTTTCCCAGCTGTACGCCGACTGAGTGAGGACTCCTTTTTTTTTACCTGTTGATCCCCTTTTCTGTACCCCATCACTCAAGACTTTTCTTTTTTTTTCTGTCTTTCCGACAGATCTCGAGCACTTTTCTCCCTCTCGGTAAAACTAGCCTTGTGATAAAATATTCCTTCTCCCTTTACACCTCTTATATAGCCCTCTGGTAAAATAGGACCTTGTTGTTCCTGCGTCTTTTAGTGCTCAAAACTTTAAGTCCAGACATTGCTCCTTGTGTCTTTTCTGCTTTTTTCCCTAATGTTCTGAACCTGTACTCTTTGCACCAGTGTTCTAGCGAGTATTTCCCCTGTAACTGAGTGACCGAACCATTACCCCCAGCCGGAAGACAGCAGTTTCCTCTTGTACTCTGTTCGAATTCATCTTCCCATTGCCAGTGCTTTTGCCCTTGCGTGATCTCCTTGCAGTATAACATGCTAACCGCGACTTGCAACCAAGAGATCATACCTTTTCGCTCCTACTTTACCACGAGATTTTTCCCTTCATTGAAATGTCATTCCTGTCGTTCCCCACTTCACACGGAAGCACTTCTTTATCCTCACTACTGTGTGGTTGCTCGAGTCCGTGTCGGGACTGTGACCCCTGATAACGAATATTGACGTTATTTGTTTTTCCCTCTCGTTTCCCTTTGATATTCTGAGAGCTGTTGTTCCGTCCTCTTTTGTCCAGTTTCTAGTCAGCTTTTGCATCAGTAGGTCCCTGTCTGCTTCACATTTCCCCGTTCCTTTCTCCAGCCACCCCTCCCAGTGTTTATTTTGTTAATACCCGTATTCTACCTTTTGGTCAACCTAGTCCTTCCCTTAGGCTCATTTCACTTTTCCCCGCCCCTTCGACATAATCACGACCTACTCCCCCCTCGTTTCTCCCAACTGCTCCCCAGGTTCGCTCCACCCACCCCACTTGCCTGGTAGTCCATCGTCGCTAATCTAATTGTACAGCCACTCCCGGAGCGTGTATCAGGTCTTTTCCTTTCCCCTTCGCTCTTACGTTTTTTGTTTCTTTTGCCCTTTTCGTATGCTTCCTTCTGTCGCCCCGCACTTCCTTTTTTTTCTTATGTAGATACCAGCCCCCAAGTAATCAGTGCGTACCTACAAAGTTCCTTACTTTGATAACTCGCGGCCTCTCCCCCCTGCTTCCCCCTTTTTACCTGATAGATCTCTCTTTGTTGTCCTTTTTCTTTAGCCTACACCCCCCCTGCCCTCTAGGTTCGAAAGGCTGCAAGCTCCTCGTTGCATAACCCCCTTGTCTCCTGTCCATCTAGTTTAGGTGTTAGTACCAGTACAATCTCTTTCTCCAGCTCGTGTTTCCACCGTTCATCCAGCGGGCGTAGAAATTTCAATACGAATATACTGATTTTTTTAGCCGCTTTTGATCCCTTTTGACCCTCTTTTTCATTCCTTGACGTTCCATGGCAGCTGTAAGCCATGTCCTCTAAGCATTGTAACGGAGCCTTCTGGCACCCTTCGTCTCCCCTTTTTTGCACGGCGGAGTTTCGCGGGCTGGTTCTCCTTTCCCTCCATTCCCTTCAGTCATCCGTTTTTCTCCATCGGTATTGGTCCTATTTTTGAAGGTCCTTCATGATTTCTTGTAGTTACCTTGCTAATCTTTTTACTGACCTCTCGCTCAGGGCCCCTTCCTTTCCTCTTGATCATTCTTTTCCCCTTCCGTGCCTGCGGTCGCTCGCCAGCCGTGTCATCCCCCGTTCTGCCAGGTTGCTGCTCCTTGATCGGCAATACCGCACCCATTACCCCTCTACCCCCTTTCTTGTTTTCCTTTCCCATCCCTTTCTCGTCAGCTTCGCGGCGCTGTCTCTCCCCCGTCTGGCGCATGGCGTTGGATTTTGGGTAGACACGTCTGCTACAAACCTTGATATGACCATCCTCCCAGGAACTGTTTCACGTTCTTCCTTCCCTTTTTCGCTTCTTCTCATTAGATTTGTTACAATACACGTCGGAGTCTTGGACCCCCCCTTCTCGCGCCTGTCTTTGCGCTTCGATGATGATTCGCACCCCCCTAAATATGATAGTCCTCCTGTTCTTTCTGAATGAAACTTACTTATCCAATACCGAGCCTGACCAGAACCTCCGCCCCTTGACTTTCTCAGGAACGGGACGCTTTTATAGCCTGTTGCAATAACGTCTGCGTCCCGATCCTCATTTTGTCTCTTTATCTGGACTCTATTTCCCTATAGTCTCTTTCTCCTTCTACCTTAGATTTCCCACCGTGTACCAGTTGCTCCCGTCAAAGCTCCTTACCCTCTCTTCTCACCCAATTTCCAACTGACCTGACAAGGTTGCTTTGGTAACTCTCCAAACTCGTGGGACTCCTTTCCTTCCCCTAGCCCCGGCCTGAGATATGCTCCTCCTCTTTGACTGTCAATCCAGTCTGGGTCCTATCCTCGATAGTACCTCCTCCAAGTTGTGTGAGTTCGATATCCTGTCCCCCACTTTTGATGCTCCTGACGAGGAGCTCGACGCGCTCCTTCCGGTCTGCACGCAGACCTAAATTGAAGCTATTCCACCATTCAGAGCGTGCCTATTGAATCCTTTCTTTGTTTGCCAAGAAATCGTACTTATTTGAGAGAAGGAGCACTGTCACTAATTTTCTTGGCCCTCTTCTTTAGGGAATAGGAGCGATATTGCTACTTCTATCCTCTCCTTTTCCTGGATCTTCTTTGAATGCATTTTATTTGCCGTTCCAGTCTTGCTCTCCCCTCCAGTTTTTTTCCACTGTTCGGCGCGCGTCTTTGCCTCCCCAAGTAGTTCCGCCTTAATCCCCAGTCGATGCCTCCCTCATCTTTGTTAGTGACTGAACTGGATATTTCTCCTCGCCCTGCTATTCACTTCTCTTATTTGATCGTCCTCACTAGCGACGACTTTGTTTCCCATACATGAATTTGAGTCACCACTGCCTCCTCCACTTTTTTGACCACTCGTTTCCTCCTTCCCTAACCTTTTTGATTCGCGTCGTGTCGTAACAACATCCCGCGCCCTGCGCCGCTTCCCCCCACACCAAAATGCAGCTCTCCCCTTTGCTTTTCTGACCAAGTGTTCTTTTCCCACCCAAGGACCCTTCTCGTCACACGGCCCTCCACTTGCCCCCTGGCTAACTTTTTTCCCGCACTCCTCGGGGCTCTCTAAGACCCCAATTCGTTCGCAACAGAGTATTTGTAAAGCAAGTGCCTTACGTCGTAAGATCCTTTAACCTAATGACGCTTTCTTTTTTTTACGGGACGTTTCAGGGATTACACATCTTCCCGTATTTACACCCTTGAACTTCAAGATTATTTCTTTGCACTGGTTATTTCCACGAAAGACTACAACCCCCCTCCCATGCCCAAAATTCGCAAGCCATGGGAGTCTGCAACTGCTCTCAATTCCCAAATGAAAGTTTTCCTTTTATGTTTACGGCCATGCCCTGCCCTTCAGAAGTAGTAACTCTCAGAGCTTTGAAGTGCTTCGCCGATGAGGTCTTTCTTCTGTCCGTAGCCTCCTTTTTGATGCGCGGGTACACACACTCCTTACATTGATTCTGAATGTCAGTGACGCACTACATCTCTGGCCTGACTAACCGTGTTTGTTGAATCCCCCAAAGGCTCCTTTCAGCCGGAACCTATCTTTGCCCTGTTTGTTGCGTTGTTTTCTTGCTTTGGTTTCCTTTTTGTTTTGTGGTGTGGTCGGTGCGTTGTTTGGTTACTTGTGTTTGGTGTGGGTGTCAGTGTACAATGTGTTTTTTGTTTTTTGGGGTGGTTGTGTTTTTTTGTGGTGTGGTGTGTGTGGTTGTCGTTTTTAAGTTCTTCTCTTTTTTGTGTTTTTGTGTTTTTTTTCCTTTTCTTCTTTCTTCTTTTTTTGTTTTCTATTTTCTTTTTTACTTTTTTTCTTTCCTTGTTTTTTTTTTTTTTTTTTTTTTTTTTCTTTTTTTTGGGGGCCAACGTCCTCTTTCTTTTTTTTTTTTTTTTTTTTATGTTTTGTGTTTTGGTGTTTTTCTTTTTTTTTTTTTTTTTTTTTTTTTTTTTTTTTTTTTTTTTTTCTCTTTTTTGGGTCTTGTTTTTTTTGTTTTTTTGGTTGTGTTGTTTTGTTTTGTTTTTTTTTTTTTTTCTTCTTTTTTTTTTTCCTGTGTGTTCGTTTTTTTGTTCCCTCCTTCCTTTTTCTTTTTTTTTTTTTTTTTCTTTTTTTTTTTGGGGGTTTTTTTTGTTTCTTTTTCTCTTTTTTCTTTTTTTTGTTGTAAAACCACAATTTTGTTTATCTCTTTCTTTTTTTTTTTGTGAGTGTGTGCGTGCGTTCCTCTTTTTTTTTGTTTCTTTTATCTGTTCTTCGCTTTTTTTTTTCTATTTTTTTTTTTTTGTTTTTTTTTGTTTTCTTTTCTAAAATTTTTTTTTGTTCCTTTTTTTGTGGTGTTTTTTTTTTTTTTTTTTTTTTTTTTTGCTTTTTTTTTCTTTTTTTTTTTTCTTTCCCCTTTTTTTTTTTTTTTTTTTTGTTTGTTTGTTTTTTTTTCTTTTTGTTTTTTTTTTTTTTTTTTTTTTTTTTTTTTTATCTTCCTTTTTTTTGTTTTTTTTTTTTTTTCTTTCTCCCCTTTTTTTTTTTTTTTTTTTTTTTTTTTTTTTTTGGTATACGTTACCCCCAATTGCAGCCCCTATCCTAGAGCCGTCCTTTTCCGCCAATGTGAGAAGTTTAAGAGTCCCTCCTTCTCCGCCGTTTCCTTCTCTTCATGGTGTCTTTTAGGATTCCCCTTGGCTATACAATCATCCAACAATGTCCTTGTCTGTGGTCGTGGCTAATACGTACCCGCATCGCGTCCATGACGTTTCCTTTACCCTCGCTTTCTTTACATATGTGTCTCCCCCGTGGTTTCCACATTCGATATTAGCGACCTGCCCCTGGCCATGTGGTTTTGGTCTAGATTGCTTGCCCAACATCTGGCGTCCTCTCTTCGGTTTTTTTGGGGTGCTTTGTGGGATACGGTGAGTATTATCGGACGCATGTACGTTGTACTTACCTTTTCACCCGTTATGTTATTCGGTTCCCCCGTATAAGTGATTTTTTCCAGAAGACCTCCCATCCTCCCATTGCAGTTCCTTTAGAACCTTGGTTCATTTGCCTCTCGATACTTTCCAAGGTCAATTCCCTTCCTGCTGCCTTTCGTAAACCTAGCAAGGTACCCACCCCACCTCTCCCTCAGTATCCTAGCGGTTCCCTTTTCCCCTTCTAGTCATCCTTCACCATAGGATTTCAACATTTCCCTAGACAACGG
>Ga0179593_1298162_pt1 | contig 13676 bp, 26 predicted proteins | sample CZODoug2_1_08_16_FD_185931 | JGI IMG/M metagenome (GOLD analysis project Ga0179593, IMG submission 185931) | Vadose zone soil fungal communities from Angelo Coast Range Reserve, California, USA - CZODoug2_1_08_16fungal (PacBio error correction) | ecosystem: Environmental > Terrestrial > Soil >... | reverse complement strand
GTTTTTGACGTTCTTTTTCCCCGTTTGGTCGATGAGGTTTTCACAGATTCATTTCAATTTTCCCTTAATTACTTCCCTTATTTTGTGATACACAATCCTCCACCCCTGCCCCGCCCCTGACCTTCGTCGATTTTAGGTTTCCCTTTTGGATTTCTCCTTCATTTTTTTTTCTTTTGTTGTGTTCCCTGACCTGGTTTTTTTTTTCTAAAAAATGTTTTTTCTTCAATGCCCTTCTTTCCCCTCTTTACCTGGGTGCCAAATATAACTCCTGGCCTCACCCCCCGTGATCCCCCAGTACCCCTTTTTTCTCTTACCTTTTTTTTTTTTCCTGCTTCACCCAGTTTTTTTCCAAACTTCGGTAGCGTAGTGACCCTCTTCCCACGCGCCGTATCGGTGTAGTTTGCCCTTGTTGGCTGTCTGCCGCTTTGACTTCCCCTTTTCCAGTTTTCCGCTCTTTTTTTTTTCTGGCGCTTGAGCTTTCTGCCGTGCTTTTTTTTTTATCTCTCCCCACAACATGTCCTTTTTCGGTTTTTTCTTCTCCTTTTTACGACTTTTTGCTGGTCTTGCCCCGAGAAAACTTCATTTTCCTCTTTTCCCTCCTTTTTTCCCCTTTTCCTCCGGTTTTTGTTTTTGTTTTCGATGATCTATTTTTGTTCTGGTGCTTGTTTTTGATCCCCAGCCCCACGACCCGTCGCTGTGCTGGACGGCCGACGTAAACTCATTTTTTCGATCTTTTTTCGACTCCTTTCTTGTTGCCCCCCCCCTATTTCACGAGACCCCCAGTGTTGCACACATGGAGTCCAACAAGCTTCATGCACCTTTGAGTTGCTTCCCCCTTCCCTCATTTGCCCCGGTAGTTCATTACTCCACTCTTACGGGCGGCCATTAGTGCAGGGCGCCTGGACCAGGTTTTCTTTTTCCTTTGTACCTCGTACGGATTGTGAAGTTTCACCCTCTTAATTTCGTTGTGATTTGTGTGATAGTCGGTTAATCTTTGTGCCCTCAATTCACTCACTCATTATGGTTTTTGCAATGTCCCTCCCCCGTGGGGCCCCTTTTTTCGCCGTGTAGTCACAACCACCCCCCGGGCGTAATGAGTCCCCTCGACGGGGGGTTGAACCCGCCTTTTCGACTTGTCAGTGTTCTCCGGTTTGAACCGTGAGGAGTTCTGGTTATATCACCCTAAATTCTGGTAGTTCCCGTGAGCATTTAGTTTCCGCTTTCCCTTTTCGATTTTTACCTAAGTCCTTTATAACACAGTTTATCCTTTTTTTTTATAGTTGCGCCGGTAATATACAGACTCCGCCCTCCCACCTCCGGTTTTTTTTTCGGGTTGATTCACCCCGAGTGGATGAACCCGTGGTCCTGCGTTTTCCGTCAGCGGTCGTTGCTTTTTAAGGAGCCCCCAAACCAGGACCCTGGAACTTTCTCTGTCTTCCCAAAGTTTCCCGACTTTTAGACACAAAGGGTACGGATTCCGAATCTCCCTTCCCCTTCCTCCCCTCCTACCTTCCTCGCTCCCGGTTTCCTCGTGTTACTCCAGGACAACCCGTGGCTTCCCCTTTGGCGCCAAAAATTTCGTTAAGCCAATTTTTTTTGAACTTTCCCGCGACGCACATCTCCTTTCTCCCCCCTAACGGCCATTTTCGGGTTCCTACTATGCATTCAGCCTTTTACTTTGCTTTTTTTTCTTCCACTTCTTTTGCGCCTAATTTTTTTTTGTACAGACTTTTCCCTCCCGTTCCTCCCGTTTCCCTCGTCGTCCCCCTGACCCCTTCCCAGCCTATCCCATAGAATCTATGATCGCCTCCCCCCCTCTCCTTGGCATTATTATTTTTTTTTCCTTGCTCCTCACTTGTTCGGGTACGATTTCGTCCTCGCCACCTGGTCCCCTTCCTTCCGCGCCCTTGTTTGGTTTTGAGTTTCGCAGGCCTCACTGCTGTGACTTTCTTTGGCTGTTGAATTGTCATTCGTTTTTTGATGGGTCAGCGCACGTCACTTTTGACTTTTCCATTTTTCGGCGATGGGCCTTTTGGATAAAATTTTTTTTCGGGTCCTTCGTGTTTTTTTTTTTTTTTTTTATTCCCCCCCCCGTTTCCATCGTTCGTTTTAGCGTTTTGCGGCTTTTTGAGTTTTTGGCGGTTGTTAGGCGGCTTTTTGGTGGAGAGTTTTACACACCGTTGTTGTGCTTTGGCATCGTAAAGTTTATTCCTTCCCCGAGAGTTGTTTTCCCCCATTTGTCCTTTTTTTGTGACACGCCCCCTCCAAAAACCATCCCTCGTCAATTCCAATTGTCTTTACCCGGGGTCCGTGTTTTTTTGAGCAGGGGCTGGAATCCCCCGTCCCTCATGCCGGTTTTTGTTTCCCTTATTGTTTGTCCGCCTTTCTTTGGCGCAGGGTTTGTTGGGGTTTTTTTTTTTGGACCTCCTCATTTTTTTCGGGCTTTATTTTTTGATTGGTCTGCTGGCTGGTGGGCCGGTGTGGTGCCCCTTCTTCTCTCCCCTCGTTTTTCACGTTTTGGTGGGTACTGGCTAATGAAATTTTGAGCTTGCTGTGAGTTTTTTGCTACTGTTCCTTTTTTCATGACAGGGCCGCGTTTTCAAGTGTTTTAGTCCTCTTTCTCAGGTGATTAGGTTATTAGTTGTGCCAATTTTACTCCCACCCAGAAACCTCTTTTCTCAAAACCGTTGTTTTGTCGCCGGCCCCCGGAGGGGGTTTACTGAACTTTGTTTCCCTCTTTATGTGCGACAGTTTCTTTCCCGCGAAACCTGGCTTTCCCCTCTCGTGGCCCCCCGTTCGATTTAATAGTTTTTTGTCCGAAACTGTTTCCTGGATTGGCGAAGCTCATTGTCCCCCCCGCCGTTTGCAGGCACACTCGCCTCTCCCCCATTTACCCCCGCCCATTTTTTCCACAGGATCCACACATCGTCTGCGGTTTTTTATTCCCCAGGGTCACAATTGCTTCCTTTTATTTTTTTTTTTCTTCCTTTCTCCCGTCGTGCGGTTTCTTTTTGATTTTGTGTCTGTGCGCGTACTTTCAATTTGCGTTTAGAAAGTATCTTTTTTCTCCCTGTTTATGTCCTTTGTGTCCCTCCCCTTTTTTTCTGTTTGTATTGTTGTCTTTGTTCCAGCCCCCTGGTGTTGGTTTATTTCTTTTCGGGTGATCTTTCCTCCCCCTCGTTCCGTGACTTGCATCCGGGCAACCAAAACGTCAACCGCTCCCTTTTTCTTTTCAAATTTCGTGTTTTTGACCTTTCCTTCTCCGGCATTGGTTTCCCCCTTTTGCCCCAAACCCGTCACCGGTCGTGACACCCCCGTTGACGCTTGCGCCGGTGCAAGACACATCGTTTTGCACACCCACACAACCGTTCCCCACTTCAGCGTCTGGCTTGCCACGTCTCGGAGAACTATTAGAGGCTGTTTGTGGTTTGCGATGTGGTCCCACTTCTTTCGCGGTTCCCACGGCCAGGCTATTGGGATGCTGGTGTTTTTTACCCTAACATGTTGGCATAATTTTGATTTTTCCTTGCCTTGTCTGGTCAAGCTTTTGGCCATTACAGGTGACTTGTTGGTGAACTTGCGACCGTCGTTTTGCCTTTCCCTGCGTGTACCCCTTCTTCCCCCACCGCCGCTTATTGCTTCTTTCGAAAGTGGTTTTTTGCTATCAATCGATTTCTACCTTTTTCCTTCCGCTCTAAAAAAAAGTCTCGCTCCCCCCTGAACCCTTTTTCCCGGCGGCTGTGAATCATGGGCCACAGGGTCGGGCCGGGGACTTATTTTCACACCTTTTGGTGATGTTTTGTTTCCCCTTCGGGTGCTTTTGTCGAAGGAGTTTTGATGGAATCCCGGGCTGCCATTTACCTACTTTGTTTTTTTTTTTTATAGATTGGTACATAACCGGCCCGTCTGATTGTTGTGGGTTTTTGATATATGTGATGGCCGTGTTTGTTTTCTTGCGTGTTTTGTGACTTCTTCTTCGTTCATTGCGCATCGCCCCCCCCCGAAATCTAGATAGTTTTTTTTTTTGTCTGGGCGCCTGTTTCGGTCCTCCTTTTTTTGAATTCTAACAGTCTGGCTGTCTCCCCCTTTTGCATAGAAACCTTTCTCTTCACCATAATACATTGGAAATTGAAGTGGTGTGTGCTTTTCTTTTTTGCGTTTTTTTTTTCCTTGTTTCCCCGTTGGTTTTTCCTGGCCTCTTGTCACCTTTTGGTACTTTTTTCCAATTTGGCCCTCCTGACGTTGTGTGGGTGTCCTGTTAGCCTTTTTTTTTTTTTTTTGGTGAGGAGAACCCTTTCCCGTTTTTCTATTCCCTCAACCTCTCCCATATTTGACGACTCTTGGCGCCTTCCAGACTTTCTTCTTTCACTTTTTCTTTTTGGAACAAGGTTTTCCCGGGAGTGGTCTTCCCTGTTCTTTGGCGGATAGTCAAACCCCCACCTTCGATATCCCTGTTTTTTGAACCTTTTTTTTGTTTGTTTTTGGTGTCCGTGTTTCCTGCCGTTTTACGCGAGTTTTCGTTTTTTTTTTTTTCCAGACCCGTGCCCAGTTTTCTGTTTTTCTTTTTTTTTTTTGTCCCACCACCGGCTCCGTCTGCTTGGCACGGCCTGATCGATCTCTTCGACCCCAGAACCAATTAGTGCATTTTTGTCGTTCACCCTGTCCCGGGGCAGTTTTTCCGGTGTTTTTTCCGGCTGGTGCCTTGCTTTCGGTTTTTTCTCTGTTCCTCACCTCCGGTTGTGGTCGGATTCAGTACCCAATTTCCCGCAATGTCCCCCTTCCACACACGTCCTGTTACCCGGGCTTTCTTTTCCCTACCTTTCTTTTTCTGGCTTCTCTATTGTCTCTGGACACCCCATTGCAAGACCATTGTTTTCCGTGGGTTCCTTCCCTCGACGTCCTCAGTGTGGCATGACTTTTTACCCGTAAAAACCCCTTGCTGTACAGCATTTTTTTCCCCCATACCACCCCTCCCAATTTGAAATTTCCTTGGTTAAGCCCATTCATTTTGTTTATTTTTTTTGAAAGAATTGGACCCCGCCCTTTCCTTGATTCCCACTTTTTGAAACGTACCATGTCCCCACCTTTCCCCCTTTCCCCCTTTTCGAAATCTACATTTTGCGTGACCGCCCCAGGTCCCTTTTTCTCCAATCGTTGTCTGCAGCCCCCCTAACTCCTTCTCCCTCACCAAACCCACCACAGTTTTTTCCAGTACACCACCGTTCCACCCTCTATTGCATTCAGAAAATTTTGCCCGGTGCCCCCTAATTTCACCACGACCCCGTTTCTAACAATAGTTTTTTTTTTAGCGTTTTTCCCACGCAGCCACCCCTTCCCCTTCCCCCTCTGATCTGGTCCTAGACCTTATTGGTACGATTGACCCAATCCATTTTTTTTTGCAACTCTTCTACTCCCCCCCTTAGGCGAAGGAACGGCGCCCCGCCACCCGGCTGTCAGTCCTTTCGGATTCGCGGGATCGGTTTCCCTGAACTGCTCTTCAAACCATACACAACCTTGGCACCCACCACTCCTCTCCCCCCCCAACTCCACAACCCCCACCCCTTCTCTTTCTTTCGATGCTTCCATGTTCATTGCCCCCCTTCTCCTCCACTGCCCTTCGCCACCCCCCTCTTTGAGACCGGACTTTTTTTTCACCCCCCCCAAACCCGGGTTTGTTTTCCCTTCCCTCCCCGCCCGCCCTTCTTCCCCGAGTACAACTTTTTTCTTGGATCGTATTTTTTACGAAAAGTGTGACTCACCATTAGCCCTTCGAGGATAGCCGCTTTTTTTTGCTGCCTTCACCTAATCCTTTACCTTTCGGGTGTGTTCCACCGCCGCGTGGTCCTTGTTCCCAGGAACGCTTGGTTTTGCCCCTTTATTCCTTGCTCAAGCTTGCCGTCCCCCCCGCCCCCCCTTTGCAACTATCGTTAAGCTTTTTTTTTTTACTGTCTTTTACCACCCACATTTCCCCGAGCCCTTTTGTGCCCAGCGCAAGAATTTTCCTTGCGCGCCGTTCTTCCCGCCCGCATTCTTTGCATATTTCTTGCTTCGGGCATTCCCCTCATCTTTAGTTTTTCTGTTTGTTTCGGTGTCTAGTTCTCAGCCTGTCGCTTTTTCCCCCCCAGCCGTTTTTATTTCCATAATTTTTCACATTGGCTTCCCCCCTTCCCCGAAGTGGTATTCGCCTGATTTTGACCCCTCGCGTTTTTCTGTTTGTTGTCCGGGATGCCCACGGCCTGGGTTTTTTTTTTGCACTTGATGGCGTCCCCCTTTTTTTCGCCAGTCGGCTCCAACTCCGTTGCTGCGTTGACATCACACTCCCCCCTCGGGTTTGCGTTTGGCCAACGTCCTCTCCCCCTGTCTTTTTCTTTTCCTAAATCGCAGATTTTTCTCAAACCTTCGGCCGGGCACCCGTTTGCGGCGCCAGGGTTTCTGGCCAACAACCACAAATTGCGCGTAATTCATCCAACGCTACCAGGTTTCTTTTTGAATTTCCTTGCCTTTTCCCCTGGCGAGGGCGTTCTTGCAAGGGCAAAACCCTCTTTTCCCTGAGATTCGCCGACCTCCCTTTGCAGTCGGGCAACACACACGATGCGGGTCTTTTTTTCCGAGATTGGACCCCAACCCCTCCTTTTAGTTTTCGGCGGCCAGACTGTAGGGTGTTTTTCCATTTGTTTTTGACACTTTTCCAACCCTCTGGACTTTTCCATTTGGGCTGCGTGCCCCCGTTTTTTTAGCTTGTTTTTCTGGGCATAGCACCCCTTACACGCTGCATCATCCCTTTTTCGTTTCCCCGTTGCCCACTGCGGTGCCATTGTTCCTGGCCCCCTTCCCCCCCGGTAAGCCCGGACCCCCTGTCATGAGTCTGAATTCCTTCAGTGCCAGGACCCAGCGCGCAACCCTTGTAGGTGTGAGTCTTACATTCCTTCCTTCCCGCGCTTTCCGCCAATCCCCATTACTTCCGCCCCCCCCCCCAAAATAAGTGTCCCCCGCCAACCCCCAAGCCATTTTACGGTTTCTCCCTCCCGTCATCCCCACCTCACCCCCTATTCCTGCCCTCCTTAATCCTCCAGTTTCCTCCCCCACTTCCTACTCCTCCCCCCCCTTCCACCCACCTCTGTGGCCGTCGTAACACTTTCCCTTAGTCCCCCGGTCCAATACTCTCCCCCGTGCTTTTTTGCCCTTGATGCTGTTAGATCACGGGTCCCCTCTTTTCTTCCCCCCCCCCACCCCACCCAAATGCTGGGCGGTTTCAATTCAATTTTTTTTTTTTCCTCTCCCCCCGAATCCGGGCGGGGGCAACTGCCTGCATCCCCGTTTTTTCCCCGTTCCCGTTCCAGCTTTTGCTCCCTTCTCCAAACAAACAACCTGCTTTCACCCCGGTTCTTCCCCCTGTCCGTTGGGCCGTTTTTTTTCCATCCAAAAACCTCCCGCTGTCATTGGCCGTCTCTTTTTATTCCCCCCCAAATTTACGTTTTTGCGCCCTTTCCCCCCTTCCCCGCTACCCCCTCGCTGTCCCCAATCAACCCTTCCCGCCGTTCTGAGTGTGAAGCCTTCCCCCGCTTTTACTTCCTTACCCCCCGCGAGCTCCATTAGCCCAGTTTTCTTTTCCCCCCTAGCTGGAACACTTACCCCCTTTTGTTATTAGCCTCCCACCACATCCGGCCAACCTTGCAGCCCCATCGGATTGGTTTGCTGTGCTCGAATCGTATCTTGAATGCTGGCAACTTTTTGGTTTGCGTTGGTGCCGGACAATTTGTTTCCACGTGCTTGCGTTGTAAAACCTCAATCCACGGCGACCACGTTTTTCGTCCCCCCGCAGGGCGACCTTCGATGGTTTTCCTATTCTGGATGTTCTCACTTTTTTTTTTTTCAAAAAACCCAACCCCGATTGCGTCGGGCCAACCCCCACCGTTTTTGACTCTTTTTTTTTCCCCTGTGGCGTTTGTTGCGCGGCCCCCATTCGGGTTGTTCCTTATTCTCTTTTAGTTTTTTTTTTTCCACTGGGGTTTGACCCTATGCTTTTCTCTTTCGCGAATCGTTTGAGTTTTTGAATCCCCTGCCTTTGTTGTAGTATTCCTCTGGTTTTCATTTTTTTTTCTTCTCGATTTCCCTTTGGGGTTGCTTCTTTCCCGGCGGACCGATGACCCTAGACGCCCCCGGTTTTAATCACATCTTTTCCAATCCCGCTTTTCCCCCTCGCGCGGGTTTCGTCTTCCTCTTGTTGAAACCGGCGTCCCCACCCTCTTTTCTTTATACGCTGGTGAGTTCGTTCCGGTGGGTCGTTGTAGGTCCTATACCCAAAGGTCAGTGACTTCCCATTTCCATGCACATTTTGTTTTTTTTTGGTGATCTCCCCTCCCCCTTCCCCCCCTTCTTTGAATTTCGTTCGCCTTGGCGGTTCCTTTGGGGTGGTGGGTGCATTGGGGGGTTTTTTTGGGTTGGGGGTTTTTGGTGGTTGTTTTGGGGTGGGGGGGTGTGGGTGGGGGGTCATTGAAGTGGGGGGGGGGGGGGGGGGGGTGTGGGGGGGGGGGGGGGGGTGGGGGTGGGGGCGGGGTTTTTGGGGGGGGGGGGGGTGGGGTTGGCGGGGGGGGGGGGGGGTGGTTTTTTTTTGGGAGGGGGGGGGGGGGGGGGGCGGGGGGGGGGGGGGGGGGGAATTTTGTGTGGGGTTGTGGGGGGGATGTGGCGCGGTCGGGGGTTCGTGTGTTTGTTTGTTGGTTCTGGGGGCTGGGTGGGGGTGGGGGTTGGGGGGGGGGGGGGGGGGGGGGGGGGGGTGGGGGGGGGGTGGTGGGTGGGGGGGGGGTGGGGGGGGGGGGGGGGGGTTGGGGGGGGGGTGGGGGTTTTTGTGTGGTGTTTGGTTTTGGTTTTGGAGTGGGTGGGTTCGGTGTGGGGGGGGGGGGGGTTTGGGGGGGGGGGGGTGGGTTTTGGTTGGGGGGTGGTGGTTGTGTGGGGGTTTGGGTGTTTTAGCGGGGGGGTTGTGTTTTTGTTTGTTACCAAAAACCAACACCCCCAAAAAAAAAAATAAGAAACCAACCAAAACAAACCACAAAAAAAAACCCACCACCCCCCACCAAAAACCCACCAAAAACAAACCCCCACCCCCCACAACCACACCCACCCCCCAAAACCAAAACCCCCCACCCCAAACACCCCCCACGGGGGGGGGGTTTGTTCTATTTTTTTTCTTCCGCGCCGTTTTGAGGCTGTGTGAAGAACGTTTGATTCCCTATTTGGTTCCTTGCAGTCGGGGGCCTGATTTTTTTTTTTTTCAACCCCCGTCGTAGCACTCCAAACCGTTTAACGTTTTATGCAATTTTTTTCTTTTCCCACGGCCAACTTTTTGTTGGGTGGTCCTCCCGGATAGGTTGCCTCTCTCCCTTTCCCGCTTTCCTGGTTTCGTATTAACTTTGGTGGTAACCGCGGATCCCATAAGGGGTTCGTCCTTGTGTTTTTCTGCTTTTCTTTTGAAAAGAGGAAATCGTCTCGGGACATATCGACCTCCCAAAAAGCGAGTTTCTTGTTTACAGTCCCAGTTCTTTTTGTGGAAAAACGCCCCACTGACCAAATTCCTTCAGAGAGCGGTTTCCAATCATCCCGTTGTTTGTTGTTTTTTTAGTATCGATGATTTTCTTTTTCCCCTGGTGCCAGCCTCACTGTCGCTGACCGATTTTTTCGTCAAAACGCCATTTTTGTGGATATTTTCCTCTCATTTTGAGTATTTTTTCCACTCAGGATGGAGCCCCCCCCAACCAAGACGGCTTCCCCTTTTGTTTTTTTTTCTTCCCCACTGCCCACGGTATTTCCCGCCAGAATTTCTTGCTTTTGGTCCTGTATCCTGAGTTTCCCCCGACTTTGCGCCTTTTTTTGAAGTTGCCTCGTGTTTTCCAGTTCCCTCATTGGCCAGGCCCCCCTTTCTTACTTCGCTTGGGGTTTCCCTCAGTTTGTTTCTCTCTCTTTTCCCCTCTTTGGTGTTTCCCATACTTCCCTCCTTGCGCTTTTTGTCAAGTCTTTCCCACCTTGGTTTTCCACACAGCCTCCCAACCCATTTTGAGAACCACCTCTACTTTACAGCCATCGCCGGTTCCCCACCTGGTCCTTTTTTTTTGTGTCCGTCATTTGAGGATGGTGATTCCCACCGCCTTTAGTCGTCCCTTGTAGGTTTGACTGGCCGCGTTCCCTTAGCGTCCCCCCCCCTTTGTCATTTCTCACACACCCCCCAAGTATACCTTTTCCAACCCCCCCAAGCGTTATCATGATGCGTTTTCCTTTTATATCCTACGTCCTGAGCTCCTTTTTGTTCGGCGGGGTGGTTATTGTCACGTTGGATTTCCTTTTTCCGCTTTAGGTGTCTTTTTTGTTCCCCCCGTCCCCCCCCCCTCCGTTTTCCATATTCGTCGTACCCCCAGTCCCCCTCCCTTTTTCCCGTCGAGAACCGGACCACAAAGGTTGTACTGGATCCGCCCATTCCTCGCTTTTACTCTCCCCCTCTCGTCCCCAGTTCTACCCCCTCGGAGAAGCATGAAAACGGAGGATTTCGTGCCCCCCGAAGTTTTCAATTAAACCCTTTTCCACCTGCCCTGCCCTCCATTATTCCCTGTCCGAACACCCATTTTTACTCGGCACAAACTGCCCTTTCCTCCCGTAGTCATTTTTTTGGCTTCCCTCCTTTTTTAAGTTGTATTTTTTCTTTTGTTCCCTCCTGTCTCGCCTGGGGGCCGCCAACGTCCCTGTCGGCCCCCCCCTTGTCCCCCGGCCTCATTCATTTTGTCATCTTCTGTAGAGCCATAACTCTTGTTCCTTCCCCTGGTTTGGCCGTTTACCTGGCATCTGTGTTCGGGTTTTCGTAGTGGATTCACACCCTGGGTATGTGATCGCTGTTTTTTTTGTTAGGGTGTACTTCTCCTTCTTTTTTTTCCACTCTGCCTGTTGATCAGGTTTCTGTTGATTGTCATCTCAGTTTTCGCGTCTGGTTTTTCTTCGCCCCGTCTTTTGATAAGTGGCTTTTTTTGTGGTTTTACCGCCAGATAACTTGGCTGTTTCCCTTCCTTTTTTTGATTCACCCCGGTTTTGCCTCTCGCCCTCCCGTTTTTTCGCGTGTCCGATGATTCCCGTTTTTGTTCGGCTGGCCTCCTTGAATTTTTTTTCCTTTTTTTTACCACGTTGGGGCCCTGCCTGTTTTTTGCGTCCGTTTTGATTCTGTCATGAGCTTGTGCTTTCTTTCCCCCATTTGTTTCCCCCTTTTTTTTGGCCGCCGAACTCCCCGTGCCATTTTAAGCGTCCAGTTTTTTTTTCCCCCTTGGATCCATTGTCTTTTACCCACGTGCCCCTAAGCCCGTTTTTTAGTTGTCCGGGGGTTGGGCAAGGATTTTTGTTGGTGACCGTGACGCGAGGTTGTTCGGGGTGGAGGGTGTTGATTTTGTTATTTGCCGCGTTCGTTAAGGTTTTTTTTTCCAACCCCCCACCTTTGGTTGGGGTTTTTTTTACCCCTGGGAGAGCGACTGGAAGTCGGGTTGCCCGCGGGGCCGGGGTCCTTTTCCTCCCCTTTTCCGTCTCGCGGGTTGATTTTTGTCCGTTTTTTTTGAAGTGCCCCCCAGTTGCTGCGTGGTCGTTTCGACTTGGGACTTTTGTTTGCTTCGCGTTTGGGCGTTCATGGTCTTCCATGAAAACCCTCTACAAACCGTTTCTTTGTTTGCCCAGGTTCCGTGTGCAAACTTTGGTGTTCTGTCCGTTTTTCTTTCGGGCCCTGCGGTACGGAAACCTGCCCCTTTGTTGGTTGTACCCTACCGTTGACCCCTGCTTTTTTTCCATCGTTTCCGAGCCTGGGCTTCGTTTCGACTGATTCCTGACCCCCTAAGGTTTTTTTTGCCGTTTCATGGATGCCCCCTTGACCATTTAACCGTTTTTGGTTGTTCCAAACTTGCCCTGGTTTTATTTTCCCAGGACGTTGCGTTGATTGGTAATTGAGCCCCGGTGGTCCTTTTTCCACGGTTGGGCCGAAGGGAGTGAGTTCGCGCCTTTTGCCTGTTCCTCTCCAGTTATAAGTCTTGTTTTTTGGATTTTACTTTTGCTGAATGGTGGCTGGTTGCTTGTCGCCGTCCGTCGTTTGATGATTTTTATTGTTTTCATTTTTACTTCCCCCTTTGCCTTTCCGTTGCCACGCAACAACGAACCAACTTCCCAATCATTCCGACTCCCTCGGTCTGATGGGGACCACCCCCAACCCCCACACATCTTGTCCTTTTTCCAGGGTCTTTGTAACGACTCCTTTCGACTTTTTTTTACCCCTCCACCACTCCACCAAACGAAAGTTTTTTCAATTGCAACCCGAAACACGCGCGAAACATCTGCGTGCGACTTTGCGCGTGCATTGATTTTGTGTGCTCTTTTTTTTACAAAGTTTTTTTCCGGGTCCAAAACAGCCTCGTGTATTTCCCTCCTTTTTGTTTACGTCCCCCCGGTCCTGCACCGTTTTCTTTATTTTTAGTGTCCAGGTTTTTTTCATGTCCCTGTTGTTACGCTTTCCTCGCGGTTCGGTTCTTTTTTCCCCCTTCGTCCTGCGCTTTCAGGCCTGTAACGCACCCGAACCCCTTTTTCTGATCCCACTTGGGGGCTTCTCCCATTTTTTTTTTCTCTTGGCTTTTCCCGCGTTCGTTCCCACACCTAGCGATCATTTTTTTCACCCCCCAAAGGTTTACCCTCTTTTTGAATGATTTTTTCACCTGTCCCTTTCATACCTTAATTTTCCACACCACCAGGGTTGGTGAGATTTTTCGTCGCATTGACTGTGCTTGTGCCGAATGGAAGTTGTCCTTGCTTTTTGACCCCCTGAAATCTTTTTGAGGATTCCCTTTATGCCTTTTGCTGTGTTGTTTTTTCGTGTTGTTTTGCTAGTATTTACCTCTTTGCTTGGGGTTGGTTTTTTTTTCCCTCTCTTCCATTCCGTCGATCGTTTTTTTTTTTTTTTTTCCACCCCACCTACATGCACTCGCATTGTTGGTGCGGTTTGCTTTTATAGGTCCTTTTGTGAGTTTCTACCTTGGCTGTCCCCCGTTGGACTCGCCTTATAGTTCCCTATCCTCTGTGTCCCTTTGGCAAAGGTGGGTCTCGTGTTCCTCCTGCTATTTTTTTATCCTGTTTCGGGCCGCTTTTCACTTTCCCTTTCTGAAAGTCCCCTCTTGGTTTACTTGAGCTTTTTCACGGGAACATGGCCCGGTTTTTTTGGTTTTTTTTCTGGATTTTCCCTTCTTTGTTTTTTACTTTTCCCTCCCCCCCGCCTTGGACGATTTTTGCCTTCGTTGTTTCAAAGCCCTGTAGATTGTATCTCGGATTTTATTTTGGGTCTTTGTTACTGGGGGCGTTTTCTGCCCATCCTGTTCGGTTTTAATGGTTCAAACCCACACAGTCGGCTCCTTCCCCAACTTGGCACTTCTTTTTTTTGCGTTGTTTTTCTTTTGGGTTTCCAAAACGTTGTACAGTTCCTGTTTGACGGGGTTTTCCTTCCCAGAAAGTTTTTTTTGCCTTTATTCCTTTTTTGTTTCTGGCTTCCCCCATGGCTCCACGTCTTTTTTTTTTTGTTGTTCATTATCGGCTTCTAACTCGGTAAGTTGTTTTTTGTTTGTTTTCCCACTCCTTCCCGGTGGTCATTTGTGGTTCTTTTTATTTCTTCCTTTTTATTT
>Ga0179593_1727896_pt1 | contig 13677 bp, 13 predicted proteins | sample CZODoug2_1_08_16_FD_185931 | JGI IMG/M metagenome (GOLD analysis project Ga0179593, IMG submission 185931) | Vadose zone soil fungal communities from Angelo Coast Range Reserve, California, USA - CZODoug2_1_08_16fungal (PacBio error correction) | ecosystem: Environmental > Terrestrial > Soil >... | reverse complement strand
CTCCCTTTCGGAAGTCCATTTTTGGTTGATGAGCCTTTTCCCTTGTCTGCGTCCCCCTCGCCTTTTTTTTTTTACCACCATGTCCGGTGACGTTCGGAAATCGGCTTGCGATTTGCCCTTTTCCTGCAGGGCGACGACGGCTTTTCTCGTCTCGCGATTTTCCTCCCCGGCCGACATCACAAAGGTGACCTGGGCCCCCCCCCCCCTGATCAGGTTGACCATTTCGACGTTTGTTTTTTTCTGCGTCATGATAGGCACCCACCTTGGCGGATTCGAACGGGGACCTTTCCTAATTGATCGACGACAGGGAATCGCTGGATGCGCCCCGACTTTCCGAAGATGGTTGTAGTCCCCCCCCGGGTGCCCGGACGTAATATCTCTCTTTTGCTCTTTCAACTCTTTGACCTTTCCATCCTCCGACACCATCTTGGAACTTTTTCCAGCCAGATCATGTAGCGGCTCCTTTTCTCTTTTCGCACTAGACGGAGGTGTCGTAGATCCCCCTTTCCCCTTTTTTTTTTTTTTTTGAGCTTGGTCATTTTTCCCCGGCACCGCCGCACGCCAGTAGAAATTTCTTTTCCTTTTTTCAGTGGACAAGGGAAACCTTTTTGATCGGCGCCAGATCCCGACGGTTCTTCCACCCCTTTGCAAGTTTTATTTTTCTTTTTCTTTCTTCAGCCGATGGCCTCATGCAACCCCTGTGGTGCGGAACGACAACCCACAAGGAGCAGCACGTTTTTTTCCCCCACCGTGCTTCCCAAGGGCGGCGAGTGCCATTGCAGCCTTCTTCCCGCAGGCGAGAAACGTTTTTCGCGGACATCCCGAAAGACGATCAATGCTTTTTACATTGACTTTGGCGCGTTGCAAACGATTATCTCTCCAGAACCCTCCCCTTTTTAGCTGCAAAAGGTGGCATCTCTCTTTACTCCAACACGTTTCAGCTTCCTTCCCTGGCGGCGTATCGATTCAGCGCCCTTCTCCCAGCGCATGGAGCAATGCGCGTCGTTTCCATCGGCGCGGAAAGGGGCTGCGACGCCTTTTTTCCTCCAGGTAACGGGCCTTTCTTCGCGGGGCATTCACTTACGTTCTTTTTTCCTCCACCCCACGCTGGTTAGCGCTTCTTTTTCCCTTGTGGTCGGAGCCCTCACCCCCCGCTCTTCACCGTCTGCTTTTTGTCGGTGGGCGTTAAACAGTTTCTACGCATACTAGAAGTATCCTCAAAGAAATAGACTTAAGAGAACTCCTCCCCTTTTCGTTGCCTCTCCTTTCCTCTGCCACCCCTTTACAGTGTGAAAATGAGGTCCTTTTTTGAAGAGGAATAGACGATCTCCCACATTCCCTAATGTCCCTCTCAAATCGATCGCGCCGTTACGCTTCGGGGAGAAGATAAGTGAGTGTGCCTCTTCCGAGGAACTGAACGACCTTTTGACAGGCCCTCCCTTCTCCCTTCCCTAGCGACTCGCAGGCCCCCGTTTCTAGCTTCAGCAAACCCTACTTCGGGTTCTTTAGCGAAAGAGTGCTTGAGCATGCCTTTTTCCCGGCGGCAGCCCGTCTCTTTATTTCTCCCCCCCGCCTTCCGGTCGACGAGCTGCCGTTTTCCTTTCCACCAACGGCATTCTGGTCCTCTTTTTCGTCGCAGCGTGATTATCGTTCCCCCTCCTTTTCCCTTGCCTGGCTCTCGACGAGTTGAAGTTCGCCAGGCTCTGAGGGACCCTTTTTTTTACCTCGCGACGTGTCCTTGATCCTTCCCCTGGGAAGGCCGGATTCGTTTCATTGCAGGAAACACCCTACAGTGCTGACACCTCTGAGATTCTTTTCCTACCTCGGCCTTAGAACCCTTTTACGAAATGTCCCGCCTCCCCCGGCCGGGCCCTTTTTTTTCCGCCGCCCCCCCCCACAGGCCACAGCGACGCCTGATGCGCTAGAGACTTTTGCAGACGCGACCTTTCTTGCTCGCCTTGGCTGTCGCCGGCCCCCCCTCCTCCTCCGTTGTTGTGGTGGCCGGCTATGCCCTTTTCTGCTCTTTTCCGGCGAGATTTTTTTTCATGAAAAAACCTATCCGCCAAAATTTTTCTTGGAAGTTTCCCTTCTTAATTGCGGAGCCCTCCCCCTTGGTTCTCCCAGTCAGAGTTCCCCATCTTCGTTAACCCTTTCCCAAGTTTAAGCGGGTTCGGCGAAGGTCTTCTGTTCTTTCCCCCTTGGCTGTCCCTTTGAACGGCGAAGCAGGACCCCATGAGGCAAGATTTCCCCCCACCGGGAAAACACCTTCTCTTTCCCGCAGAGCAAGGCTTTCGCAAAGCAGTCGCTTTTTTTTAGGGCGCGTCGGATCCGGCCCCTCCTTTCTATCGCACCCCGCTAGGCCCGGCCTGTGCGGCTTTCTTTTGGTGTTCGAGGAACTCTTTCCCCTTTTTTCCAGTTCCCAAGATTTTATGCTCGTCTCCCTTCTTAGAACCTCTTCAAGAAGGTTCCCCCCCTCTCGCAGAAGGCGGCAAATCTTTTCTCCGAGCCTCCTCCCCGGACAACAGGGCTTCTCGGATGACAATAGGAGTGCCTTTTTTTTTTCCCCCGAACTGGGGAGACGTTTCCCCAAGTCTCTTTCCCTCCGGGGAGTTTCAGATTTTTTCCATTCGGCGAGGTAGTTTTTTTTTTCCTCCGAACCGCTCCTCTCTCTCACTTTCCCTCTCGCGATCGAGTTCACATGCTGCTTTTCCACGCAGGTTAGACGATCGGCTCTCCCTTTCCCGCCTTTTTTTCCTAGCCGCGTCGGTGTACCGTCATGGTTTGCTTACGGAAAGCGAACACTCCTTTCCCGTTTTTTTTAAGTCGATTGTTTTTTCTCTAGTATCTTATTCTTCAACGGTGTTGGAACGCCCCCCCCCCCCCCTCTTCGCTTGCCGTTCGCGGCGCCTCTAACGATGGGAGGGTCCTTTTTTTTTTTTTCGCCTCTTTCCCGGTGGTGAGGCTTTTTCCCTCGGTGAATGACCCTTTTCGCAGTTAAATTTCCTTTTGCTCTTTTTTTTGCGCTGAGCGCCACCCCCCCTCCTCGCTGGGGCTGGACACAGGTAGAACGTTCTTTTTTTTGCAGGTGATGGGGACATCCAACCCTTTTCCCTGACCTTTTCTCCGGTTTTTTTCTTTTCCTCGCACCGCGTTCCAGCAAAACCTTTAGGACCGATATATGTAGGAGTCTTCCCACGCGAGAAAATCCCCCTCTTCTGCCTCCCACTACGTTTTCCCATACCTTTTTTCCGCTTGACGCCCTCGAAAAGTTCCTTCTCTATGGTTATGCAGAGGGAAATCTCCCTTTAGGGAGTCCCTCTCTGTTTTTCTCCTTCAGCCCCCCTTTTTCTTCCCGCCGGCGCCTCCTTCATTTTCTGCGCAAAACAATGTTCCGGTTTTCCCTTTTCTGAGCCATCGGCTTGCGCTGCCCTCCTTGGTTGGTCTCTCCTTTTCTAAGAAACCGCGGGATTATGGCCCTCTTCGGCCCGAATCACCAAGGTTGCCCTTTTCGATGATAGGTTGACCATTTCTTTTTTTGCCGGTTTCACCCGAACGAAGTTTCTCCTTTCTCCCCCACCCCTTCGGTGGCCATAAGTTGTCTATTCTTTTGCCGTCGAGGCTCCCCCTCGTATTTTTTGACCTTTCCCTTTCTTTCTGTCTGCGCCGTAGCCCAAAAAGCGCGCCTTCAACGACTCCGAAGATGGTGTAGGAGAGTCCTTTTCCCTCCCTGTTGACGAGAATTCATCTCTTCTTTGTCCCCCCCAGGCTGGTCCCCCTCTTCTTCTTTTCTTTACATCTCCGGAAAAATATTCGTTCCCCCTTTTTCCCCGGACGCAGCCAGACAGATCTTTTTTCTTTTCTGCAAAGACGAGTAGTGGGCGCCCTTTCACTTTCCGGCCAGCCTTTTTTTCCCCCCCCTTTCTTTCGGTTCTGGTACACCGGCACAGACGCAACGTTCTCCCTCTTTTTTCAAACCGATCATCGACGACGTGGAAGTTTTTTTCCCTTTGTGATTCGGGCCGCCGAGTTGACGTCTTTTTTTCATTCCCCACTGGCCTTCCCCTTCTTTTTGCGGGCAGCGACAAGGGCTCTTCCCCCCCTCTTCACACGGACATGGTGGTGCGCACGCCCTTTCTGGACAAGGCGCAACGGTTTTTTTTTCTCCCGCTGGCCTCGTTTCCACCCTCTTTCTGCCCTTGCGAAAAAGGAGGATGTTCCCCCCCCCCCCTTTACACGGTTCGAGGGAGTAAAGTTTCCCTCTCAACATCTCTCGGAGGTGTCCTTTTTTTCTTTCTCGCTTCCCCCCTCTTCCCTCCCTTTCTGTGCCCCAACCTTTTAACGCGGTGACGATGCACCTTTTTCCCTTTTCGAGCCGTTATGAGTCGTAACTTCCCCTTTATTTTCTTTTGGATAACCCCCCCTTCCTTCCGCGCCTTTTTTTTGGTCAAGCAACAAGCGATTTTCTTTTTACGCTAAGGAGCCACCCCTTTTTTTTCCTTTTTGCGTTTACGACTACGAGAATGGAACTGACGACCTTTCTGAATTAAAATATAAGCTATTTTCCATAAAAAACCCCACTCCTCCCCCCCTCAACCGTAGGTTCCCCTTCCTCCCCTAAGGCAGGGATGTCCCTCCCCCCCTTCGAAGGAGGAATTTTTTTTTTTGGGATGAAGAAGACTACCTTTTCGTCCACCCCCCTCCATCGACTTACGAGGCCCGTCCAGCGAAGAGGATTTTCTTCGATGTAAGCCAATGATTCTTTCCAAGTTTGACCCCTTTTCCCCTTTCTGGTGGATTTGAGACCCTCCCCCTAGCTGTCTAAATGAGGCTGAGAAAGAGTCCCCGCTGTTTTTTCTCTTCATTTTTCTCGAAGCGAGGTATTCCCCCTTTTCATTGAGTGTGAGACCCCCTTTTTTTCTCTCTGAAACTCCCCTTCCTTTCCTGTCTTTTCTAGCGAATAGACGCTCCGTTATCAGGAGGACTTTTCCTCCCGACACTGGTGAAAGTCTCTTTGTCATTCGAAAGAGGTTTTTTGAGAGATTGCAAGAATGTTTTTCTCCCCGCTAGGGATTTTTCTCCTAGAGTTTTTCCTATCTTCAGACTAGGACAAAAAAGGTCCTCCCAGGAAGGCGATTTTTTCCTTCCCTTTCGTCCTTTTTCCCCCCCTTGAAGGATTTCTTCCTTTTCGAGGGCTATAGAAGCTGTCTAGTGAGCCTGGCTCGGAGTCTTCCTTCCCGCGGGCCTTTTTTTTGGAACCCTTTTTTTAAAGCGGATTCATTAACTTTTGCTCTTCTCGTTCTGCCTTTTCTCTTCCCAGCCAACGCAATCCTCCGGTGCTGCAATAAATCGCCTTTTCGTCGTCGACATAGAACTTCCCCTCCTTTTTTCTTTTTTGTTTCCCCCTTCCCCGACTGGAATGTGTCTCGTCCCTCCCCCCCCCGAAAGCTAGCAAAGCCCCCCCCGGAAAAGGAAAAGCTCTTTTTTGAATTGTCCAGATTCTTTTTCTTAGGAAGGCGTCCCCCCCGAAGGAAAAGGCCCCTCCTCCCTCTGATGTAGTTTCCCGTTGCTGTTTTTTCTCTCGCGCATGTTTTCCTAAAGAATTTTTCTCCCGCGCCTTCTTGGGTAGCCCCAAGTCCTTCCCCCCCGAGGCGTTTTCCAAAAAATAGAAATTTTTCCCCTCCTCTTTATTTTTCCTTTTCGGCTGTGGGAGAATTTTTTTCAGGGTTAACGCTCCACCTCCTTTTCGTAAACGGCTTCCATTTCTAGGTAGACCTTCGAGGTATGCATCTTTGGTCTGCCAATGGATCATGACGCCCCTGTCCCACTTTTCCCCCCCCCTTTTTTCGAATGAGAAAGCTTTTGTGCAACCTTTTTTCCCTCCTCTTAGACGGCAGAGTTCCTCTTCCAGGTAAATAGGAACTTTTTCCGTAGAGAGAAGATCTTTGTTCTCTTCTTTTCCCCTTTGGTCGTGATTCTAGACGAAGACTATCCCCTTTCAGAAAGAAAGATGTCCTTCTTCTTTCGTTGTTTTCTTATCTTTTTTCCTTTTTCCGAGGCAAATCTTCCTCCTTCTCTTGGAGGCCTTTTCGCGAAGAAGAAGTTGGATGGCTTCCCCTCGGGAAAACTTCCTTTTTCCAGGATAAGGAGTAAAATTGCACCTTCCCCTTGAGAGAAGCTTTTCTCACAATTTTCTGTTTTTCCTCTGTTGCCGCCGAGACCCTCCCTTTTTTCCTAGTCGCTCGAAGACACCCAACAAGGATGCTTTTCTCGTCTAGTCTCTTGAGGTAGTGAATTTTGGAATAAGAAACGGTCTCCATGATTCCTCCCCATCTGTGTCCTCAAGACGTTTTTTTCCGCGCGATAGATTTAACCTTTTTCTTTAGACGACCTTGACGCAGTCTTTCTTCCCCTATCTTCCCCCTCCCCATCATTGACCTCAGGGGACGGAAATGTAAAGATAAGAGTATTTTACCCTGCGATATAAGAGGAGATTCCCCTTCTTGTCGGTTCCATCCCTTTTTTAGTTTTTGCCCCAACAGAGAAGGGAGAAATGAGATTTTTTCTTCCTTTCTTCGCCCAAAGACCCTTTTTCGAGTGAAGTTTTTCTTGTCAGACCCCCTCTTTTTTTTTCCGAAAGGAGTGTTTCTTTTCCCGAGAACCAGGGTTTTTCCTTTGGTCGCCGACAGTCCGCCCTTTTTTCTTCCCCCCCCCTTCCCCCATTCCTCGTTAACCTTCTTTTTTCAAGAGGCGCACTCCTTTTTTTTTTTTCGAGGAGCCTGGAGCGAAACCCGCTTTCTGCTTTCCAACCATTCTCCTCCCCTCCCTTTCTCTTCATCTATACGAAGTCCTGTTATTCTTTTTCCCCGTGTTGCCGGAGAATTCCCTCCCTCTTGACCAACGTTTGCCTTTTCTTCCCAGGAAACTAGATGTTCCTTTTCTTTTTTGCTCGGAGAATCGGTTTTCTGCACAGAAAAAAGAGTCCCCTTTTTTCTTTAGTTATTTCTTTCATTTTTCTGCCCTCCGACAACCGTGTATAGAAGCATTTTTTTTCCCCTTTTCTGAAGAGGGCCCCCGGCCCCTCCGAAAGGGAAGGAAAGCTTTTTCTTTTCCTATAACATGTTCTTCGCCTTTCTCTTCAATTTTGTTCGTGAGAAACCCCCCCTTTTTCTTTTTTCTTTTTTCTGTACTCCCCTCTCCCTTCCCCTTCCTCTACTTGTTCCGCTTCAGGGGGTGATAGCATGAACCGTTTTCAGACGATCAAAGAGGAGGTCTTCCCTTCCCCTTGGGCACACGACGTCAAACGTCGTCTCTCTCTTTTTCTTCTTCACTTTGACCGTTTTTTCCCCCTCCCTCCTTCTGCGTCATCTAGGACACCCCCTTCCTTAAGGGTTCGCTTTTTCGAACGGACAGCTTTCTTTTTGTCGAACTTTTAGTCCTCCTTATCTTTCTTTTTTTCCCCCCTCCCTCTCATAACCTACTTAAGAGATTTTTGTCGGGATGTAAGAGTTGCCTTTCCCCCCTCTTTTCCTCTCTCTATTTTCCTACTTACTAATTTTTGTTTTTTCTCTCTTTTTTTCTCAATGTCCCCTTTTTCCCCCTGCCCCCCCCCTTCTCGGAAACTTCGTTATGAGCGTTTTTCTTCCCCTTTTTTTTCTCCTGTCGTCGATCAAGGTATTAAAAGACTCCCTTTTTCTTTTCCGTCGATCAGAAAGACTAGACCTTTTTTTTCCCCCCCCCCCTTTCCCGCAATGTCGTTTTCTTTTACCTTCCCCGTGGCCCCTCCGTAGAAATGGGAAAATGTCCTCCCTTTCTTTCCACAAGGGCACCTTGGTGAGTATGGTCTTCTTTTCCAGATCCCGCGGTTAGAGATCTCCCCCTTCCTCGTCCCATTTCCTGGTAGAGGTTTTTTTTTTTCCTATGGCCTCCGGAAACACCATTTCCAAATGGTGGTTTCCCTCCCCCCGGCCAAGTCTCCTCCTGGTTTCTTTCTTTCATCACCCCCCGCTGGGACTTTTTTCTTTCTTCTGCGGCGAGTGCCATAGGAAACTCTCTCTGCGTCGAGACACGGTTAGAGGGCTCCCTTTCTCAACAGCGGCGTTTTTTTTTTCTTTCCTTTGTGTGCTGTGTTTTCTTTTTTCCCCGATTATCCGAGCAGATTTTTTTCTCTTCGGCGTTGCGGGAACGCGGTGCGCTGCCCCCCCTTTTTTCCCCTTTTTCGCTCCTCCTTTTTTCCGGTGCATATCTGCCACGGTTGAGCACTCCCTTTCTCTCTTCGGACCGTTCGGGACTGGTGGACGCCCCCTTTTTTTTTTCGAGGTGTGCGCTCAGCGAAACGACCTTTTGTTTCTTTCTGTGAGACCCTAGTTTTTCGAGTTAAGGACCGGCCGTTGGGAATTCATCTCTTTTCCCCCGCCATCAACACCTTTTTTTCCAGTCGTTTGTTCTGCCTCCTCCTTCCTTTTCCTGATGAACTCCCCCTCTCCTTCCTCGCCGGATTCCATAGGTAGGTTTCTTTCCCCCCCCCCTTGATGCCTACGACTACTCTCTTTGTTCCCCCCCTCCCCCTTTCCCTCTCGACAGCACCGCGACTGTCTTTTTTTTCCCGCCTCGTATATCTTTTTCCTCCCCGGTCACCTAAGAGGATCTTTCTTTGGGGTCTTTTTCTCCCTCTCGCCGATCGTTTCTGGATGAGAAATTCTTCCCCAAATCCCTTTTTCTTTTATCTCTAATAGAGAGCCGGTTGCGTACCAAGATTTCCTTTCTCCTCATTGAGGTGCTCTTTTTCTCATGAACGCTCTCTCCTCCGCGCCAGATGAAACTCCCTTTTTCATTGTCGGCGTAGAGACTCTCCCTATGATCGTTTCGGCGGAAAGAAGATTTTCTTCCTCTAGGTAAGTTCCTCCTTTCCTCGACGAATCCTATTCCTTGGAAGCACGGATCGGCTTCCTTTCCTGTTGCAGGAGGCTTCCTCCCCTTCTTTCTTCAGCTCACCCTCCTCCTGTTCTTCTACGAGATGAAGCGGGCCGCTTTTCCCTACCCCCCAGGAATTTCTTTCCCCGCCTTTTCGTCTAGATAGAAGAGTTTCTTACTTCTTTCTCTCCCACTCCGGTCCCGCCGTCCGGATATCGACGCTTTTTTTCGTGAGTCCTGGGCCTCTTTTTCCTCCTGTCGTCGACCCCCTTTTTCTTGGTGGCATTTGTTTGCGACCTTCTTTCCCACTTTGAAGGCCGTTCTTTCCTCTCTCCGTCATGCAGACCCCCACCCCCTCTAAAGGTTCTCAATACATCGCCGCCCTCTCTTTTCTTTCCCCCTATCGTTGGCTCCCGGTGACTCCCTTTCCCTTTGACTGTGGTAGCGGAAAACGTCCCTTTCTTAAGAAATCTCCCCTCAGTCCCCCCTTCCCACTTCCAAGAGATCCTTCTTCCGGATGTGCGTATCCCTTGGGGTGTCCTACTTCACCCCTTTCTCTCCACTTCCAGGGACCCGCTCCTTGCTCGGATGTACCCCTCCATCTCTATCTTTTAATTCCCTCCCCGTTTTTCATTTGCCGGCCGACGCCTGCCCCGGTTGGAGAGCTTTCTCTCCCTGGGTAGCCGCCTTTCCCACCCCCGAGTTTGACGCAGCATAGCCACCTCTCCCCTCTCTTGGCATTTAAGGGGTTCTCCCTACGTTGTCTACTTCTGAGGTCTTCCTTCTTTCCCACATTCCGAGGAGTTCCCTCTTCTGGCCCTTTTCTTTCGGAGGGAGAGGTAGAAGCCGTCTTTTCTTCTTTCGAATCACCTTTATTTCTTTTTTCTGGTCTGAAATGTGACTCCCTCCCTTTTTTCAATCCTGCCTCCCTTTCTTCTAGCCAGCTTTCTACAAAAAAGTGCCACCTTTTTTCCCCCCCGTCCCCTCTTCTTTCCATACTTCAGAGGCGATTTCACTCTTCCAGGCTAACTATTAACTTCCTTTTCGAGAGGTCCTCTCTTCCTTTTTTCAATGTCGTTTTATTTCGCTTCTCCCCCTTCTTACAGAAACTTTCTATGTTTGCGGCGGAAAGAATCCTTTTTTTTTTTTCTCTTCCCGAGGAAATCTCCAGTTTTCAGTCTCAAGGGCTCCCCCGGTATTCTAGAGAGGCACGAAGATCTTTTCTCGGGAGGCAGCCGTTTTTCCTTCTTTCAGCAGAGAAGGAGGTTCCCCTTGTCCCACCCTTCTTCTGGAGAGCGGCACCCTTCCCCCCTGGAAAAAGTGGAGGCTGATATGCTGCCGAAGAGTTCGACCTGGCTCAGGGGGAGACGGAGCTTCGCTCGCTACTTTTTTTGGTGGGGCTCTCTGAGAGTTTCCTCGGCTTCGTTCCGTTTGCAGAGGCCTCTCCGGTGAGCCCCCCATTTCTTCCTTGGTTCCGAAAGAGCACGTCTTTCCCTTCCCCCTCCCCCTCTCTATGGACCTTATGCGGCGTTTTTCCCCTCCCCTTCTCAGCAGCAGGAGCGATCGGCGTCCTCAAAGCAAAACCTTCCAGTTTTTAATGACACCCGACACTCGTAGTTGACGTCTTGACAAGAGATATTAAGAGTTCTTCAAATGCTACATAATCGTGATGTTGCTGTTTTTTCTTTCCCTTCTGGATGTAGTTGAGGTTGCCAACAGACTTTCCAAGTTTCGTTATTTTCTTAGGCACCTTTTCCACGAAACCTATCCTTCCCTCTTGCCGTCGCGGAGGTCATCCCGGCCCTATGTGAGGGATGACGACCACATATTTCTTCTCCTTAAGTATCGCGAACCAGCGGGGGTTTATGCGGTCGACGAAAAGTCGCTAGTGCCTTTCCTGTGCATTTTCCATCTCCTTTGTCTGTCAAGGCCCCCTCTCCAGCACCTTTCCTCTTTTCTTTGCGCTGAGAGCACCACGTTACTCTTTCGGGTGTCCAGGTCGAACGGCTTGCGTCTTTTTCTGGTGAGGGCTCCAAAAGGGAAGATCTCCCTTCCTTCTCCTCCTAATTCGAAAGGCTCTGCGTTGGCCCGTCTCCCTTTTTTCACGCCAACCCCCCCCTCCCAAAGAGCAACTCGATGACTTTTTCCCTTTCCTTTTGGTAGAATCAGGGTGAAACATTCTCCCCTTCCCGCGTTAAAGGTCGAGCATCCCTTTCTCTTTTTCTTTCGGACTTAGGGAATGTCCTGTTTTCAACTTGGTACAAGACGAGGCCGTTGGCCTCTCTCGGTCAATAGAAAGCCTTGTCGCAGATTTTCCCCTCCTGCGGGTGGTTGGCTTTCTCTCCCCCCCCCCCCCTTGCAGGAGCATTGTCCCGCGGACCTCTGGTCCTTGTGCGCACAACCATTTTGTGACCGTTTTTCTTCTTCCATAGGCTTGCGCTGCCCCCCTCATCCCGGCACTTGCCTGAAGGCGCCCGACTTCTCAGGGGTGATCGCCGAACTTTTTCCTTTCCCTCTTCGGAAGAATCCCCCTTTTTTCTTTAAAAGGAAGGACACGTAGTCTGATCTTCCCCCCCCTTTTTTCCCTTGAGGTGAAGCTCCGTGGTTTTTCCTTTTTCCCTTCTCCTTCCTCTAGGAACCCACCCATTCGGTGCCCATTTTTCTTTTTTCCCCCTTCTTCAAAGGACAGACGAAGTCGAGGTTTCCCCCTCCTCTTCCATCCTCTCTAAGACAGATCGGGCTGTGCTGCTCCCCTTCTCCCTTCCAGTCCCTTTCAAGTGACGTGTCTTTTCTCTTCTTCCCATCCTAGAGTGAAAAGAGATGTCATATCTCTCTCTTTTGGTTGTGTGAGAGAGAGGACATTCTTTTCTCTTCCCCCCTTTCAACACTGATGGAAATCTCCGACCCATCTTTAAGTCTTTTTTTTTTTCCGGCGCTACAGCCCGCATCCTCGTCTCTTTTCCCCCCTTCTTTACGTGGCGACAACCTGATTTTTCGACGCCTCGAAACTGATGGCCACTGACTTTTTTTTTTTTCCCTTCCCTTATTTCTTTTTGGTGACAACGGGCACCTCCGCACCTCTCTTTCCCCTGTAATAGACGACGGGGAAGCCCTTTTCCCTTTTTTGTGGTAGGGCAGCCGAAGTTGATCTTCTCCTTCCCCCCCTTTTTTTTCGATCACCCCTTCTCGGTCCCCTTCTTCTTTCTTCCGTCCTGTCGGAAGGTGGAGGGGCACGCCCTCTTTCTCATGAACAAACACGGTCACACCGTTCTTTTTTTTTTCCCCCCCCACTTCGAGGACGCGGACACTTCTCCTTTTTTGCCTTGAGTGCTGCTCAATCACCCTTTCTTTTTTTTCTGGCCCTTTTTTTTTTTCCATGAAGAACCCAGGCATGTCCCTTCCCCCCCTTTTAGAGGGCGTCAAGCGGTACATTCTCCAATAATCTCGTCGGAGGTGTGCTCGCCTTTTTTTTTTTTTCTTTGAGCGCGTTGCACCGTCCTTGCAGATAGCGGGCGACCCCTTTTTCCCTTTCAAACAGGGTGGCATCGCCCCCGGCCTCTCCCTTGTCAAAACGGTGCAGATCTGCCCGTCTTTTCTTTTCATCGATTCCGCGCCCTCCGTTCTCCTTCCCCTGCCACAGCCCTGGGAGCACTGTCGCTTTTCGCAACAGACCCTCTTCCCCTTTCTTCTCCCTCTTGGCCGGTGAATACCCCCCCCTCTCCCTATGCAATGGAAACTCGACCCGTTTCTTCTTGAATCAATACGACGTAGTCCCATTCTGGTTCTCGAGGACGTCCCTGCACACGTCGGGTTCCTTCCCCCCCTCAAAATCGCAGGTTTCCCTGGTCCCCGATCACGGAAGAGACGGTCTTTTTTAGTTCCACCGTTTCTCCTTCGCCGGATTCGTGTTGGGCACCCCTTTTTTCCCCTCCCTCCCCGAGCCGACCGCCCCTCCTTTCCTTTTTTTCCCGCCCGATATCGTGGTCAGCCTCTTGATCTGGAAAGTGCCCTGCGGTCCTGTTTTTTTTTTTTTCCCTCACAGAGGAATCGCCGATCGATCTCCCCCTTTTTTTTCCCCTCAAAGAACGCGCAGCAGGTGACCTCTCCTTTCGCGACCGAGGGTGAAAAAGATGTTTTTTCGTGTGCGCCGGTTCGGCTCTCCTTCTCTGACGCGCAGCTGAAACTCCCTCTCTTCGAGGAGTCGACGTTTTTCCTTTCTCCCTGCGCAAGGCAGATTGGCAGCGTCCACTGTGCTGGTGCCGCGTCTTCCTGTTCCTTGGACGCCGGAGCCGTTTTTGCAGGCGGACCGCCCTCGCTTTTGGATCTCCTAGCCAACGCCGCCGACGTTCCCGAGCTGAAGAGGGCCTCGTCTACACAAACAGAGAATTCCGGCAGGCGGTCTCTTTTTAGTTCCTTGAAAGTATCCCCTTCCCTACGAGCCATCGCGCTTCTTTGAAGTTTCCTACTTGAAAGCGCCGTCGCGCTTTTTCGTGTTTTCCACGGTGTCCCGATGGCTCATTAGTCCCTTTTTTTTTTTGAACGTTCGAGCCTTCCCCCCTCCAATCAAAGGGACCTACAGGTGCTTCCATACCTCGCCGACTCATCTGGTCGTAGACTCGCCCCTTTCCTGCCGGTGACCGAAATGCCCTCTTTTCCGACGCCTCCGCAAGTCGCCCCCCCCGGAAAAGGCCAAGCGATCTGCCGCTTTTTCTTCCCCGGGGGGTGCTGGACGCGAACCCCCTTTCCCCGCGCGGCCGTGGCTTCGGC
>Ga0179593_1707449_pt1 | contig 13677 bp, 15 predicted proteins | sample CZODoug2_1_08_16_FD_185931 | JGI IMG/M metagenome (GOLD analysis project Ga0179593, IMG submission 185931) | Vadose zone soil fungal communities from Angelo Coast Range Reserve, California, USA - CZODoug2_1_08_16fungal (PacBio error correction) | ecosystem: Environmental > Terrestrial > Soil >... | reverse complement strand
TGATGCGTTTTTGCCCCTTTTTTGACCCATCCCGTCTTATTGGACAGAGGTTTCGGTTAGCTGATTACGTTTGGCCACCCCGTCTCGCCTTTTTTTCCCGGTCCTTGAATATCGATCGGGAACCAGCTTCTTCCCCTTTTTTGTTTACTCCGGGTTCCTGCGTTCGATACACGTTATTCTTCGTTGTCCCAAGCTTTCATTTCACTCGTTCTCTTTTTCTTAAATGTAATAGCACAACCCAGAACAAGCCAGCCCCAGCCCCAGCCCCACTGAATTCCTTCCCGCGCTCCCGGGTCCCCCCCACCTTTGAAGCCATTATTCTAATTGTCCCCCCCCTCCTTTTCTTTTGGATACTTTCTATTCTAGTTTGGCTGCAATCACCAGCCGGCGACCCTTTCGCGAATATGGTCCCTCCCCTTTTCTTCCGTGTATTACTTCCCTTGCGAATGGTTAACAATCACCCCCTGGCAGCAATTCTTTCCCTCCCTGTCCCTTCACCCGCCCCCTTCCCTTCTCTTGCCACCAACTAGTTTTTTAATATTCTACCTATTGGAAAACCCCCCCTTCCTTTCTATTCCCAAGAGTTAAAAAATGGTCCCCTTATACTTCTAGTTCATATCTGCATTCTGTTCTTCTTCCAAAGCTCTGCTCCCTCAGCATCTCACTTCAAAGATGTACACCCCGCAACGCATCCTTTATACGGTTGACTACCACGATATCTCATTCCCCCCCGGAAGTCCCACCTGACGAAGATATTAATGTTCGACTCTTTCAGACAGAACGTTAGTCCCTGCATCCGAGTTAATTAGACAGCAGTTTTGCATCGAGGGTAACCCCCCCCCCCAACAGGATTTCTTCCCCTTTTTTTCCTGCAAGAGTTGTGATAAAATTTGTCTTTTCCCCCCCAAAGCATGTGGATCCCTTCTTCTCGTCCTTCTCCTACAGCTGTACGTCCCGCCGAATAAGATGTTGCTCGGAAGGAATATCTCCCTCGTCTTCCGTCATCGATTTTCGTTCCCCCTCGTTGACGATAACAGCAGTGCCGTAAACTCGTCCCGCCCCTTTCCTATTCGCTTCGAATATCTCTGATGGAACTTAGCCAACTGGGAGGCAACTTTCCCCCTACCGTCCACCCCTTTCCTTCTAAAGAATTTAAATTTCGCTTTCACAGTCACCACAAACCCCCTCTTTTTTTTTTTGACCGCTTTTAATGGAATTTTCCGAAGATGTCAAGGTACCCCCAGTCTCCTTTCGGTTCAATTCACAGAATCGGCAAGTTTCGTGTCACGAACTTTTACCTTTTTCCCCGATGAATTTTGACATCCTTCTTTCTTTTCCGTTTCGTCTTCGACAGCGGTCATCGTTTTAACTTAGTTCCAACGGTTGGCACTCTCTTTCCCTGCTTGAAAGTCTTCCTTCTGTAACGGTTACAGTATTTTTGCTGACATTCCTTTTCTCCTTCCCTTATATATTACCTCGCGCGATTCGTTAACGCATCCGCCACCCCGGCATACGAAGAACTCCCTCACACCGCTCTTCTCCTCCCCGATTGCGAGGAGGAACCGTTTTCCCCAGCCGTGTTAGCTTTATGAAGTCTAGCCCCGTTTGGGACTCCCTATAGGGTATATTAATGTACGGGTAGTTTTTCTGTGTCCTCTTCTTGGTATTGACGTTCCCCTCCTTCATTGTGGCTCGCGAATGTAGGAAACAATAGTTTTGCCCCTTCCCCCCCCCATTGCCGGGGTCTTCCCTTCTTCTGCGTTTCCTTTCGCCTTCCCTTAATACTTTTTTATTTGAGACTTCTATTTCTGCATCTCGCAAGGACCCTTTCCTTTTTCCCGGACTGATCGCGTTTATCTTCAAGGTATCGAGCCACATTTTTCCTTTCAGACTCTTCCCCCTTGTCCCTTGTCCCCTTTTCCCCCCATACCTTCTCGTAAAATTCACGGCAGCCCACTTGCTCGTCCTCTTCCATCTTCGAGAATTTTTCCGCACTTGTAAAGAGTATAAACCGTGCCCCCGATTCCCTCCGCAGTTTCGGGTCTTTACCAAAGCGGTTTTTTTTTCCATCCCGTTCTTGTTCCTCTTAAATTGTAAACCCCCCCCCCCCCATTTCCACCTTGGTAAAACCCCTCTTGTCCCCCCACTGACAAAATCTCCTTTTCATGATCTTTCTCAGTAGACATGCCACGATCTAAAGTAAACTTACCTCCGCCGGCATCGACCACACCGGTACTTCTTCCTCACCGCTCAACACTCATTCCCCTCGTCAAAAATGTAATAATTTTATTAGTCTTTCCCCCACCCTTTCCTAAATCGGACCTTTCCTACTCTTTACGTTGAACATCCGGATACTCCTTCCAAGCCCCTACCCAATCCATATCCCTCCCGCCCCTCGTCTCCATCCTTCCTCGTACTCCAGCAAAATTTAATGTTTTCCTTCCCCTTAAGTTAGTCTTCTGACTCCCCCATTTCACTGGCTTCTTCTCAATTAAATAATCATCAAGGTCGGGGCTTTCGCAGAATTCCTGAAAAGTTCCTTTTTTTCCCATCGCAACTGTCCTTCCCTAGGTATTTTTATACCGGCTTTTTTACCCCTTATTTTCCCCCCCCCCAGCCCCCAGTGTTGTTTTTATCTTACACTCTCTACGCTCTTCGTAAACATGCCTACCCTTTCCTGCTCACGGTCTCGTTCGTAACCCCCCTCTTCCCTCCCTCAACTTACCTCTTTCCCCCCTTTGTTTGTTGATGATCTTTTTTCTACTTGTTTTTACTCCTCCTCCTTCTCCTGTTTTATGTACCTTCCTCTCAGTGTTTTCTCTAGGCCCCCGACGGGACTGCAATGGCCCTGACTCCCCCCGTTTTTTAACATTTTCGGAGGGCGCGGCTCACCCCTCAGGGGAGATGCAAGGAAGTGTTCCCTGATTGGTCTCCCTCGCCCTTTTCAGGCACCTAGCCACCGGATATCATGTTACTTCGTGATTTTTGAGGTCTAGACCCTTTCCTTTTCTCCCGAGGAGACCGGACCTTTCCCACCACTAGGCAATGGGTGGCTTTTACCTCTTTTCCCCCATACAGATCTGACGGATGTCCCTTTTGACCTTGCGGCAGGAGATCAGGTTCATTACTTGAGTTTGCGGCTGAAGAGCCGCTTTATTCCCTCCCTTTCTGGCCGCCGCCCGTTGAAGATACATTGGGTACGAGGTGGAGAGTTTTTCTCCCTGTAAGTATATACCTGCACGTGGACTTTTTTGATGCATGCCTTTTGCACAACTTGATGATTCCATGTCCTGAAAGTCGTATCAAAGGATCTTTTTTTCCTCTATTCTTCCTTTTCGTTTAATACAGAGGTTTAACACTTTCTTGTTTTTTGTTTCACGCTTTGCATACTCCGAGGTTTTTGTAAAACGCTGTGTTTTTTTTCTCCTCTTTTTAACGGGAGGTTTTCTGAGGGTCTTCTCCCCTTTCTTCGAATTCTGCGGATTTAAGGTTTTGGTTATATTCGACGCGCAATCAGAGTCAGTTGACGAGGCCGGCAGGCTCTCTTTCTTGAAGAAGGGACACCCCTTTCCTTTCTTCCCCTGTGGAATAGATGTGGATCGTCCCCATCCCCCCCCTTTCCCCCCCCCAAAACCCCACATCGACCCTAGTCTTTTTATCCCTCTTTTGCTCCTTCGTTTGCTCAACGACTGAATCAGTCCTTCTAGCGATACCCTTTCCCCCCTTTTTAGATCGCCCTTTCCCCTCCCAGGGATAAAGTAACAGTAGTATCTTGGCCACAGCAACTCATTTGTCCTCCCTTCTTGAGGCCTCCCCCCACCTCTTTTCAAAGCTTCCTACCCCGAACTGCCCCTCCATCAACCTTTATAGGACAACAGCCTCTCCTCCTTCGGTCGGAGTTTCGATAGACTCTCAAGCCGGGCTGTGTCACCATACCTCCCCCCTTTTTGCAAGCGGCGCTCGATCTACTTTCGGGGTTTTTATAGTGAAACGAATCGCCGATGACCCTCCCCTTGGCCCGGCGTAACGTACTGGGAATTCTATTACCTGTAACGTCTACATCCTTTTTCCTGTCCCTTTCCAAATTCCCCCTCCTTTTTAAGCTAGGCCCCCCCTTTGAAAGCTGCCGGACCGCTGAGATACCGGAAGATTAAGGCTCCTGTTTCCACAGACGCGATAGTATGTCCTGGTTAACGGGACGTTAGCAAGTCCCCCCTGGCTCTCAATCGGGACTTGTTATTTTGAAATTTTTTTGGTTACCCCCCATCCGATCAATGCCCCTTTTTCCCTTTTTCCAGCGTCCCCCCGTCTTTTCCTGAAAATGGTGAGATTATTTTTCTGGACCTCTTTGAGCCGTCACGGTTCGTGGAGGTCGCGATCCTTACGGCAGCAGGTTGCATCAGCACCTCTTCGCGCAGAGAAAGCCTTCCAAAGTGGACCTTTCCTTGACATAGTGATCTCAAAGCTCGTGCCTCCCCTCTGGATTCCGCCTATCTTTATCCCGAGATGTCCAGACGAATTCCTTAGCGATAGAGGACGTAACCGCTCTCAGTTTTTTTCTTCTCCCCTAGCAGAAGCTTGCTTGTGGAGGTGTTTTGACATCTCTGACCAAAGACTGAATACCCCAAACACTTTCCTGTTCTGGTGAATACTTCATTGGTGGTTATCTTCCTTCCCCTTCGGACTGCAAAAACTCTTTGAGCCCCCGAACGATGAAGGGAAGACCTTTCTATTTTCCCCCGGAAGCCCGTCCCCTTTAACCTTCATCTCTTTGCCTTTTCGCCGCGAGTTAGCGTGGGAGCACCGTTTCACTCTGCTGCAGAAGGAGTTGGACCTCGCTTTGACTCTCCCTTTTGCGCCTGAAGGGGCCCCCCCCCTGCCTCTTTTTTGACAGTCGAAGAGAGTTTTAAGCTCTTTTTGAATTTGACGCTTTTCCATACAACCAGTTGGTTCTCAGACCTACGAAATGTTGCGGTGGCACGGATCGACCCCCCTTCTTTTTTTTGGGACATGCTTTCCTCCTTTCTCGTGGAGTTGATCCCATTAAGCAAGTTTTTCCGACGGTCCCACCGATGATGTACCATGATAGACTCGGCTGGCTGCCGTAGGCTTGCGCCCTTGAGCTTATAGCATCCAGCATAAACCCCCTTTCCCCCCCCCAATATACTCAGGCGGAACGTCGACCCCCCCCTTTTGGGGAGTCCGCGATGCCGTTTATCAATCTTTTGGGGCTGGTTCTGGGGTTACTTTTTTTTCTTTCAGTTAACTTCCCAAACTAAGTCAAATCCATCCCCTCTCTCAGTCCGACGAAGGTCCTTGTTTATGCAGTCTTAGTATGAATAGACCCAAGATTGTCTTAAGCAGAGGGTTTAGCTTTTTTTTATTTTAAGTTGAACTCCTTCCTTTTTCTCAACTGCGACATGGGCCAACACGCCCTCGTTTTCTTCCTTAGGGATGAGGTTTCCTGCCTTTCAAAAATTCTACTTTTCGCATCCTCCGTTGTGTCTTTTTCTTGATCTGATGAAAGAGTGCCTTTTGTCTCCTCCTCAGGTTTCGTTTTCGCGACTTTGTTGCAAAATGTAGAGAAGTTAATGACCGACGCCCTTTCTTTGTTTTCCCCTTCTAGATAGTTGAAACCCCCTTCTCACAATCCTTTTGTTATATGATATCCTTGCTGATGATCTAATCCCTTTTCGCTTTCAATCCTTGTCTTTCTCTTTACTTGTTAAGTTGTTTCTTCCCCTAATAGACCAAATCCCCACCGAACCCCCAGAAGAAACCTCAAGCCCGATGACTTCCCCCCGGATAGCTGCTACAGTGTTATCCTTTTCCGTTCCCAGCCTTTTTTTAATGGGTCTTATGCGGATCATTCTAGTCCGAGATCTTGTTCTCCCTTCAATCAAACCCCTGATCCTTGCGACACATTATGCGCTTTTCCCCCCCGGTGTTTCCCCGGGTCGCGATCTGCAACCTTTGTTCCTTATCACCCTTACCACCCCTTCCCGCAGTCCAAAACCTTCGGGAACGAGCGCGTGGCACCCTCTTGAATATTCTAGAAGCTCGCAGTTTCCCTGGAAAACAGTTTCCTGAAAGGTTTTCTTTTTCCCCTCCTCCCCTCGCCCGTTACTGCGAAGAATTGCTTCTTCTTTTCGTTTTAAATCTAATCGCTAGGTATTTCCAAGATGAGGTACACTCTTTTCACAGAGTATTCCCGGTTGCTCCAAAGCTCAAGTCCTTCCCAAACGTAACGCCCCCGAGAAAGATCTCCTGTATGAGTTAGCAGTCTCCACGGTCTGCCCCGCATCCTTAAAATTAACTTCGAAGCAAGGTTTTCAATACGAAAGTAATATCACCCCCCCAAACGGCATTAAAATTTTAACAGTAATTCCCTGTTTTCCTCCCCCCCACCTGTCATTACCCTCCCCCATCCTTTCCCTGAACCTTCTTCCCATCTCCTCCGTTAATGATTAGCTTCATTTTTTTCCTTTACTCGAGCTCAAAGGTGTGAAATCTGACATGTAATGCGCTCCCCAATCTCGTCCTTCCGCTGGCAGCGGCATCTTTTTAACTGATCCCTGTCTTGGTCAACTACCTAAGTTTTTTTTTTTCTTTGATTATATGTCGTCTTTCTCATGCTATTGATGTGGATTGCATTTCGGAGGATCCATGACGCCCCCCTGTACTCTCATTTCAAGGAAGAAGCGTTTTCCCCGCTTACCCTGCTTTCTTCCAAGTCCTGATCTACGGTTACAGTCACCTTTTGCAGTTTCTTCTTTCCAAATTGAATCCCCCTTCTCTTTCTGTAGCTCTACTGTTACAATTTAGTACAGCACTCCGTCGTATTCAGTTTCTTTCATTAATACGTCACCCATCGGTCCCTTTGTTTTCCGGCAAGTCCACTTTTTTTTTTTCTACAGGTGGCCTCCTCTTACCTTATGTAAACGGTACAGTTTCTCACTTTTTATGCCCGTCTCCCTTTTTCCTGCAGCAGTACCTTAATCCATTTTCCTGCGCGATTCGTACTCCACCCCGGCATCAGCCCCCACCCTTTCTTCCCCCGTTCCGCTCGAGCAAACTCCTTGCGTTACTCCGGGTGGAGACACCTTTGGGTTCCTTTCTTTTCTTTCTTAGCATCCGACCGTCACTTTCTCCTTGGTTAAATAATTGTCTTCTAGGCACCTGGCCAGGTAGCCCTCTCCTTGTTTCGTCGCCGATTCGGACAAATTAGTTGCTGTGACCATGCCCTTTTTTTCCCTCCGAGTCAGTCCTTTTCCTTTACATCTCTTCTCCCTCAATCCTCGTGATTTCAGCTAGAGCTTGGATTTCTTTTCTGCATCTCTAGACACTTTTTTTTCCTCTGCATCAGCTCCGGTCCCCTATTCTTTAGTCTTTGTGTGAAGATTATCGACCCCCCCGCGTGTTCTTTTTTTCAGGCTCGACCTTCTTTCTTTTCACTTCAAATCTCGTCCGGCCACGGGTTTTAAACCTCCGGCCGCCTTTGACTCTTTCCCATCGTTCAAAATTTCTTTTTCCTCAAAAATGCTTAGCAGCATTTTCCAAACGCCCAGCGAAACTGCGATGAGGACCGGCGCGCCCTTTCAAAGACTCTCCCCCCTTCTTGACCTTCCACCGTCGTGGTCCACCACCCATTTTTCCCCAGTTACCTTGACCAAATAGCATCATCTTTTATGCTGGATACGTCAATGTTCTTCTCCACGCATTCAAGTTGTGAACCCCAACCTTCTTTTTACTGCATCCCCATATACTGTCATTCATCACCGCGTACCTCCCACCGCGACCCTCCCCTTGCGGGGGTTCCCCCCTTTTAAAGAAAGGATCTTTCTTTCCCGCTCCCTCTACGGTTCCAAACGGATACCTTCCCTTCCCTAAAAAATCCGTGGATTCTCCCAACGGTGGCCCTTTTTAAGGTGCGTTACCCTCCAGCAAATTTCCTTTTTTTTTTTTTCCCCCTCTTGTATTTAGTCTCGCACTCCCCCCCCCCCCCGTTAAAGCTAGCGCCGCAAAACCCCCGTCCCCCTCATTTCATCAAGCCTGCGGCATCTCCTCCATTAAGTGCATTTCTGCTCAAATCGCTACCAGGTCCCTTGACTTCCTCAGCGATCCTCCTCAACTGACGGACCCGTTTATGAGTCTTCGTGTTTTCCCCTTTGTTCCCTTCTGCATCGGTACATACCCCCCTTTCCCCTCTTCCCGGTCTACCTCGGAAAGTAATGAACGCATCCTTTCCGTGTTGTGGTTGAGAGATGTTCCCTGGTTTTACGTGAATTCCCCCTGCGTTTCCCCAAGCGTGAACGTGGGGATGTACCGGGGATTTTTTTCCCCTCCTCGCGACCCTGCTGGCAGACGCCGAAACCCCTTCTTGACCTTTTTTTCGAGTGAGAAATCTGAATCCCCGTTAAGTGTAGCGATACCCTTTCTTGTTTCAGGTCTGCCTCTTCCCTTGGATGTAATGATGTTCGCGGGATTTTTTCGTTCTGTACGTTGGTCTTCTTACGTAACCCTAACCGTCCCTTTCCACTCTCAATTGTGCTGGGGTAAAACTCAATGAGATGCGGACGGAGGGGAATTTGCTTTTCCCACGTTGATTTGCGCTGCAGTTTTCCGTCTTTCACGTGAATGCGTGAAGAGCGGGAAATTTCTATCCCCCCACACCTTGGGCCAGCCGCCGCCTTGTCCTACCCTTGCTGAGTAGTGTTCCTTCCGGTGGAAGATGGTACTCAAATTTTTGATTGTGGGCGGATGCCGGCGGCATTTTTTCTTCTCGTTGGCATCGAAAGTCGTCTCTTTTTTTTATGAGGGAAGATAATGAATCTTCGTTCCCTGGTCTTTTTTCACTCTACAAAGGGGATTGTTTGGTGGTTTCAAGATTCCAAAAATCCGTTTCCTTTTGAAAACGCTGTGCGCGCTGGATCTCCCTTGTCCGGGTTGTCCTTTTCCCTTTCCCAGCTTGAAAATGAGGATAGGTCTCTTGCAGATTTACCTCCTAGGGTTGACTTCGACGCTAAATGTTTTCGTCTTTCTATTGTGGCGGACGAGATTTCCGAAGGGACAAAGTCGTCCTTTTTTTTTTATCGCTGGGGACCCCGCTCTCCCCCCCAAAAGCAAATCACCACTTCTACTGTTATCGATGCGACATCCGTTTGTTCTCTAACTATCCAGTCCTCTAGCATAAAGTCGTAGTACTTTTTCGGGCGTTCTTCTCCTTATAGTAACTACCCTTTTTTTGCAGGCTGTCATCCTCCGTGCTAAAGCTTCCCTAGTCCACCCCCTGATCGTTTCTACCGGTCAATCCTACCTCTAGAACTACAGTATGGAACACCCTTACCTCTTCCTGGACCGGTCTTTTCTTTATCTTCTTAAAGCTACCCAAAGTGGTTGCCCCCCCCCCCTTTTTTACGTCGTCCGTGTCAATCTTGTGTCTTTTTCTGGTAGAAATGTTTTACGCCGTGGGTGGCGTGTCAAATTCCTTTTTTTCCCCGCTGAATCCGCCTTTTTCCCCTCTTTTCCCCCCAATTCTCCCATCCCCCCTTCCCGTTACATCAGGCCCTTTCTCCCTTCCCCCCTTCTTTATCTTACTGGACCCGTTTTGGAAACTGCTCCACTGGACCTCCGAGTTTGTTACCGATGAGTCAGGCTAACTTCCTTCCCCTCTTCTTGGGCGCGGAACTTTCCTCCCTTCCAGAAAGGGGCGCTTTCCCTTTGGGATGTTCAGAAAGATCCGAACCCTTGACTGCGACGGGTTCCCGTTCCGAACATTGCCTTGGAACTGACAAGCGTCCCCTTTTTTTTAACTGGTTCTCCCTCGTAATGGAACTGATGTTTCCACTTTTCTTTTTCCACGGTTGATAGGACGCGGTCCTCTTTTTTTCAAGACCTCAAGCCCTAGAACAAGACTAACCCCTTTCTTTGACCTCTTTACTTTCAGGTCTCGTCAAGAGGTGCATTGCTTTTCTTAAGAGACGGAAGCTGTACTACCTCCTTCTAGGAATCCTAATAACCCCACCAAGTTTTTTCCTTTTCCAGTGGGAGTTGATGGACCTGCATTTCTTGGTTGCGGTGAAGAAGACCTATTTCCTTCCCCCAATTGTGCGCAGGCTGGCCTGTCCCCCTCCCCCCCCCCGGCTGTTATGGCTCCCCTTCGGATTGCAAAATTATCCCTTGCTCCCCCCTTCGTCGGGGCATACTTCCGCTGCCCCCTCCCCCTTTCTTGCGCGATGTTCATGTTAACATTAATATCTTTTTGATTTCCTTCCCCCCTTTGTCACCCCCCTGAGCGGGGGAGGCCCCTGACCCCCCCTCTGCAGCCTTGTGGGACATCACCTTTTGAATCTGCGGAGCGCCTGAAGAGTCTCTCCCTCCCGAGCGGTGGTTGGACGAAAAAGCACTTCTGATTTTTTTCTTTTTTTTTTTTCGAGTACCTTTTGACGCTCAACAACGTTCGACTTTTTCCGGGCGACGTCCCCCCCTTTTTTTTCTTCTATTCATGCCCCCTTTTTTTTTTCTTTTTTACGGCGCGCGTCCGGGCATGTTTGAGATGCCTTTTCCTAATCCATGGTGTGTGCAGAGTTCATACCGCTAGATCCCTGCCAAACGCCAGGATTCTGTTTGTCGACCCTTTTGGATTGCCGTAGTTGGCAGGAGCTTCGAATAGCAATCCTTCCCCCCTGAGCACAAATTCGACCGACTTCTTTCCGCGTCACGGGATCAGATTTCCCCCGAGTTGCATTCAGGTTTTTTTTTGGTCTGGGGGCCTTCGGGCTTTTATATTACACGGTTTGCTACCCCAACAAGTGTCCCCAAATTCAATCGATTGACAGCGCAGCTGAATTCGGAGCAGATATTGCCTGCCTTTTTTTTCCTTGGGCACACCCGATTGTTGCAGAAAGGTTTCCCACGATTCTCTTATTGACTCTGACCGCCACGTCGGGCATGACCTGAGGACAAACCACAGTAGAGAAAGACCTGGCTCACGGGATGGCCAAGTTCCCCAGTCATCTCCTCCCCTCATTTTTTTGTCGATCGATGAAAAGTGTGTTGAACCCGCCCCCCCCCCCTACGGAGTTAGTTTTCTCGCTCCTGTCTAGTGATATTCCAGCCGGTGCGGTTCGTCCCTTTTTTGAAACTGCCTTTCCTTCTGCAGAATCCCTTTTTTTTATCCCGAAGCCTCGAACTGATGTTCTTTTCCATTATCTTTGACCTCTGTTCAATTCCTTCTTGTGTACTTTCATGGGCAGTTTTTTATAGAAAAATCCCAGGACCCTTTTTTTCGAACAGCCCCGAAAGATGTCTGCCTTCCCATGCTCTAGTGTCCCACTTTTCTTGCCCTTTTTCCTATTTGTAATTTGTCCCCGAAGGTTATGCGGGTGAACGCGTCTCTCCGGCAATCACCCAGCCGCGGAAACTTTTGGTAATCTTGATGGCCTTCTCTCCTCCTTGCTTTGATTAACTCTCCTTTCATTTTCCTTTTCCCAATAACCCAGCCCGGAACGCGTTCCCCTTTACAACAGTTAGATGACTAAATCTTCTCCCGGAAAAAGTCGAAATTTTCTTCCCACGTAACCTCCCCCCCCCTCCCCTGATGTTTTTTCATATGCTGCTTATGTTTAGGCTCCCCCTTTTTGGCTCGAATCGCCCTATTCAGTCCTTCAGCTTTCCAAACCTTGACCTTTTATAGGCCTCTTCGCGCCGTTACAACAATTCACCTCCCCCCCCCGAGCACTACCCTTCCTTTTATGCTTCTCTCGATTCTGTTGCAGCGCCACTTGTCTCCCCCTGCATTTAATTTGACAATCTTTTCAATCGAAGGAGTGTCTTCCCCCCCCAACCACCGGCGTCCCCCTTTTTTCGTTTATTACAAAATTTTTCCTCACCGCCATACCAAGGAAGTTCTCCCCTTCCTTTTCTTCCCCGGCCCTGCAACTGATATCACCTTTTTTCTGCCGATAATCTCAAGGAATGTGCTGGTTCCTCGGAAGGTCATTCGTAAGATAGTCCCCAGCGCAGCCCTTCTGCGATTGAAGATCAATAGTCCCCTTCCGAGGTAGACAAGTTTTTCGTCTTCTCTATGAGAGTCCTATCTTGTCTCTTTCTTATTTCGGCCGAGTCCATGATAGCTCTCCCCCCTTTTTGCCACATTTCAATGCGAAAGTTCCCCACCAGTCCTCCCCCCCAAGATCGTCTTGTTTTTAACGGCCGATCAACTGGACCTATTTTCCACCCCACCGCCAGTCACTACAGCATTTAATTTTTTTCATTTTCCCCCCCCCTCTCTCCCTGACTCTTCCCTTTAAACGAGTACGCCCCATATCAGTTCCCTCCGTACCTCGTCTTTCCTTCCATCCAGCGGTCCTTCTTTTTCTTACTTTTCCGGTTGGTGAGGTCATTAAAGGACGAGGAATTCTTCCCTTTTTCTTTCTGACCGGGTATGGATCTTTCCCCTCTTTCTTTTTACGCCTGCCGTAATTAATAATCGTTTCTCCCGAATAGAACGCCACCCCTTGCCTCAGTTTTATAAACGCCGAGCTCCTTTCAGCGCGGATCGTTTTTTGGGACCAAGTCCGTGGGGCTTCATTCTCCCCCTTAGACGTCAATTTTCATCTTTCGTTGTCCGATCAATACGGTTAGTTCTTCGAGCAGGTTTCCTATATATATGTGCGTCTCCCTTAGCAACAATGACTTGGCTTTCCCCTGTTCCCTTCCACTAAGAGCGGTTATCCGCTTTTGCTCTCTCGACTTAAAATCCAGTCTACTTAGCTAGAAGGACTGGATTCTTTCTGCCGCCAAAACGGAAAATAGTCTTTTTTCTCCCCGGTCAGAATGATAGTTTTTTTCGTCCTTGCTGAGTCACCAGTGACCGTTTCTCTACATTATACCCTCAAATCTAGTAAGGCATTTTGTACCACTTCTCCTCCCCACGCGTTAGCCTAGACCCCCAACCAAGATCCCCGGCATCCCGAGCGCCTGCCCACCGGGGCCCAAGGTTCACGTCCGTGACGGATCCACCCTTTTCAGCGTTTCCAAAGACCTCTCCCCCGGTAGAGTTTGATCCTTCCACGCTATTGTCCACCACCCCCAATCCCTTTTTCAACATCAGCCTTCAAGCGCCCCAATCCATTCTGGCATGCCCGGCATAATTCCTTCTCTTAATCAATGTGCAAAACCCCCCCCCTCGTTGCAGCAACATCCACAATTCGATCATGCTCTTAACCGCAGACTCGCTCCACCGCGTACCCCCTTCTCCCGGCGGCTGACCCAACACATTTTCTTTCAATAAATAGGCTTCAGTCTTCCTTTGAAAAGGACCTCCCCCCTCCCTTTCTATTCCCGTGTGATCTCCAATTCATTCATCTATATTTTTTGACGGACCCTCCCGCGCCCCCATTCTTTTCACTTTTAAAGTTCTCGCGCTCACCCTTTCCCACGGCTGCAGGCGCAACCTGCGCCAACATCATTCCTCCCCCTTTCCTTCTTCTCAGCTATGCCAACGTCTGGCCTTTTTCCCCCCTTCCACTCTGTCTTACCATCGGTATTTTCCTCCCGGTAAGAAAATGTTACGGTTCTGTCTGCCAGTGCATTCCCGTCGCACCTTTTTTCCTCCGTACACCCCCTTCCTTTCCTTCTCTTCTTCGTAAAAACAGCGGAAATTCTGTTTCCTTC
>Ga0179593_1642806_pt1 | contig 13677 bp, 12 predicted proteins | sample CZODoug2_1_08_16_FD_185931 | JGI IMG/M metagenome (GOLD analysis project Ga0179593, IMG submission 185931) | Vadose zone soil fungal communities from Angelo Coast Range Reserve, California, USA - CZODoug2_1_08_16fungal (PacBio error correction) | ecosystem: Environmental > Terrestrial > Soil >... | reverse complement strand
CAATATGGTTCTTTTCCCAAATCCACCAGCATCCCTGATTTTCTTTGCAAATCCCGTTGTTTTTCCCCCCATGGCCTCTCATTGGAGCGTGTCAGCGTGTGGTTGCTCACGTAGATCCGCACTCCGGTGAAATACGAAGCGAGCACAGCCATGGCGGTCCTCACCTTCTTCCCTGTTCCCCCTCCCGCCGGTGGCCCCCTAACTTTTCTAGGGTGCCCCTTTTTTTTTGGACATCCACACCAAAACCAAAAATAAACCCTTTCGCCGCCAGGGGGTGACCTCATCAGCCACGTCCCCCCCTTTTAGGAGTTGCCGGCAGAACCTGAAACGCAAAGGGGTCTCTTACATTGCCCCTTCCCCTCCCCAAAACTCGCCTTGGACCAGTAGGAGATTTTACCAGCTCTTTTTCTTCCCTTGCCCTTTTGAAAGGTCTGGCTCAAAGGATCTTCAGGGGGCGAAGTTCCTCCCCAGCCTTTCGAACTCTCGAATTGTTTTTCCTCTCCTTCCGTCACAATTGCATTGCCTCTTTTGGGACGTTTTTTTAAGCATCCGCGGAAGATTTTCCAGACGAGGGTGGCTCGCGTCTTCTCTCTCCTTTCCCGGTCCTCCATATTTTTTTTCCCCCCCAAAAACCCCCTCAAAGCCCGTTAAAGGTTTCAGTCTTCAGGATTTTTGTACAGGTCTTTCCCCCCCCCCACCAGTGTCTGAACGTTCGTGGCTCCGTGCTGAGCATCCGTGTGCCAACTGAAAATTCACCTCTTTCCTCGTTTTTACACACAAACGTCCGACCATGGGGGATAGACCTATTTCCAAGCAAATAAGGAGGATTGTGGCCCCTCCTTACTCACATATCCCTCACCTTAATCCAAGTTCGGATTTTCTTTCAAACCCCGTGAAAGCTTTTGCAGTGAAAATGTTTTCAATTCGCCGGTTCCCCTTTTCCCTCCAATTTGGGGGGTCGCGGGCGGCGGTAATTTTGGGCACTGTCCTTCCTTACGTGTGAGAGATAATTTGGTGCAACCATCCTTCCACTGACCGCCGCCGACCCCTCCAGGCCCCCTTCGTGGGCCCCCCCTTGGTTTCATCATCTAAAAACGGACACGCGGAGGGTTTCAATAAAGCCTTGCTCATCCCCTTTTCTAGTCAATTAACTATGATTCTTCCCCCCTCGGGGGACCATCATAATCAGCCATCACCTAAAAGCGGGTTGCACTCTTCCCGTTTTTCACTGGTCTAGAATTTTGAATCAGCTGCAATCGGGGCTTTGCCTTGGTGCTCTGTTTCCCGCACCCCTTCCAAAAAATTGCCCCCTGAAGGCGGTTCCCCTTTTGGTTGACTTCGGCAGGGCGTTTTTCTAGGGGGGGTCGTTTCTAGGAGGAACTCCGCCGATTTACGGCACTCGTGTTCTTTGGACCAAACTGCTCCCATGCCCAATTGTCTTCCCAGGCCCCATCAAGACCCGGAGTTTCTCCATGTGCTTGGTCTTCCTTCTCCCCTTGCCCTGTCGGTTGCCCGCGGTTTGGAGGGTCGGATCTCGCCGGTTTATGGTGTTAACAGTCTGTTAACCGCTTACCATTCTCGCAACGGCTTCCCCACCTTCATGTGATCAAGGCCCCACAGGTGTTTTGGGCCCAAGAGCTTTGTTGGACCCCGTTGTATTTTCTTTTTTTTTTCGCCTTTCACCGCTGGGCGTTGGATTTGCCCAATGACCCCCCCTGGGCGCCTTTTTCTGCTTGTGCGCCAGGTGTTGTGTTTATGTAGCCGGGGCTTCAAGCACTCCCCGACCGTTAGCTTTTTGCAAATGGCGTGTTTCTGGAACTGTTGAGGCAGTTCTACTTGTTGCGTCTGGCTTCGGACAGTTCTCTTTCCCCTCTTTTTTTTTTTGCCGAATGGTTGCGGAGACAGGATTCGAGCTTTTTACCCAAAACAAAAGTTCCCCTCCCCTTTGACGCCGGCTGGAATTCAACTGCTTTTCCGTGACTCGGACCGCTTTGACTTGCCGGCTTGCATTGGTTTGGGTTTTTTGGTTCGCAGGTCAATTGTTTTTTCCAAGACAGTGAAAAGTTCTCTTTAGGTGGAGGTCGGTCGGCACTCTGGGAGTCCCTCCAGGCCCGGGTCTTGTTATGTACGCTCTTATACGGTAGAATTCTTTCGACACCCGATAATGCGAAACACGGCGTCTTGATGGGCCCCCCCCCAAACACAATTTGCGGGCTTTTTAAGGTCAAATAACTTGCTGGGACGGGCCCGGCATGACTTCGTCAGGTCTGTCCCACCCCCCGTTCCCTTTCCCTTTTCGCCGGACCGGATCATGGATTTTCCCCCCTTGCTGTGCTACTTTTTCGGAGGAGCAGTTATGGCCCCCTACATTTCTTGCACGTACCAATGGCGCAAGGGCCTTGTTTTATTGGCCGCTCCCCTTTTTTTGCCAGCTGTTTTTTTCTCAGGCGCAAAAGGGTAATTTATCCAAAACGCTTTGCGCGCTATGGGAAATTTCTTTCCGGAAGGACAAGAGCTTTCGGTGACTCTTTTCCCCCCCTCTTTCCCTCCCCGCTTTTGGCTCTTCCTCCCCCACGGGGGCGTTCGAGAAGGCTTTAGCCACAAAGTTTGGAAATGAGGGTTGGCAATGGGGCTTCCCTGACCCTTTCTTTAGCAATTCACGGGAATTTCATGAGACGTGACACCAAACCCAGAAGGCCATTCTGTGACTCTGAGAACTTTCCCCCATTAATTCCCTCCCCGGGGGGTTTTCAAAAAATTCCGGGCTTTCTCGGGGCATCTTTTCCTTGCGTGCCCTCCAACCTCGCTTTAACCGCGGCCGTTCCCTTCGTTGCCGCCACCAAATAGGCGGACAATCACTTTAGATTGTTTTTATTGCGGGCGCCCGCCAGGCCGCCCCCGTCCCAAGACCAAAGCTCCTCTTCATAAAAAAATCCTGGCGTGAGGCGATTTCCCCCTTTTGAATCTAATTTACCGTTGTGTGTTGCTAGACCATATCCGGGGGGGGACGTGTGGTCCATTGTCCCTCTATTCCCTTTCCATCAATAAGGCATCAGTCCCCCTTTTTTCACGTGCCGTTCCTGGTTTTGTCCGCTTCGGCATAAAGAGTTTTTTTTCCCTCTTTACAGCAAGGAGTGCAACGCCCCAATCGGGTTCTGCTCGCATGGTGGTGATTCTCGGCCAATTCCCTCTTTTTCCCCCCTCCGTTTGATAAGAGCCCTTGCTTTCCAAAATGGTGTAATCTCTCTTTCCCCCTCTGTTCCAAGATGGACGCGTGGGGGGTCCGGGCTTTCCCTTCCTCCTCTCACCTTGTCTTGAATAACGCCGCCTCACACGGGGCTGGTGTTTTCTTGCCCTATCCTTCCAGGACAAGCTTTCATGCGACACATATTTTTTAACCTCCCCCTGGCGTTTTTCCCTTCTTCCCTGTTTGATGACACCTCCGGATCCGCTTTTTTATCAGAAGCTCTTTTTTTAGGCCTTGCGTAAAGCATTTTTCCCCCAATCGAAATCCATCACAACCCCCACCCAGTTTGACCGGCAACCCCCGGCTTCCTTTTGACTTGGGCAAGCCCATTCCGCAGGACCCTAAATGCCAAGAGATTGTTGTTGGGTCTTTTGACCTCCCTTCTCCTACACCCACCGGGCTTTCGGGTTTGAAATCAAGGTTTGGAAAGAGAGAGCGATGATTGTTCATCGATCGTGTTCATAGTGATTCTTTTTTTTTTTCCAAAGCTTTCCCCAAGGAGATTCCTTTCCCCAAGCAATGCGCAGATCCTTTTTCTAAGGAATGGTTTTTCCCTCCAAATCTTTCTACCCTCAGCTCCTAGAATGTATACCCCTTAACCTCCTGAATCTCTTCTCCCCCCCCCTTCTCCCCCCCCCCCCCCTCCCCCTCCTGGTTGGTCTAATTACTTCGGCTCACTCTCTTCTTTCCCCCGCCTCCCCCTCCGCTCTTCCGACCCCCCTGTCCCCCCACCTTTTTTCTCACCCTCCCCTCTCCGTTCTCTCCCCTCCCCCCTTTTTTCAAAGCCCCCACTCCCTCCCTCTCTTCCCTCCCCCGCCTCCCTCCCCTTCCCCCCCTCCCTTCATCGTTCCTTTTATTAACTCCCCATCCCCTCCCACCCCCCTGCTTTTCCCCTCTTCTTCTAACGCCCCCCCCACAACCACCCCCCGCCACTTCCTCTTACTATTCCCCACGCCTCTCCAGCCTCCCGTCTCCGCCCTTCTTCCTCCCCCCCATCTCCCTCCCTGTTTCCTGTACCCCCCCACTCCCCTTCCCCCGTCTCCCCCCCCTCTCCCCCTCTCCTCCTCTCCCTCCCTTCCTTCCCCCTCCCATCGACACTCCCGTCCCCGACCCCCTTTCCCCTCCGCCTCCTCACTCCTCCCCCCCCTATCCGTCGTCCCCCATTCCCCCCCTTCTCCTACCCCCTTTCCTCCACCTCTTCTTCCCTTCTCCCACGCCGAGGTGCCCACGCCACTCCCCCCCACCCACCCCCCCCCTCCTCCCTCTCCAACTTTCCAGACTAATCCTTCCTTTTCTTCCCCCTCCCCCCCTTCCCACCTTCCTCCTCCCCCCCCCCACCCTCTCCCCCCCATCCCCCTCTTCTCCCACCCACCCCTCCACCCCCCCCCCATGATTATGAAGGGTTGGGGGGGGGAGGGCGTTTCGGAGAGCGTGGGGTCGAGGCCAGGGGCAGGGGTTGTTGTTACGGGGGAGGCGGTGGAGGGGATTGGAGGGGCGCCTCCATTTATAACCTGCAAGCAAACTGCACTCTTCTTAGATTCAATAGGGGGTGGGGACCCGTGGTTGTCACAAATGATCTTTTCGGAGCTGTACTTCCCGGTAGAGAACTTGGTTTCGAGGCGAAGCAGTCGCTCCTTTCATAGCTGGGGGTCCGGTGTGGGTGGGGGGGGTTGGGTGCATCGGGGGGGAGGGGTGGGGGGGGTGGGGGGGTGGGGGTGTTGGGGGTTGGGTGTTTGGGCCTTGGCTTTAGAGAAAGCTAATGGCGCGTGCCTCACCCTTTTCTGCTTAACCCTCGCCCTTTACACCCACATTCCCCGTTCAGACAGTCTGGCCCCCAGAATCAACCAGCGGCCAGACCCCAGATTGTCAGTCCCTCTTTTCCAAGTTTTTTTTCCAAATCTAGCGCGGGCATACACACCCGCCCGAACCACCGGGGTTCCACAAGAATTTTGGTCCCCGCCGACCAAACCGTAAGTACTGGGGCGACTTACGCGGAAATCCGAATGTTGTTGAGCCACCGCGGCGTTGCGTGAAGCAGGCAATACCCTTCGAGGAAATTGCACAACTTGAAACCTAATTCGGTGGGGGCAGAACAGCGCAACAATGAAATGCCCTCTTGATGGACGTTATTGTGCCGGGGCTCTATGTGTGTAGGCCCTTCGCAGTTTCTTCCCCCCAGCAAGCAGCGACGAAAGGGTTCCTTGAACATCACCCACCGCGACCCTTTCCCCCCTGGAGCGAAACAGGTCCAGAGCCTTGATCGCCTTTTTCATTGTACCTTTTTCTCCCGCCACCCACGGGCGAAGGCGAAAATCGCTCGGGTTCTTTTGAGATCGGTTATTGGGCGCAGACCTTCCCCGCTAGAAGTGAACCCTACGAACATATTATTATTGTCTTTTTCTTGTTACCTCCATTCCATCATTATTATGATTAGTGACGCTCCCCCTTCCATCAACTAGAAGCACTGGTCCCCCGTTCATTGCTAATTAAACTTCTTATTGCGTTGACAACCCGAGTTTTTTAGGCGTGAAATTTTTTCCTTTATTGATGAGCTCCCCCACTTTCAACGTTAAACGAACCTTGGGCTGGCAGCGTTTGTGAGTGATGTTAACCCCTGTTAATCTTTCTCCTTGGTGTGGGGAGATGGCGATTTCCTTTTGCTTTGAAACCAATTTTAAACCGTAATCCACAGAGCCGGAGCAAGTTCGGGGTTCCAACGGCCTTTTCTACCTGTTCCCTTCTTGCACCCCAAACCAACCCCGTCTTTCCCGCCTCCTCATTGGGAGATTGATATATCAATGCAGATTGTAATCCTTTGGGGCGTAAAACTCAGATGGTTGTAAACCATCTTCCCTGTCCAAGTCCCCCTTGTGTTCACTCTTCAACCTGGTCGCTCTCCTAACAATTGCCAGGGTTCACTCTCAGCCGAAACCCTCACCGACTGTCGATTCATGCATGTGATGGTGCGGCCCCTTCCCCCTTAAAATGAAGGCGTGCAGAGCCATTGAGACTTGATCGGTTTCCTTGATGTGTTGATAAAATTCTGGGGTGTCGCGCGATGTGACCCTTGTTTCGAGGTGCTGCTTTTGGCCCCCCCCTGGACTTACCAAATCGTCTTCCCAATAACCCTCCTCTGACAAATTGGCGGTTTGCCCGCGCCAATTTCGCCTTCTTTGGCGGAAAGCGGGGCATTCCCGCGCGTTCGGGGGATTTTGAAAGGACCCTCTACCCAGACCACTAAACTTGGAGATTACGTCTCCCTGCGCGCCTGCAAAATCGGTTTTTTTTCTAAACGGGAGTTTTTTGAACAACTTTTATGGGGTTGAGCAAGCGAGGTGGAGTGGATTGTATTTTACCCCTTTTCTTGTCGATCTCAAATAAGATGGCGTGGGCCGCGTACTCTTAGGCGGTGTTGTGTGCTTGAGGAGCCTTTTAAAACTCCTCACGATTTTGGACCAATGGCTTTGGTAGAGTTTATGACTCTTTTTAGTCCTCAGCGCGGCTAGATGGCGACCAAGCGTAGACTTTCTGTTACCGGTACAGGACTTACCTCACCAACCCTTCTCTCAGCCTTACAGGCTACGACAAAGGGTGGGGCCATTTTCCACCTTTCCCCTCTTCCCCTCCTAAGAATGCCTGATCCCCTCAATGGGACTTGTGTCCCAGACCCCGAGTCCAGCAAATTTTTCCCCGACAATTACAAGGGAGCGTGTCGTAGTTTCGTTTGAGTCCTCGCTGTCCTGCTCCTGCCGTCAGTCGTTTTTGCTCTCTTGATGGCCGGGATTTTGCCACCATGCTAATGCGGCCCCAGCCAAAGTGTCTATTTTTCCAACTCCATAGTTTTAAGAACTTGCATGCAAACCTTGCTGCTGGGACTCCAAAGTCCCCTGTTACACTCCGTCCTTTCCACCCAACGCCCCCGTTTTAAGAATAACCGTTCCTCCCTCATGAGGCTAGGTCCCCGTTCCCGATTTATTTTCGGGGCGATTCAATTCCCTCCCTTAGGTTTTGACGGCTTGATTCCTTTTTGGAGCGTTGGTGGGAACTTTTTCGGTCACCTTCATTCTGGTTCTACGAAACGTTCCACCTTAAATCCGCGCGATGGGGTTTCAATTCTTTCCCCTGCAAGACTTTCCGCGGACTTTCCTCTAAGGATGAGCCACCCGTTGCCTTTAGGTCGACCCTCGACAGGCTGGGACTGTTGCGGTTGTGGACACCCGTTGTGGCCGTTTTTGGGGGCCCTTTTTTTTTGTTTTTTGTTGCGCGACAAGTCATATTCCAATTTTTGGCATGTTGAAACCAAAGCTTCGTTCAAACCACCCACCTCCCCTTGCCATTAATATGGTGCACTGGCCGTGCCTCGCAAACATCCTGGCACCTTGCGGACTTTGATGTTCAATATTTACTCCCCAAAACACCCCCCCGCCATTTTTGCATGCCCTCTTCTTGGCAATCACCACCAGCTCCTTCCCTCCGAAAGTTAGGTTATGGAGTCGATCGAAAAAACTTCGGCTTTATTTTCGCGCGACCGAGGTTTTGAAGCCTTTTTTGAAACAGTGCTGTCCTCTTGCTGGTCCGTTTACCTCATTTCTCCTTTGAGATGGCGAGGCCTTATTTATTCGGTTGTTGTGAGATTCCCCCCAATATAATTTTCCTGGTTTTTTACCCGCCGATGAAAAATTCCTTTTTCGGGGGGAGCGTCTTCCAGCGCCCTGGCGGCCTGCTCTCTTAGCAAATGTAAATTTTTCGTGTACGAGCTCATTTTTTTCAAACTGCGCTTTTTTTCGATTGGTGGTTTTGTGATTGGACTCCTCTGGTTGCCAAGAATGGGTCAAAGGCCTCATACGCGCCCTTGTTCCTTTGAAACTCTTCGGCCGTTCAGGAAACAAAGGGTGCCCCACTTGGGCCGCCGCTTTTGTTTGAACAAGGGTTCCGATGGCCATTGCCTCCTTCGTCACTTTCTGGAAAACTTCTTTCACCAAAGTACCTCTTTTGTTCCCCAAATTCCTTCGCTGGGGAACCTCAAACCTCTTTATGGCCTCTTTTTTCAACCCCCGTCCGCTTTTTCTTGCCTATGCCTTTACTTGTTGATGCCCTCCTTATGTTTTTTCACCCTCTGTAGAGGCTGGAAACGCTTGGACGCATACCTTTTCAATCGGCCCTGCTCCCACCCCGCCTTACCCACCAACCCCCCCTTCCAATTTTCCACATTCGATTTTTCGACCACGTGCTATAATGCGGACTCTGGCCTGGACCGCCCTCTATCCGTTCCCTTGATTTTCTGGGGTTGCGGCTTTACTACGACTTGCAGTTCTGGCAAGGTCGTCATCGCGGATGTGCCCATTCTCCCGCGGGGTGCCCTTTTTGAAAAAAACTCTTATTGGACGCTTTTATCTTTTTGGAAAGTGCTCCAGGAGCATTAGGCGCCCGAAAGACACCTCTTGCCGCCGATTCCTTTGCGGGGCAACTCGATAGAAAGCTTTGCGCCCTTCCCCTCCTCCTGACAACTTTTCTGCGGGGCCGTCTTCCCTCAATGCCCGCACAGTTCGCTTGGCCCTGGAACACGTTTTGTACCACTTCGGCCTCATGTTGCCACTCCGCCGGCAACCCCCCTTTTCTCCATTTCATCCGTCCGAAGCCATCCCGCCCCTGAGTATTGACGGCTCACTTGATGTTTCAGACCCAGTTCCAGCCGTTCCGCAAGGTGTCGGTTCGCCCTGTTTCCCCCCCCGCCCACCGCCCATCTGCAGTTCCTCTCAATGTCCGGGTGGAAACAGCCATCATTGGGACGGCGTAACAGACCCCCCGGGGTACCTTCCACTTCCCGCGCCAACCCATTCCAGATTGCCTTCAGTGGGCCCTTTCGGGGCTTCAATGCCCCCCGTGTTTCGTCCCTGGTGACCTAACAGCTTCCCTTGTTGGTTCCCGCTTCTCGCCTTCCCGCTTGCGCTGGGGGCAACCAATCATTCTATTGGTTGGGAATATCACAAATAAATGCTGTATGCGTGATTTCGGCAGTCTTTTTCATGGAATGCGTTCGCAAAAGCCCCCCTTTTTTGCTTCGTTTGCCGTTCCGAATCGCGTAAGAACGAGATTTCAGGCGCCTTCTTTCCAATTTCGCCGCTGCATAATACGTACAGTTTTGCGGGTTCCAAAGCACTCCAGGAGAAACCCCCCCTAGAAAATCTGATTCGTGCGATTTTTTCATGGTTTGATTTAAATTTCTCGCGCACCCAGTTTCACCCGCGCCAGCGTGAACCTTCAGGACTGTTTATCAGGAAGTTTCCATCTTAAGGGGAAACTAAAACGAACATTTACCTTGTTACTTCGCTTGCTCGTTATTACGCCGACGTTTTTCGCTCCCAAATTTCATTTCTTTGTACGACTAAACGTCAATGCCACCCGTGGCTGTGACTGGCGTTTTGATTGGGCCTCCCGAATTTTTCCTCCTCCTCGTTTTTTGGGGAGTATTTCCTTGCACATCCGTCCTCCCACGCCGAGGAGGGGACGGGGCTCCATGAAATTGTCTGACCCCCACTTTCGCCGGGGACAATTGCCCCCAGAGTACCCCCGGATTCCCGTCTACGGGACGTTCCTGCAACATCTTTTTTTTTGTGTAACATTCCTCTCAAGTCCCCTTTGCGTTTGATTTCCCCAACCTTGTTTCCCCCTCTTAACCCATCTTCTTCACTTCCGAGTACCTGTAGGGGCTTTAGGGTGGATATTTGGAGGTGGGTCCACACTGTTAACAAAAAACTGAAGGTGACTGCGATGACGTCTCTGATGGTCCATTTCTTTTCATGGTGGTTTGACCAATTATGGCGTTCCCGCCTGCTTTTTTCCTGGACGGAACTAAGGGGAATCCACACTTGTAGAACTGAACCACACGGTGCTGATTGCCCATACAGTATCTCCGAGGGGCAGGCCCTTGGGCAATTGGATGCTTTCCCCCGAATAGTAATGGCGTGACGGGAAGTCGTTGGAATGTCAGTCACGTGGCCGTCCCGCGAACCCCGGATGTTCAAAGACATTTCGTTCCGTCCCCCACCCGCAAACGTTCGTAACTTCAACTGTTTTCAAGTCACCCTTGTTTTTCGGGGTTTTGGCAAAGCCGACAGGTGATTGCGGGCGGGTTTCCCTGTTGTCGCCGGCAATGTGGCGCTGCCGCATTTTTCCCAACGTCTCCTCCCGGACTGCTCATTTGGCGATGGGCGGTGTTGTTGATGTCCGCCCTGGTTTGGCAAGCCTCCTGACACGCTGTCCCAAAGAGTCCTTGTTCTTGTCAATTTTTCGGTTTTTCCTCCTTCGCCCCTGCGGTCGGCGCGGAAAAAAGCCCGTAGGATCCCTCTGGTGGGGATCGAGGACAGGATTTTGGAAGACATTGCCCCCACCACAAGTTTTTAGTTTTTTTCTCCGTTAACTGAGGCAAAGAGGCTGGTGCTGTTTCACTTTGCCGTTGCGGAAAAAGTCGGACTTGTGGGGCAGGGGATTGTTCCCTCAGCCCTCTTTTTTCTCACCGTCAGCACAGACCGTGAACCAAGTTACATTTTTCGCGAGGGGCTGCGTCTTTGCATTTATTCGTTTTCGCCAATGGCTTTGCGCGGCGGTAAGGTAAGGTACGCTCTCGGTTAGGCTGTTGCAGCGTTAGCATTCGCATCGAAAATACAGAAGAGACGGAATAACGTCAACATCGTTCCTTGAAGCTTTCCCCTGGCCAAAGTCTTGATTCTGGAGACGGGGGCCCCGTCAGCCCCCTTTCCGTTTTTTTATCAACCAATCCCGTGCGTCCATCCCCCCTTCACTCCTCGGGGGCCAGGGTGCTTCGCCCTTTCCAGCCGTATAGGGGGAGCATTCCATCTTCTTTTTTGGACCTGTCCCATGTGCTTTTCTTTTTTTTTGTTGCGGTCTTTCACCTTTGGGCCGCAATTTTCCCTAGGCCTTGGTGAAACACCCCCCCGGATAGTCTCAGTCCGCGCCCGCGATGGTGCCAACTAACAAGGACGCGGTCACGGATGATTGACAACGGCCATCACACTTTTCTGTCTTTGAAGATGGAGCCGGTTGCCGGTTTGTGGGACCCCCCTCGGGGAAATGTGTCCTGAAAAGGGAGCCCCTTGATGTAAGGCTGGCTGCGGAACCCAAGCGTCTTTCACCCACCCGCTTTCCCCATTATCTGTCGTAAGGGGGCCATGAATATCCCCTGACCGGCGGGCGGCATTTCTGAACCAAATTTATTTTTATTTCGCGGTCCCCCCATGTCTCGAGGGCCACAACCCACCATGTCGAAGGCCCGAGATTTTGGGTCCTTTGCAGCTGATACCACAAATTGGTTGAATCTACCACCTTTCCGCTGTTTCGATAGCGCGGAAGCAGGACGCAGGTCAGCCTGGATTGCTTGGTTGCGTTTAAAATACTCAAAATGGGGGATCTTTTCTTTTCCACCTGCATATCCCCTTCCTCAGACCCCCCAATCGTGCCCTTGCGCTTCTCGCTGGAACAGGCAGCCAACCGCTCGCGCAGGGCAGCTTTAAGTTTCAGGCTGCCTTTCCCTCCCCCCTTATCATTTTCCCTTGTAGATTCTGCGCGGCCGAATTGTCTTTTGTTCCCAAACGGCGCCACCCAGTCCCCCTGGTTTCCGGCGGTTTTTGTCTCTGCAACTTAGGTTTCGACTCCTTGCACAGATCCCGTTTCTTTCAGATTGTAATTGCCGATCCTGATTGTTCCAAGACATTCCGCCTGGTTTTTTTTGACAACTGCCTTTGCTCTTCTTTTTTCTTATATCGTCCCACTTTTGGGTCCTTACAGTCAACACTCCCGGCGGGTGTCCACAACCCCGGACGTCTCCAACTTGCGCCCTGCCCCCTCTTTGAAAATCTCTTTTTCATCGTCCATTTTCCTTGACGGTGCAAGCCTTTTTGGAGCGCGGATTCTTTGCCCATGGTTATGAATGTTCAGAATGATTTTCAAGAGCTTACGGGCCTCTACCGCAGTCCCCAACACCCAAAACTTTTCCCTTTCTTGCCGTCAAACCCCGGGTGGAAGATGTGGCCTTCGAGCTCCACAGTCTCTAAGAGATTCTCCCTTTGCCTGATTAGGGATTCCTTCCGTGGCGCTGTTCGCTTGGGTGACATACCTGACGGAAGTAACACTCCTGGTTTCAAGCAAGTCCCCCCTCCTCGTTGTCCTTTTTAAGGGCACGCTTTTGACCTCGGCTTTTGTTGGGACGCCGATGTTTTCTCCCTTTTCTGTTGTGCACCAGGCCTTCCAACGGGCCCTGACCTGAAACGGCAGACGCCCTGCAAAACCGCAGTGAAGGCCCTCTTCCGCCCTGTCCTTTTTTCCTTATTCATTTTCCTTTTTTGCTAATGGTCTGACCAAATCTCCCATTTAAGCGGCAAGTAATTTTGTTCACCTCAAAGTGTTCACCATGGGGGCTGGTTCGGTTGTTAAAGTTTACGACCCTTGGGTTGGCAAGCCTGTTAAGCTGTTCCCGCCATTCATTTTGAACTAGGTTCGACCTTCCCCCTTATCTCCACAACTTTTCCGTTTTTCTGAATTACGTGATGTACAGAAACGCCCCGTCCGCCGGGGTTTTTTACCTGCCCGGTCGCTGCCCCCCACGAGACATCCCCACCGCCCCCCCTTTATCGCCCCCCTCGATAGCAAATTGTTCAGGTTGAAAACAAACAGCACCCCCCCACATTTTCAGTGAGGGGCAACTTCCCCCCCCTACACGTTTCAATCCCGGGTTCAAGCCCTGCTCCCTTAGCAAATTGCCACTCCCTCAGTGGTTTTTCTTGATACGGTAGTTTTTTCCCTCCCTTTTTTTGCCATTTGTGGATGAAGGATCGGTTTTTATGGAATAGCAATTTACGCTCTTTTTTTCGAATGACCGGGACCCCCGCTTTGGAGTTTCACCCCCCTAAAGAGTCAATTGCAAACTTCGGTCTACCTGTATGGCGGTCTTAAGAAGATTTTTGCGGCCCAGCAAAGACACTCCCACCTTTGATTTTTTATTTCCTTCAAAGCAGAGCAGCGGCGGGGCCATATTGATACAAACTTAAACGCAGCTCTCCATAACTTGTAGATTGTGGAATCCGTAATAGGTTGGTTTTGTAAATTTTCTTCCCCCGCCCTTTCCCCATCCAACCCCGAGAATCCCCTTACCTTCTCCTGAGTTCATTTTAGGTTTCATTGTAATTGGCGGCAAATTCTCGCCCCGTTCAACGCGGGGTTACCCCATGGACTTGGACGTCCGGAATACCTCATTAACCTCAGGTGTACGCCGCATACAAAGAAAGCACTTCCTACAAGTCCTGAACTCCAGGTCTTTTTCCCAAGTTACTGCGTTCGCCACGCCCCGCCCTCTCCCTGTGACCCACTCTTTGCGCCACGGTGTTCGTCAACGGGGGTGCCGGGCGTCCCTGTAA
>Ga0179593_1626553_pt1 | contig 13677 bp, 14 predicted proteins | sample CZODoug2_1_08_16_FD_185931 | JGI IMG/M metagenome (GOLD analysis project Ga0179593, IMG submission 185931) | Vadose zone soil fungal communities from Angelo Coast Range Reserve, California, USA - CZODoug2_1_08_16fungal (PacBio error correction) | ecosystem: Environmental > Terrestrial > Soil >... | reverse complement strand
TCACACCCCCCATTCCCCTTTTCGATTTCACCACTTATGGTTAACTCTACTGTCAGGTCAACATTTGGTCGGCAAGGTTGATTCCTCTTCCCGAGCTTGAGGTACGGGCCTATTTTGCCAGGGTCATCCCTCTTCTTTAGTGACCTTGTCCCTTTTTTTCCCACTTCCCAAGGCCAATGCTGTCCTGTGATGGCAAAGTTTTTTCCCTCTTCTCTATGTGTTGAAGCTTTGTGACTCTTTCCCTCCCTTTGAATGGTTTTTCTTCGAAGCTTTCCATACATCCATTTTTCCCTCATGTATGTTGCTTAGTCTTAGGGTCTGCTCCTGCTTGACTGCAGCTAGCTGCTTACATTCTTTTCCCTTTGTGGTGTTTCTCCATTAGTCAGCTTTTCTTAAGCGTGTTTCTTTTTTTTTGTGTCGTGGCAATAATACCCCTGGGGAATTCTTCGCCCTCTTTTCAGCATTCTCAGGGATTCCTTAAGATGCTGTGTAAGACAGGCCCATTGCCCCTTTTTTCTTTTTTGTGGAAACCTTTATCTTCTAGAGATCGCATTTGTTTGAAGTGTACTGCAAGAGATAGCCACAGGTGTCGTGTTTTCCCTCCTTGGCACTCTCCTTTAACACCTTTTCCAGATCATAAACAGCCACGGATAACCTGAGGAAGGGCGTCCGGCTTGATGATTTTCCCAAATCCATGTGTCTTTTAAGTCTTTTCTCAGCTGATGAAATGGTCTTCCATTGCCCTATCTTCTGTGGATTTGAGTTTTCCCGACCAGGCTTCATCTGTTTCTCAAGAGTAAGTAATCCTCCTCCGACACAGAGATGGAGGTGCGCGTTTGAGTTGAAGACATGATGTCGCTGTTTTGGGGAAAACACCTTGTCATCATTTCCCCGTTAAGGCCTTTCCCCCCCCCTTCCTTCTCTCATTTAGAGCAGGGTTTTGAGTCCAAGCCTCTTTACACTCCCCTTCCTCCGCATCGTCAAAAGCGCCTTGGTTTCCCTTGCTGAGCTGTTTTTCTTTTTCCCTCTTTTTCTTTCGGGCTTTTGAGTTTCCCCTTTGCTGCACAGAGAGTGGGTGGAAAGTTACCTTTTTTTTACAACTCCTCATTCTGTGCGCCCTTTGTCCTTCAGATGTGTCGTCATTTGCACGTTGCCCCCCTTGCGGGCACATACCATCTAACTGATAGACTCTTTTAGTTTCCCCTACTTTTACTGGAGCTTTGGCTTCCTCTTCCCTAAGTTCCTTGCCTCCTACATTTCTCTCTACATAATGGAGTGCCCCCAGCCCCCCCCTTAGGCTTTTTTGGGAGAACATCCCCTTCATTGTTAGGCACTTCTTTTCTTTTTTTTAATCTTCCAACATGTTCTTTTTTTCGACCTGTCGTATGTGTGATCCATCATGTCTCAAATAGTTCTAAATCTTTAATAGTATATAAATTAATACTCATTTGAAGTGTTTGTTGGGAAGTCACATGGTCAACAAGCCCTTTAGATTTTTCTGACTTCCTTTTTTTTTTGATTCGTCCCTTTTGTTTCCCCAGTCTTTGTCAGAACCCGGGTCATTTCAGTAGACTACCCCTCGTTGACCTTTTCCCCCCCTGAACTTTAACATTTCTATTTTCTACCTTTTTGGCTGCTAGGGATTCCAAAGTTCAGTCAGCTTTCCCCCTCTTGACGGATATGTGACACCTCCACTTGCTCGTTTCCCCCCGCCCCCCCACCCCCCCCCCCCATAGGAGAGATGCTAAACCTTTTTACTACAGTACTACCACATTTATACAACCTCCCCCCAGAATTGTTGTGGGGCTATTACAATTGCTAGCTATTTCTTCCCTCTCCCCCCCCTTTTTCCGTAATCAGTAGAACAAATTTCCAACTGGGTCCAGCCCCCTTTTTTCTAGGGTGGACTTTTTCCCTCTTTTTCATGTGCTTCGATACTTTTTTCCCAGTGCTTGTTAATAACATTCTTCATTTCTTCAAGCGTTCTAAATTGCTCTTCTTTACTTTTTGTAAATTCCTTTTCTTTTTCTTGTATGTTACTTGACCCAAATGACTTGGTGAAAATAAGTAGACCTTTTCCAAAGACATGGATAGAGTTTAGAGGTGCAGCTCCTTTTTTGAACCTTTCTTCCCCCAATTTCCGCTGGAGCTCATCAATTTCTTATTTTTTTTGACACGTCCTATTTCCCGTACACTATGGGGCGCCTGAATTGATACATAAAGGTGGACTTGCTTGCCCCCCATTTGGATCTGTTTTTTCAGGCCTGACCTGGACATATGGAGCTTTTCTTTGAATCCTTTTCTGTGGGGATGGTGGGATTTGTTATCCGTTGATTTACCCTTCGAGACCATGGAATGGGCTGCCCCTCATTATGTCCTGTTTTAAATTAAGTGGATTTACGATACCCCCTTTTTTTGACCAGATGGTTCCTCTCCTCCGTTTTTTTTTTTCCTCTTATATAACTTGGTAGCAGCCACTTTCTTACATACCGTTGGCCAACGGGTCAATTAGCTTGAAAAGTGTGGTATAGCCTATTTATCCTCACCATCCCAACTCACCTTCCTCTGTGTTCTCTTCATAGGTCAGGGCAAGGACTTACTCCCTCCAATCTTTGCTCTTTTTTTATTAACCAGTCTTCTCTGCACGCCATGCAGCCCCCTAGTTCGGACAAGGCCCTAAGTAAGTGCCTCAAATAACTGCTTAGTCCTCTTTTATGGTCATTGAACTTTTCGTGCTTCTCGTAATCGAGCCCCCCCCCCCCCCCTTTTTCTCTTTTTAGATTTGATTTCTGCACACACTTCGTCGTTTTCATACCACATCCACTACCTACATAGTAGTGATTAATACCCCCCAACACCCCTTTTTAATAAGGCAACGGGCCCTCTTTTTCCCACCGCATTATTCTTTTCTTCCTCCAAGAGTATTCCCCCCCTTCCCACCCACAGTTTAATCAATCTGAAAGTCAACCAATGCCGCCCAATGTCCTTTTATTGACATGGTCTAATGATTACTTCCACCCTTTTTCGGTTCTCCTCTTGCCAAGGTAAGAGGAAGACCAGTCTTGTGTGGTTCTCTTTTTACCTGATTTATTCCTGTCTTCCTGTTCTCTCTCTCCATTGTCCCCGGATTGGTCCTTGTTTGCTCAGGCCCAAACCGCTGGCTTTACTTTCTGTGTTTCAAACTTCAAGTCCCCCCCCTTTGAATGCAAAGGCCTTGGGGAATCCGCTATTTCAGCAACATCATTTTGTCTCTCCCTTTTTTCACATTCCGAAGGGACACCGATTTTTCACCCCCATCTCTTCCCCCGACAACATGAATAACCTCCTTGCTTTCCCAACTTATTCAAACTTTCCATTTCCTAATCATTCCCACAAGTCCTCCCATTAATGCTCCTTCTCCTATTGGTTTGAAACCTAATCTTCCCCCCCCCCCACACGGTTCCCAGGATAGATTAGTTAAGGTTGATTCTTCTCCCCTTTGCTTCTTAGCAAATTCCCCCCTCATATACTGTGGAATTATTTCCTCTCCAATTCCGGATGTCTGGTGTCTCCCTGCTAAGTACCTACCCGAAATTGTCTTTTTTGACCCTCAATTATGTATATAAGACATGTTTTTCCACCCATTTTCTTCTTTTCCTCTTTTGAAGCTAACCCCACTTCCTTTTAGTGTTTTGGTTACCTTCTGCTGTGCAGTAGGTCCAGCTAAACAGTATGGCCTGTGTTGCCCCTCTCACCACACTAGAGAAGTGCCTTAATTAGAGAAGTTCCTCTTTTTAGCTTGGGTAAAGCTCCCAAGAGGTTCTCTCCTTGATGCTCCCCTTCTTTCCCACGTTCCCATCTTGCCGTTCTGCTCCCAAGTGCCCCCTACTTAGCACGATGCGGATTAAACATCCTCGTGGAAACCTGTGTGTTCCCCTTGCTTAAAGGAGCTTTTGTTTCGGGGTTTTTTCCTCGGATGAGAGTGCCCACCCTGTCTTGATGCCTTTTTCTTTCCCCCCCGGTTTGGCCTAGCCCTAATCATGTATTCAACAAAAATACCTAATTTCCCGTTTCTCTCTTTTGATTGTGATACCTAGTCTGAACCCCCATCTCTCTTTTCTTGAGAAAGAATTTTCTAACAACCCTCTTTCTTGAACTCCCTCGCCTCATCTGCGCTCACGAATGACACCGCAACACAGGATTGGGGTATAACAAATCAAACCTAGGCACGATCCTTCTCAGGTGTCCTTTTCCTTTTCTGGCCCAAACGCTCTTTACCTGTCACACCCCCTGTTCTTTCTTTTTTGAAAAATTGGCCCCTGCATTCTTATTCTTGCAACTTCAAATAACGGCCCCTCACGCACGAGAGCCATTACCCTCCCCGCATTTGTTGCACAAAATTTTACCATAGGACCTGCCGACATGCTTATTTTCCATAGGAAAGTCAGTAACTCAACTCCTCCACTCGTTATATGAGGTCCAAGTAATGACCAGGTAATTGATTCCAGGCTCATTGCTCTCCTTTCCAACATTAAGGAAATAATCATCTTTTACCGTTTTACCACCATCAAATACAAAAACAATAACCTCGCATTCCGTTCGATTAACTATGGTTCAGGCCCAACAGTCAAACCAGACTCCCAATCCATTTATTTTCCGCCCCAAGATAACTGCCACCCTAACCCTTTCAGCTAAGCCCATAGGTAACAGGATCTTTTTATCTCTTCTTTTTCAGAAACTCATGCCTCTGATGCAGCAGTTAATTTTTCAAAAAACCTCCGGCCCAACCGGCCCCCCTTCTCCTTGAGGAAACTTTCACCCTCCTCATTTCTTCTGTCTTACACCCCCCTGTCCCAGTTGTGTCTCCCCTGGCCCAGCACCTTAACTGACCCCCTCGCTGACCTGGCTTGTAGCAAACCCTTACGACACCATGTTTGTCCTGCCTTTTTCTTTTTTTTGGCTTTTAACATCCTGTGTGTCCCCTTTTTCAATGGGCTGTCCTTTTTTGTTTCTTTGGTTCTGAATTTTCATCACTATTTAACCATTTAAGTCGAATTATTCTTTCCCCCCCATTTCATATGTCACTGGGCTGAACTTTCCTTATAACAATAACGGGGGGTTTATCCCCCTCTTTTTTTTATGTTTCCCCCCTCTGATTTCATCCTTTTCCCACAATATGGGATAAATATTCGTCAACTGTGGATACACCGGGGGTTGTTTTCACCTGAATCAGTTGAAATTTCATACATCGTTAGTTATTTAATGATAGATTTCCCAACCCTCACCACATTTTCCCCTCGAATGATGACCTCCCACATCACGCCACTGAGGTTTCAACCATCCAGTTTTCTTCAACCATGGTACAATGCTGCCACCTCACTGTCTTACAGATCCGAGTAGTCGGTGTACTTTGATGATGCGTTAGTGTCTTTTTTTTCTCTGTCTGGTGGAACCTCCACATGGTTGTCTCACGGTATGATGTTGTTGACATTTTTTTTGCTGTGTGCGATTTGATGTTTCAGCATTTCATCGGTGCTTTTTCTTGTTGAGGAAATGCCTCTGTTCCTGCCCTCGTACCCCCCCCACTTTTTCTTCCCGGTAAAACGGTCTCCCGTTCCCTGAAAAACACCACCCTTACCACCTTTGAGGACAGATCCATAACTTTACCCTTGATGAAATTCATAGGTTTTTTTTCCCAAGAAGATTTTCCCAGTACTGTCTTTCTCCCTCATTCCCTCCTTCCCATTGACATCTTGATTTCTCTTGTTTAAAAAATACTCCCCACCTGCAGTAAGCTAAAGGCTTCCCCTGTCTCATTCCCTCCCCCTTCTCCCCCCCACCCGGAGGAATTTAGGACTCCCTCCCCATAGATGGTGTTTAACTCCCATGTTACAGTTGATTCAGGTTGAGGCTCACCTCAGCGCTTTGTCTGTTAAGGTGTTGATCTGTTTTTATTTCTTTCCCTTTACATTTTGAAAAAGTGGGAGCAGTCTAAAATGAACTGTCGGTTAGTTTAAGGAGTGGCCTCTTACCCTTTTTTTCTTGGGCCGGAGGTGGTTGGACCTTTTTATGCTTCCTCCCTTCTTCGGAGGACTTTCTTCCCTCTTCTCATCTCTTTTTCTGCTGCTTCTTTAAATGTATTTTCCTTGAGCCTGTGATCTGCTTACAGTTCTGTTTGCTTTTGTTTCCTTGGTAACTCCCTTTTTCTTCGTCCCCCCCCCGTTCCCCTTTTTGGGGTGGTCTTAACTCTTTACTAATCCTGGGTTGCATTTGCAAGATCTGACTTGTTTGCCTTCAGGGAGGACGAATTAGTGCTTTTCGGCAAGTTTTCAATTCAAGACCGATGTCCCCACATCAGGTTTTTTTCCCCTCTCTTAGAGATTCATTTGATTTCCGATAGCCCAAGGGGCCTGTTGCCGAAGTTGTCTTGCATCGTACAGCTTTGGCAGTTCCTGGTTTTTCCCATAACAACATTTAGGGTGTCCTGATCCTTCTCTTCCCCTTTAGGGAGGGGGTCTCCCCATTCCATGTGTGCTTGTGCTCGTGAGCAGCTATTGCATGGTTTCGATTAGTTCATTGAACCTTCCTTTCTTCATTTCGGTTTCTTTTTTTCCCCAGTAGGTTCCCCGTTCTTTCTATTTTTTTTTCCACCATACTCTTTCCACAGAGATGGAAAGGAGGTCTTTGTGATGAAGACATCTTGTTTATGGGATATGGCACACAAATGTTTTGTCATCATGTCTTATAACCCCCCAAATACTTTTTCCCCGGTTCAAGGTTAGAAAAGACTTTTTTTCCTACAGTCTTTTAGCCGCATCCAAGAAGGGTGAACTTGTGAGTCCTTCAGGCGTATGTCCCTAACTCCTATCACTTGTGTGGAGTGTACACTCTTTGTTCCCTTTCCCTTTTCGTGGTGCAGGCTCTTTTACCACTACGTACGTTCCCCTCGCCTTTCTTTTGTCGTCCTGTCACCGGGCATTTCCCTGTTGAGCTGGCACCTACTACCATCGTGAACACAGCCACTTGAATTTACTTTCTCCCCCCATGGTTTCCTGTTTTCCTGAATTTTTTCCCCCCTTCGATCTTTGCCCCCCTTCTCATCCTTTGGAGTGGCACACAGACACTTGGTATGATTCTACTGGGACAATAGTCAATGACTTTTGGCATTGATTGGAAGGAAATAATTCCCCCTTCCCAGTCTTTTTGGTAGCATGAGCAATGTCTACCTCTTTACCCATTTATTGCTTCTTTAGACTTGGATGTGGGCTCTTAGGTAATGTTCCCCTCGCACAGGCGCCTTCAGTTTGCTGAATGGCATGTGGGATGATTCGTCATTTTTTTTTTCCTCCGTCAGGCCTGCGCAGTTTGCTGGCCTTTTGTAGGTCTCTCCCCCTTTTTTTTTTTTTGACCCCAAAGTCTTTTTTGTTTCCCCCCCTTACTTTTCCCCTGGGTTGATCCCCTTCTTGTCGCGAAAAAAGCGGACTCCCCACAAAAGGCCAGGTGAGATGACCCCCTTTTTAGAATTGTGGCCTCTTTCACGCCCCTGTGTTTTTCTCCAAACCCCTCCTCCAACTTGTGGAGAGAGTTACCGGGATACAGGACTACAATCCCTACCTCTCTTACCCCCCCAAGACTTGGCCTGGGGACTACCTCCAATGAAGATCTAGACCTACTCCCCCCCCTTGTGCGTCCCCCCTCTAACATGGACCTTTACTTTGTTGTGACTTGCAGTAGTGTTTCCAGGGGGTGTCTAGTGATTGTTATACCATTCTGCAGGTGTTATTCCCCAGCTTTTACTTTCTCTTCCTTGAATTTGGGGCTTTCGTTTCTTTTGTACCTCTCTCCCCACCTGACTGAGTGATTTTCAGTGATATCAGACTTCTAATGCCCGACGTAAGGGCTAGCGTGAGCGATTTCTGGTTCCAGGTTACAACTTTACCCCTCTGATCTGAAGAAGCCAGATATTTTTTTTTCCTTCTTTCATTTTCGTTCTTTTTGCATGCTCCCGCTTCTACTCCGGTGGAAGATATGCCTGTGCCCTGGGTACAAGGTGAATTTGGTTTTTGTTGCAGGCATGGACTCTGGCTTAGGGGAGCACCTATGGGTCCTTTCTTTTATGTTTTACCTTGGTCGTCTTCCTGCGATTTTTCTTTCTTCTGTCCCCCCTTTTCTGTTTTACAGAATGTGGTGTATACCACAAGTTCGCTACCCTCAGATTTTACCCCTCCTCAGTGTTGATTCTTCGATGCTGGTATCTTCCATGGTTTCCTCTTAAACCATTCCTTATGGCCCCAATTTCGTTTTGGCCTTTGGTTTAGTCTTCTATCCCCAATCCACATCCAAACATTCAGGTGATCATCCATTCCCTCCAGGTAGCCTGCCACAGCCATAATTCCGGGAGCATCCCCTTCATCTTAATAGCAACCTGATTCTTTCTGCCCCTCGTTTTTTGTACTTCAGACACCCTCCTATGCTTTTTATATCATGATTGGTCCTTTGACCTTTCCCGTTTTGCCATTCGACCTCTCGCCTTTTCTCCTCGGGAGTTCAGGTTGTTTTTTCACACAATCAAAGTACGTGGCTCCCCCCCCACTCCCCTCTCCCAAAAACCCAATCCTCATTATCCTTGTCATCTTGTCATAACACCTTATCAATCACGGAATAGTCAAGATAATCCACCCACACTATCCAAACTCTGCCTTCAACCCGTGCTCCCAAATCTTTCTTTTTGGAAAGGAATTTTCTCCCCTTCTTTTTCTTCCCATCTTTTACCAGGCCAATTCTTTTTCTTTTTTTATTGATTTGTAGTCATTTCCTTCTCTCTCTCCAAAGGGAAAAGGAAACATGTTGGTTCTGTTGTGCTCAGACCGAGAATTAGTTTCCTCTTTCCCCCAGATTTTTTCCTTTTTCCTTCTTTTTGGAATCCGCTATTTTTTTTTCCCAGCCAATTCTGTAATGCCACATAGCTTTCACACGATTTTCAACCTCTTCTCTTTCTCCCAGAACTTTCCCCAGTTTTGACTCTGACATGATGCCCAATTTACATACTTCCCCCATCTTCCTCTCAGGTCTTTTGCCTATGGGAACCCCCCTCAACACACAAAATTCTATTCAGTATACCTATTTCTGGGTCTGACTTGATTCCTCTCCTTTCTCTCCCTCCCGTATACTGTTGGTTACCCTCCTTGCCTCCAAGGCATGTGCCTTTTGTCCTGCTCCCTACCCAGTGGTCTGGGTGCACTCCACTACGATATATCCTGTCGTATGAATTCTCATTTCTTCTCCTTTTTCCTTTCAGTACTTTTACTATGAACCCTCCGTAAGTCTTCTGTCATGTGTACCTTTGCGTGTTAGGTCAGACTCACCCTGGTCCTGTTTTTGCAAGACGACAATTAAGCAGTTTCCCTTAGGCAGAGAAGTCTTATTCCTGTCTGCTTGCACCCCCTCTTACTAAGATTGCACTCCAACCGATGCCTTTCCTATGTGCATACGCTCTGCTTTTCCCTTCAACCTGCTCCTTTCTCATGAATGAGGCAAATGTTCTTTTTCTCCCCCCCTTGTTTTATTTAACGGGATTTTTATACTGTTTATCTCCCCCTTATGGTCACCCCCCCTTGGTCCCCTAGATCACCATTTAATCATGCTTCCCCTACCCTCATTCATCTTGTGTCCTCTAGGATGGATTTCCTCATAGTATTTAAAACAGATTTTTTTTCTACACTTTTTTTTATCAAACACCTAATGAGACTCCAATGCACCATCATGCAATATGCTGCTCCAAGCCAAGAACAAATAGGGCGGATACCAAAGGCCCACCCTCAACCCGTAGGGCACTTTTTTGCCACCTCTTTTTTTCTTCAAAGTCTCCCCCCCTGTCTTGGAGGGGCTTCATCCCTTTACAACAGGCCCCTTGGTCCTCTCTTGAAATGCTCTGTATAGAAGCTCTCTGGCCACCCTTGCTTTTTCCATTGGAGATATGCCTCTTTTAGTGGCACCAGTCCCTTTATTACATCCTTTCCCCTTCCCGGTAATGTATCTTGCTCAATGCCCTGCACAATTGAGTATGACGTTCACAGACCCTCCAACACAAAACAAAGCCATATCTTCGTCCGAGATTTCCCTCTGCCTTCACTTCCCCAAAATTCAAAACTATTTCAGCAATCTATCTGCAGTCAAGCACAGGGCACCAACCACCAGGCTAAGCCCAATATCCTGTTAAAAAGGATGATGCTGACTTTGTCCCATAATCGAGGCTCCCTTTGCTCTTGAAACACATCAGGTCCCCCACAGTCCAACAATGTATGATTCTATGATGCCAATACTTGCAATCACCACAGGCTTTAGGTTATGCTCCACTTTCACCCCACTTTTATTTTTCCCGAGAGGATTTTTTACACTTTCCCCCCTCCCCCTTTAACAATCGCCGCACTTTTAGTCCAACCCTTTGCGCAGCCATTGGACCTGGCCTTTTTCATTTTACCCAGATCCAGTGGAATGTTGGATTTCCAAATGGAAATGGCCTCTTTTTTTTTTCTTTTTTTTTGAATTTCCCCCTTTACTTTATGTCCCTTTTGGACCTTTCCATCTTTTCCTTGATGAAATTCATCTCTAAGGGTGATGAAAAACAGGGGATTTTTCATCCAAGAGGAGGTTGTGGATTTTCAACCATCTCACCTCTCCTTTTTCCCCCAAGGGGGATTCTACTAGTTTCCTTTCCCCCCCCTTTTAAGGGTTTTTTCGCCTGTCGTTGCACATTCATACATTCGTTCCGATTTACTCCCTATAAGTCCACCCCCCCCATACATGAGGAATGCTGACATACACTCCTGCCAACTTCCAATGTTACATATCCAGTGGGACAACCATGGTTCAAAGCCCCCCTCATCTCTTCGCTCACATCTCGCTTTCCATTCCTTTTTGTGTGAGTTCGCTTTTCGGTTCTTTTTCGTTTCTCATGGAACTGGTTGGTCCCTGCCTTGGATTATGTTGAAAATGCCTTGCGTGCGGTGGCATGTGCTTTGATGTTCAGCTTCCCTTTCTGGGATGTTTCTTTTTTTTGAGGACCCTTATCTGGACTGACCCCCCCAAACGTCCCCTTCTCTCACACTGTCTATCAGGCTGAAAACCATATCCCCCCCCCCCTTTGAGCCAAATTCCAGACTGGGGTGAAAAAATGATGACCGCTTTTTTTCTTAGGGGGAGACTCCTTTTCATCTTTCCCCCCAAGATACTTCTTCCCCCTCTCTAAGATGAAATTTACCAGACTCTTTGGCCCTTTTGCCCAATTGATACTAAATGGCTTAACTTCCTTTGTCTTCCCAGATCCCCACTTCCTCCCCCCCCCTAGTATTCCCCTCTTAAATCCCTACCATGTAAGGTCCACATGCGGCAAAGTTTTTGATTGCAGCCTGTCCTCATGTGTGTTACCGTTTTCTCTTGGGTTCCCCCCCCTTCCCTCCTGTGACATGACAGTTGTGAATTGGGCCACTAAGGCAATGCTGGTGCTGAGTTTGCTCCCTTCTAATTTGTTTTTCCTTTTTTTCGTGTGGTGTCGTTTTTTTGTCCCTGATAGGACCCCCCTTCCCTGAGTCCTTGAGGTTTTCTCAAAATTCCATTCATTTTTCGAAGTGATTGTTTAAGGCTGCCCTTGGTTTTTGCCTCTCTGCTTCTTCTTATCGATTGCTTCAGTTTTTTTTCTGGTGCTTACCTGCCTTTTTCCCTTGATAGTATCCCTTTTCCTTGCTTTTTTTGTTGGAGGGTTTTAAAACTCCTACTCTGGGTAACTTTTGCCTCTCTTGTGATTTTTCCAATTGCCTGCATGATCGGTCCTTTCCCTTAGCTGATGGGGGCCTTTTCTTTTCCCCCCATGTACCGCTTTTTTTCCAATAGGATCTTAGAGATCGATAAGTTGGCAAAGAGAGACAAGGTCTGTTGCAAGTCAGAGATGCCTCCCCTTAAAATAAAGACTTGCAGCCCTCTCTTTTTCCCCTTCCCTCTTTTTCGAACACTGACTTTACCCTTGCTATCTTGATTTTTCTTTGTTATCCCCAAATGGTGCTTGTAATTGGCTTGTTCTGCGTGATGACTGGGCTCTTTCTCAACTCTTCTCATTTCTGTTTTTTTCAGTTTATTCAGCACTTCTTTTTTTTTCCAGCCTTTAACTTCTTAAGGGCAGTCTCTTTCCCTTCGGGCTTCTTGTGAGTTGAACGACATAGAGTGATGCTAGGGGTCCCAACCACGTTTAGCCATGTCCTCTCTTTTATATCAGCATTTCGAACCCCCCCCCTTCACTTATTTGCTTTGTCTGTAAAGAACCGCCTCTCACAGTTTTTTTTAAGGCCGCATCGACAGCGAAGGGCTCATTTTAGCACTTTTTAGCGGTTTCCCCCTGAGGTTTTGAGTTCCTCTTTTTGAATGCTTTTGTGCAGAATTTAGACTCCCCAAGACTCTTCTGCTGCTTCTTAGCCTTTAGAGTTGTAGTCATTGGCCCTTGGACCCCTTGAGATGGAAATTCCCCCTATTCCTTAAATTACTTACTTTAGGTGTCCTAGTTCCCCTGACGGAAGTGGGAAGACAACAGAGTCCCAGCATATGGGTCTGCACAGTTTATATACCCCTTGGTCCTTCCTATTTTTTCTTTAGACCAAAGACTATTTCCCTCTTTCTGCACTTTCTAGTAACATTTCCATTTTGTGTGCATCCATTATCTATCAACTTTCTTGTAACTAGTATATTATAAACTAAATTCTCCTCTTTTCTCCTTTTGTGGGAATAGGTTTCCCTATTCCCTCCTTCTCTCTCAAAAGGGGGCCCTTTTTTCCCCTTCAACTGGTTAATCCTCTGCTTTTGGCAGAAATGATGGTATAGTCAGTCTGACTCAAAGTCCGTTTTTGCACAATCGGTGTTTTCCTCTGTTTTGCCTTCTAATGTGGACCCCAAGTTTGAGAGTACAAAGTGGGCGCAAACGGTTGCTCCCCAACAAGATTCATCTGATCCAAAGATCTTCTATTGTTTTTCCCCCTAGTTTTGAGCCACAACCGAAAATTCTTTCCACAAAAACTTGGGCTGAGAACAGGAACCTGGGATCTCACAATCTCCCCCCCCTTCTTTGGTTTTTCCAAGTGATTCTCTTCTTTCCCCACCCCAATTAGTTAAGTAATGACATTTTACACCAGACCGTTATTGCGCCATTGCGTTGCTTAAGTTTTTTCAAACTGTGCGTTTTTTTAAGCTTTTTTTCAATTTTTCCCTATTACCCCCAAGAGTACAAGGGGAATTAAGGAGTTTTTGGTTGTATTATCACTCAATTGTAGTATTGATTTTGTAATAATAATGACAACTTTCTCTTGTCCAAGAACCTGCTCTCACCCTTTTCTTCGATTTCGCTGGTTTATTGGAATGTTACACCTCCAATCCTGATGAGAGAAGAAGCAGCTGAAAGGGTGTCTGGATTCTGTGGGCATTGTTTTCCAGACTATGGGGGCTCTGCATGTTCGTACTCTCTTCGAGAGCTATCCTTTCCTCAAATTTTCCCCTTTTCTTTTCAATTCGACCCTTTTCCTTGTTGCTGAGGGGAAGCACCTATTTTAGGGGGCGTTGGATGGGATTCAAAATGTCCTCTATACACAAGTTCAGCTACCTTTTATGTCTCTTTCCAATCACTGTGTTTATTTTCTTTCTCTCTCACCCTTTCCCGAA
>Ga0179593_1417190_pt1 | contig 13677 bp, 7 predicted proteins | sample CZODoug2_1_08_16_FD_185931 | JGI IMG/M metagenome (GOLD analysis project Ga0179593, IMG submission 185931) | Vadose zone soil fungal communities from Angelo Coast Range Reserve, California, USA - CZODoug2_1_08_16fungal (PacBio error correction) | ecosystem: Environmental > Terrestrial > Soil >... | reverse complement strand
TCCCGGGCAAGTCCTCTTTTCTGCTTACGGCACGATGATCCCCCTTAGTCAATTGAACTGTCGTCCTCACCAGTTGCTAGCCTCTAGCCCTTTATCGTCGTGTGCTTTTTTGGTCGTGAGACTTTCCTCTGTAGTCGCGCCGTAAACACCGTTTGATGATCATAGGGGTTGCAGATAAAATTATTTCACATCTCCTTCTGATCTTGCGCTTATTAAGTTGAGGATTCCGCAATTGTCGTGGGACTTTATTCGTTTCTGTCACCGCCCCGAAGCAGCTTCCCTCTCGCCCCTTTGCTTTCGCCTCACACTGACCCACTGTCTCTTACCCCAAATCAGATACCGCCCGACGTCGTTTACGTTTTCTCGGGGCTGGCTCGTTGATCTTCTCCTCCCCGACGGTTCTAGTTACCGGGCCTCACTGAAGTACTCCGCAGAGCAAGCCCCAGCCTCCTCCTTATACCCGGAACGTTAATCTTTTGACATCCCCTGCGAGTATCTTTTCTGGATACTTTTTCACCCCCCGTTGCAGCTGTCAACCACTTTTTAAGCTACCGGCAGCCACACCACTCTACTAGTTTTTAGTACTTCCGTGGGTTTGTTCGTTTGGGTCCTTTTTTGTCCGGGGTGGCCCTAAGTCGCCGAGCCTTCCCATTAAGGTAGCTTCCGTCCTAATTATTTCCCTCCCACCGGTTCCCCAATGGCTATTTCCTTATTTATTGGGTCTGTCATCTAAGGACAAGAGGAGCTGCGCTATTCCCTCTTTTAGATGAGGTCGCTTCTCGCCGTCCGCCGAGCGCCCGAGAAGATGCGCCCCGCGATCCATGTCACTTCACAAAACGCCCCCGCCCCCCCCTTCGACCCTTTCTCCTTACTTTTTCACCAACCTTCACCTTCTGCCGCGACTTTTCACATTCGTTAAGACTGCGTTACCTTTTACGTGAACGTCATGCCCGCGCCTGACTTCTTACCCCCCGCGTTACCGCCCAACTGTCGGGCTGGACCTCGTTCCCATACCTATTATCCGGAGCCCACTCTTTAGCCCCTTTCCCCAGTTTTTTTTTAATCCTGTTCACAACTCCAAACACCCTCTCTTTCCTCTTCCTCCGCTACCGCTTTTAAATAATCAGTCCTTCCCCCGATAAAGCCCCCCTCACGTACCCATTACGGCGCTACAAGGTACTCCATTCTCTCTACGGCCCATTACTGCTTCATGCTGGGACCACACCCTTTCGCTTTTTCTCCTCCCATCGTTGCGGACTCCATATCCTGTTCCATAATTCCTCCCTATCAGTCCCCTCTCTAAGTGAAGGAACTCATAGACCTGCCCCTATGACTCTTTTCTTAGAGGTGAACACTTTCTTCCGCCCCGACTGCTTTCCCGCTCTCTATCTATGTCCACCTTACCTTAATCTCATTTTCCTACAGACGAACTGGGATACTTGACTTCCTTCTCCTGAGGAATGTTGATATCTTTTCCACCCTTCCGGCTTTCTCCCCCCCCCAGACCCGTGTGGTCTCGGCGTACACGGTCTAAATGATACTACCCCTCCCCTCCCTTCTTGCGAGTAACTCGTCGTCAGTTACCTGCAGCGACCTAACGTTTTAGAGAGGCCCCCCCTTGCGTTCCCCAAACCGGCTTCTCCTCTTTTCTTCCCCATCACACTGAGTTTACCACCCACCTAGGAGAACACAACCCTGTACCCTTGTTTCACTTTCCCAGGACCGCCCTATGGCCTCCTCCACTTTACAACTTCCCAGCTCCCCCCTCCTTCGGACCGGTGTATCAGACCTATATAGTCTCGTCCCGGACGAAGAATCCCTCCTCCCGGAAGGTTCCTCCCGCTCCTTCGTCTACGGCGGCGCACCACTTTCACACTATCTCCCCGGAGCTTTCCCTCTTACTCTCCGACCTTGCCTCTTGTTAGCATCGTCATCTCGATCCCCGTCAGATCATCCCAGCCCGTGCTCGCACATCGTACTTCGTTCCCCGTTTCTTTCTCCCTCGGAGTAGCCCTCTCTTACCCGTTGGAAACGTGTCAGTATGCCCTTAATGCTCCACGTCCTACAAGGAGATTACTTCTGCTGAGACGACGTAATGATTTTTTTTTCCCCTATTAGATTCTCGTGACAACGGCGGGACCGCTTCTTGAGAGTTCGTCTTCGATTTCTTTCTTTCATGACTTCCGGTTCCCTTTCTGACCGGCAAAAATGGTGGGTAAACGTCGCGTCCCCCCTCGACAGTCCTCCGGCGTCTTTCTTCCCTTTTTTCTCTCCTCTTTCCTCCTCTCCGTCTTGTTGTTTCGCGCCTCAGCTCCGCCGCCCCCTTCCTTTCTTCCTCAAATGCTGAAGGTGACAAAATTAGTTATTTTGCAGCTGGTTCATTTTCCTACTTGCTTCCGCTCCCACGCTCTTCTCCTCACTTTTTTCTTGCTCCCCCCTCCTCCGATACGGACTCCGCCGAATCTTACCTTCCTTTCTCTTCCGCTTGACCTCTCCTTCTGTAGGTCCCCTTTGTCCTCTTCGATGTCAAATGGTAAGTACAAGTTTACTTGTCGTCTCTCAGAGATAGTATCTTTCTTATAAAGACGTTTCCCTTATTATGGGCCTGATTTCCCTTCGTACGTTCAGAACTTTTACGTCCCTATCTGCCTCTTCATCGAAGTCGCCCTCCCCCCGTATCATATCGAGGTCTTCAGATCCAGCCTTTCCCTTTGATTCCATCTCGTGCCTCGCGCTTTCCTTTCCCCTTCGAGGCTTTTTGTACTTTCTTCCCCATCCTCTGGATGTCTGAGGATACTCCTTTCTGAGGTTCTCTTGGAACGGTGGCTCTGCCCCCATATGCGGTTTTTTCTCCCTATTCCAGTACCAGTCTAGAAGACGGGGTTGACGGCCACCATGTTCTTTTGACGCCCTTTGTCTTCGGTCTGCATGTTTTTGACTACCTTTTTTCCCTCTCAGTCAGCCCCTGACGTATTCTGTCCCGCCCTCGAAGGGCGTTGAATTTCTCTTTTAAGTTGCTGGGCCCGTGGTCAGTGAGTCAAGACACGTTTCTTTGGTTCCTGCCTTCGCTGGTTCGTTCTTTTCCCAGGCTTAGTTTTCCCTTACCTACCATATGAACGTAAAAGGAGTCCGTTCCCGGCTGTGAGGATTCATTCCTCTTCTTGGTCCTCATTTTCTTTTTTGTAACCCCCTCCGGCCGATACCGACTAGTATGCCCCGCTCTTTTTCTTTGTATATCTTGCGCTCTGAGGAAGTTTGTAGGTTTTGTAATAACCTATGTTCTTCCCCCGAGAATTGCTTCAGTGGTGGCTCCCTCCCCTAGCAGGGCTTGGTGCGCTAGCTCGTTTCCTCACTTACTCTACCCATTCCTCGTCTATGTCAAGGTTCCTCTTTAGAGTGTCCGACTTATATGTAAGTCTCTGGCGTTTCCGGTTCTACCAGAAGCTGTTGGAAGTCGCGGTTTGTTTAAACAGGCTTCCTCCTCCCTTTAAATGATCGCCGAGGGCTACGGAGGTGTATATTTTCGTGCCCTCTTTTTCCTCCCTAGCCCCCCAAGCCGTTGTTCTCCCCTTAGCTGTTTTTTTCAGTATCCTTTCTTTCTTCTCATCGTAACTATTATGCCTTAGTCGATGTTATCTTTTTCGCCTTTCCGCTCTAGGTTCGAGCGCACCCCGTCGACGGTAGTTTAGTCCGATGTTGGTCTGTCATTCTCCTGATGCGGGGTTTAGCGGCGGCGTTTCCCAGGCGACTCTCCCTTTCCGTCTGCTCTCATGACAATCGTTCTTAGACGCCGCCTCCGTAGGGAGATCCTCCCTAACTTGGATGAAATTTTTGAGGCTGGATTTACTCCATCCCTGAAAGGTTTTCGAACTCAGACCTAACGTCCTTTTCGACCCCACAGCGTGCGTTTCCCCCCCCCTACATCAACAGGAAACCATCGACGGATCCGCATTTGCTGTCCTGCTTTTTTCTTGTTTCTCTCCCCTTCCATTACTCAGATCTTTGCTTCCCGATAACAGTAACGGAGGGGTCCGTACGAGCTTGTCATGAGATTGAGCGTTTTTTTTTTATACCCGGTTTTACCCCACTCTCTTAAGCGCAATGCGAAAAAGCCCCTCCCTTCTCGGCCCCTGTTTTGAGCTCGGTTCTCCCCTCCGGGCTCCGCAGAGAACAAGGGTAGCTTTAAGGACGCAAGTTGATTCGAGGCCGGTTTGATGCCCAGTCCCGCTTGGCGGTCATCTCTTGCCCCTTCGTTCCCTTACCTGAAAACTAGTGATCGGACGGTCTCCGTGCACTCTCACACTGTGTGTCTCTTCGGCCAAGGATCGACCCCCACCCGACCCTTCAGTCCCTTTCAGATTTCCTCCAGCAAGTTCGTCGCCGTTGGATGTTCCCAAGTTTTTCGTTTAAGTCGCTCCCCCGTCAGAACTTCTTTCCCCTTCCGCCATCATCTATCTCTTTAATACTCCCTTTTTTTTCATCAGCTCTTCGTTCCTTCAGAGTCTACTGACGCTCTAACCCCCTTGTGGGTCCCCCTTTGTCTACTTTATGGCACTTTTTGCGGAGCCGACTGGTAAAAGTTAGCGTCCTCCCCCTTAAGTTTTCTCTCTACCCTTGTCCCCGGTCTCTCTGGCGTTCGGCTTTGCTTTTTTTCGCCCCGTTCCATTTACTATGCGCCCGTCGTCTCCTGTCGTCCTTTTCTCTTCTTCCTTCCGAGCGGTACTCTAGAGCCCCTTGCCGGTTTTTCCGTCCCAGGGGATCTCCCCCCGTTCCAGACGAACCTCTTCCCTTCCCTGAGGCGGATTAACGGCCCTCACTCCCCATTACTGGTTCGGCCGGTTTATTCCGTCTTCTGAGAATGAGTCCCTCTTGGCTCGTTAATAGACCCGGTTTCAAAGCCACTTGCGAGATCCTTTCGTGCCCTCTCGTCCGCGGCTCAGGTTTACTTGTCATTTCTTTTTCCTATTGACTGTTTTTCCTGGTTCCCGGGAACACTTTCCCGGTATTTCACTAATCAGCCATCTTTGTTCCCTCCTAGGAGGGGTTCCCCCTTTTTAGGAGGTGGACGACGGTAAGCGTTCTCCCATTCGTCTGCTCCCTTCCCCCTTTCCTCTTCTTTCACGTCTAAATGGAAAATGGCTATCCCTTTTCTTCTTGGGATCATCTCTTACCCCCTCGTACGGACGTTCGGACGAGCCTGAGTAGCTTTCGGCCCTCGTAAGTGCCGCGCTTCTTAATTGATTACACCCATATACCCACATCCCAGTCACAAATCGGCCTCCCCACGACCTTTCTCTCATCCCCAACGGGACGCTGAAGACGTGCCTGTAACATCCCTCCCTTTTTCCGTCTTTTATAGTCGTCCTAGCTCGAGCGGTCAGTTCTCCCCACCTTTCCGCCCCCAAAAGGAAGTGTCTCTCAATAAACCAACCCTCCATCTTCCCTTCCCCTTTCTCGGAAACCCCCCTCATTTCTGCGGACTGCCTTTAACCTCTCTCCACACCCCCTTTCTTTGGAATGGACGCAGTGGGGACATACAGTGCCACGCTTTCACGTTGAACGCTAACCTCCTGCCAGACGTATGGTTAGAGTTCCCTGCCGGAAAGGTTTTCTTTTTTTGTTTCTCTTGAGGAGTTCTCCCCCCCTTCTAAGACGTTTCTCGTTCTCCGGCCCATTCCTTACGCTTTCCCTCACCTCCCTTTCCCCTCCCCTGACGTTTCTACCACTTGCCCCATCGGAGACCTCTCGTCTTCGGTCGGATTTAACTTTAAGTTTTCCCTTTTCTTTTTATTCTTCTATGTGAAGCGCGAAGTCAATTATCAATCCGCAGTGTAAGTACGACTCTTCTGTCATTTTCCTAACGTCGATATGGCCCCACCCTCCTTTTTCCCCCCCCCCCAAGTGTTCGTTTTTTCTCGGGTCGTCCTGAAAAATAGCCCTTCACTTCCCCCCCTTTAGCTTTCAGAGCACACTATCCCTTTCCTCAGTCCTGCAAGCGACTCAACCCCTGCCCTCGCCTGACCACTGTCGTAAACAGGCTCTCGGCAGTTATCCTTCTCCCGTCACCCTCACCAGGGTACCCAAAACCCCCTGCTGCCTTCTACCCCCCAATCGGTACTTCTCTCCTTTCCCAAGAATTGCTATGGATGAACCCCCCGGCCCAATTCCCTCCCCGGCACTCGTGTCAGGGTCTCCGCCTTCTCGACCTCTCTTCGGTCCCTCCTTAACCAATTACCAGGATTAAGTTCTCGCGTAGATTCTACTTCGATTCCGCCTCACTTTCCTCCCTTGAGCTCGCTTGACGCTTTCACCGACTCTGCAGCGTTGTACTAACTCCCTTCTCTTTCCAGTTATTCTCCCCGTTACAGGTGTCCCAGTAGAATCAGTCTTTCCAAGTCTCCGATCTTTCGGTTCAGAAGAAATGGCCATTTTGTCCGTACATGGAAATTTAATAATTGCTCCATCCCACAAGATCCTCCCCCCGGTCTTCTAGCCCCTTTTTCAATATGTCTTTTGCGTAAGTACGTATCCTAGTGTTTGATCACAGTTTTCCAGAATAGATATCTTGTCTTCAGTTGCGGTTATTTTTCTCCTTCTTCCAATTCTCATCTCTCTCTTGCCAAAGGTCCTTGTGAGATTGCACCGGCTGGAGGACTTTTTTCCGTTTACCTTTTCATTTTGAGATCTAGCCGAGCTTCGAGAAGACTCCCGATGTGTTCAGGCGGCCCCCTGCAGGTAACCTTGGAGGACCTTTCCTGTCCCCTTGAACTTCACTTTTCTCCTCCGCGCCGCTCTCGTAGTCGCAATTTCGTGACGCCTCCGATCCTCCCTTTCCCGATTCGTGCCCCCCACAAACCCCCCCCCCCCCACCTTTCTTTATCGAGCAGTTACTTAAGCTCTCCTTGTAGGTTCTGAGCTCTTTTTCTTCCGTCCAGTCCCCCTGGGTTGTTTCCGTCCTCTTTCCAGCTCTCTTGAGAACGAAAACTCTACTCTTTCCGACCTTTCACTCTTTTTAAGTCTCTCTGGCCGGAGCCGTGCCCCCCCCAAGTGACCCCTTCGTTCCCTTCTTTTAAGAGACGCTCTTTAGTGGACATTTTACTTCCGCTCTAGCCCTTTGCTCTTCCTCTCAGTATTGGCCCCTTCCGTCTCCGCCTTGAGTTCCGCGGAATTGTTCCGCTCCCTTGTGCTGCTTCCTTGGTTGCCGTGTCTTCCTCCCCGATTGGAGCCTTTCCCTCAGTAAAGTTGGTGGTGCCTCCGGGTTTTTACTGGACCAGGTTACCGGTAGTACAGAGGTCCTAGGAGAAGAGAATCCCCCTGTCCCTCCATCCACTCCCCCTCCCTTCCCTCCCACCATTTCTCCCACCTTCATCTTTCCTCCCCCCCCCGCCACCACTCCCCTCCCCCATCTTCCATCCGCCCTATCCCTACTCCCCCTCTCACCTCTTAACCAACCCTTCCACCTCATCCTCCTCTCTCCCCACCCCCTCTCCACCCCCTTCTCCCTCCTCCCCCTGTCTCCAGTACCCCCCACCCCCCTCCCCCCCCCCCTCCCTAGGATAAAGGCCTTAGTTTTCACCCCTTTCTCCCTCTTCCCACCACTCTTATTGTTTAAGATAAAGTTTATCTACCCACACCACAAAAGTCCGACCTTGAAACTGAAAGAGAAGGGGACAGCGAGGAAGAACAGGACCGAGCGAACAGCAGTACACTCTGAAGGACTCAGTATAGTCACCTCAATCGATACCATCACGCCAACCTAGCCTTCCCACAAACAAACTACCCATACCTACTACCCATCCCTGTTTTTCTTTTTCCTTTTCCTTTGCTGACTTATCCCTGTCAGTCTCCCGCGAGTATCTCGCGACTCAAAGGTTGTCTATCCTTGGGCGCGTCCTTTCTAGTTCTCCCCCCCCTTCTTTTTCCTCACAGAGATTGTGGTGTCTTCTGCGTTTTCTTTTTTCTCTTGAAGTCCCTCGTCGTCTTGACGTCCCCAGTGCTGGTCCGCGCTTCTCTTTTTCCGCTCAAGTAGTCTTCCTTTTCGTTTCACAGGAAATATTAACCCTCTGTAGCGACTCCTTTCTGAGGCGTTCGTCGATATGCGTCCGAGAGTGGATTTTTTTTTTTTTTCTTTTTCTTTCCTCAGAAATGGAATATTCCACATCCCTGCCCTTTTGTTCGAGCTCCTTGTCTTGGTGCCGTAGCTGAGCCGTACTCTGTCCCCCGTACGGAGTCCTTCCCTTCTTTTGTCCGGTCGTTTTTTCCCGACCGTGATGTAATTCTTCGTCCCCTTGCGACGGGTGTGTTAAGAGTTTTTGTGAAAGGTTTCCCTTTTTTTTCCCTAAGATTGGCGAAGGACTAGTGTATTCTTGCCCTCTTAGTCTGGGACCTTAAGCCGGTGTTCTTCCGGCTTGCCGGCGCACGTTATCCCTTCGAAGATAATTCTCGCTCGCCCCCTTCTTCAGAATCACTTCGCGCTTCGCCATGTTTCGATTTCTCCCTCTTTCTTTTCCTTCGATGTTTCCGGGGTTAGCGGTGTGCTTACCCGCGGCGGCTCTTTTCTTTTCAGGCAGTGCGTTTTGCAGCTGTTCGTCTTATTTGTTTTCTTGGAGCCCCGGGCTTTGTCCCATCCCCTTCCATAGACCTTTCTTGAGGGATAGGCGTGCGGAACGTTTAAGTCCCCGCAATTGCCTCTAGAGAACCCTTTAGTCCCGTCATTCACCAAGTTCCAATTTTTTTGAGGCCCTACCGAGGGTCATGCAGTTAGCCCGTTTTTGCCGCTCTCAACTTTCTCTCCAGTGTCACCTGCTCCCCCCTTGTGACCAAGTTAAGGACGTTTTTTGCTCCGAGATCGCGAAGGCTGATTTTTCTCTTGGTGAAGTAGACTTTGCCCTTCCCCTGTACACTGGTCGCATTCGACGACTACTCCCCTACAAGTCTACCCTTTACACCTTCTCTTTTCCGTTTTGCTTGTCGTGCGTCCTCCCTCGGCGATTAATTCGTGCAGGTGCCTTTGTCGTTTCTCCAGTCTTTCTAGGCTTCGAGAAGTAGCGTTCCGTCTACAGACGTCGCAAGAGCTCCTCTTTCTATCTTGAAGCCCCCCGTGCTCTTTCAACCCTCCGTCTAAAAGTTTTTTCCTAAATTTTTCGCTACCCCCACCTCACTTTCAGCCTAAAGATTTTTTACTTAAGTCGGATCGAAAGTGCACATTTTTCGACTGTTCCCTTCCTTAGGGTTATAATTTTTTGCAACACTCCTCATTACTTTCCCTTCTCCCTCAATATCATATTCCCCCCGTGTTGTGGTTTTTAGTCTCTTGGAGCTTGGCCAATACTCTTGCGAAGGCTTCTCCCCCGACGTTCCCTGTGTCTGAACCTGCGACCGAATGAGACCGACCCGGAGTCATCTCCTGTAATGGTCGTGGATTTTGGTTTCTCTCAGGTACCTGTTTTTTTGTATAATCCTCTCAAACATTTGTTATCTTGTTTTGCATATCCACCGTCTTAAATATCTCTATGCGCAGACTTTCTTAGCCCTGTCCTAGAAGGCGTATTGTAACCTCTTTTGTGCTAAGAGAATACCTCCCGTGTTAGATCTCGATCACCGATGTATCACCTGTTCACGCCCTACTATTTCAGTTTTTCCCGTTGATTGTTTTTCGACTGATCTTTTCTTTGCCAGGTTCTTCGCTCCGCACCCTTTTCCGAGATCCCGGCGCTTCCCGCGGGTCCCGTCCACCCGTCCCTCCCGATGTCAGATCTTAGGATTTCAGGCGGCGCTTGAAAATTTCTTTTCCGCCTGAAACGATTTTCATTTTTGTTCCCCCCTGTGCTTTTTGGGGTCTTTGTCTTTGGGTTCCAGAACGACCAGGTTGTTCGAGCTGCCTTCTTGATGTTTAGCGAATTTCGCTTCTTATCCGACTTTTTACCCTGGCTTCACAGAGTTGGATTTCTTTTTCCCCCCGCTGCAGGCCGGCCCCTCCTTTATGCAGATGCTCTTGCTCACTGCTTCGTCGCCCTCCCTCCCCTCGCCCCTGACCCCCGATCCCTGAGCACCGTATCACAGTCCAGTCACCCCTCCGCCTCCCACGACGGAGACGTGAGCCGTCCCCCTTCTTCCGCTGGATCCTCCTACTCCGTGGAATTCGACACTGTCAATGACGCCGAGCCAGTTCTTTTCCTTCTCCCTTCACAACTTCCTTCGGCACGGTAGGCTCCCCCCCACTGAGGTTTTACAGCTTTCGGGCACGACCCCTCACCATTTCCCCTCCCCCACCCCTGACGCTCCTTGCCCCAAGAAGGGCGGGTTTCCCACCTTAAACTTTCCTCCCCGGGATCCCTGCTCCGCGCCCGCTGGTCCTTAACCTTTCGGCCGTCTAACTTTTTCCTTTCTAACGTTTCAGGAGCCGACGTACTTGTTCTCTTATGCGTCGACGAGCTCCTTGACTCCTGTTCGTGATGCTGGTCCCTAGCGGTGTCTTCCCAGTTTTTCGGAGGTACCTTTTCAATGACCACCTAGAGTCCCCCCTTTCGTCCGCATTCCCTCCTTACATGCCCCTTTTCTCCCTGCTTGCGGAAGTTCGGCCCACGAATCCGCCCTTATTCGAGCGCGAATTCTTTGCCCAAGCAACTCCCGACTGGGCCATCGCCCTGACCTTCTCCCTTTTCCGTCGGAATTAGATAGTAAGGAATCTTCCCCCCACCCAAACTCCTGTCAAGACGTGTCTTTTTCTGCTACTCCCCTAACTCCCCGTCCCTTCCTTTCTCAACTCCTCCCTAGAGCGCCTAGTCGGCAATCAGTCCGTCCTCTATTTTCAGTTAGGACTTTGTAGTACACCCCTTTTGCTAGTGAATGGTCCTCCCGAAGAACTTTTGCAATCACTTGTTCGTAACCAATGGTCTGCGCGCCACCATTTCTTTCCCAGGAGACCCCCGACTCATCTTCATGAAGAACCAGGCCCCCAATCCTCCCCTTTAAACCGGTTCTTACATCCAATCTATCGGCATTTACTTACCATACTTCGAAGGGTAGAGCAGCGGCTGCACTCCTTTCCTTCGTCAGTCCCCTTCCTCAGCCGCGGGAGATGAAGATGTTTTCGGAGCTCTCCGGTTGTCTTTTTTCTTCGTACTGAGTCGTGAGTTCCTCTTAATTCAGACGTTCTTACACGCGTGCTCGCCCCTTATTGTCCCCGTTGCTACCACCCCCCTCTCCCCTGCAGGTAAACGAGAGGCTTTTTTCAATTTTTTCGTCAATGGCACTGAACTTCCCCGATGACTCCCCCCCACTCCCTGATCTTCTTCTTTCTAGAAAGTTAACTCTCGAGTCTGCAGTCCTTTCCCACGTATGTGACCTGCTTCCCTGCTCTGCGACGCTTTGTTGCGGATCGCGGTCTTTCTTCCTCCCCGTTTTTCAGCTTCCTATCCAGTGCACCTGTTTGGTCACCGTCATGGGGTTCTCCCCAACAAACAAGTCCGGTTATATCCGCATTCTTTATTCTCTCCTCTTACTAATTTTTTTTTCTCTCTCTAGCACTGTACTAGAAGACGCCGCCGGACTTAATGCTCCCCCCCTTTCTTGAAAACCCTTTTTTTTTTTTGGAGGTCTTAGTCTGCGGTCCTTGTCACTCTTTCTCCGCGCCTGCCGAGTTTCTAGGAGGGTCGACAGTGATTTCAACGTCAAGCCCTTCCATCAGATAGGTTCCTGTAGTTCTCGAGCCGTCGCCTCTTCCGATTTCTTCTTTCTCCTTCTTTTCTTTTCCCGGTACTCCCGTTCACAGGGCTCGTTACGCCTTCTGTGTTTTTTTACCGAACTTTTGTTTGACAGTACGTCTTTTTCTCTCCCAGAGTTCTCCCTCTTCTCTCGTCGTTGTACGCGGACAGTTTCCGGAGTGTTCCCCTTCTGCATTTCCGTCTTAAGTGAGTTTCCTGCTTTTACTTTCCTTTACGAAGTAGCTAGTTGAGAAGTGATAGTAAGTCAGCTGTTTGTGGACGTCGTCCCGATCCCCCTTTCAGATGCGGCCGGTGACTCCTTACGCCCTTTGGTGAAGTTCCCTTATTTGCCCTTTTGTTTATTCCCGTGATAAGTACGATCAAATTGGTTTCTCGCCAGCTTGACCCCCGGTTTTTTACAGAAGTCTTAGGTTCCTTTGATTTTTATGTTTTTCCTCCTGGGAATTTCGCTGAAGAAAGTGAGATCTAATTCTCTTCCTAATGATTGTCTCTACGAGGCGTGACTTTTTTCTCTGGCTTGGCGCTGGAAAGTGGTTTCGTTTTCTTGAAGTTTACACTTTATTGGTTCTAGTTGTTGTGAACTTTTTCCTCCTTCATTGATAGTCCTCCGTAAACCTTAGTCTCAAGTCCCATTTAGGCAACCCCCTTTCTGTATTACGGTTCCGTGAGCTTCATCTGAACGACTCCGGGACTTTGTACCACCTTCTCACCCTCTTCGATCCCCCTTTTAAGTCATGCTTTCTTGTTATCTTCTCCTTTATTCGATTCGTATCCTCAGTATGGATTCCTTCCTATCATGTCGACGAGACCGGCGGATTTTGGATGATCCCTCTCCCCCGGCGTCTTTTTCCCTTATACTCAATGCCTTCTGACCCACTCCCCAGTAGGCCTTTATGTTTTTTCCATTTTCCTTGTCGATCTATGATGTCCCCTCTTCGAGGCGATGTCTCCGCTACTTGTTGGGCCCCAGCGTACCTTTAGTTTGACGCTCTTCCTTGGAGATATTTATTGCTAGTTCCCGCTTTCCCGCTCCCCCGGACATTTTGTTCCCCAGCGTGTCCGGAGATTCCATTTTCGTTCTTTCTGACCGCGTCACTTTCCGTTTCTTGTGTGAACCTTCTTCTCGTCCTACGTGGTTTTGCAGTATTCCGCTCACAGGTCTGCGTTTCCTCCTTTGTTTCTTAAACTGTGATCTTTGGAGCATTGCTCTTCGTAGGCGGAGTCACTCATTTCTATCTCTCGAACTTTCGTTTAGCCGACCTTCTTTTCCCCGTGGAGATTCCCCCGAAACCTCCCAGTTATCCCTTGTAGTGCTTATCGTTTTTTCTACATCAGCGCCCGGGTAAGTCATTTTTCCGAACGGTCCTGTTTCTAAACGCCGTCGTCCCCTGACCATCCCCTTCCATCCGAAATACCTCTATGAATTCATTCCTTCCCGGGTGCTCTAGACTCCTGCTCCCCCAAGCCAGACTCCGTGCCGCATTATGCACACCTTTCGGAGGGGTTTCTTTTTTTTTACTTTTATCTTCTCTTTTCCTGTCCGTGTGCTTTGAGCCTTGCCGTCGTCTGCCCTTGGAGCGCCTTCGCCGAACCACTGCCCTCACCGTCTCATTCCCCCTCGTCTTTCGTTAGCGGGGACCGTTCTTCTTTTCGTCTCCCCTTTTTGACTGCTTTTCTCTGGCTTAGCTCGTTCGTAGCCCGTACCGCTCGTTCCTGAGACTTGGGCCGTAGAGTAGACCCCTCATGACCTTTTCGATCGTGAATACCTGTTACCCTTAAAAACAGAGTCTCACCCACTTGTTTCGTCAGGCTGCAGGCCCGCGATCGACCCAACCCTAATTTTTCTTTTTTTTCCCTTCAATTGCTTTGCATAGCTGCCAATTGTTTTCACGGGCCGGAATTTTTTTTCAGTTTTAAGATTGTATAGCCCGTCGTAATTGCTTAAAAAGTC
>Ga0179593_1627800_pt1 | contig 13678 bp, 14 predicted proteins | sample CZODoug2_1_08_16_FD_185931 | JGI IMG/M metagenome (GOLD analysis project Ga0179593, IMG submission 185931) | Vadose zone soil fungal communities from Angelo Coast Range Reserve, California, USA - CZODoug2_1_08_16fungal (PacBio error correction) | ecosystem: Environmental > Terrestrial > Soil >... | reverse complement strand
TTATTCGCTCGCCAAGACCATATCTTGTTGTTAACGATGTTTCGCCTAATCAGTCTCCCCCCCCCACTCCTGCGTTACCGCTACTTGAGCCGTTTTTTCTTCCCACCGGGACCTTTTTTCAGTAGGGTACCATTGACTGGCCGCCCATCCATCTGGCATGGGCTGCTGTGCCTTTCGAAACCTTTTGGTGATTTCTGCCCTACGCGCCCACCAAGTGGGATCACCCGTGCCTGGCCCAGGTCCGAATACAGTTCCCGTCCTTCTCGTCACCAACTGGAGCCCCGACCCCGTATCTACCCATTGCACGTCTCCCTGAAATTTGCTGTTCCTCCTGTTTTTCATGACCATACGTTGTTTGCGCGCTCGCCCCTCGTCTATCGACGAGATAGTTCGCGGTTTCGCCTAGACGGGAAGGCTCAACCCCCCCCTGCTGCTTGCGTTTCGCTGGCGGTCCTTGATCTGGGCCCCTTGACACAGAATTTCCGTGAAAGAACTCTTCCGAGCCCGACCCCTCACAATGCCCTCCATGACCCGTTGTCCTTTTTTCCAGTCCGATGGACTACGCCGGTTCTTCCATCGACGCTTTCTGATCGTCGGAGAAAACTACCCACCGGTGCGCTATCTGGCTCTCTGATGGCGTCGGCTGACCCTTTACCCTTTCTCCTCTTCCTTTTTCATCTGGCCAGTAGCATTTCCCGACGCGGTCGGGTTATAATTCTTCTACCCGGCGGGTTGGACGTCACTTTCACGGCTTTCTTTCATTTTCGTTATTCCTTCTCCTTTTACTGCGTTCTATCTTTTTATTTTCGCCCCGGGATCACCCAAAATTTGCTGAAGAGAGGCACAAGCGGCTCCCTCTGGTATATCTTGGAGGTTTGTGTTACGCAGGAGGGTTTTTCCAACGTGTGGATCCACCCGTTGCCTCGTTTGCCCTTTTCGCAAATTTTGATTCCTCTCTTCAGGACGTTTTTGCAGCAACCACGTCGTGTGCCTACCTCCGACGGACACCTTGTCTTTTCGTTGGTTTGCATTCCTTGGTCTTGGCTTTGAGGGTTCCTCTCTGCATAGGATATCACCTTTCGGAATACTTCCCCCACGGGGTTTGCTCGACTTCTGCAGCCGACTGTTCTTCATCCCACCTATAACTCCAGGGACGAGACTCTTCCTCCTCTGGACTACCAAGCGGGTGGTTACTTTTCTACTCCTCTACTCTTCCTACTTCCCCCCCTGTTCCTCGCAAGCCTCGTGCGCGTAGTCAATCATCCAACTGCTCTTTCTTCAGCAAGCTTGCAGATGGTTGACGGTTGGCGGCCCGGCCGCGAGATGGCCCAGACCTTCAGCCGCCCCGTCCGTATCTCGCATTACCGGCTCCGCTCTCGAACTCAGGGACCCCCCGGTGAACGCAACAACTTGTGCCACCTCGTAGCTTTCCTCTTAATCCGGCCATTCGAATCGCTTGCTTACCAGTGATTACCTTGCATCCCTGATCTCTAGGTCACCTTTTCGTAACCCAGCGGAGTGCCGCTCACCCATTTAGGCAACCGTGAGGATTGTAGACCGGCAACTGGTGATTTTCGGAAGGTCTTTTCTGTTTTAAGCTCTTCTTTTTAGCGACTTCTTTGAAACGAGGGGGCGTTTATAGGAGTTCCGTTTCCTCGTCTGCGGCTCGCGGCTGTTGTTGTGTCGGTGGCGTAGATCTTTTTGAAGAGCTTCTTTCCATTATTTAGGGTTCGCTAGATTTGGTTCCCCTTTTCGAACCCTTTCCCTGCTCGGCCGGCGGTTTGAAGGCGTGTAGGAGGTGCGTGGTCTCTGCGGAGCTGGTTCGCTTGGCTCCGTTTTGCCTGGGGCCGAGCTCGAGGGAAGACTATTTGCTTTTCGTCTTGAATAGGTTTCTCAACACGAATACTTATGGTAGGGATTGGGAAGCCGAAGGCGATCGGCCTGACGAACGTCGTGGTCGCGTCACCGCATGTCGAGGACGTCGTCGCGCTCTCTTTACCCCCCCTCTGAGTCCTTTCGAGCTTCTGGGTTAGCGATCACCCGATAGGAGCTCGCCACGATGCGGCCGCTTTTGGACCGAGATGGGCCTTGCCACCCATTTCCGCTTTTCTCCAGTTTTTGGTTTTGACGTCTCTCTTTCACTCTGCATCGGAAAGTGCACCTCTCCGGCCACCACCATGGTTGTCTGTTTCTTTCGGGGGAGTTTTCCTGGGCCCCATTCCGAGCCCGACTTCCTCTCATTTCCTTTGAGGTTTTTTTGGCGCAGTTCTGCAGTCAGAATCCTCACGAGGGACGAAGATCGCCTCCTTTCCGCGGCGGCGCTGGGCAGTTCCTTCCCCTGTTTTCAGCTCTTCTCTTCCTCGTTGTTGTTGTTTCCCTTTCCTCCTCGGACGGTCTCGTCGCCACTGGAGCTTTTTCTTTTTCCTGGCGATAATTTCCTTTTTGGGGATGAGTGGCTTCGGCCTGCGCCACAGTGCGCGTTTTTTCTCGGGCAGTGCTCCCTCCGACCTATGGGGATCCCCAACCCCGCGTCTTTTTTGACCGGAGTTTTTTTGTTGTTTTTTTTTCCTTGGCATTCCTGAGTCTGCCGCTGTTCGCGACAGGCAACACCACATGCCAATGCCGACGATGCTTTCTTTTCCTGTTTCAGTCCTGAGCGCCATTCTGTCTTTCTTTCCCGGCGGGGCTTTGTGGCTCCTCCTTTAGGCTGTGTGATCGATTTTCTTCCTAACCGAATAGGGTGGATGCTCGAGGCGCTGCTCTTCGGTTCTTTGTTTTTGTGTTCCCGTTTACCGCGATTGCCGACCTATTTCTCATCTTTGAGTCTCGCTCGTTTGCCGAGCGCTCCTCCTCGACATATTACTGTTCGCACGGTCCCGCTCGCGTGCGACGGTGCGTCGAACGCCCTCATAATCGAAGAGGCCCACATTCCTCCCGGTCACCGTCATGCGATGACCCATTCGTTTGCTTCCGTCGCCTCGATGTCCCAGTAAGCCGTACTTTTGAACGAGTACCCGATATCATTATCTTATTTTCCTGTTTTTTTGCGTGTCACGACGACACTCTTCGGAGCCGGTCAAGTCCTCTTTGACCTCGACACTCAGGCACTGGAAGACAAGATAGTACGTTCCAAGATCTTATCTCACCCCGGTCGTCCGAGCCTAGTAGTGCATTGTTCCTACCTGCCTGACCACTTTCTCCTAAGGCAGAGGAGGTGAATCTCTTTTCTTGTGTCCTTCCCCCTTTCCTCCTTGACCCTTCCCTCTTTTCCCCCACTTCTCTCTCCTCCCACGTGGTGCAGGGCTAGGTCCTGTCCCGATATGTGCGATCCTTAGCGAGATCGGTCTCTCTTCTGTCCCCCCCTGTAACGAGTTCTATCCTTATCTGTCACGCCCTCCATTTTCACACTTTTTTTCCTGATTTCCCCCCGTCTCTAGCTCTTGTGAGACGTCGCTGCGTCTGTCGGAGATCAAGCATTTCCTCCGCGCGCGTTGACACCGCTCCTTTTGTTTTTCTCTTTCTCTGTTGAGTCCTCGCTGCGGATGGCCTTCTTTTCCCCGTTTTTTGTTTAGTTCCCGCGATTCTTTTCTGGCCTTTTCACGCCCACTCCCTCTTCGCGGCTCGTTACCCCAGTCGTAGCATCTGCAGATGGCTGCTTCCCGCACGTGCGCGTATGTCGGTTCTCCCCGTCTGATAATTCGTCCGATTCGGAAAAGGCGTCGAGCTCGGTCTTCCTTTTTTTCCCCTTTCTTTTCTCCTGGGATTCTTCTCTCTTCTTTTGTTACCCAGATTCAGAGATTTGCTCTCGGATGAATTGTCGCTGCCCGGTTTTTTTGTCTAAGGGTACGCCCTTTTTTTTTTTCCTTTTACCCCAGTTTTATTGGCTTGAATCTTTGCTATCTCCCCTTCCTCTCCTCCCGGTACTTCTTATTTCTTTCAAAACGTTCCTCTAATGCAACCGGCTCTGTAAGAGTCTCCCTTGGCGTGAGGTTACCGTGAACAGGGACGATCCCCCCTTTCACTTTTTTATCTTGTCTGTAGAGCTATGTTACTGGCGCTCATCCAGGCATGCTCACCCTTTATCGCTTTTGCTGTCCTCACCCCTCTTTCTTTTCCGATGTGCCTTTTTTTTCCTGCCTCCGGAGCCTGTCTATGTCTGAGACGATTACTGAGGCGGAGAGTCCCATTCACAGCCTCCTCGTCAGCTTGCCCTTTTATTGCTTTTCTGTCATGCATGACTCAAGGCCTAGACTTTTCGCGGACGAGGATCGTAAGCTTTTTCGCTACTCGCTTGTTTCTCTTTTGTTTAATTTTTGACTTTGTTACCGCCCGTTTCTTCTTTCCACATCGTAGTCAAGACCGAGTAGGTCTGGATCTGGGCTCAGACGACCTTTCACTTTTACCCCCGCATCGCCCGGTACGGAATTAACACGGACCTTTCTCCTTTTTCTTTACCGCGATTAGTATATTTCCTTACATATTCCCCCCCCACCTTCCATGTAGAGCATTGGGTGCCTTCGGTCGCCCTTTAGATTCACTCTCCACTCCTATTCCCCTTTTTTCTCAGTCGATCTTGCTCCACAGCTGCTTTTTACCCTTTCCAGGCACCTGCAGCACGCGACCATTGAGCGATCTACACCTGGTGCTCCGGCCCAGTTTATTTAAAGTACGATGCGTTCTTTCCTTTCGTCTATTACAGCGCGTCGCCATCTTCGGCGCTTGGTCGCCTAGATTTTGCATTGCTTTGGCCCTTCTTTCGATTTTCCTTGTTGCGTTTTTGGCCCGTTCTGCCATTTTCTGGTCGTTGTAGACGGAGGCCGTCTACGCGTGGTCCTCAGGCTGTTAGACTCGCTTGCGCGTCCTGTTTGGTTGCCGCACGCCCGGGCCGGTTGTCTTTCGTTTCCGGGTTTTTTTATCGCCCTCCTGGTTCGCACGAGTAGGATTTTTGACCCACCTGGTGCTTGACGTTTCCCCCTATCCGCCGAGCTCGTTCGATGAGCTGTTTTCCGTGTCCGGTCTGTTTTTTTATTTTTGGACGGCGTCACGAAATAAGACATTCCCCCCATTTCTGTTCCTCAACACCTGGGTGAAAAATGCCCCCACCCAATTTTTACGTCGTGGTGCTTGCTATCTAATTCGACTAGTTTTTTTTTGGGGTCTCGCAAAAATTGTTTTTTTTGTTGTTTTTTCTTGTGTCTCGCATCGCCATATTTGGGGTGGAAGTTTCGACCGGTTGTTCGATCCAAGTCTTTCCTCCTCATTCTTTCGTCTTGTTGTACTATTTTCTCGTTCCTTCGCTCGCTCCCGGCGGCCCAGCTATTTTTACTAGAGGACTTTGTGTTCATCCGGCGCACCGGCACCTATTCTATTCTCCTGTTGTTTCTTTCTCTCCGATTCTCCCGTTTGTGGTTTGTGAGAAGGCGGCTTTGGTTGCTTCTCTTTTTCTTGTTTTCCCTTCTCTCCCGACGCTTCGTTACAACCGTGCTCCCGTGTTGCTATGCCAGCCCTCCCCGTTGCCTGTCCCCGTGTTTTTCACCCATTGCGCAGTCTTCTTTTATTCTCCTCGCGTTCCCTTCCTTGTGCACTGCACTCCGATCCTTTGGCGCCCATACAATACTGGTTTTTCCCTGCGACCCGCGTCGCCTGTGAGTGATTTTACTGTCTGTGTTACTGCGGTTTCCCTCGCACTTCGAAGGCGTGCGCCGTTTGTATACTTTTGGTTGTCTACAGGATTATGTGTGTCCCTTCTACCTTCGATTGGCGTGTGCAGGACAGCGATCGCGTTTTGACCCAAGGATTGAACTCATAGCTCTCTTTTTTCTCTTTCTTGAATACCGCCCGCCGCAGTACACGGTCCCTCGTATCTCACAGGCCTGCATCGCCTCTTCGGGTTTTCCCCTTTTGATTCCACGAACCTGGTTTGCTACGTCGCCGACCTCGGTCAAATCTTTCTTCGTCTCGTTGCTTCCTTTGCGTCTCTGAACAAGACACCGGCTCACGGTGTTTACCCCCTTACCTCCAGTTTTTCCCCCGGTTTACGCTCCCGGATCACCCTATGCTCTGTCCAGCGAGTGCGTTCCATTTTCTTTATCTCTGTCTCCCTGTTTATGAGGGCTCGGATGGTTTTCTACTCCACTACTAACGATATGGGCCTTCCCTTCCAGACATGTCCTTATTTCGCAGGCGTTGTCGCTCCGTTCTTTCCGGGTGTTTTGTTTTCCGATGGACACTCCCCCCGGATTGGTTTACCTTGCCTGGCGTATATACCCGGTTTCTTCTCTTCTCACGTCCGTTTGTTTCCCGATCCTAGTTCCTCGTATTTCTTCTTTTCTTCTTCGCTTCTTCCCCCCCCCTTCTTGCCCCCATATGGGCCGAGGCCCAGTAAGCACAAACCCGTCGCAGGTTGAGGTAGCGAATCTTGCACTGCTTTGTCGCCGTCCTTTTCTCCGTTTGGAGGCTTGCCTTCCTCCGAGTTTTTCTGCTGTCTTGTCTCCTCTTTCCTTTCTTCGCCTGTCTTTTGTCAGTTCCCTTCGCTTGATGCCCGGTCATTTCACCCGGTGTCGGCTCTTAATATCTTAGTTCTTTTTGCTTGTTTCTTTGTTCGCAGTTAAAACTCCCCTACTTGTTTCCTGCCTCGACCTTTCCGTTTTTATTTTTCTTTTCGGCTTAGCTTAGCTAGCCACGGTGTGTAAGGTCGGCACGTGATCGGTGGGCCGCTTTGCCTCGCTTCTTTATTTTTTTCGGTGTAATACTGTTCTTTGTTCGTTTCTCCCGTGTTCTACGTTTTGCCGCCATACTTCCTTTCTACCGACCTCTCAGTTCGGCTGTCCTGTTAGACTTTATTTCTCAGGGTTCCGCGCGAGTTTTCTTGGCGAGTGCCCCCATTTCTATTTTTTGTACATCGAATCCCCTGGTACACCCGGCCTCTCTAATCCGCCTCGTTCGGTACCCGCACACCCTATGAGTTTTGCTTGCGTCTGTTATGCCTTACCTTCTCTTATTGCTACTCAGAGGCGGACGTTTGGCCGATTCTTTTTCGTATCTTCTTATCGGTTGCTTGGCTGCTACGAGTTGCTTTTCTTTCTGATTTGTGTCTTCTCTCCTTTTTCCTTTTTCTTTATTTTCTTCGAGACTTTTTCTCCTGTGAAGGGACGACATATGCAGCATTAGCAGATTTTTTTTGTTTGTTATAGCCCGTTTGTGTGACCTTTTGCACCATCTTGTACCTGCCTGCGTCAAACTCTGACTCTCGTTTTGTCCTTTTTTTTTCGTTCCCCTTTCTCCCTCCGCCGTTTCCCTCCCCTTCCCCCGTCTCCCACTTGTCTTTCCCCCCCTTGGAAGTGTTTTGACTCCGAGACGTGTGTTTTTCTTCTGGTTCGAAACCAGCGCCTCTCTAAATTTTCCATGTTATTTAGTGCGACTTTACGGAGTGTTCCTTGACGTCTGGTGAAAGTCGCCATTTTGATACTTTTATGGTCAGACTCCACGCGGGCTTTCTTTTTCCCGCCACTTCTGTCGATGGGCGTTTGTTGTTTGCGCGGTTATTCTTGCTCGATCGCGTATTGCTTCGGGTTTTTCGGATTTGGTGTATTACGAGCTTGTTCCTGCTTCCTTTGTCGACGGCCCCTCCCCTTTCCCTTTTATATTTCGTTGGCCACAGGGTCTTCCTCTTCTCTCTAGAACGGAGGGGGATTGACGATGGAAGGTCCCGTTCTAGTAGGTGAGTATTGGTCTTTTCCACCTTTTCTCTTTCTTTGTTCGCCGAGCTCGTGGTAGGATCTCTTTGTTAGATCGTCGCACTAGCCTCTTTACCTTTTTTTTCCTTCAATTCGTTCGTCTCCCGGTGGTGTATCCTTTTGCCCTGCGACTCAATGCCTCGTTTTTGTTGAGGAGTTCTTGTCTCCGTGCTTTTATGTTCGGTATCGGGAGGTTTTGATCCATTCTTGATCGGGCCCTCCTCTGCATCGCCTCTGCCGGTTTCGGTACATAGGTCTCTTTTCCCGGTTTTTCAGTCCGCTCCCTCGACCGTTTTTACTTGTGTGTCGCCGATTCCCGTATGGCTCTTTGCGTACTTGGTTCAACCTTTTGTTCTCTATCCGCTGGTTACCAGGCCGTACCGGGAGCAGTCTGCGGGTAGCTGCTCCTTGGTTCCATGCTTCGAGTTTCTTGTCACAGCCCCTCGCCTTATGTTGCGCTCGGTGCCACCCCTTCTCCGCCGCGTCTGTCAGTGCTCTCTTTCCTTTGGCCTTGTTTGCCGTCTCCCCTTACCCGCGGCTTCGGCCACGGGGCGCACGAGAGCCCTTCCCCCCCCCCTTTTCGGTCTTTTTGTTTCCCGTGTCTTTCTTTATCTTATTCCCCAATAATCCCTGACTTTCGACGTAGGAGTCTCTTTAGGAAAAGCCACGCTCCTCGTGGAGTATGGCACTCTGTCCCTTGTTCTCAGCTTTTTTCTCATTTGACCGAGATCGCTCCTCCTCCCCCGCGGCGGCGCTCTCAAGTTTTTTCTTTTTTTGATACCCTTCCTCCCCCTCCTGGGCCGCCCCCTTCCCCTCTCCCAGTTGTCTGTTCTCTCTCTCCCACTAAGCACCGCTGCTTAGCCGACCTGACACTGTTTCCCGAGCGCCGCCTGGTTATAGCGCATTTTTCTCTTTTCCCCCCCCTTCGGCTTATGATCTGCGCATATCTGCCACGGGCGATTGCTCCTTTTGAGTGCGTGGCCCTTCCTTTTTCTCGTCAGATTTCTCCTTCTCTGGGATGACTATTCCTCCACCCCTGGGCGAACCTGATATTCGGGACGAACGCTTCAGGTTCATCCGACCCGCTGGACCTCTTTTTGGATCTTGTCCCTCTCCCCGAGTGTTCCCCCGTCCCTGAAGGCTCACCCTGTAACAAACACCTGCAAATGCCCCGGTTTAGCGTCTTATTTTTTTCCCCCCTTCTTTTGTCGTTTCTCCATCTCTAGGCGGCGACGGAGGTTTTTTCGGGCTCGGGAGATTTTTTTTTCTAGGGAAGGCTATCTCCTCAACTCCTCCCTTTCTTCTCCCGCATTTATTGGTTTTCTGGAGATTGCTTCCTTTTGATTGTGCCTAGTCCTTTTTTTTCTTCCTTTCTCTTTTCTTTTTTCCGTTTCTCTCTCCTAAGAAAGTTTTCCCCCGCCGAACATCCCTTTCCTTCAGCCCTTCCCCTTCCACCCTTCTTCCCCCTTTCTTCTTCCTCGAGACCCGACAGGACGCCTGGAGTCGCCATCACGCTCAGTGGATCCTTGCGTGTGACCCTGTCTTTTTCACCAAGCTTTCACCTCTTGGAAGGAGCGAACCTGCCGCCGGCGAGCTGCGCTGTTTCCTCGAGCCCCCTCCTGCGGACGCACCTTTTGACTACTCCTGACCTGATCCTGCTCACTGATAGGGTTGAGATCGTTGCGGCTCGTTTCCCCCCGACGGCGGCACGGACTACGAACTAGGAATGGGTTTCTGAAAGGGTATCCGTAGGCCGACTCGGCCGTACCACGACGCAGTGTCGTGCGTCGTGCTTTTGTTACCCTTCGTGCAAGGAAAACCCACACGCGCCCTCTTGTTTCGACCTGAGTGAGCGCGCCCACCTTCCTTTTTCGCCCCTTGAGCGTCTTTCTCGCGCACCATTGTAGATAAACTTTGGATGGGGTTATTCCGGAGGGTCCGCGCCCCGATTCGGTTCGTTCCCTTCTGACCTTTTGGGCGACCCAGATCCCCATAGCCGTGCATTAATTTTCCTTTCACACTTTTCCCCTTGTGTATCACTTCTGCCTGACGCTCGACTCAGTATCGCCTCGTTATTCCCCAATTTGGCAGCATCCTGCCCTCGTCCTGCACTGTGAGTGTCGCCCATGTGTCTGTTGTCCAAGATTTTTTCTTATTCTCGATGTTTTTAGAATACGATGACAAGCAGCATTCGCGCGTTGCTGCGATGGTCGGCTTTGTTTGGCCCTCGCGGCGAGTTCTCCACCCTTTTTTCTTTGAAACCTGACTGTCCCTCTGCTCACCTGGATGAGCCATGAGGTATGTCTTGGCGCGGCCGGCTTTGTTTACAACTCGTGCATCGTAGCTGCTTTTTCCCCCTTGCTTACTTCCCCAGGCATATTCACGGTCCTCATCGTGCGTTCCTAGGGAGTCGGATTTTACACCACTAAACCGGGTCCGGTTCGCGAGCTAGTTTTTGGAACCTCATACCTAATAAGTATGGGCCATCTTCCCCCCCTGAATAGCACAAGAAGCAAGTAGGGGTTGCTTGCTAAGAGTCCCCTCCTTAATTTTTTCTGGTCTACACTTTTTTCCGCATGTGTCTTTTCAGTTCCCCCTCCATGAGTCCCCCGCCTTTCCGATTCTCTTTCACCGCCGCAATTCCCCTTTCGCTCCGCGACGTACGTTGGGGGCTCTATTCCCACGGCCTCCCCACCGCAGCCATTCTCGATGTGACCTGGGCTTCTTGCACAATGTTAATGTAGAGAGAATCCTAGACCCCGGCATGAGTACGATTCCCCCCTTCCGTTCACCCTACTGGCCCCCCGCGAACAAATGCATTTAGGCTGAACCTTCCCTCCCGTTCCTTTTTCCTTTTTTAGACAGCCTCTTTCCCGGGGGGTATTATGCTGGCCTCTCGTGCTCTTTAGTCACTGTAGTGTGAGGCCAGGCCATTGGCGTAAAGGCTCCCCGCTGATCAGTAAGCCACTCAGCGGTTTCCTTCTCCTCGACCTTCTTCTCATCGGACCGTCGGCTTAGGGATAATCGTAGAAAAGACCTCGTTCCTGTGCCTGCTCCTGGCCAGCTAGGTTATGTCAATAGACTTGTCCTGCCAGTGTCCCCTTTTCCCTCGTTTTTTCTCGAGACCTATTTTCAAAGTTCCCCGCGGTATGTACTGCGGGGGATCTGTCTCATCCCTCTCTTCTTACTGTCGTCGATTCTTCCCCTCCGTTTGTCTCAGTGCCCCCCATTTTTTGTTGCTTTGATTATGCTGTTTCTTTGTTGTCCAGTTTGCTCGGAAGCTATTTCACGTTCCAATTCTCCTTGTAGTTAGCGTCAGAGTGCGCGAAATCGGTTCTCTGTTTTCGTTTTTCTATAGCGGTGCGAGGTGCAACGACGGGCAGCTATTCCTATATCATAGGGATCGCCCCCCCTGTCTTTCAGCCTTTGGGCCCAGATAGTCTCTTGGGAGCTTAGTTAGGTTTTCGATCGAATGCGCGAACGATTGTGGAGTTCCGGGGGCCCAGGCCCTTTTTCCCAGCTCCGCCTGGTGGCGTTAGGCACCCCCCGGTCATGCCCTCCCCCCCCCACCATTGCTGCCTTTGCTCTTGCTGCCTTACCAATCTGAAAGGCCACACCCCCCCCCCCACACCTGGCGGACCTCCCTCCAATTTAGTACGGCGTACGTGGCGGGCGCCCCCTGGATACCCACTTCTTTCGTGTGCCTATGTTGTGACTTGGGGCAGTCTTTTTAATGTCCCTTTCCTTTTTGTTGTTGAGATCCTCGAGAGCTTTTTTTCTGCCCACGCCAGCTTTTGCTCTTTTTTTCTTTGTTCCCTGCACGCTTCCCTCCCTCCCGCGGCCTTTTTCCTTTTTGTTCCTCCGGTTACCCCGGCCACTCTCCATAAACATAGGCAGCAGCCAAACCGTCCGACTTGGTTAAAGGTCGCGTTGCATCTGTTTAGTACAAGGCGTTATTGCACGCTTCCCCCAGTCCTCCACCCTTCTCGTTTCCAACTCTTTTCTCAACGTCCCGTACCGGCCCTGCATTTCACGCCCCTTCTATCTGTTCCCCCCCCCGTCTTTACAAGACATATTGGGCGCGCCGCCTAGCCCAGTTGATGAGAGCGGTCGCTTTCCCTTCCTCCCCTTAGTCAGATTAGTTTTCCCCCTCCCGTTGTCCTCTTTCGATGGCGGACGGAGCTTTCCGTTTTCTTCCAAGGTAATGCTTTTTCATGTCACGTGAAACTAGCTGCTTCCCCGGCCCACCATTATCACAATCCGTCCGCGCCCACCGGTCTTTTCCCTCCAGCGTGTTTTAAGATCTCGACAGTCAATAGACTTGTGTGCGCTCTCCACCTACGCTAATCCCTCCTACGCTTCGGCCTACAGTTTTTTGATGGGGCTCCTCTCGTGCTCCACCTTATGTTGCCCGTACAAGGGGCGTATGCTTCCTCCTCGATCGTCGCTGGCCAGCACCCCCCCTGCGGTCTGGTTCCCTGAGCCACCTTTGGTCCTAACTTTCTTGTTGATCACCGGGTCCTTCGCGTTCGTCAGACCGACGTCGGTGCTAGAGCCTGATCCCGATTTACTTGAGCGCTCCACCAGACCTCTCCCCCCCGTTTTCCTCTTCTGGTTTAAGTTGTCAAACCCAGGGGATCTTTCTCTTTACGGCGACTCGTTGTTCTTACGCGATTACCTCCACTGTTGCAAATCTCGTCATCAGTCGAGCTGCGGGGATCGTTACCCCTTTTTCGCTTCTTTTTTTTTGGACCCTTTCGCTATCTTGTCAGGGAACTGACCTAAGTCCCGGCCGTCTGTGCGACAGCGACCCGTCTGGCGTTAGTTTCTTGTCCCTTGTTTTTCATTGGCCTCCCCTTTGTCACGACTCTGTTCCGATATCTCCCACTTTTTGGGCGAGGGCCGTGTTGTTCGAACGCTCGCCGACGGTTCGCACTCCTGATTCCGCGGCGTTCGCTTTTGCGCAAGCATCGAGTACGAAGATGACACAGCCCCGGGCGTTTATCGCCGGACCCTCGACTCCTCCTTGATAATCACCCCAGCACAGATGGCTACTTATTTTTCTGGGCCCCACACCTCATGCTCCGTCCGAGGCTTGGTCATAGGTACCAGCCCCCGTGGACATTTTCCGCTCTCAGCTCCCTTGTCGATGGTCGTAAGGTTGTTCATACTACGATATTTGCCCTCTGGTTTACTATTCAGCTACCAACGGAAACTGTTCAGGCCCCGACGCCTGGCTGGATCATCTGCCCGCGATCTTCTCCTAGCCTCTGATAGCACCCCCTTCTCTACCGCACCGTGGTTATCCTCTGCCTTTTTTTTTCTCCGTACGGCGACTCAGCCGCGATCCCTTGCTTCGCGACCAGCAGTTTCGTAGTTTCGCGACACAGAGTCCCCTGTTAGAACCCATGTCCCCCTTGTTTCAGACTTTTTTCGTCTCCCCGACCACCGGAGATTCGATCGCTAGTTCCCCGGTGTTCTATCGAGAATTTTTTGGCGGTTCCTTCGCGGGAGTGATCGGTCTTGGCCCCGCTTCCTTACCGTGGTCAGGAACTCGGGACTCTGTCCGGGACCTATTGCCCAGCCCCTTTTTTGCGCCGTAGGGATTCGTTAGATATGTTTTTTTCCTCATGATGGCCGTTTGCCACGTGATCCCAGGTCGCGCTTCCTTTGCCGACGCTTCACCGGGCGGAAACGCTGTGGGGTCGACGGCTAACGGATGATCTGTCGTAGGTGCCGTCGCCGTTCTCATGTGGGCAATTTGTTCGATCTCATTCTCCCCTTCTCCGCGGCTCGCTTCGGAAGGCCGCGCTCGTCTCTTAGAGGCGCTAGACGCCACGCATCCACGCTTCCTGCGTGTCTAGGCAGATGGCGGTAGGTCTCGTCCTGGGACGTTAGCCAGAGACCGTATGTCGGTCCTCAACCGCTAGGTGTCGTCGACC
>Ga0179593_1592560_pt1 | contig 13678 bp, 28 predicted proteins | sample CZODoug2_1_08_16_FD_185931 | JGI IMG/M metagenome (GOLD analysis project Ga0179593, IMG submission 185931) | Vadose zone soil fungal communities from Angelo Coast Range Reserve, California, USA - CZODoug2_1_08_16fungal (PacBio error correction) | ecosystem: Environmental > Terrestrial > Soil >... | reverse complement strand
TTCCGTAAGATGTAGAAATAAGAGAAAGCAGATGGTTGCTTCCCACTTTCCCCTTCCCCCTTTTTCTTTTTTTTCCTTTTCCCTCTCTTCCCGTAGTCTCGATGCTGTGATCGCAAAACAAACTTCCTATGACAAAGGGAGAGTGGCGGCGCCGATTTTCCTCCTTCCCTTTCTTTTTTTCTTTCCCTCTTTCTCTTTTTCATTTAACGAATAAGCCGATCTGGTTTTCCCCCTCCGAAGGAGGAAATAGGATAATGGCGTTCCCTCTTTTCCTCCCCTTCTTTCCCCCCTCCCCCTTCTCCCTCCCTTCTCAGTTTCTACTTACTTTCCTGAGATCGCGAAGGACAACTTCCTTGATGGGAGTGGAAATGAATGCAATAATAGTAGGCCAATGCTACCTTTCCTTCCCTCCATATCTCCTCTCATCGCGACTATATGGCTAAAAAACAGTCGCCCATTCTTTCCCCCTTCTCTTTTTCCCTCTCTCCTCCCTCGGGTCCTGCGGATGCAAACCAGGTTGCGTTATAAAGATGCGTCATGTACGATAATCGTTAAATTTACATTCCCTCTCCCCCTTCCTTCCTTTTTTCTTTTTTTTCTTTTCTTTTTTCTCCCCTCCCTTCCCTATTTCAAAGGCCTTTCCTTTCAGTAAAAATGAAAGTGGACTGTTTTTCGTGTTCTTTCCTCCCTCTTTTTTTCCCCCCCCTCCCCTTGAGGGAGGATTGAATGAGTATGTTAACGGAAAGCTTTCCCCCCTCCCCCCTCTTTCTTCCTTCTTTTTGTTCTTACCGGGCCGGCGAGAATAGACCTCTTCCGAGCATGGGAAATGAGAAGATGTTAGTTCGGACGCGCGCGTTCTCTCTTCATTTTTTTTGCGCCAGCAACGGAAGGAAAGGAAAAAAGAGAAGATCCTTTTTTTCTCCTTTTTTCTTTCCTTTCTCTGCCTCACTGCTCCATGTGGAGCACGGTCTCTCCTTTCGAAGAGAAATAATAGAGAGCGCGCGGGCGATCGTTCGGTCCCCCCCCTCCTTTCCTTTTTCTTTCCTTTCTCCCCCTCTTTCTCTACAAGGCGTTTCCCCATACCTCCTTTTTGCGAGGACGTGCTCGACCTCGTGCTTTTTCTACTTTTTCCACTTCCCCCCCCCTTTCCTCCTTTCCCCCCCCCCCTCCATCCGATGCGTGTTCTTTTTTTCGCATAATGGCGATGGAGGGCCAGGAACGGGCATTCTGTCGGTGTCTCCTTTTTTTCTTCCTCTTTTCTTTGATCGCCGACGTGTCCAAAGAAGAGAAGATGCGTGGAGACAAGCTTCCCTTCCCCTATCTTTTTTTCTTTTTTCTTTTCTCCTTCCTTTTCTCTCGATGGGGTGCGTAGCCTTCAACCCAAGAAGGTGGTGATTGGCAGGATCCGGACGCCCTTCCCGCCCCCTTTTTTTTCTTTCCCCCTCTCGGGACAACAAGGTCGAGAAAACTCCTTTTCTTTTCCGATATGAGGACAGATCGCCGTGCGATCTGGTCCTCTTCCTTTTCCTTTTCGTTTTTCTTTTTCCTCCTCCTTTCCCCCGTGTGCCAGCCGGTCTCTCCTTCGAGATCATAGGGCTGAAGCGCGATGCCTGGCAGATCTCCTTCCCTCCCTTTTCCTTTTTCCGGTTTCTCTTCCTGATAACCAAGCGCACCCGGCCCCCCCTTTTTTCCCCCTTCTTTCTTTTTCTCCCCTCCTAAGAATTAGTGGTGGGAAGTTCTTCCCCCCTTCTCCTTTTTCTCTATGTCTATTTCCAGAGGAAAGCTGAAAAGCGACACGGCCCCATCTCTTCCCTCCCTCTCCTCCGCCCCACCACTCGCGGATTGATCTTTGAAAAGAAAGAGAAGCACTTCGCCTTTCGTTTTTCCCTTTTTTTTATTTTTTTTCTCCTCTTCACAGGCGTATGCGAATTTCAGGAGATTTTCTTTCCCCCCCCCCTTCTTTCTTTTTTTCCCTCTTCTTGCCCCTCTCGTGAACTTGGTTTCCCCCTTTACTTTGGACGGGTAGAGTTTAAGCGGGAAGATGCGAATCTACATATCCACCTTTTCTTTTCCTCATTCTTTCCTCTTTTTCTTTCCCTCTTCTGGGACGATGCCGAGATTGCTGAAAAGATATCTCCCCCTTTTTTCTTTTTTCTCCTCCAACGCCAAAACTCAAAAGCAGAAGTCACAGAGCTTTTTCCCTTCCCTTCGCGTCTTCATCCGATGATGTATCGATCCCTTCCCAAGGAGAAAGGATTTCCCCCTTCTTCCCTATCTCTTCTCCCCATACCTGCATCGAAGAAGATCCCCCAAAGGAGATAGGGTCCCAACTTCCTCTTTTCCTTTTTTCCTTTTTCCTCAGGATCTCGGTATTGTACGATGAGAGAAGAAGACAGGCATTGTTCTTCCTTATTTCTTACCCCCCCCTTTTTTTTGCTCTTCCTCCCCTTTACTTCCGGAATAAGATGTTTCGGATGGAAGAGCAGCGACACCATTCCCTCTCCTCATCTTTTTTTTTTTTCCCTTCCCCCCCCCCCCTCCTCGTCTTGCCTATCTCGGCCCACGCTCACACGTAATTCATTCCAGATAGAAAACGAAAAGGATGACGTCCTTCCCCCCCCCCCCCCTTTCTCTCCCTTTCTGGATTTGTTGTAGATATTTCATGGGTAGGGAGCGAAGTTCATCTCCCTCCCCTTTTTTTTTTCCCCCCCTTTCTCCATCACTAGGTCGTCGATCCCCATAGGAAGATAGGTGGACAAAGTTCGGTATGGGTGAAAACTCCTTTCTTATCCACCTATATTTTTTTCTCTCTTTTTCTTTCCTCTACTCCGATCAAGAATTTGGGCCTCCTGAAGAGAGAGATAGATGATGTCGACTTCGACTTTCTCTTTTTTCTCTTTCTCCCCCCCCTTTTTCTCCTCCTTTCCCCTTCCCCCCTTTTCTCTTTTCCGTATGGTATCTCGTTCTCTGCATCGTCTCGTAGTAGGCGCTTTCGTGAAGAGGGATGGAGGAAAAGAAGTGAACTAGATAAGCTCGCATCCTTTTCCTTCTTTTCCCTCCCTCCTTTTTTTCCTTTCTCGGCGCGTCGGTCGTTCTCCTGCAAGGTAGAATAGAACAGCCCCTCCTCTATCTCCCTTCTTTTTCCCTTCTTTTTCCCCCTTTCACGACTCATTTCAAAGCCTCCCCCTAAGTTAGTTGGGAAAGAGGGCATCTAGGGGCCAACCCCTTCCACACCACATTCTCTCCCCTTTTTCACCTCTGCCTTTCTGGCCTTCCAGTCCGCCCCTTGGGAAGAAAAAGAAAAAAATCATATCCCCCCTTTCCCCTCCATCTTCTACACTAAAAAACGATCTTTGAATAAGCAAACAGGCCTTCGAGTAGGGCAAGCACCAATTTCCACAGTTCCCCCTTTCCTCTTTCTGCAGTGTCTCTCGATGGAGCAGGGTCTGGTGGTAAAGCCATGCTTCCATGCTTTCTCTCTTTCTTTTTTTTTCCTTTTTTTTTTCTCCCCTCTTAGGCATGCAGGGCCAAGCCATCAACCCGCCTTCCGTGAATGAGAGAGATAGGACATATAGTCGAATGATCGACTATTCTTCCTTCTTCCTTCTCCCCCCCCCTTCTTTTTTTTTTTTTTTTTTCCCCTTTTTTCCCTCCTCTTCGGATAGTCGTGCCACCGCCATGATCCGCTTGCCTTCTAAGAGGAAAAAAGATAGGATGAGTAGTACATGCCACCTTCTGTAGTCCATCTTTTCTTTTCCTTCCCTTTCTAAAATCCACGTGGAGAGCCCATGTAAGGAAGAAAGCACCCTCTCCCCTTCCCTCCCTTCCTTTTTTCTCTTATAACTAGCGCTCTTCTTTCTGTAAAGAGGGAAATGGAGATAGGAATGGTGAGAGCCATTCCCACACTCTTTCCCTTTTTTTCTTTTTCCCTCCTTCCCTTCCTCCCTGGCCATCCGTGACCCTTCAAACGCATCTACCCTCTATAAAAGGAGAAGAAGAGGGTGAAGTAGTTAGCCTCCAGTTTTTCTTTCCTCCTGGACGAATAGTAAGCACCCCCTCAAAAGGAGATATATTTTTAACTCATAATAAGTTGTTGTTGTTTAGAGCGGATATTTTTTTTTTTTTCCCTTTTTCCTTTCCCCTCCTTTGTCTGTAACTTCGCCGTGTTCCTCTTCAAAGAGGTAGGAGAATGCGTATTCTGGCATTTGCTGTCTTTTTCTCTCCCTTTTTTTCCCCCTTTTTCCCCCTCTTTTTTCTGCAAAGGGAGAGAGAGACGAGATAGTGGGGCATTCCTCCCCCCCCTCTTTTTTTTTTTCTTCCCTCTCTTCTCTCTTACACAACTTCTTTTTAGATGAAAAGGGAAGAGGGAGGGCGCAGAAGGCTGGCTAGGACAGTTGATTTTTCGTTCCTTTTCTTTTTTCCTTTCTTTACTACCCGGTCGATCTGGGTTCCTCTTCCCCCGGAGGAAAGAGGATCATGGAGGTTGACAAATATCCGGAAGGAGGCTTCCCCTCTCCTCTTCTCCTCCCCTTATCTTCTATCATTTTCTACGAGATGTAAGAGATAGAGAAGGAAAGGAGCTGGTATGTCTTTTTTTTCTCCCCCTTTCTCTCCCTCTCACCGCTCCGCGCACTCCGCCATACCTATTTAGAGAATAGATATGGCTGGACCAAAAAAGGCGCCATCTCTCCCCCCTTTTTCTTTTCCCTTGATTTCTTTGCCCTACCGCTGGTACGTTTCTGAAAAGATAGGTGGCGTTCTCCATATGGGTTCCTCTTTTACTCACTCTTTCCCCCTTTCCTTTTTTTCTGTTTTTGCCCCCTTTTGATTTGAGGAATGGGAAGGACAAGAAAGGCGATTTCACTTCCTCTTCACCTTTCCCTTCTTCTTTTTTCCCCCTCTCGTCCCCCGCGTCCCCCCCTCGGAGGAGGATGGAATGAGTATGTTCACGGCCACGCTTGCCCCTCCCCCCCTTTCCCTTCTTCTCTTCTCGCGGGCTTGTCTACCGGCCTGAGAGCAATCCGGACAGACGGCTCCTCTCCTTTTCTCTGCCAAGCATCTGAGATGATAGAGGGAAGCTTGCTTTGCCGCCATCCCTGCCCTTCATCCCTTTTTTCCCCCCTCCCAGCTCAATAAGTAGCTTTAGAGGAATGATGATAGGAATGAAATCTCCCCTTTTTTCCCTTTTTTTTTTTCCTTTTCTTCTTCTTCCTTTCCCAAATTCGTGATCGGCGTCTCTTAAAGAAATGAAATATCACGATGAAGAGACCTTCCTTCCCCCTCTTTTTTTTTCTTTATTACTTGCGCTACCTTTCGTTGCTGGCGAAGTTGACGGCTAAGATCCTCCTTTTCTTTTTTTTTTCTTTTTTTTCTTTGTTATCTCAATCGGCGATGGAGGGCAAGGACGGCATTCTTGTTTTCCCCTTTTTTCCCCTTTTTTCCTCTTCACGCGCGTGCTGGTGATTCTCCCTTCAGGAGAGAAAAGAAAGAAGGCCGTGCGCTGGAGACCCCCCCCACTTTCCTTCTCTTCTTTTTTTCCCTTTTTCTCATCGTGAGGGGCTCGCCCGAAAGGACGGTGGTGATGCAAGATCCGGAAGGTACAATCCCCCCTTTTTCTTTCTTTTTCCTTCCCTTCTTTCGTCCGTGCCACTTCTGATCGTATCAAATCATTATTGTTTCTGAGAAGCAGGAAGAGGGAAGATATGGGACCACGATAGAAGTCGGTATCCGCTTTCCTCTGCCCCTTTTCCTCTTCCTTAAGATAGAAGGCGACCTCTTTCCCTCCTTCCCCCCTCTTTTTACTCGCTGAATGGAAGAGATTCGCCAGACCGGGAAGTTACCTCCTTTTCCTTCTCCTTCTCCCTTTCTTTTTTCCCTTTTCTCTCTCTTTTTTTCCAGGCCATCTCGCATCTCATTCCCCCCCCAGGAAGAAGATCGTGGTGGTGAAGTCGAACAAACCATTTTCATCTTTGTTTTCCTTCTTCCTTTTTCCCCCCCCCTCTCACCTTCCCAAGTGCCTTACCAAGGTAGAGAGAAAATATGGCACTCTTTCTCCCCCCCTCCCCTTTTCTTTTCCCTCCTCCCCTCTACTTGTGTGAATGATGACTCTCTCTTCTGGTTGTGGTTGTTGAGAGAGAGTCATCATTCACAGAGTATTCGCCTTTCCTTCCTTCTTTTTTCTTTTCCTCTCCTGCCAGACTTTCCCAGAACTTGTGTGAAGGAACTTTGGCCGGGGTCGCTTTTTCATATTTCCTCTTTTCTTCTCCCCTTTTTTTTTCTTCCCCTCCCTTTCAATTTGAGTCGACTTAACCACAACCCTCCTTTTATGAGTGGGATAGATGCACGCCTATCACCTTTGGCCCTGGGTGAGAATTGGTTATTCAGTATCCTCCCTCCCCTTCTGGTACCTGTTTTTTTTGAAGAAAGCATATGAAAGGAATCGCGCTTCAGCCCCCCTCTTTATCTCCTCCTCCTTTTTTCTTTTTCTTCCCCGTCTCATCTTCTCTCTTCTGCCCCCCAGACGTTCCCCATAAGAAGCAGATAAGAAAGGAGATCTTTTCCCCCTCTTCCTTTTTCCCTTTTTTGTCTATCATGGCCCTTTTCCCTAGGGATTGTAAGAAGGAGAGAAGACGGAAGGAATTTTCGTCTTCTCTTCACATTTCCCCTTCTTTTTTTCCTTCCCTTTTCCTTCGGCCGCGTCTTTGCCCGCGCAGAGACACCCAACTCCTTTTGAGAGTGGTACAGAAAGAGAATCGGCCACTCTTCTTGGTCTCCTTTTTTTTCTCTCTTCCCCTGTCACCTTTAAGGGAAGAAGTGGGCTCCTCCCCAGGGATGGAAGGAATTGAAATAAATAGACTGATTCTGTTCTCCCATCCCCCACTCTCTTTTTCTTTTTTTTTTTTTCCTTCTCCCCCTTTCGATCTTTCCTCGCAACCGCGCCAGCACTATTTTCCACGTAATAGGAAAGACGAAAACGTAGGTATGGGAACTCCCTTTTTATCTCCCCCTCCTCTCTTCCTTTTCTTTTTTTTCCTTTCCTCTGATCACTCATTTGAGGAACGACAGATCTCAAAGAGAGAGACAGCATGATGTCGCCTTTCGTACGTCGTTTTCCCTTTTTCCCTTCAGCGACCTTATGATTTCTTTCCCTATAGTTAGAGAAAGTATATAGTAGGCGAGGTTGGTAGTGAAGTCCTTTCTTTCTGCCCCAATCATCTCCCCCTTCCCTTTCCTCTTTCCTTTTACCTCTGCGTCAGTGCACATTTCTCGAGTAGGTAGGATTCTTCTCCCTTCCTTCTCTCTCTTTTCTCCCTTCTTCTCCTTTTTCACTCTTGGGCCTGTGAACAGACGTCCTCACCTAGTAGTTGGAGAAGAGGGAATATAGGGGAAAATAAAAGTTCCCCCCCTTTCTGTGTGTACTGTTTCCACGATGGCCGGTTAACTCCCCCTTATTGAATTAACAAGGCTTTTCTTTTCCCCCCGCACACAATCATCTAAAACCTCTATTATAGTAAGTGCGATTGACGGTATTGAACGGATTACTTCCTTTCCCCCCCCTTCCCTCCCTCTCTTTTCCTCCTCCACGTGCCCTCCCCCCTTCAAAAGAAAATCAAGGACCCTTTTCGTTTCTCGCGATGGTCGCCTTTTTGGTAAGCCAGATAGAGTCGCGTATTCTCTTCCTCCTTTCTTCTTCCCCTTTTTTTTCTTTTTTTTTTTCTTTCCCCCCCTCCCCCCTCCCATCTTCCGTTCCTGCGTCTCTTTCAAATCTAGTCGAACGGATCGACGATAATGGTTTCGGCGCCTTTCTCCCCCTCCTTTTCTTTTCTCTCCCTTTCCCTTCTTCGTAGTTCCCCGCCCTCTTCCGAAGCGGCAGCGGAACCAGATCGGATGGTGTCCCTTCACCCTTTCCTCTCCCCTTTTTTTTTTTTTTTTCAAAAACGGCATGACACATCCTTCCCCTTTCTTCCCCCTTTTCCCTCCTCTCCTTAGAGGATAAGCTCGCGCTCTTCCTCCTCTTTCCCTCCTTTTTTCCCCCCTCTTTTTTTTCCTTCGCCGCGCGCCCTTGTGCAGACAACAGATCTGTCGCTCTTATTTGTCCCTCCCTTCCTTTTTCCTTTTTTTTTTCTTCCCTCCTCTACCATGCTACTGTACGCTGTTGCCGTAGTCGCGCCAGTCTCATCAAGGTAGGGAATGGAGGAACGAAAGGAGAAAGTTAAGAAAAAAGCCCCTATCTCTCTCTTTTTCTCCCTCCTTCTTTTTCTTCTTTTTTTTTTCCCCTTTTTTCCTGTTCCTCATCCCGACGTGCTGAACTAGTTCTAATAAGGAAAAAGAGTAGGCGACTGGTTCTGATTCTTTCTTTCTTTCTCTCTTCTCCTTTTTCCTCTTTTTTTTTTTTTCCCCTTTTCCCTATCTTTTTTTCTGCAAAATCTTTCCTCTCCCGGAGATAGGGGGAAGGAAGCACAACAAATGGAAGAGGTAGCCCTTTCAACTCTTTCCTCTTTTCCCTTTTTCCCCTTTTCCCTTCCTTTTTCTCCTGGAGAGGGGAGGGAAGAAGAAGGATGGCTAGGCCCTTTTATTCTCATCTCCCCCTTCCTTTTCTTTTTTCTTCTTCCTCTATTTTCTTCCTACTGGTTGCATTTTTCCTCAAAGAAGATATCGGTTAGATGCCCGCGGTCCTTTCACTTTCTCTTTTTTCTCTCCCTCTCCCCTCTCCCTCCCTCCTGTGTGCCATGTTGGCTCCTCCCGAAATGATAGTAGATAAGTTAGAAGAGAGCCTCGCTCTCTCCTTCCCTTTTTTTCTTTTTTTTCCTCCCCACGTCTGCGCCATCTCCCCCCCCCGAGAGCTACGCCATATACGACGCTCATTCGTCACCCCCTTTCCCCTTTCTCCCGATATGAAGCGAGGGGAAGGTAATTGATGTCTTCGAAAGACCGCGGTTCCTTTTTCCTCCCCCCTCCCTTTCCAACCTTCCATCTCACTTTTACGAGAATACTTATGATCCTGATTGTTGTGTGAGGGGGCAGTCAAGGATTGCGGACTGGGAATCATCAATTCCTCTTTTCACCTTCTCTTCCTCCCTTTTTTTTTTTTTTCTGCTTTTTTTTCAACGAACTCTTATTCTTAATGAGTATGTTAACGCGACACGATTGACACCGAAACCCACCTACCTTTCTTCTCCTCTCTTCTTTTTTTTTTTTTTCTCCCTTCCTTTCTATCATTACGAGGCCGCTCCTTTTCCCCCCTTCCTCCCGCTCGCGTCCAATCCTTCCCTTCTTCTTTCCCTCTCCCCCTTTCCTGCCACTACCCCCTGAGAAGAATAAGAGACGATGCGCTGACCTAGCTCCCTTCTTTTTCCTTTTTCCCTTCCTGCTGATAGTGTCTGAAAGAGAAATGGTGGAGAAAGGATTTTTTTTTCCCCCTATCTAGCAGAGAGGGCTGCTTCCTTCCTTTCCCCCCCCCTTTCCTTCTCGCTCGGACCTTTTCTGCAAATATAACAGATGAAGCGCCCTTCCGCGACTTCCCCCCTCCCTCCCTTCTCTATCTTTCCGAGTACTAGAAATAGTGCTGGAGAAGTTGAGAGGTCCATATCACTCCTTTTTTTCTCCCCCTCCCCTTCCCCCCCCCTTCCCTCCATTGGTCTTGTTTTTTTTTTCTGGAGAAAGCATATGGCGATGGAGTTTCAATTCCCTTTCCTCTTCCCCTCCCCCCCCTTCTTCCCAGGTGAAGTGGCCGAGATCTGCCTCCCCTTTCCTCCTTCTTTTTTTTCTTTTCTTCCCCCCCCCCAAGACTCGGCGAGGAGTTGGTTCCCCTTTCGAGGAAAGAAGAGAGAAGACTTATTCACGTCAAGGGCGGCATCTGTCATTGTCGTCTCCCCCCCCTCTTCCCCTTTTTCTTGGTGTCCGCCGTCGGACAATCCCTCTCTCCCGGACAAATGATCGACAACAAGGCTGGTTTTCCTTTACCCCTCCCTCTTTTCTTCCTTTTTTTTGTTCGAAGATCGCTTTTTCCTCGTAGAGGCAAGATCGCGTGACCTCGGTGCCCCCTTTTTCCCCCCCCTTTTCCTTTTTCTTTCCTCTTCCTACCCCACGATAGGTGAATGAAGGAGGGGAGGGTTGGCTTTTCGTCTTTCTTTCCCTCCCCCCCCTTCCCCTCCTCCCTCTCTTGCCGCAATCTTTCCTTTTAGATAAAACGCAGAAGAAATTCGTTTGGTTTTTTTCCTTTTCTCCCCTTTTTCTCCCTGTGTCTATCTCCAAGAAGGTGATCTCGGGAGATTAAAGCGGACGCTGACACACTCTGTACCGTCCCCCCCCCCTTCTTTCCCCTTTTTACCCTCGGACGACCTCCCTTCTCCCCTCCCTCTCCTCCATTAATTCGCATACTCTTAAGGAGGATATATCTATTTTAATGACTCCTCCTTTTTTCTTTTTCCCCCCTTTTTTTTTCTTCTTTTCCAATCAGAATATCAAGCCCCGAGAGAGTTTGGAGTAGAATCCCTTCCTTTCTCCCTTTTTTTAATTCACTTTTGCAGTGTGTAGAAGTGTAAGAGGGAAGAGATGGAACTCTCCCTCCCCCTTTTTATGGCTCCCGGAAAGTGGTTGTTCCAAAAAAAGAGATATTATTCTAGTGTGTCCTTTCCTCTTCTTTTCTTTCTTTGTTGCGTGCTGGTGAAAGGACAGGAGAGAAACCCTCCCCACCACCTTTCCCCCCCTCTTATTACCTGGGTAGGGCCTCCGCAAGGAATAGAGAGTAAGCACCGATGATACGAACTCGCATTTCTCCCCGTCTTTTTGGCCCTCATCCTTTTTTTCCTTTCCTCCTATCTTCTCCACCATCGAAATAGAAGCAGATCCTGCACCTGTCTCTCCCTTTTCCCCATTTTCTTCCTCCCCTTCCTTCTTCGGTATTGTTCCATGTACGGAGAGAAAGAAGAACAGGCCATTGTAGTGGTATGATTTGGTCAATCTTTCCCCCCCTTTTTTTTTCTTTTTCCTCGTCCTGCCCTTCCGCGGCTAATTTCTTCGTCTTGTAGCCGAAGCGACAACACTCATTCGGCCGGTTCTTTTTCCTCCCCCCTTTTTCCCCCTTTTTTTTCTTCCTTCCTTCGTTCGTGCCGATCTCTCTCCTTTAAGGAAAGGAAGGGAAAGCAGGGTCCTTCTCCCCCCCCCTTTCTTTTTTTTTCTTTCTTTTTTCTGATAGTATCTGGCCTCTGGCTTCCCTAGCAGAAAGAAAAGGCTTGATACTTGCTAGAGAAAAGTCGCCAGCCCTGCGGTGTTCGGATCACGTTTCCCCCTTTCCCCCTCCCCCTTTCCTCCCTCCTTTCTTCTTTTTTTTTACTCTAGGCTCTCTTCATCGTGGAAGATGGCCCATTTTTTAGAGATAGAAGAAGATCACTCTTTTTTTGGCCCTACCCCCCCTTTCCCCTTTTTTTCCTTCTTCATACGTGCTCCCTGGAGAAAGTTGAAGGAAGATAATGCATGCCCCTTTTCTTTTTTTTTTTTTCTCCTTTTCTCTCCTCTCTCTTATTCTTCTCTTTTTTAGGTGAAGGAAGGATGGCGGACAAATGCATTTTTCCCCCTCCTCCTCTCTCCTCTTCCTTTCTTTCCTCCTACTAAACTCTTTCTCAGTGAAAATGAGAGGAGAGGATCTTTTTTTTTTAGACCCGAAACTTCCCCTCCTTTTTTTTTTTTCCTTCGAGTCCTTATGTGTTTTCCTGGTGGAAAGAGTGGCCGTGAACAGACGCATCAAGCCTCCTCATAGTTTTCTGTTTACCTTTTTTTTTTTTTCCTTTTTTTTCCTTTCCCCCCTCTTCCTTCCCTTTCCCTTTCTGCTTCCCCTTCCCCCTTGCCCGGGACGAAAAAAAAGAAAAAAATAATCGAAAATACAAATCCTGGTCCTCTTTTCTCCTTCCCTTCTTCTTTCTTTCTCCCCTAACCTAGTTTTTTTCCTTTTTTTTTTAAAGAGGTAGGGAAGACAATAAAGCGACTTCCCCTCCGTTCCCTCTCCCTTTTCTTCTTTTCCGCCGGTGTGGTAATCCATATTCTCTTCCCCCCTTTTTTCCCTTCCTCTTTGATATTTCGCAAGTCCTTTCTTTTTTTTTCTTTCCGTCCTGTGCCACGACCCATCACCTCTCTCTGAGAGAGAGGAAATAGAGGAGAAAATGAGCCGACGATCATGTTTCTTCTTCCCCCTTTTTTTTCCCTTTTCTCTTCTCTTCTCTTCACCGCCATTGATCCGATTTTCCCTCCCCTTTTTTTTTTTCCTTCCCATTCTATGCCTATAGCGATATGCCAGCTTCCGCCTTTTTTTCGTGGAAAAGGAATATGAGAAATCCAACGGGGCCGTATCCATCTTTCCTTTCCCCCCCTTTTCTTTCCCCTCCTCTCTTCCTGTCCTCGTAATCGTTCTTCGGAATTGGTGAGGAAATGAAAAAAGATCCGCGTCGCGCGCCCTATTTTTTCCCCCCCCCCCCTCCCTCCCTCTCTGTTCCCCCCTTCGTGTGAACTTCCCCTTTCTAGAAAGAATAATGAAGATTAAAGGAGCCAGGACGCATGGGTGGCCCGTATTCGCTCCTTCCCCCCCCCTCCTCCTTCCTTCTCCTCCCTCTTTCTCTTCTTCCTCCCTCCTTTTTTTTTTTTTCTATATCTTGGATGGGTGAGGAAATTTAGAAAGGAGGTCAGAGCCCGACTTTTGGCTGTAAACCTCCCTTTCTCTTCCCTCTTTTTTTCTTCTTTCATTATTCTTCCCTTGAGTTGAAGTTTAAGATGGAAGAGCTTCCCCCCTTTTTCTCCCCCCCTTCCTCCCCTCTTCTTTTGCGGAAAATTTCTAGCTCTAGATGATGGGGAATGGCAAGGCACCCACATTTTTTTTTCTTCTTCCTAGCGGCTTTTTGATAAAAGACAAAACGGGCGGCTACCATTGTCATTTTTTTTTTTTCTTTTTCCCCTTTTCTGCCCTGTGCTTTCGCCAGAGCCGTTTTCCCGGAAAGAGCTAATGGACGACTTTCCTCCCCTTCCCCCCCCCCTTTTTTTTTCTTTTTCCCTCCCTCCTTCCCGGCAAAGCTGATCATGGCGGGTGTTCCCCCTCTTCCCCTTTCTTTTTTCTCCTTTGAGAGCCTCCCCCCTTCTCCCCTTTTCGTCTCCCTTATCGTCGTATTTTCTTTTAGAAGAGATGTACAGAGCTCGCGCAGGCACGAGCGTGCTGGGGTCTTTTTTTTTTTTTTCCTTCCTTTTTTTTTTCCCCTTCTTCCCTCTCGCGCTCCGCCCCTCTAATAGAGAATAGAGCTGGATGAACAACACACTGGGGCCATCTCCTCCCTTCCCCCCCTTTTTTTCTTTTTTTCCCCCCCCCTTTTCTTTTCCTTCCCGACCTCTTTCTTTTATGCAAAGAAGGTTTGCGTTCTCCATATGTTCCTTTTTCTCCTTTTTCCCCCCCTTTCTTGCGTATTATTTTTTTCCCCCTTTGTAGGGGGGGGCGTCACGGCTTTGCGTACTGTGTCAGGTGCATGTCCATTCCCCCTCTTCCTTCCTTTTCCCTTTTTCCTTTTCTTTGCCGAGAGGCCCGCGGTCTCCAACGAACTTGCATGTCTTCTTTCCCTTTCTTTCCTTCCCCCTCCCCTTCTCCCCCCCCCTCTCCTCCCCATAGAGAGATATAGAGAGGGGCGTGTTCTCCCCCTTTTTT
>Ga0179593_1403003_pt1 | contig 13678 bp, 19 predicted proteins | sample CZODoug2_1_08_16_FD_185931 | JGI IMG/M metagenome (GOLD analysis project Ga0179593, IMG submission 185931) | Vadose zone soil fungal communities from Angelo Coast Range Reserve, California, USA - CZODoug2_1_08_16fungal (PacBio error correction) | ecosystem: Environmental > Terrestrial > Soil >... | reverse complement strand
CCTTTTCGTAGCTCGACTTTTTCCCCGCTTCTCTCTTTCCAATTTCCCTGCACAATTCTGAAGGGCCCGTTTGGCCGGTTAACCACCCCGTGGCAAAGTCCTTTGAATCAACACTTTCTGCATCATCTGTGTGGCCGGCTTAGCGTTTCCTCCCCCTAATCTTTCGTCGAGCCTTTTGGTGTCGCGTACTGCAAAAGGCGCGCTTATCTTCTCTCCGAATTTCTCGCCCTCATTTGCGGAGGCGTTCCGTCACCCCTCCTTCCTCCGAAAGGGTTCTCATGACCGCCCCCCCCCCCAATTCCTTTCGGGGCGGCGGAATCACGAACTCCTCCTCGCTACCGGCCAAGGAAAGTGCTTGTTTTTTTTTGGACTGTTTGGTTCGTGACGCCCCCCCCCCCCCCCCCAATCAACACCCCCCCCAATACCAAACAACCCCCCCACACCACCCCCCCCCCCCCCCCCCCCCCCCCCCCCAAACCCCCCCCAAACCCCACCCCCCCCCCCCCCCCCCCCCAACCCCCCAAAACCACCCCCCCCCACCCCCCCCCCCCCCCCGCCCCTTTTTTTTCCTGAAGGTTGGGTTTCGCAATCTTCTAACGGTTTCCCCAATCGCATTTCCCCTGACTTTTCCTGAATTAACACACCCCGGACTGCTTCCCCCACTTGACGATGCGTTGGTTGTCTAAACGGGGACCGCCTCTCTTCCTGCAAAGATCTTAGTTTTTCTTGCTCCCCGAAATTTTGCCGTCCTCTCTATGACACACCAGTTCTTTTTTTTTTCAGGGTGTGCGGTGTTATAGAAATCCGGGCCTCCGTTTTCGATGGCTCCCTTGAAGTCCATTTCCACGACTCCAAGCGTTTAAGAGGCCTGACGTCGGAATGACCTTTGTCAAGTCCCCGTTCTTACCCTCCACCTCTCTGAAACTTGTCATCACCGAGGGACCCTCGCCCAATGTAGTGTACTTTTTCGTGTCGTTGAGGTTGTCCAGACGCGTCCGTCAGAAAAAACCCTTACACACCAAATTTGCCCTTGCTTTGGTTCTAGAAAAGGATGGAACTCTTCCCCACTGCATTCAATAATCGTGGCCGTTTAGCACCCCCGACTTTGGACGGGGACGTCCTCTTGGTCAGAGTGGGCCATCAGTCGTTTACTTTTTCCACGGGCACCGCGAGAAGCTTAGGAGGGACACCCAGACCCAAAGACGATGGAGCCCGTGTTCTGTCACCTCCCCCCCCGGACTACTGCCGACCTTTCTCTAATTGCCCCAGTACGACTCTTAAATGGTTGCCTCAATCACTAACCCGCCGCATTACTTTCAGCTCTACCACCGTCCCTGTTACTCCTCAGACTTACCAACCCTAAATTCCGCCACTCGCTCCCTCGCCCCCCGAGTTCCTAGCAATCCACCCCCCCCTCCGTACCTTTCTTTGTCTTTCCTCGGTCGTCCTCGGCTTTGTTGCCTTCATGCCTTTTGTCTTTGCCCTCCAGTTCGACCCTACATTCCAGGCCTCTCTCTTCCTTCTCACCTCCTCTCCGATACCCCCCCCACTTTCACTATTGATTCTTTTTGTTCCTCTTACCCCGCTTTCACCTCAGTTCCCGGGCCCTTCTACCTCCGCTCCCCCCCATCCTTCCCACTTTCTCCATGACGCTTCTCTTTTCACTCGCTGACCACGTCTAACCCATCTCCCCCACATACCATTTCTTCGTGCTGTCCCGCATAACCTCTCCAATCCTTCCTGCCCCTACTCAACGTTCTCTAACCTCCTTTTTCTTTTCCCCAACTAAGCCCGCTCGCGACTAGCACGATCCCCTTACTCTCCCCCCCTCCTTCTTTATGTTCTTGTAGTCCCGACCCCCCTCTATTCCCCTAGCCAACCCCCTCACCACCCCTCCACCTCACTTCTCGCTTTGTCATCCACGTCGTTTGCGTCTCCCATCCTTGCACTTCCATCAGCGGTACCACACCCTCCCCCGCCAGACCAAGAAATTTCCGCATCAAAGTCTTGTCCACGATACATGTTCTTCCATATCATGCCTATTCCTTTCCCGCTATCATACGAAACCCTGCTCCTCGCGTCGTTGATTGTGCCCAATTATCTCTATTCTGTCTCCCCGATCCCTCCTTTGGTTCTTCACCTGACCTCCCCTTTGTTTCCTCTTTCGTGTTCCCTCCTGCCCTTCCCTTTCCCTGCCTTTTTCAGCTCACAGCGCTCTCCACTTCATCCCCTCCCCCACCTCTCCCCTCCCCCCCCACTTCCCTAACCCAGTCTCTCTATCCTTTCTATGGCTAATCATCTTTCATCTTCTCTCCCACCTACCCCGGTAGCCCCCTCACTCTCTCTACTATCCTCATCTCTATTTATCCTTCTCCCATCCACTTATCCTCTCTCCTACTTGCAATTATCTCTCCCCCTTTACTGTCAATCCTGCTTCCTTATCGCCTCTCCCCCCGACTTCCAACATCTCCCTTACAGGTACTTCCTCTGTTTTTCTCCTCCCCCCCAGTCACCCCCCAGCACCTCAACCCCCCACACGACTCCTCGCGAACTCACAATACGCTTCTCACCCCCAATCACCCCCTGCTCCCCCCCCTCCCCCGCAAACCTCCCCCGCTCTCATCCCCTCCTTTTTACCTATGCTACCCCCCTTCCGCTAACCCCTCCCACTACTTCCTCTTCTTTCCACACCGGTTACCATTGACCCCCGCATAATTGCCCCTCCATAGCATAAACCTTCTCAATCCCTAGGACTCTCGTCCTCCCACCCCACCCTCCCCCCGACTTCTTCGATTTTGACCACCCGCCATCCAAGTACTCAGCCCTCCCGCTTCCTGTCCTTCACTCGCCATATGTCCCACCTTCGCCACGCATAGGAAACCCCTAGTTACTACTTAGGGTTCGTTCTTGGAAGTGCAATACCCGTCGCCCCAAGAGGCCCCGGACTCCTGTCCATTATCCCGCTCACCTACTTTTGTTACCCCCCCGCTTATCATTTTGCCTCTCTACCTAACCTCTCATGGCCGGCCATCGTCATCACTTCCTCTTCCCCTCACCATCCTTCGCTGAGCAACAAACCCTTCCGTCTCATAACTTCCATCCCTTCGTCTTCCTCTCTTCCCCTCCCTCCCTTCCTGTCTGTCATCCAGAGTACCGTTGTCTCATCCCCTCTCATGCGTTCCCGCTGCCCATCCCCTACTTTTCCGCAAATTTCTCTCGCCTCTCCCCCTCAACCCCTATCCTTCCAGCACCACTCGTTTATTTCCCTTTCCCAATCCACTCCTCACTCCTTTCCCACCTAACTTCGGTACCGTAGCCCCCTTTCGGGTCCCACTTTCCTCCTCAACTCCCCTTACGCGACCATGTGCTCACCTCATATTAACAACAAATTCCACTTGATCCCTTAGACGACACCGTGTGTCCATTTGTGCGCTGCCTCTGCATGCCGTTCTTGCCTCCCCAGTAGCCTCGGACCTCCGTTGATCTCTCCCTCCCTCCCTCTCCGTTTCATTCTCTACTAATCCCTATAAACTCTCCTCTTACTCCCAATATCTGGTAGATCCCCGTCAGCGCCTCACATGCATGTCCCCCACTAGCCTCCCCTAACGGTCGCCTGCCTTCGGTAACTTTTTTTCTGTTTACTTTCTTCCCACTTTCGCCCTCCCCATTGGCCCCCCCCAACACTACCGGAGTTAAGTGAGAAGCACCCTACTCACCTGCACTCCTCCCCCCCAATCCCCACTTTGAACTTCCTTATCGCTTCCCCTATACGAACTTCTTTCCTCAGCAGCGACATTTACTGTTCAACCACTACCAAGATTGACCCTCCCGTCCCCTCCACCCCCGCTTTTCCCCCTCCACCACTTCTCTCCTCGCGTCGGAAAGCTCAATCAAGACCATCCCCGCCTCCTAACTCCCGCCATTTTCTCTCTCTTAGCCTTAAATCGCAAGCTTTACCCGTTCTCCCTTCCCCAAGGGTTCCTGTTCGGGAATTCATGAAGCGTGTTGTACCAGTTCACGCCTTGCCCAACCTCTCCTTATCCGCCATACCCCCCCCTTTCATCAACTTACAAGCCGCCATATTAAACCACGGCACGGACTTCCCCCCCCCTCTTGCGCTACGACTTTTTGAGGCTCCTACCCACGCCCCCGGTTTTCTGGGCAGCGGTTACTGACATGCCACCGCCTCTCCACCCCTCTCCGCTCCTCGCGTGGATTCGCCCTGAACCAGCCGCTTGTGAGGGTTGCCTGCTTTCCCTTCCTTTCCTCCCGCCGCGTACTATTATCTCTATTGGAGCCGGCTTGTTTGTGTGCAGCACCTTCTGCACCGAGACTATTATCTCATCCTCCCCCCCCTGTCACAAACGAGGTGGGTCGCGCCTCCTGTTCTCCGCTCATTAATCGTTGATCTCCATGCAGCCATATTTTAGGCCGCTTGGCCCGGCTCCCCCTCTTCTTCCCTCTCCCGCAAGAACTTTACTCCCTCCCGTCTTCTGGGCCATTGTTGGGGCCTCGAGGAATGCGCCCTCTACCTTAGCATAGGGCGTTTGCCCCGCTCTGTCTGCCCGGTGCGCGACAAGGTCACCCCCCCGCACCGTCTCTCCCCATACTGTTCTTCTTCTGGGTTCTCTCCCCCTTACCTCTCTTACCTCACCCACGTTACCCGTATTCAACTACGATTTCTTCAATCCTCCACCATTTCTACACTCAAGACACCGGACTTTTGCTGCTCCCTCCCATCCCCTTACTTGCCCTTCGCGCAACCGCATTCATCGCGTGGCAAAACACAATGTCTTATTAGCCCCAGCACTTTCTTCTGCCCCCTGATGGACCTGGACCGAGCCTTCTTCGTTTCGGGTGATATCCTTCTCTTTATTGGATCACTGCGGACCACGCGTGTTCGCTTTGTGCTCTGCTCGGCAGTGTGATCAGTAACCCACAATACAGCCCCCGCGCCTTACCCCTTTCCCCGCCGCCATCCTACGTCTCGACCTACCTTTCTTTTCGACTACTCCTCCCCCCCACCTCTTGGGCTTCTCTCTCTCTTCCTCGCTCTTCTGCGCCAACAACTCACGTTACCTCTCATTACCGAATTTTCCACACGGCACTTCTCCTCTCCTATCTCTCCTACCCTCCGCCATTCCCCAGCCCCCTCTTCTTATTTCACGTTACCCCCTCCACGATCTCTTTTGCCACTTCCTCTCTCCTCATCCTCCCACCGTTCCCTCTCATCTCACTCTCTCCCCCTCCGCCTCCCCCCCCCCCCCCCCCCCCCCCCCACCCTTTCCTTCTCTCTCCGTCCCTTCCTAGCTGCTCCATTTCTTCCACCTCCATCCGTACCCCCTAACTTCCCCTCCCCGTGCACACATGTCTTTTCCCTCCTCGACACACCTATATATACTCAGCTCGTGCCCCGTCTCTTCACCCGTTCTCTCTCGTTCTCGCCCCCGCTCACACCCCGGGAATGATACGTTCCATTTCACCACTGTGAATCCACTACCAGTTTTCCCACGCTCTCACCTTGCCCGCCTCGTGTGCTCCATCCCACACGCGCGTATCTCCACTTTACCGTCGCGTCTCAATGTGATCGTCCCATCTCCCATTACTCCCCATGCCTTATCTTTATCTCTTCAACGATCATCGTTTCTCCAGTTTATGACATAGCCCGTTTTCCTTGTCCTGCTTCCACCTCATCTGCCGCTCGTCTAGGTGGAGCAAACTACTACAAACTGCTGCCTCCTTCCTTCGTCTCCCATGGTCCTTGTCGCAAAAATCACGCCCTCCCCTTTATCCTCAGTTTTCAAGTCATACGGCCGCCTTCTCGCTACTCGCCATTTCTCTCTTCCCCCCCTCTCACCCCACACTATTTCACCCCCCCTCATTCAACTAACGCCTAACCCTCCCCCACAACGACCACGCCTTTTACGCTTTTCTTTTTCCCCCCCCCTTCTCCCTCCTCCCTCCCCTCTTTATCTTATCCTCCTTTTTTCTCCCATCTCCCCCTTCCTACTCTTTAAGCCCCATCGCTTTCCCCCCACATCTTCCTGTCCCATCTTCCCTTGACTCCGCTCTGGATCCTTCCTCATTACCGCCACCACACGAGTCCCATTAAGGTTCCCTTCCCCGTCTCTCTACCCGCATCGCCGCTCTTGCATTATCTCCAGGCCCCATCCTGCTACTATGCGTTAGCAACTCCGCCGCCTTCGCCGGTCTCATCACTTGCCTTCCCTTCCTCCGGAACGCCACCTTCTCCTCACCCGCGGTCCTCATCTTACTATCTTTTCTCCGGCCCCCTCCTATCCATCTCACCCTCCCTCCAACTCGTCATCCATGGCGCAAAGACTCCTACTTCGCTCTCCCCATCTTCTTCCCTACACATCCTCCTTTGTCCTCTAATAGACTGATCCCCCCCCCGGCTCTCTATTCCTCTCCCCGAGTTCCTCACCTTAGCGCCCCGAGCTTTATCCATACCTTGCCCTCCTTCTGAACTCCTTGCCCTCCTTTTCAAAACTGGGACATCTCTTATCGTTCACCCTTTCTCCCATCTTTCCGTCCCAATCCTCCCGTATGTTTCCCCCTCTTCCCCCCACCTCTCTACTCCATTATGCTTTCTATTCCACGGTTTTCGCATTGGGTTCCTAAATTCTACTCAACACAATACAATCTACGATCCCTCTTAATGTAATCCTCCCGTTCGAAAAAAGACTACCACCCCTTCACTTACACATCCCACCTTCCACCCCCAATCTTCGGCCCTGAGTCCTCTGAGCGATGCCCGGTAACGACCGCTAAGTTGACCATCAGTTTGTGTTGTGTTACTTCAGAAGTTTTTGCCCTAGCTCCGTTTGCGGGCCGTTTCTCCGAAACACAAACCACCCCCCACAAACCACACAGTTCCTGTGTTCAACCATCATTATTTATGACGCATTCACTAATCGAGTGCCTGCCTTATCTGCTGCTCTATCTTACATCACCAAACCAGTGACAATTGCTACCTCCTCTCCCACCTCCTCTCCTCACTCCCCTCCCTTCTCCCTTTCTCCCAAGCCCATCCGGTCCCCAGCCTCATCCTGTTTTCATTCCCCCCTCCTCTCTCCCTCTCCTTTCGGAGGAGACCCATATAGAGGAGACTTGACTATCCTAAGATGTAGTCCGCATTCTTCCGTCTTCGAAAACCAACATACAGAGCAGCCGGCACTTCCTTCGTACCAACCCTCACATCGTGTTGTGCACTGCTGCATGGCTGCCCCCCTTGCCTTTCCCGTTCCGATTTCCCCTCATCCGCGTGCCTCCCAATTTCGTAACCCGTCTTTTTTTTTTTTTTTTTTTTTGGCCCCCCCAACTCTTTCACCCCCCCCAGGCACAAACCATCGTTCTCTTGTCCTGACCCTCCCTGTGAAGTTGTTTTTGAGATCTCTTTTTTATTGTTGCGCTTTGCTCGAACCCTGTCCTCCCTCCCCAGGAGTTAGGACTCACTTCCATTTTTTTGACTACCAAGCCCCAGGGGCTTTTTCCGGTTTTACCCTTTCAGGCTTTGACGGTCTGCCTTCGTCGACCGATGGTTAGCGTTCTCAAGCCTTCCCTTCAAAAAAGGATTTTGGTTTCCGACGCCCTCGGTGCCGCTGGTGCTCCCGCCGGGATATTTTTTTTTTTTTTTATTTTTTTCTTTTTTTTTTTTTTTTTTTTTTGTTAAAAGTTTTTTTTTTTTTACGTAGTTTATTATTTTTTTTGTCTTTTTTTTTTTTTTTATTTGTGTTCTTTTTATTTTTTGATTTTACCCTTTTTCCCAACTGTGATTTTCCTCTTTTGTCTTCCTGTCAAAGGACCGTTTCCCAGGTTGAATGACTACGAGGTCCTTTTACCTTAGAAACGACACGAGTTCTCCTTCCCCCCTGAAGAGTGAACTAGGCTTCACTCCCCCACCAAACAGTCATGGGAGCCCCCCCCCTTGAGCGGATTTCCCCGGCACTCCTTTTTCTCCTGGGCTTTCTTCCTCGACGCAGGAAGGAGACCGTCGGTTCTTTTTTTGAGCTGAGGGTTTTTTTTCGACTTTCCGTGTTGTCGTCTTTTACTTTTTTTTTCAGAGGAATAAGGACGGATTCTCCGTTGTTTTTGTGGTCGTCGTCCGTCCATGTTTCCCGCCCACCCCAAGATCTTTGGACTTCCACCCCCATGGCCCCCCCCTTCGCACTTTGCTGTGTCTTAAATAGATTTTTCCGTCCCTTCGTTCTTTTTTTTTTTGGTATTTTCGTTACGTCATCCTTTTTTTTTTCATCCGTTTCCCGGGATAAGAACAGTTCCCCCCCCGAGTGCCCAAAATTCGTCCGTTGAGTTGCTAGTTTTTCGCCTTCCTCCTGGGTTTGTTTTTTAACCTGTGCCCAGTGGGGTGTCTCCTTTCCGCCCCCATGCCGACGTTCAACCTGTGAACCGTTTCATACTATGGGCTCCCTCCCCATTTTGGTCCGTTCTGGCCTTTCCTGAACCCAGACCCGTTTTTTTCCCTTACCCACCCCCTTGCTTTTGCCATTTCCCGTGGGCCTTTTTACGTTGTTGCGACTCTCGTGTTCATTCTCATGGGGGGTCCTCTTCCACACCCCCTATCCTGCCCCTCAACCTCCCCTCACACCAATTGAGTTTCTCCCCCCCCTACCTTGGCGGGCGATATGGTATCCCCCATGTTACCACCACACATCACCATCTGATTCCTCAGGGATAGGGTTTTTTTAGATTCCTTTTTTCCTAGACCCGTCAAAAAGAAGACCCCCCAGGGGATTTTATACACTGTTTTTTGTTTTTTCAATTTTCATTCTCTGCGGGGCCTACGTGTCCTTCCAATGTTTCAGGCGGATCCCTTCCCAGACCCTGGCTCCGTCGACCGCCCATTCTCGTCTTACCCCATTTTTTCTTCCTTTTTTCGTTGCGTTGCCTGGGTGTTATCCCCCCCTTATTGTTTTGGGGTGTTTTAAAGTCGGCCTTGACCTAAAAACGTTTCCACTCTGTTATCGCCGATTTTTTTTTTCGCACGTTGATCTATCCCTGGGTTTTTCTAAGGAAGATCGTCGATCGTGGGATAGACGCAACCCCCAAGACCAATCCTCCCGTAAAAACCTACACTTCCCCCCGGAGCATCCCATGCGATCCTCAACTTTGGCAGGGTGGCGTGCCGCTTACTCACCCCCCAGGTGTTAACCCGTCTTTCCTCGGGTGAAGGAGGGACTTTTGTTTTTCGTTCGTCCCAAAAATACCCAACCCGCCTTCTAGAGCTCTGGCCAACCTGCCTAGTGCTTACATGGCAACCTCTGCCCTTTTTGTTCTCTTTTCCCGGGTGTCCCCACCCAACCCTTGAAAACTGCATCTTCTTCCTTCCGTGCTTGAGTTTGGCCCCCCTCCCCCCGACTCCCCCTTTTTTTGCACTAGGAGGTTTGTTTGCGCACACCGACATTTTAGACCGTCACAGGCTTCCCCCACCTTTTACCTGTTCTCACCCCCCCTTGCTATTTGCCTTCGGGAAGATGGTTTCTCCATTTTTCCCCCCAAGGCGGAGCTCCTCCCCTTTGTTTTTTTCTGCCTTACCTCCGACCGTCCGGCTACCGTTGGTATAACTTTTCACCAAAGAGTTGTCTTAACCCCCCCCACCCCCCTTATTTGCGTTGCCTTCACCTCTTTCCGTTATGTTCTCACGTGTCGGTCTTTGAAGAACCAAACCCCCACAACCCCCCCCGTTTTTTTGAGCCGGCCCACCTGTGGGGGCCAGGTTGACTCGTTGTGGCTGGATGAACGTGTGCCGCCTCTGACTCTTTGACCAACACACCATTGTTCTAACCAGTTTTTTTGGACCTTTGTCTCCACGTCTTTCTTTCCCCCTTCGGCAAATGGTGCGTTACGTTTTTTTCCCGCTGGTCCCGCATTCCCAACTCTCCCCACAGGTGTGTCGCTTGATATTCTCCTGCATCCCCCCGTTAAATATTACTTCACCCCTGTTTTCGGTCTGTATTGCGTTGTGTCCAACTAAAAACCACGCGGCGACTTTAAAGATTCTCGATTTCTTCTTCCTCCGTTTTTTCCACCGCTCGTGTTCATTTTTTTGCCCCCCGCCGCCTCACCTTTGCGAGTCTTGAAAACCGTTTGGACCGTCCTTCCCGGCCCCCTTTTTCCAGGTGACAGTGTCTTCGTTCCGTTTTTTCTGGCGTTCTTTGGTTTACGGTCTTATGCGCCACCTTTTTGACCCCGATCCCCACCCAGTTTTTATCCCCAGCGATTTTGATGTCTCTTTCGCCCTTTTTTGATTGCCCACCTGCCTACTGCGACCATGAACCACGATCCCTTTTGATTTGGGTTGTTTCGACGTCGTGACTTGGTTTCCCCACGTGTGGTTTTCTTTTGGTTGTTCAACCCCGGCTTTGGGTTGCTGTTTGCCCTTTTTTCCGCCCCAAGGATATATCCCCCGCGCGCCGACAACGTTTGCACTTTCCCGACCGGCCGTAGAGCTCCCAGCTTCGTTCAATTCCCCTCTCTTTTTCCTTTGCGGGTTTTTCAGTGCTAGGTTTTCCGGTTGAATTCGGCTTGGCTTTGATATTTAATTCCCACGTCCTCCTGGTGTGTTTTTACCATGGTCTTTTTGTTTTTTCTTTGTCCTAGAGTTTGCTTTGCCCTTTTCCATTCAAGTATTCTCCTGGCGTGTTGTGCTTGATTTCGTCTCAGCTTTTTTCTTTTTACCATTTCTCGGTTGATTTCCATTTGCCTCTCCTCGTTGTTTGTTTTTGTCTATTTCATTGAGCTGTCCCATCTTCGTTATGTGCGCGGACCTTCACGCACAGCCTCTGCATGTCCTTGTTTTTTTTTTCCGATGACTTTGTCCGCCCGCTCGCAGTCACCCCCCACGCGGGCATGCCAGTACAGCAACACCATTGATTTCTTGGCGATGTTGCCTAAGTTCACGTCCCCTACTTTCGCACCTTCCCCCCCCCCCGTATCCTTCTCCCCTCCCGTCGGTGTCTAGGGTAAAGTCCTTTGTCCCAGCGTAGCGTTCTTCCCGTGGTCCCCGCACACGTTCCTTCCCTCGTTTTTGTTTCTGTCCGTTTTTTTGGTTGTTCTCTCCTTGTCCGTAAACAGTTTTCAATGCCCGTCCTGTTTTCTTTCGTTTTGTCCCTTCTCGGTTTCCTTTTTTTTCGAGGCGACCTTTTCGCCTCCCATATGGATGTTTTCCTGTTTTCCCATTGCCTCCCCCTGTGACCCTTTTTCCCCCCCTGCCGTCCTACCAAAAAGTTAGCATCCAATTTCTCCTTGAGGGATTTCGGGGACTTCCCCGTTTGTCCCATTCGACTTCTTGCCTTTGGGCTGGTCTGCACCCCTTCCCCCTATTTCTCGTTTTTTGGAAGAAAGTGGCTCTTAGCCCCCCCCCCCCTTTTTTTTATGAACTCGTATTTCGCGCGTTCTTTTCGGCCTTTTTCTCAACTCCCGCACGCTTTTTTTTTTTCCGTAGGTGTCGCCTTCAGGGATTGTCTCGATTTGTCGCTCCCCCCACTTGTTTTCAGGTTTTTTTTTTTTGACGCGGTCGGAACCCCCTTGCCCGTTTTTTGCCGCTGGGGCATACTCTGTTTTACCCCGCGATCACCTTGGTCCCTGTGTGTGTCCATCTTGTTTATGGCTTTCCCTCAGATCTGTAAAATGGGTGCCTGGTTTTTCCTCTTTTCGGGTCCAAAACCCACCGGGTGTTCGGCGCCCTACGTCCCTTTTTTTGTCTTTGTCCTCTTTTCTCCTGTTGTAGTGACGTGTGCCCCCTTTGTGATTTCCTCATGAGGGTTTGTTTCATTTGTCCCAGGCCTTTCTTGTCTTTTCCTTCCCCCTTGGGAGTTTCGCTCCTCATGCCACTTTGCTGTGGTGGGTGGCTTACCGCCTTTCCGAATACGAATCTTTGTCCTGTGGTTGCTCTGGTCAATTTTTGATTCTTGGTCTGGCTTCTGGAAGTTTGTTTTCGAGCCCTCCTTTTGATTTGATGTCTTGGAGTTTTGTCCTCCCCCCCCCGCGGCCCCTTGACCCCCCCGAAAAGCTTGTTTTTCCCTTCCGCTTGAGTTCGTGGAACCTTTTTTCGCTTTTGTCCTTTAACCTTGTTCATTACCTCTTTTTTCCCCCCCCCTTGGATTGTCCTCTTGTACCTGTGTTTTTTTCAATAAGTCCGTACATGGGTCGCCCCTTGAGTCTGAGGAGCCTTTGCCTTTGTTTGTGAGTCAAAACAATCGAGTCCCCTCCCTGCTTTCGATAGCATTTTGCTTCTTGCTTTCTCTGCTATTCTGCGCCCTTGGTCTTGTTTGTCTATGGCAAGTTAACTTTATCTTTCCCGCATCTTTCTTCGTGGATTGGCCTTGCCTTGGAGTTTGTCGCTTCCCTTCGTTACACCCTTTTTTTCCCTTTCCGACTTAGAAAATGACTGTCGCCTGCATCCTTTCGAGTAAAAACCCTGGTTTTTTTTGACTCTGTCCTGTTGCCACTTTGCGCCGTTTTCCCCACATTGGCCCGCAGAGCCCTTTTATTCGTTACGCCTTTTTCTTCCTCCTTGGAGTTGGGTTTTTTGCTTTGCGGACGCTGTGCATATCAACCTTCGTCGCTCCCGTCACTTTGTGCTGATTTGTGTTTTTTTTTTTTCCTTGGCTTTTCATCCCGCAAAATTTGGGGTTCCTCTTTTTGTTGTCTGTCTTCTTCGCCATATAGGTGTTTTTCCTGTCCTGGCCCCCTCTTTCCAAGGTTTTGGCCCTGATTTACTGTCCCGCGCAATGGCCCCGCGGTTTTTTCTTCTTCTTTTGTTTTCTTTTTTCCCTTTTTCATGTTTCCCTGTGACCGCGTTGGTTTTTGGACTCGACTATGTTTTTTTGTCCTTGACGTTTCGTTTTAACAGTTTTCGTGGGCTTTTGCCACGGACCTTACCATTTTTCAGGCCGTGCCGCCTCTTTATATGCCCCAGACATATTTTTCCCGGGCTCGGCTATTTTACCCCTGGCCACGGCCCTCCCCCACAGTCTACGTCGTCCCCAAGTTTCATTACCCTCCTCTTTTTCTTACCCTCTCTTTCGTTCGAAGATGCCGCCACGTGCCTTTCCCCTGTTGAGCTGACTTACGTTTTGGCTTAATTGATTCCCCTTTTTTTTTTTCACCACTTTTCCCGTTCCTGCGTGCCCCGTGCCCTCTGGAGAGGCCCCCCCACGGTTTTTTCCCTATAAAGACTTTGCCAAGCCCCCACCCATTTCCCCACTTTTCCCTGGCTCTTTCCCGTGGCGAAATAATATACCCGCTGCATTTTCTCCCTTTGCCGGTCGGGCGTTTTCTTCCGGCTTTTGGCTGTGCTACTTCTGTTTTTTTTTGATGACGTATACTGGTTTCCTTTCACTTGGAATAGACGTCGTGAAAATTCCCCGGTGTTGGTACACTTCCCCCCATCCCCCCCTCGGTGGGAACTTTGTCCCCGTCCGTTACCGCCTTTATTTCCGCGTTGTCTTTTTCCGTTTGTCCCTTTTCATGGCTGTCGCAAAAAGTTACTTGCTTCACTTGATCCGGTTCAAAATCTCTTCTCGCCTACCCTTTTCCTTCTAGGCCTCCAACCCGGACTCCTTTTCCCCAATCCCCTCTTTTTTTGCAGTAAGCTTCCCTCGAACCTTTCTTTACAAGTCCTCCCCTTTTCACCCCC
>Ga0179593_1322256_pt1 | contig 13678 bp, 13 predicted proteins | sample CZODoug2_1_08_16_FD_185931 | JGI IMG/M metagenome (GOLD analysis project Ga0179593, IMG submission 185931) | Vadose zone soil fungal communities from Angelo Coast Range Reserve, California, USA - CZODoug2_1_08_16fungal (PacBio error correction) | ecosystem: Environmental > Terrestrial > Soil >... | reverse complement strand
GGGCGCGACCCGTTAGCCTTACCCTTCTGCGTCCTGCTTGCCTTTGCGAGGGTTGTTTTTCGGACCCGTGGCTGCTTTACTTCCTCGAAAAATCTTTCCGTCCTCTTTTGCTTGGGTTTTTTTTCCCTTTTTCATTTTCCCTCAGACTCACATGACCAGTGGTACTACCCCAAGACCGGTTTCGCCCAGTTCCCCTCCTCTTTATACTACGCGAGTTTTTCTGGATTTCAACGCCCTTCTTTTTTATTTTGACTTCCACGAAAGCCGAGAACTGATTGGCGTTCATTTTTTGCAACACTTTTGTACCCTCCCCTCCGATCCCGAATCGCCTTTGCTTGCAGGATCACGTTCCGTCGGTTTTCAATGTCTGCCTCCCAGCCGTTGAGATTTTGCACCTTAATTTCCACTGCGGTTCCTCTTTTTTGGGAAGTCAACGAGTACAGGCTGGATATCACTGACGCAAACCCAAAAACACGCTTCTTCAGGTGTCCCTTTCTCAATTCCTCCCCCTGATAAGGCGCGTTTTTGGTCAATTCGCTTTCATTCACGAGTTCCCTGTTTTTTTTTCCGACGACTTTTTTTTGGGGTGTTTTTTTTTTTTTTTGTTTCTAAAAATGGGTTTCCACTGTTCAACTAGATGTTTCCTTCTTTTTTGTCCTCCTTTACAGCCCCGGACCACAAGTGCTTCCTGGATTTCGTCTTCACTAGTATGGACGTCTCTTACGCTGCCCTTCAGTTTGACTCCTTCCTGTGCCAATGCAACACTTCTTGCAGAACATTCCGGGCTAAGGCCTTTTCAAAAAACCCAGTTGTCTCGATGTGATGTTCAAAAACTTTCTTAGTTTGTTTTTGCATTCCCTCTTTTTCCATGTGGGCCCCTGAACCCTTTCTTCGGGCAGATTGGTGTTTTGCAACTCCCCCGCGGAATTGCTTACCTAATCTTGCTTATTGCGTTCTTCCCCTTCAAATATTTCCAGCTCTGCGCCCGTTTCTCTTTGACGATTCAACCTCCTTCAGGCCTACGATATTTTTCCGCACTCAAGATTCCTCTTCCAAACCCTTTTTCTTTATTTGAAAAGCTGATCTCCGTTTTGTCCCCGTCTCTCAAGTAATCCCCTACCGCGATTTGCTAACCTTGTTGCCTCCAGTACAGTCCTCGGCCACAGGTCTTTTCCTTTTCGCAAATTACCTGCCAGATCTTTCCCGCTCGTCTCTTCCAACCTTCGATTTTTTTCTCCTCACCCCACAGGCTTCCTTTCCGTGCTACATCATTCTGGAAGTCCTGGCGTCCGCTTTCCTCGGCTTAGCACATTTGTGCATTTTTACCTGCGAGAAGACCCTTTCCTTCCCTTTTGAAGAAGAAAATTAACAGTTGCTCATTGTTTCTGACACCATGTTCCCCCTCACTCGTTTTCTCCCTCCCTTACCCCTCAAACGCTTCCTTACTTAGGGTTTCGCCCGAACCCCACGAGTGGGGTCCACCCCGTTTGTGGAGTCGAGCCTGTCCCCGGCTTTACTTTGATAGTAAAGGTGTTTGTTCACTTCTACAATCACAACTTTTGCCATTTCCTTTTTTTTTTTGCTTTGAAGTCTCTGCTACGTAATTATCACGGTCTTTTTTGAACATGGCGGTTTAACCATTCACCCATCAAAGTACTTTTCCCTCTCTTCTTTAGTGGAACCTTGTTTACCGCTGTACGCCCACCACCAGTCTTCCTTTCAGCCACTTCCGGAGAGCTGACCCCCACCCCTTCACCGATGCACTATCGAAGACGTTGCTTGCGCTTTCCCCAAGCCTATCCTTGGATTATTCCATCCTGCACTCCTCACTGTTTAACCCTTTTTGCCACAGCGCGACGGTGCCGCTTCCCATTCCGCGTTCTCCTCTGCTCCCACCGTCTTTCCTTCTGAAATCCTCACGCAGTTTATGCCCCCCGCTCCGATTCCTGCTTGGGTTCTTTTTCTTTTCCTCTCATCCTTTGGGGTGTGAGTAGCTTCACCCATGAAGGAATTAGAGCTTTTTTCCCCTTTCCAGGAGGTAGACTTGATAATGAGCTTCTTGCGCGTTGTTCTTATTTTAAGATCCCCCGTATCTGAAAGGGCCTCCTGAGCTAGTGGTAAGTCCTTCTGAATTTTTTGAATCAGCCTCGTGCTTCTGTTTTCCCCGACGCTGAGCTTTTGTTTTCTCTGTTGACGATTTCAGAGGGTTTCTGGCAGCTTCTGAGCGCGGTTTTCTTTCTCCTTTCCCTCGGGGTATTGTTTTTTTTTTTTTCCGGTAACGCAATGCGTCCCTGCTTTCCCGCCGCATTTTTTAATTTCCCTTGATTGTCCCCGCCAGCTCCGTTCCTTCCTTTTCTCATCCCTTCGTTAGCTCCTCATCCCCCCCAACGGGCCCTTCCCATTCTTTTTGTAGGGGGTAGAAAGTTTCAACCATTTGGACGGCCCTACGCCGGTGTACCCTCTATCGGTACCTCACCCCCTAGTTCTTTTTTGTTTTTCTGCGCCACCCCAGTTTATTTGTTTAGTGTCACCTGATGGAGTACACCCGTTATGACATGTTCTCAGAAACCCCTCTTCCAGTTTTGACGGAAATTCAGGCAGTTCTTCCGTCCCATTCTGTGTCCCCTTGTTATTTTTGCTATCAAGAATCAGTCGTCAGAGCCAGGGTCTCCTTGTATTTTGCACGGCGACGCGCTAGGTTTGGTGCTGATTTCCTTTTATCCAAGGTTTGCCCGATTGCCTCTCTTTTTTTTTTTTTTTTTGTGTAGTTTCTCCGAGTACTCCCTGCCCCCTTCTTTTTACTGGAGCGTGAGGTCCCTGTTTTACTTCATCTCGGCAGGGGATTATTGAGTCGTGCTGGCCATCCCCTTAGTCTCTTTCGTGAGTCCTCCCTTTTGTAGATATTCCCCCCCCCAACTGCTCTTGCTGATTTTTTCTTTGCTTCCCCTTTTCATCGTAGCATTTTTTGTTGCACAGATAATTTTTCCCTTCTTTGTTTCACCCCAGATAATGTCCGAAGTTCACCGAAAAAATTGCCTTTCCTGTATCTTTACCCCACCTTGCTGCCCGAACCGCTTTTCCATTCCCCCAGGATACCTCTGGGCCTCCCCCACCCTTGGCCTTCCCCTCTTTCTCCCCCAGTGTTGTTTTTTCTTTGCCCTGCTCTACGTTTTTCCTTATTTGGACCCAACGTGGAATTTTTTCCGCGGTTTCTTTCTTTTCGTCGGCAGACTGAAGTTTTCCTCCTGTCCCTCTCACTCCAGCGTTTTTTCCAGCCCTCCCGCCCAAGAGACTCAGTCGATTTGACCTTCTTGTTCCTCCTCCTGATAGATCCTAAGAACCCCATCTAGGTGGAACAGTTTTCCCAAGAGTGTCTCAAGTCTTTTTGCCTCTGAGTCGCCCCTCCCTCCTCGTGAGGAGTCTGCGAATCGACTGTTTTTCTCCACAATCAGCGCGTTTTTTTCGACGCTTTGGAACCTTCCGCGCCTTTGCGTATTGTCTTCCACTCCCGAAGATTTTCCGTTTCTTTTACTCGGAAGGACCAGATTTCCCCTCTTTTTTAGAATCCTCCCTTCTTTGGCGCCATTTCAAATTTCAACCTCGTCTTTTAACTTTGCTCTCCCTTCTCCCTGTTATTCCTTTTTCATCTGTGGTTACGAAAGTTTGCCCATGCCCCCTGACATAAGGTATTAGACTTTCTTTATTTTTCCCTTTCTTGCAGCTCCGCCCCTTCTTATTGAAAGCGTCCCTTTTCGGAGTTTGTTTTCTGGCCTCCCGGCGGCTTTCTTTTTTTTTCCGTTTGTTTGTAATGTTCTTTCCGTTCAACCACTGCTAGTTGAAGATGCGTTTTCTTTTCCCGTGTATGTTATGCTAGTAAGTATGCACCTGCAACGCCACGGTCCAGGTTCCCCTCCTCCATCAACCTTCGCCATGACTTTCTTCCCCCCAATTTTGAGGGGAACTGTGTCCTAACGTTCTGCCTCCTTCTTGACCTCTACATACCTTTTTGTTTCTCTCTCTTCGCTGACGTTTTACTACATCCCGTCCCACCATCTTTTCTTTTCATATCTTTTTTTTGCTGCGTGGGGGAACACTGGACCGTGGCTCTGATCTCCTTCCATACCCCTCCAGTGCACCTTCTCTTTGGAACGGCTAGGTGTGGTGCCGTATTTAACTCTTTCTTAAGGACCTGGTCCCTCACTCCCCAATCCCTGAGCATGTTTCCTCCCTTTCTTCCTTCTTTTTAATATACTAGTTGACGCTTTCTGGCTTTTCACCGCGGCTGTTTATGTAAGGATCTCCTCTAGAAATCATCTTAATATGGGGCAAAACTTTTTCCTCATCCTGATATCCTTATGCTCTCCTTCTATTGCTTTCAGTTCTTCCTTGTGGGGGATTCTCTTTTCCTTTTGAACCCTCTTTGCCCAGATTCGTCTGCAATATTGGACTACTTTCCCCTCTTTTTCTATCTCTCACGGACACCGTCCAATGCTTCCCCCTTTGTCCATTTCTAGTTATTTACCCTTCAACGCAAAGAGCAGGGTAAGGTGACCGTCCCCTTCCTTGAAAATTCGCCAATTTTATTGTGCTCATTCTATTTCGCAGTTTCCGCTAACCCAGGAGTAAAGTATTTTTTCTTCCTTCTCCCCACCTGCCCGTCTGTTCACCTCTTTTTCCCTTGTTCCCACTAGAGGTTTCTGGATCTTTGCTGGTCTTTCACTTACGGCACAAGATTTCGTCTTTACGTTTTCATTTCTTTGAGCCGGCTTTCCTTCTCCCAAAATTTCTTCCTGCAGCCTTCCAATGTTCCTCCCACCTTCCTCGTGCCTGCCATTCTTCTCAGGCCATTGCCATCCACAATCTTCTCTTGTTCTGCCCTTTCTTTTTGGATTTGTGGTTGCGGCGCCCTTTTGCCCTTGTCAGTTGGCCACATAGTGTTTTTCAGCTTTTTTTTTTCCCCTTTAGCAACGCGCGAATTTTATTTACATCCATTTCTTTTCCTTGGCCTCTTTTCTTGAGATGCAACGTCTCTTTAAAGAGGCCCATCTTAATTCCTTACTACCAACTGCTCCCTATCCCCCAGAGAAGTGTTGATAGTTTTCCCAAAAAGGCAGAGGTTCCCGTGCATTTTCCGCGGCGTAGGCACACGAGTCTTTACAATAATACTCCCGCTATTCTGTTGTCACGAGTTGATCCTCCTCGTCCGTCCCAGGTCAACAGGGATTGGCCTTTTTAAAACTTTACAAGCCACTATTTCAAGAATCGCATCGTGTCCCCCCCCTTTTTTTTTTCTTTTTGCAAGCTTTCAAAAAACGGATCGCGTCTTGCCTTACTCAATCCACTTTTCCCCGATCCCCCTTTGCTTTTCTCCTGAAGTTTTTCGTTTTTTACTTTTACATCCGTTTTTTTTACATTGAAATGTCTCGAATCTTTTTTCCTGTTGGACGGCCATCCCAAGTTGAAGAAGGTTTTGGATGCACCTTTTCATCCTCGGTTTCGCACTCTTTCCCCTCCCTTTTTGCGTTTGACGTTATGGGTTTTTTTTGAACACAAACGAGGGCCCTGTTTTTTTCTCGAGTTACAGAGGTTCCCTTCTTCACCCTGGGCTTCAGTAAACTTTGTGATCCCTAACAACCGTTTGGGTGCAGTGAATTTTTTTTTTTTTCGTATTGATAGTTCTCCTAACGGAGCATTGCTTACTCCTGAGTTTTGCCCAGCCCTTCGCGCTTATGTTCTTTGTCTTTAAAGCGTGTTTTTTTTTCCCAATACCGCTGTCATTTCTCTTAAGCCCTTCTCAGTATATGTCTGCAAATCCCCGATCCACCTGACCCAACATCTCGTCTTCTCGGTTCACAAAGACTGACATTTTTTCAATCTACAATTAAGAGGTTGGAACCCATCGCCCTTTCCCCGTTTTCTCTCTCATTTCGATACCATACGAGGCGTTCTTCGCAACGAGCTGCAGGCGTTCATTTCAGGCCCTCTTCTCCCCTGCAACTTTTTTCCGGCTGGGTTATATCCCTCCCCCTTGCCTTGTTGGTTTTTGATTCTCTATCCTTCCTTTTTAGATCTTTTCTCTTTTACGGCGGATTTCTTCCTGACTGTCCTTTTTTTCGTTTGGCTTCTCACGTCCCCCTCTCTTTTCTCTAATTTTTTTTCCTTCGAAATGTCGGGAATTTATCTATTTTGGTAAGCACTGAAAGGTTAGGATTTTGGACTTCCCGCCATCTTACTTCTGTGGACCTCGCCTTTTTCCTGCGGTTCCGTTGAGCTTTGGGCGGTTGGTATGTTTAATCCCCTTGAGCGCGTTATTCTCCTTAGCTTTTTATTTGTGGCGCGTCCAAGCGGCCTGCTTTCGAAACTTTTTTAAGCTCTCGACTTTTAGTGGCCGACTTCTTTGCGCCCCCTTGCTCCGATAATACATTTTTCTAGCTACTCAAGCCCACAATTTTCCCTGACCCCACTTTTTTATGTAGATTCTTCTTAAACCCGGGCTCTCTTTCCTACGGTACTTTATCGGTAATCCCCCCCCTAGCCCTCGTTTTCGGTTCCGCACCATACGTTTTCAGTTGTTCTTTTTCAAGGAGGCGTCCTCCCAACCCTCGTTCATCCTAACCCCCGACTGACAAATGTTGAGGCGTCGGCTGCCGTACCTGTCCCTTTCTTTCCTCAGCAGCTCCTTCACGCGGATGTTTTTTCTCATCAGCCACATTTCCCTAGTCGCGGCCTTCGCACATGTTATATACCGAATTTCTGATCTTCAGGCGCCGACGCTTTTCAGGTTGTCTGGCGATGCCCCCCTCCAAATTTTTTGTCCGCGATGCGTGCTTTGCTTTATTGTGTAAAGTTTCTCCTAGTACTTCCATCCGTGGACGTTTTTTCCCCCTTTCAGGAGCAACTTTTTCTTTAACCAGATTTGATTTTTTGTTATTGTTCATTTCTGGCTAGGTGCACCGACGGAGATCAGCTGTAGACCGATGACCCTTTTTATGCCACACAATTTCTTTCCGTTTTTTGTTTTGAGTTTTTTTTTTCTGCGTTTTCCTCTTTTCCTCCAGCGAGGCATAGTTTGCTGGACCTCTTGCTGCCGACGCAAGTAAGAGCTCTTCCCGCTGCGAACCTTTCTGGTCTCTTTGCGGGTCCACCGTTGCCCAGAAATGTTTTTTGTCGCCACAGGATTACTCGGATCACACACTCTTGTTGACTCACATCTTCTCGTTGTGGGCTTTCCCAGGCCTTTTTTCTAGGAGAGTCCTTTGCATTCTGCAGGTGGAGCCGTGCCGCATTTTGCCCGCCCCACATCATGGACAGTTTCCCGGCCGTCTTCCGAGCGCTTCCCGTTTCGCCCTGCCGCATGTGGTGGCCGTCTTTCTCAGAGAGACTCTCGACAGACCCCTCTCGGTTGGTACCTTTCCGCTTTTTTTGCGTTTCGGCCTTTTTTTTTTCTAACTTTTTCAAGTGACTTCCTTCTCTTTTTTCGCCAATCGAATGAGCAAAATAGGCGGTGCGAGTCGCTTGACCTTTTTTTTTCGTTCCGTGATATAGAACGACTTGGTACGCTTGTCCTTTTCCATCTTGATCGCGAACCGCAGTCTGCCAGATTCAGCTTTCATCCCACCTTATTTTTCTTTCTTCTTTCACAATCTTTTTTAACTTGATGCTGCAGGATGCGGAGAAGTCGGTTAGAGGCGCTGGTCTTCTCCATGTTTTGCCCCGATGCCGCCATCAGTTTTCGGTTCGTATAATTTACTCCTTTTCCCCTTTTTTTTTCGTTTCCAAAAGAAACCCTCTCCCTGGCTTTTTGTATAAAGATGCCAATTCTTTCTAAGTTTTGTCGTCTTCTGCCCGTTCGTTCTTGTCTAAGTTCCCCCCCCTTTTTCCCTAGGCGTATGTGAATGGACTTGCGTAGGAAGGTGCAGGTACCCTTTTTTCCCCCTACACTTTCTGCAATAGTCTGAACGCCACTTCTGGATGGTTTTTGTTTAACGTCGCTGCATCTATTTCTCTTTTCTCCCGTCTTTTTCAGAGTCTTTTCTCTTTTTTATCTCCCATTTTCCCGCAATTTTTTTTTTTTTGTCATGGAATCTCTCTTCCTCGCAGGGTGGGTCTGGTCTCTTTTGCCCACCTCTTCCCAGTGATGCCGGGTACTAGCACCCAATTCCACGTTCACAGACCCTTGGCACACTTTTTTCTTTTTTGGTGCACGTATTGAAAGAATTACCCGACGGCCCCGGCTGAATCCCCTCCCTCGTCTTTTTTTGCATCCTTTTAGGTCTTTATCTCCGCCGTTTTTCTTTTTGGTGGGCACCCTCCGCTCTTTTCCTTCGGTTTTATGCCGGATCCCCTCTAAGAACTTGGATGGGGTGGACGGGCCAAAAGGTTGGTTCCTCCCTTTCCGATCCCGCTGACCGACTTCGTCGCTCCGCAGTTCCCCCTCCGTCGTTTCTTCCAATGTGAAATGCGCCGCCCTCTTTGATCTTCGCCTGGATCTCCACTGCGGTTCGCCCATTTCTTTGAAAAACCGTTTACCAAGGCCGTTCTGGATATCCTTCCCTTCCTTGCGGCTTTCTCCCTCCTACGCGCAACCGAAAATGATGGTGCTCAATCGATTTCTCAGAAGCTCACTCTCCTGGACTTTGGATGACCCTTTTTCCCCTCCAAGACTTCCCACCTTCTGGTCAAACGCTTCGTTGATTAGGAGGAGGTTCCTCTGTCCACCCGCTTTTTCTTGGATCGGTGTCAGAGATATTTTCTCTTATCGACTTTTCCCAATGTCAGTCGCCTCGGACATGTCTAACCCTTCCCCCGCGGTTCTGCCCCCGTTCTATCGTTTTGGTCAGCCTTGAAAATCCCCCCCCTTTTCTCATTTGATCACAAATCTATTGTTTTGGTGCGTTTTCGTGATCTGGGCGAAAAAGAGTGTTTATTTGCAAGTTGGTTGGTCACGCACGCACTCTCCTTTTTTTCCTCCCTTCGGACCAATTTTTCTTTCCCGGTCGGAAGCCAGATTAAAAGCGCCGATGACCAGTCTATTCTTCAAGAGGCTTTTGTCAGTCCCTAACTTTAACTTCATCCTGCAAGATTATGTTGGTGTCCTAGACTCCCCAACTTTTCCGGTTCTTCTTATATTCGTGACAAACGAGATCACCTCCCCCCCCCCCCGAAGAGTCTTTCCCGCCCTTTTTTTCACTTCGCGGACAGCTTCTAACACAGGTCTTTGTTCCTCGTGAGTTCCTCCCCCTTTCATTTCCCTCCGGACGCATTTAGCATAGTTCAAACCTTTTTGATTAGCGCATAACAAGGGCGAGTCGTCCTTTCTTTCAATTCAACTTCTGTTCTTGACTCTACCGCTTGCTTTCTTTCTTTTTCGGCTCCCCCCACATCGCGTGCATTCCCTCGCCAACTTAATGAATTCTCATAACCGAAAAAGTTGCAGCTCTTTTTTTCTGCCAGGCTCCCAACCTTTTTCCAGCGTCCCAACAAATGTCCCCTTGTTGATTTGGTCCACGAACCCCGGAAATTTGTTTGAGTTTACGAGCACCGGTCCCCCGGCTAACAGGATCCGTCTTTGTTTTTTCCCCCTCCCATTTTTTTTTATACACCTACACTTGGGAATGGTCTTTTTTGCTTTGTCTTTTTTACTGATTATTGGATCCGGCTTTCACATTATTTGCGCCCAGCCTTGAGCTTTTTCCGCATTTGCTTTTTCCGCGTCCTGCACCACAATACCCCTCCCTTACTTTAATACCTTTTTTGGCTTACTTTTCCCTCCACCCCCCCTCCCACCGAGGAAAACTATCTCAGTCCGCGCATATGTTCCCATTTCTCTCTTGTCCCTCACATTCCCTGACTGCTCCGCTCCCATCGACCCCCCCCCCTCGCTATCCTTTTAGATTTCTATTGCGAGCGCGTGTGGAATGTTTAATCCGACGTTTTAACCGTTCCGCATGGGGTTCTCCTTTTCCCTCCCTTTCCCCCTCATCACGTTTCTTTGATATTCAGAGATAGCCCCCTATTTTGATTGAGGTTTCTTTCCCTGTTCCTTCCCAGGTTTACGCCGTTGCCTTTGTGCGCGCTCGCCTGTTTTATGTGAAATGAGTCACCGTCTCTTAGAATTTTTCCTTGAGAGACTGTGTTTCTCTCTTTACTGAGTTTTCTTAATACCCGACCCTTTTCTTCTTGAACTGATGAATCACTGGCTGTCTTTAGTGATGCTCTTTTTTTTCTTGCCGCTGGTGGAGCGGGGTCTTTGCAGCTTCTGAGGCTTTTTTTCCCTTTGGTGATTTGGCTACAGCCCCCCGGTACTGAATTTTTTCCCAGCAGCTCGCGAGAATTTCTTTCTTCCCCGCCTGTTGCGATTTCCGTCCATTCGTACGATATCCTTCCACCCAACGGTTTCTTTCCGTTTAGTGCTTCCCACCCTTTTCTTTTCGGTGACAGCTAGCCCTTTACCCTCCACAAACCATTTTTTTTTAGTTGTTAGGTGCTTCCCCCCCCCCTTCCCTTTTTTGTAGGGGGCGTACACCGCTTTATTGCCCATGTTTATCAAAACTTTTTGTTATACAATTGTGAGGGTCGTCTTTCACACTTCTAAGGTATTAGTCAGTCCCCATTTTTGTATTTGATCCTTTCTCCCTTCCTCTGCTGATTTTCAGGAGACATTTTATCTTCTTTTTTTTCTGATTCTCCTTAACGTCCCTATCTGCTTGTTTGTGCTGCTTTCCCTTTATCCAAGTTTTTGCACTTGCCTCTTGTGAGATGAGATTGTGGTCCGTTTCTCAGTTTTGCCATAATGAGGTCTGTTCCTTTCTTCTCACCTGGCTGTACCCAGATCGCGGTGCTTGATATTGAGCTAGTTGAAACCCAGCTTAGATAGCTGTCCACGGACATTTGCTTTTCTTATTTCCCCAACTTCTCTTTAGGGCTGATCCTTTTGTATTTGCCAGTGGCATCTTCATGCATGAGCGTTGATTCTCCTTGAAATCTGTTCCTTCCCCCCACCCCTGTTCCCCTTATTAATGTCCCGTCGTTCTGCCGCGGGCTTTGTTCTTTCCCCCCCAACCTCACAAGCTTGCACCGAACACTTCATTTGAGAAAAAGTACCCCGTTACTTTTTTCACCACCACTCTCTTTTAATCAAGTGAGCAGTTTTGGGATGTTGCAAGGCATGACCTTATGAACTTGGCCTCCCTCTGTGCTTGCGCTCTCTTTTTTCCAGAAGTGATTTTCCTCTTCGTCCTCGCATTTCTCAGAGCGATGTACTCATCCAGTCTCCTCGTTTTTGGGGCAGTCTGTCTCCGAGGGCATTTAGTCGAAGTTCGCTCCTTTTTGTCCCTTTCCCTGATTTTCCTTGATGCTTTCAGATTCGAAAATTCCTTTTTTATTTTTTGAAGTATGGAACTACTGCATTAGCCCATAAGTTAGGTTTGTCTACTTCTTCTTTCAACTTCGCGCTCTTCGTCGTGATATCCTTTAACGTATTTTGTTCCGCTTTTCCTTTCCCCCGAGTACCCTAGAGAAAAGTCCTCTCCAGATTTTTTTTTACACCAAGGTTTGCTGCTCTTTTCCCTCAACTCCTAGAGGAACTGTGATCCTGCAGGATGCGGTTTTAAGCTGTTCGCTCCTCTTTCTGATTTAGACCCGTTTGCCCAACGTCTTCCCCCACTCCTCTTATTCGCGCGTCTTTCTCGGCATTTGCATTTTGTTGAAAGCATGAAAATGCTTTCCCCCCCGGTTCTCTCAAATAGACTTCTGACGCGTGCTTACAGGACGCCGTTATTCTTTTCCTTCCTTCTCGTAATGTATTTCCCCCCGGCAACCAAAAGAGATCGTTTCGTTTTTTGGAACGTGGTTCCATTTTTTTTTTGAGGAAGCTCCCGGTCGCCCTGGTCCATGTGTCCACATCTGCCGCAATCTTCAATACGGTCCTTTTCTTTCTGCTTTCCAGTTTTTTTTTTTTGCTTCTCCCTTCGTCGGCCATCTCTCTCTTTCCTTCTCCATCGTTGTTTTTTTCTCTCTCTTAGCGACGTTAGCGACACCCACCCTCTTTGTCTTTCATGACTTCCTTATTTTTTTTAGACTGTTGGACAACTTTTTACCCTGGTCTGCCGGGATACCCTCGCATCCAATCCCCTTTTCCCTTTTTCCTTTGGCACACTCGCCGTGTTGTTTTCCCGTTTGAAGACATCGACGGACTTGTTTTTCCTCTTAACCCAATACCGAGTCATTTGACTCGTTCTTTTCCCTTTATATCTACGCCTCCTTGGTTCTTGATTTCAAGACTTCCTGCTGCGGCTGCCCGGGATACGAACGCGCGAAGAATGATGGGCTTTGGACCTTTTCCCAAACTACAGATCGCGTCCGACTTCGCCCGTTCCCCCCTTCGATCACATTTTCCCTTCGCGGATTTGAATTCCCTTTCCCCTCACCTCTTTTTGATCGTCATACTTTTTTCCTTCTCACTGCGGTTCTTGCTACGCGGTGACCACTCTCCCCCTGTCCCACTTGATTCCGTTCGGATATCACTGAACGCAGGTGCTCGGATTCGCCATCCGACGGGCATTTGAATTGATTGGTTTTTTTTCCCTTTAGATTTCTAAGATCCATTGTCAATGGACTGGGCGCTCTCTGCACCGCCCCGTTGAGTCCCCCCTCCTTTACAACCCCCATGCGTTTCTTCGTTTTGATTTTGATGACAGACCTGCAACAAGCTTGCGCGTTTTTTTTTCGGTGGGCCCCCCTGGTCGACTTTTGCGGACGCGCCAACGGTCATGTCTTTCCGCGTTAAATGCTTCCCTCACATCACCCTTCGGGCATGCCCCTTTCCTATCGGCGTCCCTTTCCCTCCACAAATTCTCGACTGAGCAACCTGAGATGTGGTTGCGGTTCATACGATGGATCTTGGTCCAGCAACAATGGTGTTCTTAGAATGTCTTTGTTGTTTGGCAACGCCCACTCCCGCGACTTTTTCCGGTGACCTAATTGCTTATTGCTGTTTCTTTGCCTCCCTGTTCCCTCTCTCTGCCAAGCTCGCTTGCTGCCCGCTGGAAACGCGGGCTGCCTAGCGTCTCAACTGCGGCGCACTCCCAATTTCGACGTTTTTGCCTTAGCGGACAAAATTGGCGCGGTCGGCCCTGATTCTCTCGTGTGGCACACGAGCTCAACCCCCCTACTCGATTTGTGTTTTCTTTTTTTTGTTTTTTTTTTTTTTTTTTTGTTTTTTTCAGCACCATTTGCTCCTTAAAGAGTGCGACCCGGTCCCAAATTTGATTTTTCTTTTTTACTCTTGAGCCCCCTTTCCCCCTTCAAGAGAGTCTGCCCTGCATAGAAATTTAAAAACTTTTGGATTTTCGCAGCACAACTGCTCTTCGTGATGTGCAGCTTTTCATTCAAATTTTGACTCTTTCCCTTGTCTGTCTCTCCTTTGCTTGCGGTTATTGTGCAAACATCGAGTGCACATGGAACTTGCGCAGAAGACCTTAATGAATTTGCCGCCTCACGCCTAGTTGCAGCATGTGTTAAACCCATTGTAAATCTCTTTTCAGAATCCCTTGGACAATCCCCTCCTGCTCTTTTTTCTTTGCTCTTCCTCCCCCCGAACCCAACGTGGAAATCTGTTGGGGAGTTTTTTCACTCTTTCTCTTTAAATTAGGTACCCTGCTCCGTCCGGTTGTTTCCT
>Ga0179593_1287815_pt1 | contig 13678 bp, 16 predicted proteins | sample CZODoug2_1_08_16_FD_185931 | JGI IMG/M metagenome (GOLD analysis project Ga0179593, IMG submission 185931) | Vadose zone soil fungal communities from Angelo Coast Range Reserve, California, USA - CZODoug2_1_08_16fungal (PacBio error correction) | ecosystem: Environmental > Terrestrial > Soil >... | reverse complement strand
GCGAATTTCTCTGTCACTTCACCTTAAACTTCACCCTTGGGTTTTTTTTTCTTTTTACGTGAACAGCAATGCTCCCCCCTTCCCCCCTCTCCCCCCTAAATTTTTTCCTTACCCAACCCCCCCCTCATGTTTTCCTGAAAACTGAAGATCTTGTGAAATCCGCCCAGCCCGATTCCGTTTTTGCGACAATTTTACCCCATCCTAATGTCTTCCCCCACCCCACCCCGTCGCCCCTTTCCCCTGAGGAAGTATTACTACTTACCTCAATTGATGTTTCTGCCTTCAAAAGCCTTGCTTGTTTATTTCTTCGGTCCCCCCCTTTTGGCACCCGCTTTCCGTTCCTTATTTTTTTCCTGTTGCTTTCATTTTTCGATTTCTCTGCGTTAGCCGTGGCTTTCGGATCTTCTGACGTGAACTTTCCCCAAATGGCCTCTTCCCCCCCCCCAAATACTGGAACCCTTTTCTTTCTTTCCCTCCCGGTTTTTCGCTCTTCCTTACTGTGATCGCTGCTCCCCGGCCCATCAGAGTCCCCAATTTTTGTCGTCGTTTTTTTGTGTACTTGGTGGTTCGTTACGGTGTTCTAGTCCTTGCAACTTCTCCTTCTGAAGTGGTCCCCCCTTTTTTTCTTCTCGCTGTCATTTATATGCCTCGCCCACCCTTTTTGTTCTGGTGGCCTGTTTATCCCATGAAAATTTAGTAGCCCGCCTTTGCTCCCTTCCAAGAAATGATGTTGGCAGTTCACGCAGAGTTTCTTTCGGACCTTGACCCTGAAGTTAATGTATTTTTCCATGATTTCAGTTTTCCAGTACTCTCATACATTTGAGTTTTCAGCGGAAACAGTGCCTGTTATGGTCTGTCTGCCATAACGATCTTATTATTTTCCTTTCTTCCCCTTTTCCCAATATTTTATCATATGGCTTTGTCAATTTGAGGATACCGAGCCCCTGAAAGGCACACGTTTCAACTGGGTTTCCCTAACCTTACTACCTACTACATTAAGTCTTTTCCTTTCCGTCTGGATTGAACGTCCCCACCCCCCCCCCCCCACGAAGTAATTTTCTAAAAATTTTTCAAGCTCCCAGTTCGTTTAAATGGAACTGCCTGCCTGCTTCCCGTTGCTTTTATTTGCATCATAGCTCCTTTAGTGAAAGTCCTGTCCTTTCAATTCCCTTTCTCGTCACACTCCCTAAAAAGTTACGTTCCATGTCTCCTTTCTCCTTCTGTCTCATTTAAACACGATTGATCATGGCATACTTTTACTTTCCCGCAAGAGGGTCCCTCCTTCCAGCGATTCCTTGCTTTTCATTTTCATTTTCACATATTTCAGGATTCAGTACTTTCGACCCTCAACTGGTTTCCCGTTAAAGTAGCTCTTACTTCAAAGCCGATTTCCATACTTCCTTTCCTACCCTTCAGGCCTGATTTCTTGGCTTCTTTTTCCCCCCCCCATTGTGTTCTTAAAGACACACTAAGCTAGTAGAGTGGTCAATGTTTCCCAATTTCTCATTCGATTCTCCGATTAAAATCTTTGGTTGATCATTCCTTCCAGTCCTCCCCTCCATTCATCCCCCACAAACCACCCCCGATACCCCTGTCTTGTTTCAACGCTAATCTTAGCCCGGATTAAACAAAATTGGCTTTGCTTCTTCTTTTTTAAGCAAATGTTGAACCTTTAAGGACGAAGTCTTCCATTGCTTATTGCTCTACTAGAAACTTCGTTATGTGGTGGACATATCTCCTCAAGCTCCTGTTATCCTTCCCCTTCCTATTGCCTCTCCCTCCGTGTTCCTTCCCCCCCCTTTGTGGTTTCGTCTATATCAAGTCATGCTCCATTCATCCATTGCCTTACTCTCCGCCGTCCACACATAAACCCCCCCCAAAAACCAACCTCTTTCTTCGCTCCAGCGCAATGTTCATCTATTTTCTGTCACCTTAAGGTCCCCCCCTTTTTACCTAAGAAATGTGTTGACCCCCCCAGTATCTGCCACGTTTCCCACTTACTTGTTTTTTCATATTGAGTTACGTATGCCTCCTTTTCCCCCCCAAGAAGTTTTTTTTTTCTTGTTTCTTCCAGTGTGACGGACCTTCTCGCTGTACTCAAACCAACAACATAGTGTTCTCCTTCTGTCGAATTTCACCTTATGATGGTCGCTCTTTTTTTGTACCCTACGAACACATTTGCTAACCAATTTTTTACTCAGCCTCCCATTTCCTTACAGTAAGGGAACCCGCACCTTTTTTACAGTGACACGACTTTTCCGACTTAAAGCCGTTTCCGATCGTCTCTGGCCAAAAATTTCCGACACACACCCCCTCCCTTGATGGGCTTTAAACTGAGGTTTCCCTTTTCCGCTTGCGAGTATAAACTTTTCTTGGAGTTGAAATTTTGTTTGTTTTATGAGAAAATTACTTTCTTCGACTACCCCTTTGAGCTTTGACTTCTTGCCCTACTTCAATAATGCCCTTCTTCTCCTTTCTTAGTACTGTGATTTGTACCCCCCACCTTGACAGTCCAAAAGAAAACTTGGAGAATTGCCAGTTCCCACCCTACCAAGATTTTTATCTTTTTTCGGACCTATTGCTGAACGCTTTGGCTTTTTGGTCTTTCCATTCGCTACTGGTCTGTGCTCTTCTTTCGGCACCTAAATGATTATTACCCCGCACGTAGTTGAACCCAACATAGGCCGGTGGCTATTCATTTTGTACTCCTTTATCGAGTGCCCCCAAAATCAAATCCTTTCCCCTTGCAGTGTCCCCCTTTCTCCTTCCGGTCACAGCTTCGTCATCCCTCCCCCTATTTACTCCTTGAGCGATTTGAACCCCCATGCGAAATTTGGTCATTTCCCCTTTAAAAAACTGAGTGGTTTTCTTATTCCTGACTTGACTGTCACCTTTCAATAACCAAATCTACTCAGTTGTTCTGTCCGAACCACCGTGCTGATCCCCCCAATCATTTCTTGACTTTTCGCTTTCGGCAACTTCAATGTTCTTACTGATGCTGGATACTTTCAACCTCAACTGTAACTGGTAATGATTTTGTTGTTATTTTCCCCCCCCTAATACGCATTCGGACCCCCTTCCCCTCTTAGCCCTTTGATCACTTAGCCATCTTGGCAAAGAACCCCAATACCTCCCTCCCCTCTCGGTTGTTGGTTCCTTTCCTTTGAAATTTCTTTCCCCTCCCGCACAAAATCTGAGACCTCCAGAAAGCTTGTTTTATTGACCGTCACAGTAACCCCCCATTACCCTACTTTATCCCTTTACGCCTTCCCCCAGTCCTGTGCTCGCCCTATGCCAACTTTTTATCTCAAGCATATCTAGGAAAAGTTCCCCCCACTTTTTAGAACAAATGAACACCCTCATTTTCTGAAGTACCTCCCTCCCTCTTCTTGATTCGTCATATAAAATTGCTTGTACTCAGTGTGTGTGTTCCGCTTACAACTCCAAAACGCATTATGCTCGGGCCCTCTGCCCCCCCCCCCCTTTTCTTCTGGCCCACCTTCTTCACATGCCGTGTGTCTGAACCCGGGTGGTTTAAAGCTTGGGGCCTTCTTTGCCCCAAACCATCCTTCAATATTGGGATTATTGAGCGTTGCCATCTGCAGCATCTTTCCAAACCATGTCACTCCCTTGACTCCCTCTTAGCCCTCCTTTCCCTGATCCTCTTTATAGTTCCTTGAAACTCCTTCCGTTCACCTCCCCCCCCCCATTTTTTAGTTCTTGGAACTAAATCCAAATCAATGTGACGCGGTCAAGTCACTTCCACCTTGTTTTGGCTAATCTCTGTCCTTTCCTTTTTGCGCCCCTACGACTTATTCTTGTGCTGCACAACCCTCCCCGTCCCGGGGCCGCTCGTGCTACTCTCGCCATGGCGAGAAAAGCCCCGCTACCTATACAACCTTCTGTTTGGGCTTGCCGTCTACTTTTTCTACTTGCGGTCATACCATTCCATTTCCTCCTCTCCTCTCCGCCTTTCTCCTTCGCTTGTGTTGCTCGCCCTGCCACTTTTTTATGGGGAGTCAAAAAGTTGCCGCCCAATTACCCTTCCCATAAGAATCCGTGCGTGGTCCAATCTTGATTCCACCGCACGGCCTCCCCAATTCGAATGCAAGGGTGTTGTATATTCCTCGTTGTTCCTGCAATCTCTCTCTCCTTTTTTTTTGTTGTCTCTCTACTGGTCTTCACCAGGGCCCAGTCTGTTTTCTTATTCTTGTGGTTTCTCACCTTTTGCTCTTGCTGCTTTCATTCCCACGAGCACTGTGAATATTCTTACTTTCCATTTTCCCCTGGCGTCCCAAACCTTTCCTCCCATCAAGTACACGAGCAACACAAGTGAAATCTCTCTTCCCATGGGTTAGAACCCAGCCATTAGCCTTTATCCTTCGGCCTTCCCCCCCAAATCACTTATCTTTCAGAGCCCTTTTCTCCGCCCACTGATTTCCGTTGACAAGTTCACCCACCACTGAATGTTAACGTTTTTTCGTTCCCTCTAAGGTTCACCTTAGTTTTTTTCACAGTTTCTCCCCAATATCGTTACCAACACCAAGTTTCGAGCAGAAAGGTCATTGATATGCTCTTTCCCATTGCTTGTTTCTTGTTTATCAGTGTCGGTCCCTTGAATTCAGTTGTACCTTTCTCTTCTCTTTCGTAAAAATCTCAAATATTTGAGTTTGAGTTTCTCGTGAGCTTATCTATTGTTGTTTGGCTCCAGATGCACTTTCATTCCCCCCCTTACTATGCTTTTTTTGCTTAATTCCCCGTGCGTATGCGCCAAAAGGCTAATACTCCCTGTTACCCCCAACCAGAGGCCATTTCGCCCGTACCCATTGCCTCAATAACTGTTGGGCAGAAGGCAGCGCATTCATTGTGGGAACGTGGTTTTTGCAGTTAATGTCCCGCGACCGTCCCCCCCCCCAAAATCGCTTCCACTTTCCCAAATTTAGGACGTTACCTCAGGCTGATGGTCCTTTAGCCCCTGAACTTTGTGGTTTCCTTTTTCTTGCTTCCCCTTGAATGGTTCACGTCCTTTCTATCTTCTTTCGCCATTTTGATCTTGATGGAGCGGAAAATGGTGTACTAATAGGCCGTTCCTTAGTGTGTAATTGCCAATCAGTTACCACACTGTCTGGAGTGGCACGCGTTTTCCCTCTCCCACTTCCTTTATCGATTAACCGGTCCTTTTGATTGCCCCCACATCAGATTTGAGCTTAGTTGTTCCTTCAAACCTTTCTAGTCACATGCCCCTTTTCCTCCGTTTTGCCCCCAGTTGCTTATGCTGTAATTCGGATACTATTCCGCCCCGCATTTTGCCCTCCGTGGCAGTTTTTATACACATTCATGCCAAACATTGAATATCCCTCCCGTCGCCTCCTTTCCCGGCAATGAATGGTTTAGTCCCTGCATTGTGTTATTGTACTTCCCCCGTTGAAACTGAAGTTTATTATTTTCAGTTAGTCAGTCATTCAATTTTTGACCAGTTTTAAAGCGGTATAACCCCCTTTTCTGTCGCTTCCCTCTAAACCCCCGCTGCTATGCCTTCGCTCCAATTCCCTCTCCCACTCTTATTTTTTTACACTGCCCCTGAGCCACGTTTAACCTTTCGCCACCGCCGAACTTTTTTGCTGCCCTCTTTAGTCGTTTTTTAATCCTTCCTTATTGCGTTTCACTCCTCGACGACCTTCGTGAGGAATTTTTCACGAGCTCCATGATTACCCATCTAAAAACTAAAGCCTCGTCCCTTTTTCCTGTGCCTGCCTGCCCCCTTGTCTCAAGTTTTTTCTTACCATTTTCCTATCTAATACTCAAAGGGATTGCCATCCTTTTCTATGTCAGGGGTCACCTGGACACCAATTGCGCCCAAGACTTCCTTCAAATGTTCACTTATCTAGTATTTTCATCCCCCTGACCCCTTCCCTATGCACTCACCTTTCCTTTTCCTCCCTCCCTCGGCTTTTCATTTAAAGCTTTCACAAGCATGTCTCTTGTTTCCGGTTGGTTATGGCACCTTTGGACCTATCAGTATTCTACCTCACTTTTTCTTTCCTTTCGAAACTTCTTCTTTCCTTTCTTGAATTCATTGCAGATGTTCTCGGAATGAAACACGTTTTTTTTGTCAAGGGATGCACAATTGCTTAAGTCCCCCCACCCTTCATTCGCAGTTTTCGAGTCCCCTTAATTTGACCCCCCCTTCGCTTACTCTACGACCCGCGAGTTACCCCACGGGTTTAGTACCATGAGAATGTCTCATCAAGCAATTCAGCCCCCCCAAGCTAACTTGTCCTTGCCTCTCTTCTCCTTTATCACGAGAATTCCCCCCCCCCCCCCCCCCCAAATTAACCTGGCTTGCTGTTTTTTTATGATCCACTTTCTCTTTACATGGGCTGCGGGAAGAAGTATTTCCTCCGTATGCTCTTGTCTCCCTGAGAGGTATGTGTTGGTACTGCCTCAACTTTTGAACTTTTCACTTACTTGATTTACGTTCATGTACTGACAGATCCTCTTCTCTGGCTAGCTGCATCTTCCTTGACCCTTTTTCCCAATGTTTCCACCCTCCCCCCAATCCCTTGCTTCCCAACATACCGTATCTTTTTATAGACCGGGCAACATCGTATTCAATATTCTCTCTCATTTCAGTTCCCCCTGTGATTCTCCTCCGGCATCCGAATCGTGCCCCCACGTATTCCTATACTTTGAGCTCTTCCTCTATTGACTACCAGTTAGTTTGTGGTCTTTTCTTGGTGCCTCGTGGAAACGGAATGATCCTCCCAATCAAAACGCGGTCCCCCTCTTCCTTGCCCAACCCATTTCCTTTCCACTATGGGGACTCCGTCGTTCTTTTCATCGAACCCAATTGCCTCGCAATCCCTCAGGCTCCCTTTTATATACTCATTACTGAACTTTCTTCCCCCTCCCTCGACGCCTCCTGCCATTACCTCAAGGATTTTGATTTGGCCAAATTTTTTTAAAACAACCCGGCCAACCCCCCTCAAGGTGCATCTTGCTTGTTCTGTTTCCCATGGTGGCCTGGACTCCGTCGAGTGTAATTTTTGATATTAGAGGAGGTATCATATCACATCTTTTAAACTTTCGATTTTTTTCTACTGGCCCCATGTCCGCATTACTGCCCATTCTGGCACCTTTTAGTAGTAAGAGCTAGTATGATTGTGTCCAAAAATGACCCCCAGACAGGAAGGCAGCAGAAATTACCCATGTGAACTCTTCTTTTTTTGCGTTTACTGATTTCTGTTTACATTTATTCCCCTTTAGGTTTTGGAGTCTGTTCCCCTCTTCCCCCCCTTCCCCTATTAATTGTTTCTCGAGTCTTCACAAATGAATCTTCAAGTTGCAAGTCACATGCAGCCCCAATCCCTTTTTCTTCATTCCCCCCTAACAAATCCCCTAACAAATATTGTTTTCCTTGGATCCTTCCTTGACTTTTGGTACTAACATCCCCCGGTGTATTTCCTTCCCCTTCTGCAGTTCCTCCCCCTGCGAAGTTTTGTATACGCTTTAAAATTTGTCCCAGGGAATGTGACCCATCCCTTCCCAGATAATCCTTACTCTTAACAGTGTACTAACACCACCGTCTGCCAACCCCCCCCCCCCCCTCCTTTTCTTGCGGATGTCTCTTTTAGTACACCTGTTCCTAGGATTTTGTACTTGACCCACACGTGCCCGTTGTCTCTTTTTTTTTGGCGGCTTTCCGTAATCATCATCACAGTCAGTCAGAGCCCCCCCCCTGCCCTATTAATTGCTCAGTTCCCAGTATCTCTCCTGTAGCCCCACCTCCCTTCCCCAAATACCCCTCCAATCCTCTAAAACCCCTTGTTTTTGCTTATGCAATGAGGCATTTAATTAACGTTCAAATAACTTTATTTACCGCCCCGCGCACTTTCCCGTTTTTGTTTTGTTCCTTTGGCCATTCCCCCAGTACCCTTATCCGTGTCAGCCGGGTTTCCCCCCGTCCTTACGCCTCCCCCTACATGCGCACGCAATACCAGGTCCCCGTTGAAGGCCTTTTTTTTTCTCAAAATTTTACCCACACCGTCTTGTTTGCCGCCTCCCTCAGCCTCCCCCTTAGGTCTTACCGTTCTGGTAACTTCCTCACTTTGTATTTTTGTTTTTTTTGAAATTCCCCCTCTACCTTACTGCCAAATGTCCTTAATTGTCCCCATGAACCTTTCTTTTTGAGCTTTTCTCTGAACCCTTTTCTTCCTTATTTTCCTTACACTGTTGTCTTACAAATGTTCCGTACTCCTTTTTGCAGTGCCGCAGCCCCCCCCCCTCATGAAATATTTTGAAGGAGTAGTAGTTTTCCCGTCTTCTCCTTCTGGCCAATCACCCCTGACCTCCGGATTTCCTCTCATATCTGAGATTTTCGCCTTAGCTATTTGTACATGCCCCCGCCACTGTCGACCATTCAATCCCATGATGAAATCGTTTTTTCTCTCTTCGGCTTTCCTGGTTGTTGTACCCCCCCCTTGGGTTTGGTCCTTTAGATTGGTAGAACTGACTGCAAATGGGCAACCTTTTTGGTGAATTGTGTCCCAAAACGTTCCACTGGCTTTCCGGGTATTGCCCTTTTTCTCCTCTGTCTCGAACATTTCTGAAAAATACCCAATGGGTGTAACGTTTGGGCGCCCGTCGTTACAGTCTGTTGTCCCCCTCTTTTCCTTTCTTCCTTACTCATTCAGACTTTTGAATTCCTTCCTGTTTTTTGCTTTGATGTTGAGAGTGTTTTGACGCCCTGGTTTGTGTTGATGGAACGTCCTTGCGTTCAGTGACCATGGACGCACGCACGACCACAAATATCTCCGACGCTGGCTATCGTGTCTCCCCCCTAGTTCTGTTTGCACTGGTGCGGACAGTACTTTAATCCTTTAGAGATGTAACAGGTACAGCCGTGTCTTATCTTTTTTTTCCCATAGCCCCCTTCTTGTTTCGCTATTTTTCCTTGCCTTTTTTTCCTAACTTAGTTTCCAAGGACAATTACATCTCCTTTCACATTTTCCCATACAAATTTCCTCCCATCAACAGTGCCGATTCCACCCCCTTGAATTCGAAATTCCATCTCTAGCTTGAATTTGAAACTCAATTTGAGACAAAGCAACCAGTCGGCTGTTTTCGTTTCTCCAAACGGTCATTACTTTAAACCTTCGCTTTTCCGCTCCCCTTTCCTTCTCCGTCTCAATTCCACCCGCCGGCTTCCTTTGGCGCGTGTGTTTCCCCCCCCTTAATCCCTCCACGTCTTTTTAGTTCGTCCTGCTTACCTTTCGTTTCCCAAACCCCAGTTTCAGATCATCTGAAGGGTCTCCTAGACCCCCGCTTCACATTTGGATTGTTTCCCCAATTCCGTTTTGGTTCAATTTTAATGTAGTTTAAGAAGCAAATTCATAAGGGATTTTATGCTTTACTTTCCCTTCTCCTTCGTCAATTGATTTGTTTATCCATATGATCCTCATGTCTTCTTTCCCCCCCCTTCCAATATTAATGATTTTTTTTTGGGTGCGGAACTTGCTAATGCAACCTGTCTTCCCCGTACCCCACCTCCCCCCTTTTACCACCCCCCTCCCCCACCGCGGACTGTGATAAGGAAAATGGCAGACTAACGTTGTTGGGCCTAGGCACATCCCCCCCCCTTCGACCCATCAGTCCTTTTTTTTTTTTGCAGACTTATCAGAGTCATGTTTCCCCCAAAAACACAAGCGTCCTTCCCAATCAATGGTATCCTCGTCGACTATGAGTTCTTTTTTCTTCCGCCACCACCTCCCCCCTTGCTTTGGTTTCACCCCTTGCGGGAACCAAAACCTGAGTACCTTTCTTTAGTTTGTATTTTTGAGAGTTTTGTTTAGAACAACTGGGAATCCCCCTTTTTCATTCGTCCCACCCCTTTGGCTACCCAAACTCATGACACCACCCGGGTTTTCTGGAGTTCGCCTTCCCCTAATATGTATCGTGATCACTTTCCTCACTCTTTTCTGAAGCCAGAGAGACACCTATTGTTTGAGTTTTATTGGTGAGTTCTTGGTCTCGCCCCTTCTCTCTAGTTCAACCCTGTCTCAATTATTTGAAGTCCCGTTATTTAATATTCTATCCCAGCCGCATCAATCATTCCCACGTGGTGGCAGGCAAGTATACAACAGATATGAACGTGTCCTTCTTTCTCCCGCGCATGAGCCGCCGCCGGAAAATTGGAGTTCAACGCCTCACGTGTGAAGAAGTATTCCAGTATGTTTTATCCAGTCTTCAAGTTTCATTCCTCCCTCCCCCTCGTTTTTTCCCGCGGATCCCTTTCTGCATTGTTTGGATCTTCCTCTTCACATCCCCCGATTTATTAATCTGATCCTCCAAGTTTCACTGCATATTTTTAATTTTATTTTTTCCAGTAGTCCAAACTCAAGAGCCCAACGTTTGGCACGTAGTTTTGTAAAATTTTTCGTTTGCGAAACCTCCTCCAAGACCTCTTCCCTCTTAAAGTCTGGAACCCTGTTCATCAAATGGTATGACCGCTCCTTGACGTTCCTTTCCCTTTCCGTCCCTCATGTAAGTCTTTTTCTTTGCCCCACCCCTTCATATTCGCTCTTCACAAAATTTCTGCCCCCAAATTATTTCCCTTGCAATTTTAACCCCAATTTTTCCCTGACTCAAGTTAGGCCCACTCTAGAATTAGTCTTTTTCCTACCCAATGAGTTCCCTTTTACTATGACCCTTACTTACCCCTCGCAAGCTGGCGTCCTTTTACACATTTTACATCTTACCCCCGCCATATGACCTGATTTTTCCGTTGTTTCCTGTCACAATATTTCCAGTTGCTCACTTCTTCCCCAGTCCATTTTTATTTCCCTTTTAGCACGTCGTCTCTTTCGACGTCAGTGCAGTTCCTAATGTTAACAGTGACTGTCTGTCAATGCCTGCCTGCATGTTTTCGTATTCCGACCCCCCTTCCTCTCGTCCGAGGCAATTTATTTGACCCCCCCCCTTTTAGTGCCTTCCCCCGCGAGTAAAGGTTGGTTTGCTTTAGTAATGCGACTTTTTTCCCCCTTTAGCCCCCCCCCCAAAGCCTAACTTTTCTTCCCCGTCCTAGTCTCCCTAGACACCCCACCCACACCGTTCTTTGATCTTTTTATCTTACCATGTGAGAAGGCTCCGATTGCATTTCTATCCTTTTCCCTTCGAACTGAGACCTTTTTTATGGGGGGGGACTGTCTTCTCCCGTTTTGACCTTTCACTTTGTTCCCTCATGATGTACCTGATGATCTCTCCTTTTCCTCCGTTTTTGTGTTGACGCTCGCTTCTCGACTTACTTCATTCTGTTAATTATTCACTTCTTTCACAACTTCATTTATATCCGCGTCATACCCGTTTTCTCAGGTTCCTCTTTTCTTCCCTGGTCACGCTTTGCCTTTTCTCAGGTTACAGTGCGTTTCCTGACCTTGGGAATAGAAGACCCCCCCTCTCTTTTTTTCCCTCTTGAGCGTTCTGCTCCTCTTCCCTCCCCGTTAGTTCTTTTTTTTTTGGGTTTTCCCGGTTTTCCGACCCTTAAAACTCAAACCGCTTTGCGATTTATGTGTCAACCCTCCTTCCACTCGCCCCGACTCGCTAGTGTTCCTTTACTCCTCCCCCATTTGTCAATTCCATTTCACCTGGCCAGGTCCAGTTTCCCGTCACCCTCCTCCCATCTAGAATTTGGACGCTTTCGATGTTCCTTCAACGACCTTCTTCTCTGTGCCCACTCTTAATTGAACTTCACACCCGGAAACTTCAGGACTCTGTCTTTTTAGGCTTACCAAATTTTTGCCTATCTTATAAGCTTTCGTCCTATTAGCTGTGAATCGTGTCTCTACCTAAGAATCAGATCCCCTTTGTACGTAAACTTTTTGCTGTGTGACGATTCCTGCATGCCCAGGCCATAATTCCTTTGGGCATACCTTAGTAGGAGATTTCTTTATTGTTTGGTCCCAAGAACTTCGACAGGCCGGCCTTCACGCGGATTTTTTTTATTTTCTTCTTTTATGAAAACTTTCCCGAGTGGCGTGTTTTTCCATTTTCCAAGCCCCCGTATCTTAATGGTCTTTATTTGATTAGTTCCACAACATGAAGTTTTCAAGCCCTCCTATAGCCAGCCCCCACTTGCTTTTTTTCATGACCTTCCCCTTTCTCCTCCTTTCACCCCCAAATCCATCATTCTAAAAGATTGCCGCTTTCCCCTTGAGAAGACTCCTAGTTAATAAATGCATCGGTCTTCTCTGCCACACCATGCGAAAGGGGTCCCTTTTAAATTTCTTTCCTTGGATTTACTTGGGCACTGCCCCACTAAATACCCCTCCTAATCTTTCAGAAACGTGTCCTACCCATCACGTGTTTTTTTCTCCAACCTCATTTTGTTATCGGCTCGCGGTCGTGACTTTGTAGATCTTTGTTTTGCCCCGCCCCCCGTTACGTGCCCCATGTGGATCTTTGCTGGCGGCTTGCACAGTGATATACATGCGCCGTCACCGCACAAAAGATTTCCTCTCATGTGCCGTACCTCTAGTTTCCCTTTTCCTTTAGCACCTTAACAGAAACTCCCCAAGCCCAACCGCCAACAAGCTCACAAAAATCGTGGTCTGGTCTTCAGTCATACTCCCCATGCTTGCCTTTCCCTTTGAACTCTACCTTTTGGTTTTTGTATTTTTACAAGGTTAAAGCCCCCCCAATGGACATCCCCATTCTTCTTAGGTATTTCCCTGTTACCTATGCCCACAGCTCCCAACTCCTCCCTACCCAGAAGTGAAAAGCCAGTTTTTCTCAACCAAAATGAAACCCCCACACTCCTGGTTGGTATTTTGCAGTTTAAGAATCCCCCTTACAAAATTGTGTCGCGTTGTTCATTAACCACGTAATTGTACTGCTTTTTTTGTTTTTTCCTTTGCTTAGACATTCTCCTGTTTACAATAGTTGCGCAAAAAGACCCGGGACCCTCGATTTCCTGCTCTTGCCCGCACTACTTTTCGTCAATTTTCTTTCCCGCCCCTCTTGGTGGTATTTAAAATGTGAGTAAGCTGCTTCCTTGCGTCCCCTTTTTCCCTACAAACCCAATCTGACCTTCGATGACTTAGAGTGCCAGTTTCATATGTCCCCACCCCCCCATTAACTCCTATTTCGCGCTTTGACCCTAACAGTATTTCCGTCCTTTTTCGCTACTTATGAAATTTACATCGTTCCCCACCCTCACGGTGCCTTGTAAAATAAACCAATGGACCCCCCCGGTCTCCTACGCTTCTTCTCTTTGAACAACTTGGTGTGGTAAACTTATTGGATTCACTTCGAATCCCCGAATTGAACTATTTGGTTTCAATAACCCCCTCCCTTTCATTTCGTTCCGTGTCATAGGCAATTTTAATTCGGATCGAAACCTCCTCCTCATGTACCCCAACCGTTGTTTGCTTTTTGGGCTGCCAGGCCCAGTCACCCTTCTTTGTCCTCCTTCATGAATTCAATACAAGTTTTCGATATCCTTACCGATTGTCCATGTCCTTGCTTTGTTATTTTTTTTTTACGCCCCCTTTGTTTTCCAATGGAAATAATATGTCAGTTGATCTGGGTATCAGTGACGTCCAGCTCTGCCCTAAGCCCCCAGCTTGAGTTCCTCACATCTTGCTAGCTGGAGCAGTTAACCTCTGTTCCCGTGTTGAGATTT
>Ga0179593_1696309_pt1 | contig 13680 bp, 12 predicted proteins | sample CZODoug2_1_08_16_FD_185931 | JGI IMG/M metagenome (GOLD analysis project Ga0179593, IMG submission 185931) | Vadose zone soil fungal communities from Angelo Coast Range Reserve, California, USA - CZODoug2_1_08_16fungal (PacBio error correction) | ecosystem: Environmental > Terrestrial > Soil >... | reverse complement strand
CCTCCCCGGTTTACTCCCCTCTTCCCAAGTTCAGTCCTGGACCCTCTGATGTGAGCATTTCGGTTGCACGTCGACCGCGTCTCAAGCAAGGTAAGGCTGTTTCGGCCCCCGAATCACCTTCTTCTTTTCTGGTTGTGACCCAGTTTTACGTTTTGCGAGCCTTCACAGCCTTCCTAAACCTTGACAACGAGCCACCGGACAACCCCTGCCCCTCCGGCGAAGCGAGGGGACTTCCGGTCCCCCCGACCCCCTTTCTGGTAAAGGGTTCCCTTTTCCACACGGCTTGCACCCCTTCACCCTCCCCCCCGCGACAAGGAAGCAGCCCTTTTTGTTCACTAAAACCAACCCGCCAGAGTCCCTTTAAACCCCCACCTCCTTTCCGACGGAAGAAGACCGACTACGGACAAGACCTCCGGCATTTTCCCCTCCCTCTTGTTCCCTTGGGAAAGGATTTTACCCATCAAAACCTAAAATTTCCCCTAATATTCTGAGTAAAAGAGACGAGCTATCTGCCCCAGGATGGGTCCCAAAAGGGTTTCGAAGTTCTGCTCCTTTGTACTTTTCTCCTAACGACTCCTTACGACGAGTGCTGCAGTTGTCCCCCCCCCGCTCCCTTCTCAAGCTTAAGGCGCTCTCCCGTCCCCCATCAAGAACCCCCTGCAGGCTCAGTACTTCTTTACAGTCGCACTTACTCTAGGGGATACCGCTCTGATGGATTTTCGAGGAGATTCCGGTGGTCTTTTCGGTTTTCTGGAGTCTTCTTCGGCTTTTGACCTCTCACGACCATTTCCTCTCCCCACGCCGAGGATCCCCCATTCCTTAACGTCTTTTCGGTTTTTCGAGACTTTTTCCCGCTCGGACCGGACGTCCGCTTGCTGAAGGCGTTTTCTTCGGAGCTTTTATTTGTTCCGCCCTTTTCCCTCCTTGAGGCTTTCCTTGATCCCCCCTTTTTTTTTTTCTCGTCGGGAGATGTCCGAGCTGCTCTCGTCCCCGAAAGCCCACGTGCGCTCGTGGTTTGTTTCGAAGTGGTCTCTTCACGGAGTTTTTTCTTTTTTGAGCTTTTCTCTGATTCTGTTTTTTACCGGTGATTACGAAGTTTTCCTATGAGACCTTTTCCTTTTCCTCGCCGCTTTTTTCCCCTTGAGCAGACTCTCGGCACGTGGCTCGCGTAGAACCCCCTCGAGAAGATTCTCCTCTCAGGAGTCTCCCTCCTATGGCGCTGGTCCCCCCCGCCTAGACAATTGTATGCTGAGATCAGCCCGGGTGCTTCTTATCCTAGAGGTGAGGTAGAGTCGTCTTCTTCGAACACGGCCTTTAAAAAGGACAAGAAGGCCTCCCTTCTTTTCCGGATCTCCTTTTGAGACGTCGGGGATTCTTCGCGTCTAGTGATTTTTACGCTCCTTTTCGTTTCATTGCGATCTGGGCACGGTGTTGTTTTCCCCGGCCAGGTCCTAGGGAAGTCGTTTCTCCAGGAGGATTCTTCGTGTCGACTTTCTTCTTCCGATCGAGCTCTCGTTCGTCGCAGCACATTTCCTAGGCGACCGCGGAGCGCGTTTTTTGAACAAACTGCAGGTTTGTTGACGCCGTGTCTTTGAGTTCCCCCTTTCTCTTTTGCCTCGCTTATGTCTTTGCGTCGGACCCCTTTCTCGTATAATCTTTGTTCCCCTTCGCTTCTCGCCACCTCCCCGGAGAGTCTCTCACTCCTATCAGGCCCTTTCCCTCTTCCCACACGATACCGACGTCTTGTCGCCGAGCCGTCTTATGCCAGATCGCCGATCCTCTCCGACGATCAGGCCGCCGTTTGCTCTGGGCATGAAGGTTGGCGCCTTCTCCCGACAGCTCTCTTTTATCCCCTCCACGTCTTTCCCTGCTTTGCGCCTCTGAGCGCGAAGCTTTTTTTTTTTCCAACGATCTCTTTCCCTACGTTGTGTGTTTGATTTCTGTTTTACAGCTGATGCGGAGCTGGTCCGACGGGCGTTCTCTTTTAGGTTTTTTCGTCTTCTTTGGGACTAGCGTGGCTTCGATGTCGGCACCTCAGGAACTCGTTCGGGGATGGGGCGATCTGCCCCTACGGAAAGATAGCCCCGGCCCCTTCGGCAGAACTCCGATCAGGATCTCATTTCTTCGTTCTTCCGAGTCGACCGGATTTTGCCTCGGTAGCTAATTAGACGCGTACTCGTTTTCGTGGTCGACGCCCAACCGGTCTCCTTTTCCACGACATCGTTATTTCACGCGCCTACTTCGTTTTTCCCCCCCGCCCTTTTCTTTCCATCGCGGTCGCCGCTGGTAGTCGACCGTAGTTGTCGAGTGGCTGTGTCGATCTTCTTTTCCCCTTCCAAATTACCCCGCAGTCGGGGCTCCGTTCCTTGGAAGTTCTGGTTGGGACCCCCCCCTAAGAATTACCCTAATTATTTTCCGGGTAGACCCTCTTTGATCTTTTCTTTTTCTTTCCGCGAAATTTTTGAATCCCCAGATCCCCGTCGAACTCTACTCCTGAGCTTCCCCCACAACTCTGGCAAGTCGGAAGAGATATTTTTTTCGGTTCGTCGCGGGTGTCAGAGACCTAGGATCTCCCCCTCTTATCAATTTTTTTTCAGGGGAGGCTTCCCCACATTTCGAGAGGTGCCTTGGCTGATATATCCCTTTTTGAGAACTAGTCTCTCATCTTTCTGTCTTCTGCGAGGGGTAGGACCCTCCCCTATGGAGAGCTTTCATTTTTCTTCGGCGGTCTTTTTGGCTATCTTTCTTTTTTCCCCATCCGAGATTCTCCTTCAGGGCCTCTTCCCAGCCGTTTCCTCGAAGTAGAAGGGTCAATCTCCTGGACGATAGTAAGCCCACACTTGCGTCCGCCCTTTTCCTTTGCTTCCTTTTCAGCTTCTTTCCTTAATAGGAAATCCCTTTCACCCTGACTTACGCCCCCCCCGAGATCTTTTCCTTCCCCATTTTTTCATATTTGGACCGCGTGAGTTTCGATTGAGTGTAGATCCCTCCGGTAGCCTCTATCTTCACAGGTGTAGTTTTTCCGTCTTTCATTCTTTTCCTCCCGAGTCTCAGTTTCAGTCCCTTTTCTGATCGGCTTTTTTTCTCGGCCCGTCTGTGTGAAGACTCTTTTCTTTGGTAGGTCACGTCCTTCTTTTTAAACGAAGAAACTCTGTCCCGTCGGCTTGGAGACTTCCTGCCCCCTCCTTTTTTGTTTTCGTAGCCTCTCATCAACAAGAGATCTTTTTTTTTTGCGATTCTTCCCTATTTTCTTAGAAGAATGATTTTCTTGGCTTTTTCTTTTCCACTCCCGCCTTTCCCGGGTGAGGAGTTTTCCGGTTTCTGTTTCGTAGAGTAGAGCTCGGCTCGTAGGGAAGCTTAGGACCGTGAGTCGGAAGGTTTTCTTTAGGCAGAATCCTGATCCGAGCAGCTCTTTAAATCGAGAGCAGATCGTATCCCGGGGATCCCCGGTTTCCCTCCTTTTTTTTTTTTCGGCTTAGGACTAAGGATGTATTTTTTCCATCGGTTCTGTTTGATTCGGGACTTGACTTATGGGCTTTCTCGTGTTCCGGGTCGGCGCCGTGGGAGGGGAATTTTTTTAAGCGTAGAGGGCGTTGTTTTGGAATAGTTACCTTTACCTTGTATCTCTTTGGAGTAACCTCTCTTGCTTCTTTCACTTTACAGTGGTCGTTCTTTCTTCGCCCCTGGGAGCAGCAGTAAATCGGCTCCGGTCTTTGGGTCTGGCCTTGGCGTACGGGGTAGTTCTTTCTGAGGTTCTTCTTTTTTTTTTGCGACTCCCCAAGTTTCTGGCCTTTTTTTGTGATTCTGTGTCAGTCTCTTTTCTTGAGTTTTCTCCCCCCTCTCCTCTTCCAGGAGGAAGAGGAGCGCTCCTTCCCATCAGCGTCTTGTGAGTTTAGCTCTTCCTTTTCTTGGTTCCCTTCCAGGTCGGTCGCTTCCCCATCTCTATATCTTTTCCTTTTATACTATTAGCGTAGCAGTAAAAAGAAGAACCCACTTCTCGTCTAAAGTAACGATTGAGCCTCAACTCCTTCTTTGATACAGATCTCCTCAAAGTCCCGGTTCCTTTGATAGGAAATCTCACTTGCCTTTGGAGACTTCCCCCTTTTTCCCGAGCCCCCTTCTCCCGATGACTCGCCCTTTTTTTTTTACCCTCGAACCCGGCTCCTCTTCCCTTCAACGACCCCCATCATTGTCCCGTCCGGATCACAGGGAGGAAAAATGAACTTAACGGGTACCGGACCCGGGAACGGGTTCCCCAGCCCTTTCCCCTTAGGTTTTTGAGGACGGGCGGAGCCAGCCCCCCGGGCACCCCCACCAAGCTTTTCAACTTTTTTTTACTCACCCCCTGTCCGACCTTACGCCGCCTTCGACGAAGACCCAGCCCCCCGTATCACTATTTCCCCTCGTCCCTCGACCTTGACGCGGGACCGCAAAATGATCCAAAAACGATTATTCCCATCCATGACGACACTTCCACGATTTCTCTTAGCTCTCCCTGAAGGCCTTTCATTTTCTCGGAGTGAATTCCCTCAGTCCGCCTTTTTTTTGAAGAACCCTCCCTGTAATAGACTTTAAGCTTCCCCTTTTCCACCTTTCCAACCGCGCCTGCGGCCCAGAAGCCATTTCCAGAAGAAATCTTTTGCTCCCCCCTTTTCGAAGAACATCACGACCCCCAGGTACTTCGTACTCCTCACTTCATCTTCTTGTGGATCGAGATGGCCGGTCAGAGATCAGACATAGAAGCGTTTTTCTGGTTCCACTTTTCCCTTCTTTGCTTTTTTTTCCGACGACTGTTTAGAGCGAGGGGTTGAGTCCTTGACGTACCAGAACCCAGCTCTTTCAATCAACAGCAGAGGATTCACATGACGTAGAGCGTCTATGTAGCTGTCTAAAGCCCTTTCCTGTGATCTTCGCTTATCGCGTCGCGGGACTATTTTTTCCCAACATTACCTCGGTCTGGAGAAGGAGATTGAGGGATGGTAGTTGAGCTCCCTCCCCTTCACTCCTCCTCTGATTTGGCGTCTTGTAGCTCTCGGTCCCTGAGAAGGCTATTCTGTTCCTTCCAGAGATGTACGCTCTCCGAAAACGCTTCCCGTGCAGTCCTTTTTTTTTTTATCATGGGCTTTTATTCGGACTAGCTTCCCCGGCTAAGTTTCTTCCTTTCTTTTTTTGAGGATGTACTAATTCTGGTGATCTCTCTCCGGACATGAGATATTCCCCGGAGAGTTATCTTTTCATCGTTTCTTTTTATCGTCCCCGTCATCCACCGCCCTCTACAGCGATTACTTAGGACCAGAGAGAGAAGCGCTATGTTTTGGAGCTGTTTCCATTTTATTTTTCGCTTTCCCCCGGTGAGCTCTCCTCTTTTGTACCCTTTTCAGGTCGGTAGTTTTTTTCCCCTCTTCCACAGTCCACATCTTTTACAGAATACAAGAACCTTTCTTTCTCGTTGGGGTTCTCAAGCTTTCTTTTCGGTTTTTCCCCTACGATTGGGGATTTACCTCTCTGCAGGTGTTGTGCACCCCTTTAAGGGTTTCTGTACTCCGTTCTGGTTCCGTCTGCGCAGTGCCTTACTCGAATAGCTCAGAGTCTAAGGTACGATCCGTGAGACTCCTTTCCTCCCCAACCCATCTTCGCGCCGACCTTTTCTCACCTCGGCGGGCTGGAAACCGCAGGGAAGCCTTCCCTTTGTCAGACTGTCCCCGCGATCTTTCCTCCTTTTTCCGCTAGTGTTCTTCCCTCCCACTGCACGGTCCAGAGTCTCATCCCGTTTTTCTTAGCTCGAGCACATCACTTTCTCTTGTGTCTGCAGGAACGTAGGCCTTTTTCCCTTTTGCGAGGCTTCTTTCCCGGGAGTCCCTATCTCATCTTCAGGAAGACAGTGGAGTGGTTTCTCTGTTGGCCCGTGCCTGAAAGCCGATGATTCTTCCATCTCCTCCGTTCCTCTCTCAGACCGTCTCCACATCTTTTCCGCCTTGCTGGTCGGCCGCCCTACCTAAACCTTTCTTTCTCTGAGAAAGAGATAGGTCGAAGATGCTTTGCTATTTTTCTCTTCGATCGAGGAGGTCGTTCTTTCTCGCTGACAGTACTTTTTTTCTTCTTTGGTCTTTTTTTTACAAAATGCTACAAGGGCGGCTGCCCTCTTCGGATAGGAGATTCTTTTCCTCCCTCCGCGGAATGACATCCTTCTACCGACTAGAAAGTCTCCCTGCTATACGTGCCTTCTTCTTCGTTTCTCCCCGTGCGTTCTCTTGGTTCCAACACCTCAGGGAGCCTTCCCTCTGCGGGAGGGCTTCTTCCACAGGAGAGTAGCCACGTCTTCGAGGTTCCTCTTCTTTTCCCCCGGTCCAGGCTTTTTCCCATCCCTTCTGCGGTCGCTTTTCGAGTCGCGTTGATGTTTTGGCGCACTCAGAGATCGACATCCTCCCTTCTCCTCGGGATAGTAGCCGCCCCTACGAACTTCCCCTTCCTGTTTTCTCTTCAGATCGGGCCTTCCCCATCTAGAGTTACAGGTTTCGAAAGAGAGATGCCTCTTTTCTTCCCCGGAGCTAGAACAAAACGACTTTGTCAGTTGGCCGCCGGATCCCTTCATCGATCCTTCCCCTTTCCGCTCGTCTCACGTTTTCTGATTCCGTCTATGAGGAATTCTTCCTAGGTGTTGGGACAAGCTCCATATTGACTTCTACGATTTTATTCTTTTGCGAACTTTCCCTCCGATGATTTGGTCGAAACCATATCCCCTTCCGCTTTTTTTCCCACGGCTCTCTCGCGTGTCGGTATGAGAGTCTGCTAGATACAGCTTACATCACAGACGGTAGGCTGCTATACTCTCTTCGAGGGTTATTTAAGTATCCTGTTCTTCTTTTCCTTTGCACCGAGCGCTTTCTAGGTGAAGATTCCCCTCAGCGGCGGTCCCTCCCCTTCATGATATCCCCTCCCTCAAAGCGTTCTCCTTAAAGGCCGACTTCTCCTTTGTTAGTTTTTTCCTCAGTATGTCGCTCCCCCGAAACCCTTTTTTGAGTGTAAACTTTGTCCTTTCCGAATTACACTCTTCCTTCTGACGTAAGAGAGCTTTTAGCCTTCTTTTCGTTTTCTTCGCTCGGGGATTTTGATGCCATCGGCTTCTTGAGGTGTTTTCCCTTCAGATGGTAGTCTCAGAGGAGGTAACCGTCCTCACAAATCCCTTTTAGATCCTTTGTTTCCTTTCCTCACATCTCGGGAGTTTTTTACCTCTGAAGCCCCTCTCCAAAAAGACGCTTCTTACCGAGAAGTGGGAGTATCTTTTTTCCTTCATGGTATCGGGGCTTTCTCGGGTTCGTCTGACATCTGTTTCTTCTTGGATGAGGGGATTCTCTTCCCTTCCTCTCAGAGCGTTTACTTTTACTTTCTTTCTTAGACTCCTTTGAGGCTCTCCTTTAGGAAGCATCCTTGGAAGGACTAAGAGGAGTAGATTTCTTCTTTTTCTGAGCCCCGATCTTTTCTCCTTTTTTTCTAGTAGGGCTCTGTTCTTTTTTTATCTGTGTTTTTCGGAGAGGTAGGAGCGTTTCTTACAGAGGACGGCTTTTCGGGTCCTTTTCTGTCTCTTCTACCTTTGCCCAGAGTAGAAGGGTTTTTTCGGGGACGGGGGGTGCTTTTCTTTTCGTCTCGGGAGGTTTTGGGCGTTCCCGTCTTTTTCCGGGTCTATTGCATGCATTCTGTTGTTTTTTTCCACGCTCTTCCCGTTTACCGTTTCTTTGTTCTCCTCCCTCCTCGGCGCGGAGTGGGGTCGGGGAAGGTGTTTTTTTTGCCTGGGTAGAAGGTTAGCGGAAACTCGGCGGCTTTTTTTTTTTCCTTTGGCCCCGCTGCGGTGATCTCGGGCGATCTTCTTCTTTTTTCTTGCTTTTCCCGCTCCGCGGTCAGCGGCACCAGGATTTTCAGACTTTCTGCATTCTCATCAGAGTGGCGGAGTCTTTCCACGGTTTTTTTTTTTTTTCAGGTCCGCTCATCTACCTTCTTTTTTCCCCTCTCCGTTTTTCTCCTCGCGGTTCAGTAAGGTTTTCTTGTCTCCCCAAAAAAGGACTGCCCTTCATTGACTCCCTTTTCACCACGAGGATTTGACCGGCGGTCTTTCCAGCTTACGGCTGGGTTCCCGGCGGCGGCAGCCTCCTTTTTTTTCTATGGAACAAGCTCGCCAAGGTACGCCCCCGCCTCCCGAAGGACGCCGCCCTCGAAACTTCTCCTTTTCCCCCTTTACGCAGGCAGGTTTGACTTTTTTTTTTCGACACGGACTTTCCCCATTCCCCCGGAAAGGGAAATGGGATCCGTCCTCCCCCCTCAATGTAAAGGCCGCCCGCTTCCCCCTTTCTTTTTTCTGGTCGCACACCATTAACCCCCCGCCGAGACTCCGTGCCAACCTCCCCCCCCCCAAGGGAGACTCTGGCTCTTTTCTCTACTAGAAGAAGAACTCCCCCTTCCCCTTACAGTTTCGCTTGAAGATCCAGATCCCACTCCCGATAAAAAACCCCTTTCCAAGAAGAATCTCTCTTCCCGATAGCTCGCTCGTCAACCCTTCTCGGAAAAATGTTAGAAGAAAGTCCTCGAAGGCAGTTGATCTATTTTTACCGAACCGATCCTCCAAAGAGGCCTGAATCGCCGGAAGGCTTTCCAGACATAAGACTTCCAGGCTTTCCGCCATCCTCCCCTTTCAATATAAGTTAGAAAAGTACTTTCTTCTATAGAACTTTGATACTCCTTTTTTCACTTTTTTCCTCGCTTTTTCGGGTGGGGCCTCTGGGAAGAGAGCAAGCCGACGTGTCAGCTCTGGGTTGCCTCTTACGTGACCCTTCCCCCTTTCACTTAATTGATCACCCAGACTCCGAGGGCTCCTGATCTCGATTTTAAGCTCCCCTTTTTTTGGCTTCTAGTACCGCGGGTTGAAGGTCTTGTTTCAAAGACTTCCTATCTACCTTCCTCTTTTTCGTTCCTGAGTTCAACTCTCCTCTCTCCCTCCTGGGTCCAACCCTCGGGAGGATGGTCGTCTAGATAGAGGTGCTGATGGCTCATTATTCTCGTGTGCCGCCCCCCGATTTCTCCCAACAAATTCCCCCTCTTAACAGTGTTTCTGCCTTTTTTTCAGATCAGGAACTTGAGCTCCCCTGGCGACGGCTCCCTTCTTGATCGCTTCCTCTCCTTTTCCCGTCTTCTTTTTTGATACTCGCTTTCGATGCTATCTTCTCTCTCAGCCGCCTTTTTTTCCGATCGATCATCGGCACGGTTTCTTCTGTTTTTCCCCGCGCAGAACAGACCTTGATACTAGGGCGCTTTTTCCAGAGATCTCCCTCCCTTTTTTTCCAATACTTAGCTCCCCCTCCTAGAAGTCCTTTTCTTCCGATCCGCTGGCGGATCTCGTTTTCTCTCGTCGAGGAACCGGCGCCTTGCCCTCCCCAATACGGCGGACGATCTTTGTGGTTTTCCTTTCCCTTGAACCCGCTTGCCTCTTCGCGTCTTTTTTCGATAGGGGAGGAAGCCGGTCCCCCTTCACGGTGTGTGAATGCACCCTCGTTCATTCGCGTTTTTTGCCCTCCCCCTTTTTTTTCACGACTGATTTTCGGGTTTTCGATCTCCCTTATTTCCTCCTTGCCGCAAATCCCCTCTCCTCTAGCAGACACGAACAGAGACTCCCTCCCTCCTTCTGCGCGGTGGACCCTGATTCCCTTTTTTCTCCTTTTTTTTCATGAGTTTCACACCTTCGTTTTTCGCCCCGATCAGGTGGGGCCCTCTTAATAGTACGCGGGCGATTTTTTCCCAGAGTAGCTAGAGAAAAGAACGGCTCCCTTTCCTCTGTCCCACGAAGGTTTTTGCGATCAACGATCTGCCGTCTCTCCGCGGAGCTCCGGATCTCTTTGCCGACGATCTTTCTCTTCTCCATCCCGGAAGCCTTTTGGAGTTCGCTTCTGAGGTGAGCAGCCTCGTCCCCCTTTTCCCGCATCTTATAGGGCTCGCAAAGCACTCTCTTCCCGTACTTAAGAGCTCATCTCTAAGCAGCTGTCCCTTCCCTTTCTGTGTAGTTGAGATATATCTGTACAGTTTCTTGACCGCTCGGCGATAGAGGCGGTTTTTTTATACCTCGTCCGTGAGTTTTTCTTTCTGTTTGGGTCAGACTCAGACCTTCTCTGACGGGATGGGCTTTTTTCTTTGAACTTCCGATCTCGTCGCCTCAGAGAGAAGGAAGATCTTTTCCCTTCCTACGGAATGAAGTATTTTCCGCTGCTGTGTTTCGCTGAGAATTTTCTGGAGACGGGGCTTCTCTTTTTACAGGACTGGCGGCCGAGACGTCCTTCGTCCCCGGATCAAGATTACCGTTTTTTTCCCCTTGCGCAAGAGGTCGGTTCTTTTTCGGGATGTTGCGGCGCCGCTCTCCTTTCTTTCCCTCCATAGCCGTCTCTCTCTCTTTTTGACGCCTGGCATTTTTCTTCCCCCCTCATAGGAACTGTGCCTTAACACAAGTGCCGCAGATCTGGCGGGTCGGTTTTCCCCCCCTCCCTGCTTACAGGTGATTTCTCCCTCGAAGATGCCCTCGTTTTTTTCTTCTTATCATTTGTTTTCCTTCTCTTGCCTTTTTTTTTTCTCCTTGAATACGACTGCACCCTAGGATCCGCGAGCTTCAAACACGGGGCTGACCTTCCTCTTCTTCCCCCGCGAAATACAATTCTTAACTCCTTTGATTTTTTCCTTCGGTCTTGTGGGTTGCTCTTTTTCCTCCCCAGACACGTTTTCTCTTATCAAGGGCCGCGCTCTCGGCTGAGAGTCTTTCCTCTTCCCCGGGCTAGACTCCTTTCGGCGGCGCTCTTCAGTGCTGTCTCCCTTCCGTGCCGATTTCCTTGTAAGAAACTATCGAGGCACTTTGGGAAGAGGTGGAGGATCAAGCTCCTTCTTTCCTTCCCCAGAATATCGATAGTCCGGGCCCCCCCCCCCCCCTCTTGAAGTTTTTTAATCTTCTTTTTCTCGTCCCCTCAAAGAACGGTCGCTTCCGTCCCTCAGGTGTCGTTTTCTATCATCGTCGACGTAAGCGAGCGGGCCTTAGGCCCTTGCCCATCTTTCCTCTTTCGGCAGTCTTTTTTTACTCTCCTAGGAAAACAGCTTCGTTGTAAAGCAGAGGCTCCTCCCGATTTTCGGATTTCGCGCCTTCTAACAACTACTCCTTTCTCCCTTCTCCAGCCCTTCTTGTTCCCCCACGCAGAATCGGGACCTCGATGAAGTGGGCGATTTTTTTTTGGAATGGTCTCTTTGGTCTTGGGGTGGGCTTTCCTGGCTTTTTTCCTGAATATTTACTTCTGGGGGAGTTCTTTTTGAAGTGGAAATCGTAGTGAACGAGAGGGCCGAGGCGACTCCCCTTCCCCCTCTTCTTTGAGAGTTTTGCGTTCTTCTTTTCTACTAGTTTCGCCTCGGTTCTCTTTCCGGGGATCGTCTTTCGGAGGAGGTAATCGTTTTTTTTCCTGATCTTGTTCGAGTCGCGCTGTTTTTCGTTTTTCTTGACAATTTGCTTTTTTTTCTAGTCCGCGTTCGCTGCCAGGAGAAAGATTTTCCTTTTTTGAGGCGCTTTTTTTTGAGAGGGCGGGGTTTTTTTGCCCTTTGCCGGGCTTTTCTTAGCTTGCCGTGCCCCTCTTTTCCCTGTTCCGTTCACGTGGTCGTTAAGTTCCGTTGAAATGGGAGAAGAAGCCACTTTTTTTTTTTTGGTTGGAGTCTTTCCCTTCTTTCGGTGCGGGCCCTTCTTCTGTCGTTGCGCTAGATTAAATTGAGACTCTTTCCCCTCCATGAAGTTTTTTTCCGCCTGTGGAACCGTTCCTTTCCGTGAGAGATAGACCCTTCGTCGGTACTCCTTTCATCAGCGTGGTGTCGTCGTCCTTAGCTGGAGTCCCCCTTAGGCCGGACATTCCTTATCTCCTCCGTGTGTTTTTTTCGATCTATCTAGAGGGAAGATACGGTTCCCCCCCCTCGAAGCCCACCCCTTTCGCTACCTCCTTCCCTCGCTTTCTAGGATCCCTTTTTTTCTTGACCGCTCCTTTTTTTTCACGGTAAAGGGATGGGTGACCGGCTGGCGGAGGCACGCAGGACGTTTATCCCGTCCCTCGCCTGGACGCCGCGTTTCCCCCCTTCTCTTCCCGGACCAGTTAGACCTCCCCCTTTTTTTCCGTCGGACTCCATTTTTTTTTTTTTTTTCCCAAAGGGAAAGACAACGTCCCTGGGAGCGGAACGGAACCACTCCTTCCCCCTTAAACGGCTACTTTATCCGGGGTCCGCCCCCAAACCCCCCCCCCCTTTTCCAGTCTCCCCCCCTTTCCCACGGTAAAATCCCCCGAATTGGCGAAGTTCCTTCCCGTCCGGAAGCCCCCCCCTCCGTTTTATCCGTCTCCCTCCAGCTCCCTCTAAGACCAACACGATCAACACCCTCTTCCCCTAGCCTTCTCCCGATTCCCCCTCTTTTAGCTTCCTCCTTCGTGAGCTTTTTAAGAGGAGGACACGTAACGACGGACGCTCCTCAGCCTTTCGAGCACTCCTTCCTCTCTAGCGTCCCTCTTCCCTTCCGTTTTTTTCAAGCAAGCAAGAACAGCGCCGCGTAAGGCGCCCTCCTCTCCCTCCCATCAACGCTTCAGTTCTTAGCCTTGAGAGTCCCCCCCCCCCAATTTGATACCGCTGCAAGTGTGTTTTTTTTGTTCAGTGCTCGCCGCAGCCTTCAAGTCCCAAATAGGCAGGATGCCTCTCGGGCGACGATTTTTTGTTGCCCTTACCCTCCCCCCCCCCCCCCCCGCCTAAAAGTCCTAAACAGCCAGAGTTCACAAAAATCCGCGAGCATCCGATTTTCCGTGCTTACAGACGTTTTCTCCTTTCGACGTCCGGTTTTTTTTCCTTTTCCCGGGAATAGCGAAGGCTCTTTGATTGTTCCGAGAAAATACGGACCCCCCCTCCCTTTCTCCTCTCTCGTGGTGATCTGCCCGTCGGATTTTTTTTTTCCCTTTTATGAAGAAGGAGGAGATTCCTCCACCCCGTCCAGAGCACAGTCCTTTCTGGTGGCGGAAGCAGTTCCTCGGCACGGCTGGTTTCGAGAGTACCTAGCCCCTCTCCGGTTCTTCCTTTCTCTCACGCGCGGGCTAGATCCCTTCTAGCAAGGTACTATCAGCAGAGGATCTTCGCGAACTGTCTTTTTCTGGTCAGAAACCCCGTGCCCCTCCCCTAGGTCAGTGGTTCTTCCCCCCTCTCTTGCAAGCCGTCTTTCGCTTTAAACAAACGACTCTGACCTTCGCTCTCCTCTGGCGATAAGCCCTTCCTTCTTCCTTTCGGTAATAGGTTTTTAACACTTCGCTTCACACCGACTTTTTTCATCAGTCCCGTTTTTTTCCACGAGCCTCCCTTTCCGCGGGCATCTGCGCCTTCTCTATTTTTCACCTGTACGCGAGCGGGGATCTTCCTATCCGTCCCGGTGTTTTTTTTGTTACTTAGGGAAGTTCTTTGTTGTCCGGAGTCTCTTTTTTCCCCCGAGTTCTTTTGATGTCAGATCTCTGAGTGCATCCCCCCTCTGACGCACTGCCAACGCACCTCGATCTTTTTTTTCTTTTTTCAACGCGATGGAAACCGCCGGGAATCTTCTTCCGCTGCCCCCCCTCCTTCTCCCCCCCCGTTCGTGTTCCCCTTTTTCCAACGCCG
>Ga0179593_1650823_pt1 | contig 13680 bp, 12 predicted proteins | sample CZODoug2_1_08_16_FD_185931 | JGI IMG/M metagenome (GOLD analysis project Ga0179593, IMG submission 185931) | Vadose zone soil fungal communities from Angelo Coast Range Reserve, California, USA - CZODoug2_1_08_16fungal (PacBio error correction) | ecosystem: Environmental > Terrestrial > Soil >... | reverse complement strand
CCTCTTCTTATCCCAATGGTTTTAGTCCCGCCGACCGCGAAAATCCCGGCCCCGCATGCCAGTTTCCCCCGGAATGGCCCCCCCCACGACCTCCGCTCTCTCCCTCGATTTTCTAATTACCTCTCCCTCCCTACCAGCTTCTCGTGAAAGAAGTTTCTCCATTCTTCGGAGGCTTTTCTCCGTTCTCTTGGTGATTATTCCTTCCCTCTTTTCGAATCCTGCTTCGTAGTAATTTTTTTCTCTTTCCCTCGGTTTTTCTAGGCTGAGTGTACATTGAATGCGACTCTAATAGATATCTTGGTTCCCCCTGAGGGCCACGCCCTTTCGAAGGTTTGCGTGGTCATGGACATGGTGATTCCCTGCAATTTTTTCTTTCCCCGGTCCGCATTTCCGTCATAGACTCAGGACAGGACCACCCCCTGCCCTTCCCCGATTGACAACCCCCTGGAGGGCTGAGATGTGCTCTCCCAGAGACAGCTTAGGGCTCCACGAAACCTTGCCCCATCCAGCTCTTTTTCTCAAGAAGACTCACCCCGATTATTCGCGGGTCGGTTTGTTCTCACACTCCAGTTCCTCTCGTCTTGACAGCTTATTTCTTAATGTTTCTCCTCTTATCTTTTAGAATGGTCGGAGCGAGGCCCCCCCCCTACCCCTCGAATTTGGCAGATCACCCCTCAGTTTTCTCTTCAGTTTATTAGCAGGATTCCTTCTTCGCTTCTTCTGACCGGAAGTGGCGCCGATAGGGAAACCTTCTCACCCCCTATCGCCCTTTCCCAGTACTTTCTCCTACATAGTCTCTCTGAGTTTCCTTTTCCTTTTTACTTTTTTTTTTTTTTGATCCCTGTCCCCTATTTCGGCCGGGAATTGCCTCCACCAAGACGAGATAGTCGAGCCGCTACCCTGCCGGCTTTCCACAGATCGTCGGAGTCGTAAGGACTTTGATCCATCGGCTTTTTTTCCCTGCTCCTTTCTCTATCTCCATATACGACGTTTCCCCCTCCATTCCTTAAAGAGCAGTCGATGCCCCCTCGGACCTTCTATTTTTCCATTGAGCCGTTCGGTTGCGGAGAAACCTCGTTCTCCTTGTTTCCCATTGCTCCCCCCTGCCATGTTCCCTTCCGTTTATTGCTGAGGGCTTTCCTGCGGTATGAACCGGAACGCCGTTGCTTTCGGCAAATTGCTCCCGATCTTTCTTTTTGTCCTTCCTCGGCTTTTTATGGCACGGGGAGGGCGCCCCCTTCTTTCGTCTCTTTTTTGCCCAACCCTCGGGGCGATTGTATCTCATTCTCCCATTTTTCCCTGACTCCCACTCTGACTTGACCTAATCGAATCGTTTTCTTCTCTGCAAGTTTGGTTTCGACTTACGATTTCCCCCCTCAGCGGCTGGCCGCGCAAGAGGCTTCCTTTTCTTTCCGGTTCCTTATCGTGCTTCTCTGGGCCGAGGCCGGCTGTGTGATCGTAAACAATTATTGCAATGTTTCAATAGCCGGTTGTATGGGTCCGGCTCCTGCTAGTACCTGTAGAGGCTTCTAGTCTATTCCTTACTTTTGGACCCCTCTCTTCCTGAGCAGTTCTTAAATTAAAGAATTTTTAAGTCTATTCCTATCTGAACGCCTTTCCCTTTTTTCCTAACCTTCTGTCTCCGGAGTGTGCGGCACTCTCCCCCCTATTTCCTTCGAGCGTCCTTGGTGACAATTAGGCAATACTCTCGCGTCGCTTTTATCTCCGCCGATTCACCCGTCCGTCGCTTTTTGCGACTTCGCTTCTGACCCCTACGCCTCCACCCACCTTCTTTCGGCAACTTTTGACGGTTTTCTTCAATTTCTCACTAGAGAAATCTCTTACTGTTTGTTTAGAGTTCCTCCCCGCGCTCTTTCAAGAAGAAACATTTCCTTTTTTCCTTTTTCCGTTTGGTTTTTTCGGCGTGTTGGCATAGGAATCTACCCAGTCGCCCTTGACCTCTCGGCTTTTCCATCGGTCTGAGCTCCCTGCCGGGATTGTTCGAATTGCACGGAGAAGAGAGACTCTTCCCTTTTCTTTTTTTTGTTCTGATTGTCCTCCCCCTCTTCTACCGAAGCTGAACAGTTCTCTTCCAGTCCCCGCTTCTTTTCTCACTTCTTTGCTTGGGCATGAACCCCTTTGCCCTTCTGTCGATCGTTTTCGGTCCGAGATCCCGGCGCCGCTCCTACGTCGACTAGCTTTTTTGCCGCTGCTCCCATCGCCCCCCGGGCCGTGTGTTGACTCCTCACCCGCGGCTAACCACCACTGAGACTCTGAGGAGAGCCCTCCACCCACATCCCCCCCCCCCCTTCACCCTCATCCCCCCCTCCCCATCCGTCTCTCCCTCCCCTCTCCCCCCCCCCCTTCCCCGCCCCCCAACCTATTTCTCTCACCTCCCCTTCCCCCTCCTACCCCCACCTACCTTTTCGCCACCTTTTCTCCGTTTCCCAGTCTCTCCCGCCCCTCACCTCCCCCCCTACCACCATACCTCACCCCCCGCCCTTCATTTCCCCCACCCGTCCCCCTTTTTTCCCTTCTCTAGCACCCCCTTCCACACTCGCTCCCTCCACTCTACAATATCTCCATACCTTCCCTTATTCCCCCCTCCCCCCCCCCCCCCCTCTATTCCTCCTCCTCTACCATCACTCTTTCCCACCCCCCTTGTACCCACTCCTACTCCCCTCCCTTCAGCTACCCTTCCCTACCCCCTTATTCTCTCATCTCCTTCTGCCTCTTACTCTTTGCCAGACGATGCGAAACTCTCTCCATTAAACCCCGCGTTTTAGCCTTTGCAGCGTTATCCGGGATTGCCGTCTTCGTCCAGATTTTCTTATTTTTCAATGGCCTTTTCTCTCCCTCGCCGGCTTGAAGAATAAGCCCCCCGTGCATTTGGCGCATCCCGGCCGTCCCAGACTGTTCAGCAGCGGCGCCGCGCGGATCTATAAACGCTTTGATTTCTCTTTTTTCTTTCTCCTTCTCTACGAACTGCTTTCGTTGGATATCCCCCATTACCTCGGACATGGCTCCGTCCTCCCCGGCTTTTACCCTTTCCTTTTTCCGCTTCACTTCGCCCGTTGGTGGGAAGCCGCGACACCTGTATTTCCCCGCTGCTTCAACCCCTTCACGAACTTCTCTAAGGGTGCTCCCTGGGCTCTCTTCCTTTTCGGTCTTTTTTTTCGATAATACCAAGATGCTCCCCGCTATTGATCCCCAGATTTCCCCCAGACGGCGATTTTTCTCTTCCCGCAGATCGCGGAGGATAGCAAAGGTCGATGTGGTTTTTTCTTAAATTTTCTCCCCGCTCGGCAAATCAGTTCCGCTTCGTTTCGCTCGACGCGCCTGTTGTGAAAATACTTCGCGCTCTCACTTTCCCGAATTGGTCCCGCTCTTTCCCTTCGCCCCGCCGATTTCGCTCGCGGTCCCCTGGACTAGAGAAAGCTCCTCTTTCTGTTTGCTCGACCCTGTGGGCCTTTTGTGACGAGATCGACCACTTAGATCGACGTAGTGCTGGAATTGCCCTTACTTTCTTTTCTTACTACTCTATCGGACGTCCTTTCCTCCACCACGGCCGAGAGTATTAAACGGTCTTTTTCTTTCGAGTGCATCATCCAATGGATTTCCTCATTGAGTCTCGTTTTTTTCGCCTTTCTCCGCCTTTTGTTTAACCCAACTACCACCCAGAGTTAATGGGGAGTTGTCTAGCCGCCCTTTTGAGGTTTTCGCCCCGTGCGGCGGCCTCGCTGCACCTTTCATGTTTTCATTTCTCCACGCCTCCGCTTCCCCCTCATTCGACCGAAGATCTAGAGGATAACGATAGCCCCCGTTTATGCTAATCCCCCGTTCCGCCTTTGCGCTCGAGACCGATCAAAAGAAATTAAGACCCGCTCTCCTCTCAAACTCATAACCCTCTGACCCGGAGAAGTTTTCCCTAATCTCCGCGTATACGTTGCGCCCCCCAATTCTTTCTTTCGAGGTCGCTGCATGATAAAATCTCGAAACGCCCCTATCGCGACGTTCTCCTTCTCCTTGTGCCTCCTGGAATTGCGTTCCCCCCTTTCTCTTCGGCGACCTCCCATTGGAGCAAGTATTCCCCTTTGCCTTTTTTTCTCCTTTTCTCGTTGATGATCAGATTTGCTTCCTTCCTACTTGCTCCAATGGGAGTCTCAGTCCCCTCGAACCAACTCTTTCAACTCTTCCCCTTTTAACCTCCGATATCAAGAACGGCTTCGTGAGAGTGTGATAATCTCTTACTGACACCTATTCTCATGACTAAGTTTCCGCCCCTGAGACGCGGAGATTTAGTTATACGTGTCTTCGGTTCTAAATTACTCCTGCCCACCGTCCTTTTCTTCGTAAGTTTCTTGTGCCTCCTCTCCGTCAAATTAGCGTCGGTTGGGATCACTTGCGTCTCTTACATCCTTCCTGAGTTATACTACGATTCTTTCTCATTCTTTTTTTCTGTAAGGTGTTTTCCCATGGCTGGACATGCAATTGCTGCCTCTTCGCCGACAAGGTTCCTCCGGAGTCCATCCGCGTGCACCATCACCCATGACTCGTTCCTGTAGTTCCCCGTTGAAACCCCGGGCTTCTTTCCCGAGTCCCCCTTGAAAGATCCCCCCTCAATAGCCCTTGCGGTTGGACAGTCAAAGAGTACAGCACGAGTGTCGTGTGGCGAGAAGCTGTTTCCTCTCTCGTTCGCCTCTAAATCGGTTGCGTAATTGGGGGGACCCCATTGTTTTCCACAGGAAAAATGCTTGACTTGCTTCTCGCAAATTAACGAATTTGGCGATCACCTCGCTTTCTTTAGAGGTATTAGAATTTGACTGCTTTGCCCGTTTAAACCAGCGCGGCTTGGAGGGGACGTGGTCGATAGGGCCCAATTAGGGAAGTCTGATATCTCGACAGTCCTAATTCCCCCTTCCCCCCTCGTCAGTGCCGAGTAACCTTTCTTCCCCGCCGGGATCACTGCGATTTAGCGTTCCTTTCGCTATTTTCCCCCCCCCGTTTTCCCGCAGCCCCAGGATCGCTTTTCCCGATAAACAGCTCCTCTTTCCCCCTTTTTTTCCCCCTGACCAATGTCGCGCGGTAGCATGGAATAGCAACCCCCATTTTTTTCCAGTCTCTCATCTCCGTGTTCCCATGTTTCTCGCCCGTCGCTGAAGGTCCTTAAAGTAAGTTGAACTCCTTATCCCCTGTCGGCTCCCCCCCCTTTTCTTAGTATGTTCTGATGAGAAACAATTCCTCCCCGTCATCGCAGAGAAGGCCTGTACTGGTAGAGCCACTGACGCCTCGCTCTGAAGAGGTCCTTCCCCCCCTAGCACCTATCACGCCTTCTCTTCCTCTTCGGTTCCTCTGGAAGAACGTTCGCACTTTCTCTGTGTTGCCCAAAGCCGGTGGTATCGAACCTCCTTCTTTTAAATTCCCCTTCCTGACTTCCCCTCCTTTTTACCCCAATCCGTTCGCCCTCTGCCCGATGGACCGAGGGGGTTTAGACCATTTTGTTTTGCGCGCTTTGCGCCAGGAATCTCCGGGCAGTGTGAGGATGATCTGCGGCGCTAGTCGAGTCTTTTCCTTTTCCTCCTCCTGTGCAACAAGCACCGGGGTTGTCCATAGCAGAGGTCGGTTTGCGGTTTTACTAGGCGTTCTTGCCGGCGCGGCGATCCCTGACCTTAAAGCCTCGCTCTTGTCTCCCCAGATATTCTTTTTTTAAATTGCGTCTTCTCCTATCATGGACAGACACGTTCTTGCTCGGCTCGTGCGGCCCCCCCCCCAGACTTACACAAAATCTTAGGAAAGAAGTGTCGCTTCGCGCGGGGTCCCTTCTCCCCCCCGGTTTCCTTCGATAGTCTCGCCGATCACCCCGCATGCCCAAACTCAGAGAGCATTGCGATTTTCCGTCCCGACCTTCTTAGCTTTTGTCAAATGCACTCATGCCGTGTCTTCCTTGAACCTTTATTCGCGCTCCCCCTCCCTTCATCTCTCTATGCCTCATTGGCAGAAATTGCCGTTTCAACAGGCATTTCACCATCGAATGACGATGTGCGTAGGTGGCCAGTCCTCCTCAGTCGCATTTCAGCTGCGTCCTTTTTTTCATGCTTTTGCTTTTCCGAGACGGCGCCTCGGGAGTGTCCTGAATTGACTTTTATTATGTCCCCTGCTGCTCATTTTGTATTCTGACTTTTCCGCACCGCCGGAGACGAATGGTTAGGAAACTGTTTTCCCCCCCGCCCTCTAGCGGGGCTGTACGCCCCAGGTCGACCTTCTAGTCGTTACGGTTGTTTCGCCGCGCCTGCCTCTTCAAGTATAAGGCGGCATCAGCTCTCCACTTTCGGACTGGGCCCCACCCGGGCGTGCTGTTCTTCATCCACAACGAAGGATACGGCATCTAGCTCGCGTAGTACTTCACGTCCCAACTGCCGCCTCTTCCTCGGCGGTTTCCGATGAGAAACCTCGTCTTCCCCCCCGCTTTTTTTCTACCCCCTTTTCGGCCCGAGTTTCCCCGGATGCGATTTTCGTCAAAGTCAAGAGTTTCTTCCTACCGCGGGAATTCCCCAACCCGAAGGCTTTTACGCTACCTCTCCGTCATGTGGCACGACCTCCCACTCGGAAGTGACGGGTTCTCCAACAAGGCTTCAATTTGCGCCGATGTCCAAGCCGCGGGGGCTCATAAGTCAGATCTCGTTTTACTCTTCCCCCCTTTGCCCCTAGCTTTTTTTCTGCGCTTCTACCGCATCCTTAATAGGAAATTTATCCTCCGTCGCATCTGGACACTTTCATTGTACCCAACTTCGCCTGGTTGAAGAAGACCTACTTTTGCTCATCTTCACCTCTTCGCGCCGAATCCTTACGGGCTCGTTAAGATTGAGGAAACTTTCTCCGCTTTGGGTTTCCTTGTTCGACATACTTCTCGAGACCAAAGCGATTTAAAAGAATGAATTTTCCGATCCTTCCGAGCTGTCCCTCTCTTTCTTTCTCCTCCTCGTGGCGCGGAAGGACCTTTCGAAATAGAAGTGACCTTTTTGGCCCCCGGTGATAACGTCCCTCGTCCTCGAGGCCTTGAAATTACGGAGAGCTTTCGTCTTCCCCCCTACTTTCTCCTCCACCCATAATGCGCATTTCCGATAGACCTTCTGCAGAAATCCCTCCCCGCCGCTTATGGATATCGTCCACTTCCAGGGGAATTTTTGTTTTTACCTCCCCCCTTTTCCTAGCGTGGCTGGCACGGTGCAATCACCTATTTATATCTCTCTCTTCCATCCGAGAGGAACTGTCATTTCGTACCCTTTCCCGTCACTCAACCCTTGCTCCTTTTCTGCTTGTGGAACCGCACTTCAGATTTCAGTGACTTCATTTGTAGTGGGCGGAGAACACTCCCGCCCTCTGGTCCCCGCAACCATGACCTCCCCGTTCATTTTTTCTTCGTTCTGGCGCCGCCGAGGGTTTTTCGCACTTCGGCGGCCTTTCACTTTTATGTCCCCCCTGCCACGCCAACTTCTGACAAGGGCCGTGGCCTTTCATGAGGCGAAGAAGATAGGGTACTTCTCTTCCCGCTTCCGTTTTCTCTCGTCCTTACCCTGAGCCCTGCACTCAAATTAGAAGCAATGTCGTTACAAGTTAATTCATAATCCGAACTGAGTCCTTGCCGCATATTCCGTCCCGTCTCCTCTCACCTTCTTTTTTTTCCGGCTTCTTTGTTCATTTTTTCGAAAAGATCTCTTTTCTTCTCCGGTCTCGGATCTTGGTGTGCCAATTTACTTTTTTTAGCGTTCCCCTTTTTATCTAGCCTGACCTTTTCCCTTGGCCAAGTAGTACCCCCCTGAGCCCTACTCTTATTCCCATTCGTTGTTTTCTGAGATTTCCCTTTCCTCACTTTTCTTCGCGGGAGAGCCGCCGAAAAGTGTAAATTAACGCCCGGCTGTGACCCGGAGGCCCCCTCTCCTCCCCCCGAGACCTCAACGAACTTTGCTTCGTTGTCCTCTTTCGTTTTTTTCTATCTCTCTAATCGTGAAAAGTTTTTAACGTTCTCTTGCCGGCGCTTTGTCCTGTGGTGACTATTCTCAAATAGGTCTGTCCTTCCTACAGTAGTTTAGTTTCTTTATTTGCCAGTTCCCCGGTATACGTGCGTCTCTGCGTATTTTGAGTCCTCGTCTCTCCATTGAAGGCGATCCCCCCGGTTCGTCGGAGTTAAGGAAATTTCGATTCTCGTGTTGACCTTTTGGTAGCGAGGAGACGCCTTGTTTTCCCTTCGAATTCTTTTCTCGCTCCGTTCCCCAGACCATTTCCACGATTCCCCTATTTCTTTCCCTCGGGTGTGTTCCCCGAGCCAGAGCGGCGGCCCCCATTTTTTTTGACCCCTGGGTCTTTAGGCAGCTAGCTCAGCGAGAAGTTGATTGCTTGTCGTCCCGCATTCCTTTTCCGCTAGTCATAAGAGAGACACCAGTCCTCCCTAGGGTCGTCTTTCCTGGCCAGTGCAAGCCTTTCAGTAGCTCGTGCCTGTCTCCTCCTTCCCCACCCCTTCTTTTTTGACACCCGCAGGGCTCTCCCTCGGTCATTAGAAGGCACCGCCGAAATCGCGCGGATTGCGAGGCTTGTTCGACGCGCACACCTTCCTTTTTCATGCCCTCTAATTTAGCCGCCCCTTCTCGAGAGTCCTGCCCTGAGATAGAAGCGGAAATTTTCTTTCGCAGTCTGGCTTTCCCAGGTGACTCGAACCCCCCTCCAGAGGCCTCCAGTGTTCCGCCTCCCCTCGACTAGTTTCACAGTTTCCCCCTTTTCGGCGTCCCCCAAGTAATTGCCATTTTACGTGGTTTTCCTTTATGTATCGCAACCACCATACCGTCCGCTAGGTCCCCGCGTCCGCCCCCCTTAATCCAGCCCCCCCCTCCGAACCCACATCGGGAAAGGGAAGTTTCCTCCATGTGATGAGGATGGAGCACCTTCTAAGGGTGCTTCGAACAAGCCATCCCTTCCTTCGGCCGGGCCTTTTCGGTAGAGCCAAAGGAAAGAATTTTTCGCCCGAGTAAGTGCGGAAGTCAAATGATATGAAGGTATTTTCACTCTCTCTTCTCTTTGCTCCCTCGGCGACTTAATGAATAGGTGTTCGGCTAAAAAGGCCTTAATAGCGAACAGACTCTTTATTTTTTTCTCCTTAACTAATCCTTCATTTTACCTCGACTTGACACGTAAAGAGCCTTAGCAACAAGTTCCTGTAGAAGAGGTCCTGACTTCCGTAGAGTTCCCTTTGCCGAGGATGACTAGGTCTCTTCTCTCTGTTCTTTCAAGGAGACGGCGGTGTTGACCTGCTCCCCAGCTTTTCAACCTATGTTCTGAGGGCAAGAGGATAGCTAGGAATTGGACTCGGGCGATATCTTTTGAAAGCTAACCCTCTTCTGAGCGGGTTGTCATGAACCAAAGATTTTCTCATGCGTACCATCTTATGGAACCGACACGTTATAACCCTTCGCAGTATCCTTTAGTGTGCGGCCCTCGAATCACCCCCTTCCTAATCTCAATCCTTTCACGACCGCGTCGAAGCGGTTTAATTAATCCGGAGTAGCGGCGGTTTTCTTCCCAGCACTCCTGACATTCCCTGCAGCGAGAATTGGAATTAGATTACTCTTACATCCGGAAAAACCCAATGTCCAGTTTCCGCTTACATCCAATGCACGATTCAGTTCCCCCCCCTTCGCTTTTCTATTTCTCCTAAATAGTTGATTGTTTCTGCTTCTTTTGTCCGATGTCAGTCCACTCCCTTGCCCTCCGGACACTAATCGTGCATCACCTCGCTGGTGTCGGAGTTTTCCTAGTGGACAAAGTCGCCGCAGCTTCCCTTTTTTTTTTCCTGGTTCTCCTTCTAGACGCGCCGCTAAGAGCCGAAGGGTGTGGTCACCTATTCCACGGCGGACTGCTCGATGAAACTGCTGCTCCTTGGAATTTTTTTTTGTTCCCCCCACGGCCAGGATCCCGGGTTGTGACCGTGCTCGGTTCCAGGAGTGGAAGAAGTCTTCTGCCTTTTTCCCCCCAAGGCCATTTTTGAAGACCCTCCGACTCTTAGTCCTCTCGTTACGGCGGCGATCCTTCGACCCTTAGACTACGAGCATTGCGAAGATGAACGCCCACATTCGGAATGGACACCCCCGGGCGTGATGTTGGACCCTGACTGCCCCTATATCTTCAGAGGCGACGTCGATAATAATCACTGCATCCTATTCATAGGCCTGCCAGCCAACCTTCGTCAGACCAAAAAAGAGCTACAACCCGTTATTTGGTTAGCGAGGAGGTTCGAGCTTATTCGTCCCCCACTCCAAGATTAGTCAGTCTTTACCCAAAAAAGCGGAGGTTATTTCCTCGGCTTTGGTATACTCCACGGGTGGCTCTCTGATCTCACATAACCTGCCATGACCGACCCTGCGGCCGCCCGTATATACCGAGCAGATTCGGGGAAGGCCTTCGCTACCTGAGTAAAAGGTCGTGGCTATCATCTAAGGACATATTTCTTCGCCCTTCGGTCCCTTGTTCCAGTTAGAGACTTCACGGGTTTCCCCGCCCCACACCCCCGGTAAGATGGAACCCCCCTATTCAGTCCCGTGTGAAGGACCCTTTGATCCCCCCGATGTTTTTCACGGAGCGCGAGAGGGGGCCTCTTTTTTTGCGATCCATCCTACGCGCGTCCAAAGACGATTCTCTTTACGTCGAGCCTTGATCGTTGCCGCAGATTTGGAGTTTCTGCTGTGCTCACAACGTAGGCTCGGCGTGGTCGTTCTGAAAGCCGGCCCGACGCCTTTTTTTCTCCCCTAAAGTTTCCGAGTCTTTTATGAATCCGGACGGACGCAGAGGCTATGTCTGCTAAATTCCCCCGGAGCGCCTTCAGGTTCCCGATTTTCTTCGCCCAAGGCCGCCAATCCGAGTAGTTAAGATCGAATGTTTCGCTGCTACCGCGCGAGCCCTGCGAGGTGTGCCTGACAAATTCCTTCATTTGTGTTTTCCCATCGCCGCTCGGGACTCCTAGGAACTTACCGTATACTATCGCGTCTTTCCTAATCTCGGACACTTCAGACACCCGCTCCGTAGACCTTCCCCTTTCTTGCATTAGATAGCCCCCGCTCTGCCACCAAATTTTAGATTTATTGACATCCCAGCCGCTCTTTTGCTCCCTCCCAGCCCTGGTTTCAACTAAATCCCCCCCTTGTCTGGCCCCCTCACGGGTCTATGACTCCCCAAGGCGAGGTTTCCCCCCCGGTCCTTCTGCCGGCACCTCCCCAAAAGAAAAATTCTGGGTCCCCGCCCATCCTTGAGACCGCAGATCGAGTCTACGTCCTTATCACTCCTGCCTTTTTGATCAGCCGACGAGATTTGAGATCTGTTGAGTCCTTCCCAACTCAATGACGACGACTGGCGGATTCTCCCCCTCTTTTTTAATCCATATGTAACTGAGAAATCCGAAGAATCCCTTTCCCCCCTGGCGTTTTCACTTTCTCAAGTGGTAGGCGAAGGAACCCCGAATTCTCACCTTCTCCGAACTTTTCGTTCTTCGTGTTCTCCTGCGCCCTACTGGTTTGCCTCAGCTCACATGCGTTTCGGTCGGAGACCCCCCCTTGGATGAAAGTAGTCCCAGAGAATATATCTATATTTCTTCCCCCCTCCTTTTTCTCTTTAGGTTGCTCCAATGGGATCCGCTCGACCCCCCGAAATGGAAAGATTCCTCCGATGGGGCCCCCCCCCCCAACCCCACACCCAAGGCTACTGAGACCGATCTCCTAACGGAGAGCCCCGTGCTCTTTTTCTCAGCCCCCTCAGCTTATCCCTCCGTTAACTACCTTTAGAAAAGGAGGACCCCCCCCGCTGCGGCGCCCCTCTTTCCGTTGTCTCCCTGTGGGTGATTTATTCCTTCCTAGATTTCGATATCCTCCCCTTTTAGTTTTCTTCTAGGTCTCCCGAGAAAGCGTTTTTTCTGCCCCCCCACGAGTCCCGGCTATCAGGCGAGCTTCTCCCCCCTTCTGAGGCCTCTCCAGTTTCTCTCAGGCCACGTTCTTTTTTTTTTTCGGGGTCTTCTATTACATTCAAAATTGTTCTTACAGAGGAGAGAACGGGGAGTCCCCCCCTCCCCTTTTCCACCCCTCACCTTCCCCCCCTCCCATGAACTCGTTCATGTAGTGCGGTGAGGGCGGGTTTAGTGTGCCCTCCCCCCGAGCCCCGGGCGCGGCCCTGAAAAGTCTCAAATCTCCGGTGCCGGCCGCTCTCTCCCTCGAAGTCCCTAGTGAAGTCGCTGGTCCGCTGACCCTTAGCTCGTATGAAGAGATGCTCTTTCTGCGTCAGTTTCCGTCCAGGCCACGCCACGTGCCCTCGAATTCCGTCGAGCTCTCTCCTCTCACCCACAACTTCTCCCCCCCTCGCCTTTTCCCCCCCCCCCCCCCCATTTTTGACGGCCTGCGACAGCTAGGGAAATTTCGCCGTTTGGTTGTGCCGTCTTGCCCTCGGCCTGCCTGAGTCGCTTCGTAATTTCGAGACATTTCCCCCTTTCTTCTCCTTCCTCTGACGTCCTTATGCCGAGCAGGGATCCTTCCCCCGATTCCTGCTGCCTCTCCCACGCCTAGCTCGTTGGAGACCTCTAAGAAGATAGTGCGGAACTCATCCACACCTTATACATTTTTTCATCGGATTGTTTGGTAGATATGTTCTACCCCCAAACTGACCCCCCCCCTCCATAGCCTTGCCCGTCCCATAGTAAATAGACCTCGATTTCGTCCCGGCCCTTTGATCAGGTTTTTTCTGTCGCACATCTTCAGGTGGTGAGCTGTCGACTTCCCTTGTCCCACTAATTCCTGGTCTGCAATGCCTTTGCCGGATCGGTAGAGCAACGACCCCCTCCGGTCTCCTTGCCCTGACCTTTCATGTCGTTATCTCTCCCGTAAGAGGCTCCCGTGAGGCGAATTCGGCTCCGGAGCGTAACTGCCGGTGGCGTATTCTTTGTCAAGCCGGCGAGTTGAGAAAAGCCTTTTTCCATTTCCTTCTCGTCCCATAATAGAATCTTCTGCCCCTATGTGGATTACCTCCAGTTTTATGACACGGTTTTGCGACGAGGTTGAAAGCGGTTTTTCCCCCTCTCCCCCTGTAGCCCCATGATCTAGTAGCGTTCTCCCTCGACCCCGGGGACCCAGAAGCCCTTTGTGCGGAGTCAAAAGCAAGACCGTTTTTTGTAAATAGAGATGGTCCCCTGGCCCCCTGCCCTATCTCCTCCTCCCCCCCGTCGGCGCCTTCTATCTTCTAACGACCCCTCTAAAGAATAGAAAGATCTTTCCTCCCCGCTTCATCCCCCCAACCCCCACCCCCCCATGAAGAATGTTCTCTTCTTCATCTCCTGGACACCAGAGAAAGGTTAATACCCCCCCACTGAGTTTCCTCCTTCTCTTCCCAGTTCATACACAATCCTCCCCCTGAGGAAGAGTGAATCGCCCCCCCCCCCCCCCCGTCTATATCGCCACCGCGTTCCCAATCGGCACTCTCAAGGCGCAGCCCGAGTAGGAGGCGCGCGTCTTCCCTCCCTCGATAACCCGCCCCCTCCGGCCTCATCGACGCCCCTCCCCCCCTCTCGCCCCCCCCCCCCCCCCCCCGAAGCCGACCATGCTCAGGTCCACGGACAAATGCACGCTTCTTTTTTTAATTTCTTTCCCACTCAGCGTC
>Ga0179593_1628434_pt1 | contig 13680 bp, 11 predicted proteins | sample CZODoug2_1_08_16_FD_185931 | JGI IMG/M metagenome (GOLD analysis project Ga0179593, IMG submission 185931) | Vadose zone soil fungal communities from Angelo Coast Range Reserve, California, USA - CZODoug2_1_08_16fungal (PacBio error correction) | ecosystem: Environmental > Terrestrial > Soil >... | reverse complement strand
TTTGTGTGGCCACTTTGAGGTGGCGTCGACCATTCCACCGGGAAGTTTGTCCCTACCCTTCTTCTTCGATTCTTTCTCCTCTGCGCCGACGAGATGGACTGAAGCCTTGTCTCCCCCTATTTTCCCTTTTTTTTGACGCCCTGCGGTTGAAATGATCGTGGCCTCCTTCCATCCCTAGCCACTCTTAATAGTTTCTGTCTTGGTTGTTGACGTCCCGACGTTTGGCCTGCTCATGATCTGATCCCTTTAGTCCTGTCTTTTATCACACAGCCGTTCACCTGCGTCTTTTAGCCCTCTCTCTCGATCTTCTCCCGGCAACGCCCGGGATTGGCATTCCCTGTCTACGTCCCTCCTTTTTTGCTGTTTCTACTGATGCCTGTCCCTCATCTGGATGCCATACGCCCGCGTTTTGGACATCACTCCCAATCCATAGGTCCAACTGTAGCGAGCTTTTTGAAGACTGTCCGGTAGCTCGTCATCCGTTTATCCTTTTTTTTTCACATCTCTTCCGTGCCTCCAGAATCAGAATCCACTGGGTTCAAATTTACCCAGGACCCCTTTTTCTTCGTCCCGTTATCCCAATAGACTGTTGTCCGAGCCGGTCTTGTCCGTTTGTTGCGGCCGTTCTCCCCACCTCATTTTCAGTCCCCAAATGGGGACGTTCGCTTGGCGAGATTTACGTACACGTTTCCGCTTTTTCCGATCTTTCCCCTTCCTTTGATTCGCACTCTGACATTCGGTCGTTGTAGTTGGGCAGTACACGGCTTAGCGCGCCCTTTTTGAGCCGCGGGTACACCTCATTTCAAAAGTTTTTAAATGGCATCCAAGCATGAGGCGCACGCTCAAAGGAATATCGTCCTCGCCGAAATCTGTCAATATTACCCCTTCTCTGACCGTCCGTCTCATTGACTCCTTCTTTTCTCCTCCTCTTTTGACTCCCGGTAAAGTTGCCCCAGTTCATGCATCCGCGCTCTTTCCTTTCTTAGATCCCCGTCCCCACGAGCAGATTTTTAATTCCGTCCTTTACTAACACTCCGGCAGATAAACGGTGCGGGCGTGACCTCCCCCGTACCGCTAGTTTTCCAGGGCAACAGGCAGATAATGTCACCTCTTAATTCTGTTTGACGCCTTTCCGTTTTACCCCGCGGGTCAATGCCCTGACATGTTCCCCCTTCTCGGTTGTCCCCAATACCACCGGGCGCACCAATGCGATGACCCCACGTACTGACCCCCCCAAACTTTTTCCATTTCCAATCCTGAAGTCAGGGTTTCTGAAGGAGTGGTGGCTTATTTGTCTGGTTTTTTCGAAAACCCCCCCCCCCTCAAAGCGGCTCCGTTATGCTGTTTCCTCCCGAACCCCGCTCGCTTTTCCTTTCCATGTGGTAGCAAGGTGTCTTCCTCGCTCGCAGCGCCTCACGGGCTGATCCCCCGCCTAAATCTTTTCACATGCGATTCTGTGTGAGCGCGGCGATCGAGGATGTTCCAGGGAGGCTCTTCTGTCCCGTTCGTCTCTTTTTCATAACCCTTCGATCCTGGCCTCTATCTTTCCTGCGGCTTCCCCTTCTTTCTTTTTCCTTTGTCTAGCGGTTCTTTGGAAGATTCCTTTTCGAGAACCCTCTGGTCTCGGCGCAGATGCCTTGTCTGGGGCGACGATGCCGGCTCTCCCGGTTTTTTTCGTCCGACCTTGGTCTCGAAAATCTCCAAGCTTCTTTTTATTCCTGCGAAATTCTCTCCCCTGCCAAAGTTTAGGGTCGTGTCGCCATGCTCTACGGTCTTTTCCCTTCCCGCCCCTTCCTCTGATTAAGGTTTCTTTCAGACGCGAAGCCTCCGGGCAGTGGTTTTACGATTTTCAACAGGAGTTCGTCTCTTTCTTAGAGTTTCTCCTTGTCCGCGTGCATGATGCTGTTTTTTATTGATCTCATTCACGTTGTCGCCGCTTTCATGCTGGGCTTTCTTCCTTGAACCTTTCTTTCTTTCCTGATCTTTTTCCGGCGGAACAGATCAGCTGAGTCCGTTCGGCAGCACGCGGACTTCTCCCCACTATGTTCGCCCCGTATTATCCCGTCTCCCTGATCTGTGTTTCGATGACATTGGCGTCCGCTTTCTAAAATATCGCATTCGCTCCTAACTTCTTTCTTTGATCCTTTTTTTTTCTCTTCACGGTCGCCGAGTCCGGACTACAGTCCGCCAGATCCTGCCTTTGGCATCTTTCATCCGTTTTTTTCTTTGTTGAGCACTCCTCTCTGGCGTGGACCCCTGTATGCTGGCGGCTTGTCCTTCCTTCACTCCCAAGTATTACTCCCTGATGGTCCTCCTGGAGAGATTTTGTGAGGAACGACTTCATAGACGATGATTCTCCCTCCCCTCGGATTCCCTCCCTTCCTTTTTCAATTACTTCCTTCTCTGCGCTTTGAGTCCGGTTTTACGTGAAGCTGATATGTCCGCCGTCTCTTAAATCCGTCCCCCCCATTTTTTCTCGCTTTACAACCTGAAGGATCGAGCGTTTATAACAGCATAATGAAGCCTTTTCTGGCGAAACAGCTCCTTTTTTTTTCCTCCTGGTGTCCTACTCGTACCGAGCGAGGCGTCGCGTAGTGTGTCCTTCCCTCCGCATTTGATTTTTCTTTCGTGACGCCCGTCGGCGCCCCGATGGCGACCACGAACGAGATGATGTCTTTTTTTCCTCCAGTCTCCTCTGCAACGCAGCTTCTTGCTTCGAGTGACCATGGTCGGTACGTGTGCCGGCGGATTGTTTCTTTCTTCAAGTACCTGACTCGCCAAGAGAGGGGTGTTCTAGTCCACCTTTTTGATCCTGAGCGTCCCTTCGCCCCCCCATGGTATGAGCCCGAGAATGCCTCTCCGCCTTCTTCCCGACCCATTGGATGAAATCAGGATAAGGCTCCTCCCGCATCCTCGACTCCCGATCCCAGCCCGGTGTAAACAAGCCCCGCATCGCCCCCTCTGAACTCTCCTCTCTAATTTTTTTTTTTCTTAGAAAAGCTAGTTGATGTCAGCCGGGAGGAGCGTGAGCTACGTTTCCCCCCCCCTTGAAGACCCGCGACTTCCGTTCGTGCTTTTTTTAGTTGACGCTCAGCAGTACTTGCGTTGCAGTTTCCCCCTTGTTTGCTTTCAAGACCCACCATGAACCCTTGCTTCCCTCCCCGTTTCGTTTCTCTGATCGAGACTGTTGTTGCGGTCTTCGATAGTCGTGTTCGCTTGTTTTTTTTTTTCTATTTTTGTCACCTCTAGTGGCGAGGCCCCCGGACAGTGTCAGCCTTGCTTTACACGACCGACTGGCGTCAAACCTAGGCTCGTCTGAGCGGGTCTCTGGACTTCTTCTTCCTCCTGGCATTGTCCGCCCCCCCGGCACCGGGGCAAGCTGATGGGTTTTAAACTTTTCTTTTCCCGGAGCTCTTTTTTTTGGGTTGGCTTCAGCACGGGGACGCGAGTCCCTCACCACGATCGTTTTTCTGTTTTTTTCTTTCTCTCGCTTCCTTTTCCCGCGTATGACCTTGAGATCAGAGGGTCTTGACCCTCTTTCTTTTTTAATATTTTTTTCCGGTTAGCGTTTCCTCCATCCAGTGATCGCCTTGGGTTTTTCTGATAAAGTACTGGCTATATGCCCGCTGCTCTTTTTTCTCGGTGTAATGAAAGATCACCGACACGTCATGTCGATCTGGCCCCTTTTTCTGTCGGTTTTTCCTTTTTTAAGCCTCTCAGCGGCGGCTGCACAACGGTACGGAAATCCTCCTTTGCAAAGCGAATCCCCATTTTTTTTTTTCTCCCGGGAATTGTTCCCACTTATCGGCCGCCAATTGCTAGGCCCTTCCCTTCTTCCTGCAAGCTATATTTTTCCCCCCCTGGGTCTCCTTTTCCCCTGCGTGCTGGCGTACTTCTTGTAGTCCGCGTTTCACCGCCACCTTTTTTTTCCACGGAGACGTAGCGTCCCCGGACTCTTTTCCCGCTCTTCTTTTAGTGTCTCATATTATGCCCTATTCAAAGGCATGTGTCAAAACGCTGACCCTTCTTTCTAGACCCGGCTTACCGTAGTGCAACCCACCCCCAGCACCTGACTCCCAAGGGCCACTCCCGTTTGCATGATCGATGCTTCTCTTCTGGGCCCTCTGCTTTTTTTCGGCTTTGCCGTCCGGAGCACAGGCCAGAAATTCCCTTCAAGTCCTTCCAGATTCTCCTTTTGCCAAACGGGCGTCAACAACCGCCGCGCAAACCCTTCCTAGGCTCACATTTCTATTCTTACTATAAGCTATTTAAAAGCTCTTCGTTTCTTTCCCCCGATCACATCGGACCCAAGCTTCAGTCCTCTCGTGCTGACTGACGTCTTTCCCAGTCCTTTTCTTGGTGGACTTCTAATTGCGCCAACTAAAATGGACCGGGTTCTTTAGAGCTTTTCCTCATTTTTTTTGAGAGATTGATGCTTGCGGCTCGGAGCCATCCTTGTGTCATTTTTTCTCTATTTTTCTATTCACAGATCGGCGCGCCGGGGTGCTGACTAACCTTTTCGACTCTTTTCTTTTTTTTTTCCCAGAAAAGGTGAGATGCATTGGAATGTGGCCTTGCAAAGGGTTTTTATATCGTCTATTACGAAATAGCACAAATCATTTTTTCTTTGGACTCGTGGTGTTTTTTTTTTTTCGTTTGGGATCCCGGAAGTTTTGACTGCAACCTGTTCCTGAGCGGAGGCTTTAGCCCTTCCTTTCTTCCGGTTAACGGCACCCTACCTTTTTCGTCCGGGAGCCGACTCGATGCATGACTCCGACCCTTTTCTCAATTTTTTCCCTTGTCTTTAGTATTTTGTTGGCATCGATGCTTCATAATCATGGATTCATCCTCCCCTTCCCTTTCCTCAATCTCCCATATCTCAACACTTTAGATCCCTTTTTTTGATGCCTTTGAAGTACGTATCCGTTTGCGGTTTCTGAGGAGCGGGAATTATGGAAGGCAAGCAACTGACTCCTCCACTCCTTGGTCAAAAGGACTTCCCCATGTGGATCTCTGACTCCCGGTGTTATTTCTTTTTCCCCTTTTCTTGACTTTTTTGATTCTCTTCATTTGGTACCAATTTCCTTCGCCCTTTTGTCCAAATCAATGTTCGTTTCGCTTCTGTATTTTAGTCTCTGCTTCTGTGAGGATAGGAGATCGACGTCTGACGGACCTCTTTCCGTTTCTACGTCTTTTGTGATCTTTGTCCCACTCCTTTGGCCCTTTTCCCTTTTTCTTTTCCAGTACTCCTCCCGTACGTTATCAGCACGTACAAGGGCATCCAGCACTGAGGCGCCAATTTTTTTTTCCCCCACATTGTGGGCATCCGGTGCTCCGCTTTCCATCCCCGATGTCAATTTTCTCGCGATCTTTTGGGAACGAACGATTAGAGAGCTTCCTCCTTCATACTCTTTTTTTTTTACCATGGATCCTATTCCCCGTGCTGGTCCTTTCTTTACGGCGTCTCCACGCAGACGCCTATACGACCCAACCTTTCCTGTCCTTGCGGGCGTGTCCCGAGCCGATGGTGCAGTACAGGCGATCATTTTTCACCATCGACCCCCCCCACCTTTGAGGTGTGTCCTCCGGCGTGGGGCGGTCAACTCCCCGGCCTTCCAGAGCAAATTGCGGCCCCGCCCCCCCTTTCCCCCCCACCACCGGCGCACCAATTGCGCTCCCCACGACTACTTCTAACACCTCTGATTGCCTACAGAACGACCTACCTTTGAAGTTTTTTTTTCCATTTTGGCTGTGCATTTTTTTTAAGTCCCAGGCAAGCGCTCGCTCCCCCCCCCTTCTCGTCATCAAGCTTCAACGCCATCCTCTAGCCGGTCTTCCCCATGGGGTCAGCAGGGGTGCCTCAGCGCCCCCGCCCTCCCTCTTTTTGGATGAGCATCACCGATGTTTTCTTCCAATCGAAAGCTCGGTCCTTGTGCATCGATGCGTTTTCTCTGGCGATCGAGGCTGGTTTCAACGGGCTGATGATATGGTTTGTTCCTGGTCTGAAGATTCTTTCCTACCCTGTCGATCTGTGCCCCTCACTTTTTTACTGAACTTTTTTCCTTCTTCAATTACATGCCTTTTGGTAGTGAATGGTGATCGCGTAGGCATTACTCTCTTTTTTTCCATCCCACCCCTTTTAGCATGGACCGGCAGACCTGCGACCGGATCCGCGGCATTCCCATTTTCCCGCACTGCGTGTTCACCCCTCGGTCGTATTTCTTGGGTTCACGAACTCCACTCTTTTGTTGCAAGGCTTTCGTCCTACGGCTGTCATTCCTTTTCCGGTCATAATCGGCCTTCAGGGGGACATCACGATTCCAGTCCTCTCTTTCTTTTTAGCCTGACGTTCGAGAGAGGAGGTCGAGCTTTTTTCTCCCCGAGTCTGCTTTTTCCCTTCCTTTCGTATAGATTCCCGTGTAGCGCCTCTTTTGGCTGGCTTTATGCTGACCTTTTTCCTGGAAGTTCTGAGCTAAGCTGCACGTCCGTGCCCGATCACGGCATTAGAAAACCACTTCCTTCATATCCTCCCCCCCTCCGCGTCTCCCCTTGAGAGTTCTCGAGTAATAGTAGAATTTGGGGCTTGCCCCTTCCTCTGGATCTCCATCAACGTCTCATGCGTAGTGATCATGGTGTCTTTTTCCTAGGACACGATCCCTTCAGTCTTTTTTCTATCCCATGAATTTTTTTCCTCCTCTCCAGTTGTTTGGTTTAGGACTCTGGATCACGTCCCGGTAGTCGTTTTTTTTTCCTTCCTTCAACGAAGGATGACTCCCAGACTGAGATGGTCGATCTCGGTAAAGGCGATTTTGACCCCCCCCCCCCTTTCCTCGCCCTTCTTCGCGATCCTGCTCGGTGATTAACAGCGACGGATCTTTCCTGGAAGCTCCGTTCTTTTCCCCTCTGCGTTTTTTCAGTTGATTCTGTACGCCGTCAATCCCGTCCGACCCGACCAACCGGGTATGACACCGCCCAGCATTTCTCGTCGGCTCCCCTCCTTTCGCCTAACAGATTCATGAGCTGACATAGCAGCGGCACCTTTCTGCCTTTAGGCCTTTTTCCGCGTAACCCGCTGCCGTTTGATTTTTTTTTTGTGATGCTCCCCCTTACCGGCCGATGCTTTCGGGTCAATTCTTTCTGTTTGGACGCATCCGTTCCTGTCCCGACAGGGAGACCGCTTTCCTGAGGAATTTTTTCTCCAGTCCCTTCTTTCCACCGCAGCGATTGCTATTTTTATTTGACTGGTAGGGACGGCTCCGGCGGACCCTTTTCTTTCCGGGGTTTTTTCCCCCCCCCCCATTCTCCTGCTCCTCGTGAAGCTCTCTAGATTGCTTTATCGTACCCTTCTTTGCGCTCAGCGCCCAACGTCATTTACTGAGATTTCTCGCCGAGGAAATGCCCACCCCATACGACGACCCCCTTTTGGATCGGGATTGAATAAGGGACGATCCTCGACCGCCATTCCCTTTTTTGGATCCTCAGCCCCATCAGACCAGCCGCGTCTCCCCCTCGCCCGGTCCCCCCCCTTTCTTCAGCGATTCCGAGGATTCATGGAGAGACCTTCTCCTCCTTTTTTTTCCTTTTTCTGCTTAGTACTTGCGGACCCCATAGTCTGCGAGCGTCGAGGCGTTTCTTGATGACGATCGCCTTTCGATCTCTTGCCGTTTCCTATGTTTTGAGGCCATTTCTCCTCAGAAAACACTGGCCCTTTTCCTTTTTTGTGATCGGAATGTTGTTGAGTTCCTATCGTCGTTCACTATTGCGCACTTTTGTATTGGGTTTCCTATTTTGCCCTGCAGTGCAGGCTCTGAATTTGACCGCTTGACCCACGTTTTCCTCACTTCCCAACTCCCTTTTTCAAGCTGAGCGTTTCGATGTGGACACATGCTTCCTGTACTTTTCCCTCCGGCTTCTCCCGGCACGGCCAGCTGGTTGCTCAGTTTGTAGAACCGTAATAGTATAGTCCCTCTTTTGAGACGCTTCATTCTCACGGACCGTGGTTTGAATTGTACCTTACTCTGCTTCTGCGGGAGCCTATCGCCTGAATTACGGTTCCATTTCTCCTTCGGTCGATCTGAAATCGGGTGAAGTAAATCTTCTTCGATCTTCCTGATGAGCTCTAAGTTGACGTTTGCTGATACACGTACTCTATCGGCTGCCCCGCTGCTCCCATTTCGCGCGCTACGCCCGTGTACGTCTTCACCCTCCCCCTTCCCTGTCATTTCCCTCGCGTCGGTCGTGGCGCCCGGATAGCACGAGATCCTCTTCAACCAGATTTTTTACGACATTAAAACGTGTTGAATATGACAACTGCGCACGATACCCATTGAGTTGCTCCATTGCCATTCATTTTTTTTTTCCCCCCCTACGGCGCAGACTCTCGGCAAATTAGGCTCGAGATCCCCTTATTGTCCCCTTCTTCTCAATGCCTTGTTTTCTCCTTTTAGGCGTGGTTAGCCCTTGGCGCCGAGTAAAATTCCGCTCCTCCAGCTTCTCAGACCTTCCCCCCACCAGCTCTTCTTGTAGTTGAATATGCCTCTCCCATATTCTTTATTCCCCGTTATCTTTGCGGATGGAGCCATGCTTCGCGCCAAGCCCTTAGTGCCCCCCCCTCCATCCTCGACGTCCTTTGGACCGTCCCGGCGTCTGGCGAGACGCGACTTCGAGGCAGGCTTTCCCTGCAATTTCTCTTTCTTTTTTCACGCCGAGCACCAAGGCCCTAAATTACTCCTGCCTTTTTCCTTCTACTGAACGCTTTTCCTGGCCATTTCCAAAACGCCGGCCCAAGTCCCCTTGCTAAACTTTTTCTTTTTTAGTTTTTCCGCCGATCATTTCCCCCCCCTTCGGCGATTCCCGGGCCATCCGATGCATGGGCTACACCTTCCTTTCTCCTTGCAGCCCCCCGTCGCGCCTCGGGTGGCCATGGGCGGTCGCTTCACCATTCCCAACGACTGTGACGGCTTTTTGCTATAACTATCTAGACTTAGAATAATAAGTTTTTTTTGCTCTCTTTCTTTTCTCTCTACTGCATTCCACATATTCAATGTTCGGGTGGCTCCCACTGGCCCCTATTTGCGCGAAGGTGTGCCCCGACTTATGCCTTTGCGCTTGATGGATGAAGACAAGGGGTCCGATGTGCTCCGGATTGTGGCCAGGGCAGAAGCCTCTCTGTTGCGCTTTCGAAAGCCACACTCGCCGTTTCTGGCTCATATGGCCCTTTTTTTTTTCCCGCCCGAGTCCCAGGCCTTCAACAGTCTCGCTGCATTAGTTACCTTCGGCATTGGCTCTTTTTAGGTTCCCCCGGCCCCCCTGCGCCTCGTGCAGGTGAAGGGAGAAGGCCCGTCATCGCTCTTTTTTAGCCTGCTTGTCACTTCTTGCCCCCCAAGGTCTCTGGTCACGAGGGGTTTATTTGGCATTTTTTTTCTTCAGTTGTTTCCCCTTTCATGGCTGAAAGAGAACCCCTTCTTAAAGTTTCCCCCACTTTCTTAATTCGCACTAACCTTTTCGATGTCTGTTTTTTACGGTCATCGTTATTTCTTCTTCCTGAATTCCTCCCTGACGGCCAAGATTTAAGAATAAAAGCATGGTACTTTTTTGGAGGACAGACCCATGTTTAGCAGCTCATCTCACGTTGGAGCCGAGCCGGTTGGCCTGAGGTCTGCGGTCTTACACCTAAGCATTCCCTCTAGCTCCCGCTGAGATTTCCGTACACGTCGTAGTAGCAGAAGCGATTTTTTTTTCCCCTTTGGCCCTTTCACGCCCTTAGGACCATTCTTTAGTTTAGATCTACATTCCGGGGTCGGTGATCTGTGCCGCTTCCTCTTTCTTTCTTTGTTTCTTTTTTTTTTTTTTTTTTTTACTTTTTTTGTTTTCACCTTTTTTTTTTTTTTTTTTGTTTCTTTTTTTTTTTTTTTTTCTTCTTTGTATGATTTTCCAGAACTTTTCTCTTTTTTTAGCAGAGGGCTGCAGACCGTCTTTTTATTTCCCCCCCGAATCACCCTGGGGTCAAAAACGTAACCGGCATCTCGGTGCAGACTTTACTTCCAGCCTTTCTTTTTTTTTTTTCCCCACAATCGACCTCGAGCAAAGGTCTCTGGACCCTACCCTTCTTTCATGCCTCCCTGGCATCAGCCGCCGTTTCGTTTTTTCAGTACAATTGCTCCTCGTCACCTTATCGGAGCCCTTCCCGTATTGAGAAGCAACTTCTCTCCTCGCTCCCCGGTGCGGGCTCTCTCCTTCCCGAGAGTTCTGGGGCACACCCGGCTATCCTTTCCCCCGACACTTCCTCCAGGCCCGAGGTTTTCGAAGGAGCACTGTCCCCCCCACCCCCAGGGACATCGTCGGGTCCGCCCTATCTGTCCCAATACACCTTTCCCCTGCTCTTCCCTGACTTTCGACGACCTCAACACCCCATTTCCGATCAATTTTCCCTTCCCGGCTTCCCCGGTCTATGTCGGCTTCTGCGTGCGCAGACATCTTCCTGACTTGAACGCGATAAGTCTCTTTAGTTCTCTCAATCCAACTCTTCGGTCATGTCCTTCCCAGGTGATGCAGTATGAGTCCCTCTCTCCTTATCACGATGTTCGTACCCCCCATACGACTACGTCAGTGGAATCGATTTCGTGTGTCCTCTTTTGATAGCGTGATGATCCTGTGTTTCTTGGTAAGGGCGGTCGACGTTCCTGATTTCCCCTTCCTCTTATTCCTCCTTCTTCTTTCCTCTTGAGCTCCCCTTTCCCCTTTGGGGCGCGCGGAGCGTATTCTCGTTGCCCATATTTTTTGGACCCTCCTCTCCATCGAGTATGACTTGAGGGCCCTACTGCCCGGATCCTCAGGCCCTCGGTCCATCCCTTTCTCCCTCTCTCTTTCTCCGGTGTCTGTGGCGGGGCCAGCCCAATTAATACCAAAGACCCATCATTCTCCTATCCTTTTGGGCTCCTACGGGCTCACGGGACCTAGCGTTCCCTCCTCGGCCTGATTATTACGGGGGAGCTCAAGCTTCTGAATCTCTTTTTTTTCGCGTCCCCCCATTGGAGAGAGATGATGCTGTTTAGACCTCTCTATGTTTTTTTTTTTTTGATGCAGATCGATTGCTAGCAGATTCTTATCATTGCTTGGACGGTGTCATGTTTTTTTTTTTCCTGTCTTTTTCTTATGATTGCTTGCGGCAGATCAGCTGAACTTCAAGGACGAAACTGACAAGGTCTTCTTCTCCTCCCCTTCCAGAATAATTCCGGAGGATCGCGTCCTCATCTATTTCCGATGACTCGGCCTTTCCTCCCTCTGTCTACAATCTCGCTTTAAGCTTTGATTCCCCATCCATAAGGACGTTGTCCCGTTTTGTCCAGCTTAAGAGCCGAAGTTGACCTAAGCCCCCCTTTTTCTTTCTCCTTGCATTCTCCGTTTTTTTGTGAGCGAGAAGGTGTGACTTCACGTTCGCCTGCGGACGTCGTCGGAAGTCTGGCTTGTCTTCATTCAACTTCCTTTTCTCTCCCTTCCTTCCTTGCGATCCATCTCCCCTTTTTCTTCTTGTAGACGAGCTGGGAAACGCAGATGTAACTCTTTTAGCTCGCTCTTTCTGGGACTTTCGACCTCAGGAGAAATACGGTCGTGGTCTCTTCTCTTTTCTTCCGGGGCACTTGTGCAGCTGATCTGTCGCTCTCCCTCGGACATGCTTCCCTCCAGGGCAGTCCCTCCAGCATGATAACCTCTCGGCGACAAGAATGCCACTTTATCATCAAATCCCCATCGACCGCTGAAACAGATCGGCCGCGCTAGAACGTGTTTCATACAGCGTAACCCACGCCCGAGCGAGGTCGCTCCCCCCGTACTCGCCTTCCGCTCTAACGGCGTAAGGTCTTTTTAGACCTTCTTCCTCATGGCGATACGCTGAGACCGAGGGTTTCTCTTCCTTTCGCCTTGGCCCCCCTACTTCTTCTTGACCCCCTCTTCTTTTTGTCGATGGTCGTTACGGCCCCTTATGAAGAGGATCTTTGCTCTCCTCCTGGCCCTCAGCAAAGCTTGGGTGCCGATTAAAACCCTTTCCCATCGTCCAACCTTCTGCTCCCTCTCCCTTCGCCCTCATTTCTTGATGAAGAGGAAATTGCCGTCCGTCCTCTCGTGCATTATGACATTGCATTACATCCGGACGATCAGCGCCTCCCATGACCCTCTCAAAAGTGATATCCTCCATTTGAACAGGGACGAGATCTCCTCGCGACTACCTTTTTTCAATCCCCTCTCATGTCGAACAGCTTTTTTCAGCCGGGAGGGCTTGGTGGCGCGTGCCCCATTCCCCCCCTTTACGCCCTCCGAGCGTCGAGGCGTTGCCGTTCTTTATTTTAAGCATGCGCGTAGGCCGTCCTTTGCTGCAACCTTTCCATCCCCTATTTGCCCTGCCGAATCATTCAAAAACTGTCTTTCTCGTCGCTCGGAATTGTTGTTGAGTTCCCGATCCGTCGTGGCACGCCGGTTTTCCCGTTTTATTGTTGTCCTCTTGGGAGTTTCCCAGACTTAGTGTCCGGTGGGCGACAACTCCGCCGCGTCTTCGGCCTGACCTCTTGTAGCTTGTACCTCTTTCCCCTCTCTTCCGCCCACTTTTTTGTCATTCCCCGACCGAAAAGGGGCAAGCTGGCGCAGGTCTTATCAGCTTTAGTTGAGACGGCCCGGTCTAGACTCTTTCCAGCACGGGTCCGTTTGGCATTGTACTGCAACCCCCTGATTTTTCTGTGTCGCCTTGGTTAGTTAAAGCCCCTGACTTCTTCGACCTTATTCGCCATCGGGCTGGAATTAAATTTCTGCCCCTAGATGCTTTTTAGAGTTTGGCCTCATTTTTTGCAGTGACTTTGTCTGTGCCGGGATATATTTTTCCCCTTCTGTCTCCCCTTCTTAGCCCTCACAACGGGAATGTCATCTCTGACGACGTCGGCGTGCAAGTTCCCTCCGAGACGCTGAGCCCCACAGTTCTCAGAAGAATATCTTGACTAAGAGAAACTTCTCTATACCCTCGCTACTTTGAATTGGTTGTACACTTCTCTTCCTCCTCCAATTGATCGGCAATACGCACCGTTCTCTTGCTATTCCTTGAGAGAGACTCACCCCCCTATTTCTTCCTTTTTCCGTGTCCCCGCGTCCCAAATTCCGTTTTTTTGCTATCTGCCCTCCCATTACATAAACTTCTTTCTTGCTCACGGCATTCCCAACTACAGTTTCCCCATATATTTTCCTTGTAAGAGTGCAAAAAAATCTTTTGAATCCCCCTGATTATGACTGCACCACTACTCCGCTCCGCATCTACCTTAAATTGGTTTCACCTTTCCCCCCAATCCGGGCTTTGCGACCGATTCGATTCTCCCCCCAGGCCGGTCCCTGCCCCTCCTGAGGATTTTGAGGCTTTTAGTTACAGCGCTTTACCATTCCTTTTTACTATTTTCTTTTTCGAGGAGTGCCTTGGGCCCACTTTTTCCGGTCCCCCCCAAACCTTTCTGGCGCGCGACTATGCTAAAATTTCTTTTTTTCCCTAGCCTCAGGAGCGCTTCCCTTTTCCCCCTCCGCTACGTGGCTACACTTTTCTCTCTCGGCACGTTCCTTTTAGGTCCCGAACCGTCGCGGCCACGATGGCATGGGTCGCATCGCCCATCCTTTGAGACGTCGGTGGTGCACTAGGCTCCTGGCCCCCAA
>Ga0179593_1565475_pt1 | contig 13680 bp, 26 predicted proteins | sample CZODoug2_1_08_16_FD_185931 | JGI IMG/M metagenome (GOLD analysis project Ga0179593, IMG submission 185931) | Vadose zone soil fungal communities from Angelo Coast Range Reserve, California, USA - CZODoug2_1_08_16fungal (PacBio error correction) | ecosystem: Environmental > Terrestrial > Soil >... | reverse complement strand
CCCATTTCCTCCTGCTCCGGGGGGGACCAGGAGCTTGCCCGTCCCCTCCTTTTTTTTTTTTTTCTCTTGTTTTCCGGGGGGGAGGGGCAGAGAAGCAGGCTTTTCCCCCCTTTTTTTTTTTTTTTTTTTTTTTTTTTTTTCCGTGTCAGGTCGTCACGGGATTTCAATTTCAGGGACCTCCCTTTTTTTCCCCCCCATGTTTGGAAAACTTGGTTTTACCAGCGGCTTTGCGAGCCGCTTTTTTTTTTCTTCTTTTTTGTAAAACGACACTCATGTGGTTTACCGAGCAGCGCCGTTTCCCCCTTTTTTTTGCCGCTGGAGGGGACAAATGGCTTAAAATCCTTTTTTTTTTTTTTTTTTTATAGGCGTTCATATTGGATGAATCTTTCCTTTTTTTCATGGAATCTCTTTCATTTGCAGCAAATCCAGCCCCCGGGCGGCCCCCCCCCCTTTCCCCCCATCTCTGGCGGGCCGGCAGCTTTGGCGGATTTCGCTAGGCTTTCCTGCGATCCCCCGGGCCGGCTTCCGGGCAGAATCGTCAGGATCTTGTTTTTTTTCCTTTTCCCCCTGAAGTCATGTGGGTTTCACGTTTCCCAACGAGCGTCTTTTTTTTTTTTCCCCTTCGTAAACCCCCCCTCTTCTTCAAAAATGGAAAAATACACAGCGCCTTTTTTTTTTTTTTTTTTTTTTTTTCGCATCCGCCCTCCCCCTTTTCCCCCCACGCCCCCCCTGAAATGCGGGCAAATGTAATAGACGTTTCGGGATGCCCTTGTTTTTTCCCTTTTTTCCTGCGGCAGATGGGGAAAAACCGGGGGAAGTTTCCTTTCTCCTTTTCGCCGGCCGGAGCTCCGCTTAGTCCCCCCCCCCCCTCTTTTTTTCTCACAACGGGACGGGCAGGCAGCTTTCAAGCACTTCGTTTCCCTTTCTTCCGTGGATGATCTTCGGACCGCACGCCGCTTCTTTTTTTTTTTCCCCCCCCCCCCTGGTCCACGTCCAGGCGCTGACTTTCAGCGCCGTCGCGAGCTTCTTTTTTTTTCCTGCTTCGCCCCTTCCGGAGGAGAAGGAGCTTCTTTTTTTTTCCTTCCCGGGCAAAGAATCAAGTCGCTGGCCGGTTTTCCCCCCCCCCCTTTCCCCCTTGGCTCCAGAATCGGAAGGTGAAGTACTGGTCCTTTGTATGCCTTTTTTTCCCCCCCCCCTCTTTTTTTTAAAAATCCCGCCGCTGCGCCTTCCTTTTTTTTTCCCCCCTTTTTTTTTTTTCGGGCGCAAAGCGCAAAATTTGTGAAAACACTTCTTTTTTTGTTCGGCGTGCTGGATCGTGCTCAAGCCGTTTTTTTTTTTTCGATGACTAGTTGCTTCCGTCACAGCAAAACGGTCAAGGGCTTCCCCTTCCTCCTTCTTCCTACGCTCGAGTTGCTCATGACCAGAATCTTTTTTCTGTGAGCCAGCGCGGCTCCTTTTCTTCCCCCGGCTGCCCAAACGAAAGGATTTGAAAAACTGCCTTTTTCTCCTCCCCCTCCTCCGGCAGCGAAGGCTTCTTTTTTTTTTTTTTTTTCCCCCCCCCGCCAATCTCTACACCGACCCGGTCCCCCCCCTTTTTTTTTCCTCATGTTTTCCGCCGTGCAAAGACGGATGTTCGTTTCAATTCGTGCTTTTTTCCTTTTTTTCCCCTTTTTTCCTGGCACTAGCCGAATTGACTTTTGTCCTTAATCCCTTGCAGTCCAGAAGGATTTGCCCCCCTTTTTTCCTTAAGCGCAGAAATTCTTTTCCCGCCACCTGTTATGTCCGCCCCCCTTTTTTTGATGGTTATGAAAGGGGTGGTACCCTTTCCCCCTTCTCTCGCAAAAAAAATCCAATATTACATCGGCTGGCTCCGCGGGTCTTCTTTTTTTCTTTTTCTTCCCCTGACGTTGCGGAACTCATCCGCAACCCCACACCGCGCGTTTTTTTTTCTTGGGGATTAAGTTCGACGAAGCAGTTTTCCCCTTTTTTTTTCGGATGTTCTTCTTTTTTGAATCGAGCTGAGGTCATGAAAATCCCCCCCGGCCGGAAATCCTTTTTTTTATTCCTCCGGAGTTTTGGCGCTAGATCTTCTATTTTCTCCCCTACGTGGTTGTTCTTTTTTTCCTTTCCCTCTTTTTCTTTTTTCTCACGGCGTTCACGATGGTTTGCGCAGGCGCTTCTTCCGGCCGCTTTCTATGTTGTGCCTACGGAGAGCATATTTCAAGCGCTGGCTTTTTCTTTTTTTTTTTTCTTTTTTCCCCCCCCAAACGCCCATTCCGCCTCGGACAATCCGCGCGGCGAGATTTGATTCCCCCTCCTTTCCCTTCGCAGAGGCCAGCCGAGGAAGATTGGATTTGCGCCGATTTTCTTTTTTTCCCTTTTTTTTTTTTTTTTTTTCCCCTCCCGCCATTGTAGAAAAACAGGTGCGGGACAACGTCCCCCCCTTCCTTGGGAAATCAGCGAGGGAAAATTAATTTCTGACCGGCCCCCCCCCCCCTCCTTTTTTTCCCCTTTTTCCCTTTCCGTCTTCGGCAAATTCGTGCTGGCAGGCTAAAGAACATCCGGATGGGCAACGCCGGGGCATCTCTTCTTTTTTTTTTCCCTTTTTCCCGGTGGAAGAGATGGGCTTGGGGGATTCATTTGTCCCTTTTCCCGTTAAACGAGCGCGGTTTTTTTCTTCTTTTCCCTTTTTTTTTTCCCTCCAATTTTGGCGCGAGAGCTGGGCTCACCAATCCTTCCTTTTCCCCTTAGAGTCGATACGAAGACGGAGATGGCTAATGTCCCTTTTGTTTTTTTTTTCCCCTGCACTAGTCATTCGCGCACAGGATGAGCACGACCCTCCCCCTCCAAACTTGGCCCGTGGCGCGGAAAAAGGTTGCGCATTTCAGGAGCTTCTTTCCTTTTTTTTTTTTTTCCTTTTTCCCCTTTCCTCCCTCCAAGGACCAGGAGCTGAAACTCCGATCGAGCCCCCCTTTTCTGCGCACTGATCTTGAGCAATAACCAACATTTTTTTTTTTTTTTTTTCCTTCCTGGGCGAAGGCTTCCGGAGACATGGTACGCCGGGGTGTTGCTTTTTTTTTTTTTTCTGGACTTGCGATTTCGGGAGGGGCGGGGGGCCGGCAGCCCCCTTTTTTTTTTTCCCCCCCGAAAGAATTCATCACGGATATTCGGAGGTTTCCGTGGTGTGTTCCCTTTCTTTGTGCGTTTCACTGAGGCGGATTGTGACGAAGGCGTGTCTTTTTTTTTTTTTTTTTTTCTCTTTCCGGACTTCCCCGGTTTTTAATCCTGCGCCTGGCCTCCCCTTCTTTTCAACTTATATTTACCATTGCCCCCGCAAGTCTGGGCGTGGCGGGTTTTTTTTCCTTTTCTTTCTTCTTTTTCGCGCAGGCGCTGTTGTATTTCCATTTTTGACTCCTCTTTTTTTTTTTCAATCGGCCATCCGCCGGGGAAAAAACGTGAACCCCACCCTTCTTTTTTCTTTTTTTGAAGAACGAAAACAAGATCCTGCTTTTTCTTATTCCTGGGGGAAATCGGGCGCACCATTGTTTACCGGTGGTCCTTTTTCCCCCTCCCCTTTCTTCCAGCCAGCCAGAGATTGTGGTTGGGGCGACGTGGCTTGTCTTTTTCTGGACTGCCGCGATTCATCAAGGATGACGCTATACCTTTTTTTCTTCCCCCCCCCTTCTTGCAAACCGCCACGGTGGAAAAACGGGCGCTGCTCGGTACCTTGACCTTTGACGGCTCGCAAAGCCGCTGGTAAGAACCCAGTTCCTCCATATTTTTTTCCCTTTTCCTTTTCTTTCCCGAATGGATCCAGGACGACTTCACGCCCCATCCGGCTTTTTTTTCTTTTCGGTTCAGAAAACCCAAAGACGAGGTGGAGGAAATGAAACCGTCGGCTTTTTTCCTTCTTCCTTGCCCCCCCGGAGAAGTAGACAGTCCTTCTTTTTCCCTCTCCTCCGTTTGTGGTGTTTCTTCCGCCGATTTACAAATTTCATCCGGCCGCTCTTTCGACCTTTGTTCGCACTCTCCAGACCCGCGGTCATTTCCTCCCAACTTTCTTTTTTTTTCTCTCTCCCTTTTTTTTCCCGCTTCGCAGCAAAAGGCGGCTTGTGGCTTTCCCTGAATCTCAGGGGGACGACCGCGGCGGCCCGCGTCTTTCTTTTTTCCCTCTTCTTTTGACGAGGCCCCGCGCTGTCATCGGAGAGAGGGGCGTCTTCTCAGGCCGTTTCCAACCAGTGGAGGTTTTTTTCCCTTCTCCAATCTTGCGGGAGGCCAGGGCCGTTCCTTTTTTCTTTCCCTTCTTCTCCCTGCCAGTTTTCTTCCAGAACATCAGCCCCGGCGGCAACGGCAACCCTCCCCCCTGGCCAAGCCTTTGGCGGATTTTCGCTTAGGGTCTTTTTTTCCCTGAGTATTTCCCACGGACGATTCCGGGGGCATTTTCCCCCTTCTTTTTTCCCTTTTTTCTTCCAGACCGTATTTTGCAATTCTCATTGTGGGTTTCAAGTTTCCCAACGCTCTTTTTTTTTTCTTTTTTTTTTTCCCCTTCTCCATCCGGGAGTTAAAAAAACTCTTCTTTCACCCTTTTTTTCCTGCGCGAAACCGCTCCGCCACTTCCCTTCCCCCCTTTTTTTTTTTCCCACCCCTCCCTTCTGGGGCCAAAGGAATAGGACGTTTCGGTGCCTTGGGTCCTTTTTCCCTGCGCAGAGAGAAACGGGGGAGGGTCTTTTCCCCCTTTTTTTTTTTTCCCCTCCCGGCGGGCTCCGCTTAGTCCACAAACCGCCTCCCCCTTCCTAAAAACGAAGGACAGGACCGCTTCAAGCATTATTTTTCTCCCCCCTTTCCCCTACTAATCCGTTGATTGATGATCTCGACCCCCTTTTCCCCCATACATAAAAATAGCCAAGTAAAGGGGCGCTGCTTCAGCGTCCCTTTTTTTTTTTTCTTCTCACCCTTTTACATGTCTCAGGGGAAGCTTAGATAAGGAGGAGGAGAAGGAGGTCTATTGGCGGCAATATGGGGAGTTTAGTTGCGTACCCTTCTTCTTCCCGGTAAAAAACAAGGGTTTTTTTTGATAGGTGTTTGGGGAAGTAATGCGTCCTTGATTGCCTGCTTTCCTTTCCTCCCCCCCCTCTCTGGCGCGAGGAAGGCTTCATGATGCGCACCTTGTTTTTCTAGAATGGCGGGTAGGTTTCCTTTCCTTTTTGTTGGGCGCATCTTTCCCCTTTTTTTTTTTTCAATTTCTTCACGAATTAGGCATCTCCGTCTTTTTCTTCTCCTTTTTTCCTTTCCCTAAATTAAGGAAGCGCTGTTTTTTTGGGCGCGCCCCCCCTTTCCCCCTTCCTTTTCTCCCCCACCGATGAAAGCCTTTTTCCCCTTTTTTTTTTTTACGCTTGGCACCCCACCTCCCTCAGGCAAGCGAATTTTCTTTCCCCCCCCCCCCCTTCCCAAATCTCTTCCACAGACCGCTCCACCGTTTTTTTTTTTTTTATGTTTTTTTTTTCAATTTCGTGACCGGTGAAGAGTCACTTTTTTCCCCCCCTCCCCCTCTATTGCGAAAATTGACCTTCTTTTTTCTTCAGCTTTCGTCCTTGGCCGTCCCCCCCCCCCCCCCCCCCCTTTTTTTCTCCCCCCCCCTCTTCTGAATTGTCGTAAAAGCGAAGCAATCTTTTTTCCCCTGTGTGTCGACCAATGGCGATTTTTTTCCCCCCTTCCCCCGGAGAACATCGCGTCCCCCTTTCGAAGTTGCGGTTAGCTGGGAACCAGACGTTTGGCGGGCCCCCTTTTCCCTTTTTCCTGAGCGGAATGGGACGTTGGGATCGATTCTCGTATTTTTTTTTTTTCCCTCTTTCAGCTCGGAGGACGCCATAGCGGGATTGGCGGATTTTTTTTTGGGAAGAGCATGCGCAACCCTTTTCTTTTTTCCTTTTCTCCCTCCAGAAGTGAGGGCCGCCGGAGATTCTCTCTATTTTCTCTTTCCTCCGTTTGTTTTTTTTTTTTCCCCTAACTTGGGCGTTCTCCACGGAGGTTCAAGATGTTGCGCAGCGCTTCCCTTCCCCCTTTTTTTTTTCCCCCCTTTCCCCTTCCGCTTATGGCCCGGCCTCCGAGCGCATATTCAATGCTGCTGGATGACGCCTCTTCTTTTCCTTTCCTTTTTCCCCAAACGCGCGGCGAGATTGATTACGCAACGGTCTGGTTTTTTTTTTTTTCTCCCTTCCTGAGAAGATTGGGATTTTGGAGCGATTTTTTTCTCGTTTCTATTTGGGGACCCCACACAGGTGAGGGAAGACCACTTCTCCTTTCCCTTCCCCTCCTGCGGGCAAATCTCTGGACGTCCCAAGGACATCTGCTTTCTTTTCTTGCATCGTTCTGCAGGATCCTTTCCTTCTTCCACGGTCCCTCTTTTCCTTTCCTCCTTTTCCCCCCCATCGACACGAACCAAAGGTGGAGAGGGCGGTTTTCTCTTTTTCCTGCCGGAGGGAGTGGGTGCCAGCGTAACTTTTCTTTTTCCCCCTCCCCCTCTTTTTGGCAGAGGAGTGCTCATTCAATTTGCTCTCCTTCTTCCTTCTGGATGAAGACAACTTCGAGGCTTTCTTCCTCTCCTTTTCCCTTTCCCCCCCTTTAACCGTTTGGAGTCAGGGGGCGAACAGCCCTCTTTTTGCAAGATACAGAAAGGGCAGACCGCATTTTTTTTCCTTTTTTTTCTCCCAAGGTGCGGAATAAGGGAGCTTCTTTTCCTTATCGTCACTTTACCAGCTGCCCAAATACAAGGTTCTTTTTCCTCTTTCTCCTCCCAAAAAGGTCGGCTGAAAACTCCTTGTACCGTCCCCCCCCTTTTCACCCTACCAACATGACGACAATACGCTTCCCCTTTTTCTCCCTGTTTACGGCACGTTTGGGGGGGTTGGAGGGGTCTCGCGACGGCGTCTTCCTTTTTTCTTTTCGATTTGGTTTCTTTTTTTTTGCATGGGGCGGCTTTTTGAAGATCCTCACGGAATTAGTAGGAGGTTCCGTGGTGGGGTCCCTTTCCCTCTTTTTTTTCCCTTCTTTTTTTCGGCGCCATGAGGCGCTTTGTTGGACGGCTCTTCCCCGTCGCTGCGATTCTGAAGGACTTCCCCGGTTTTCATTTTTTTTTCTTTTTTTCTTCCTTTCCCCCCCCCCCAGGATCACGAAAGTCTATTAACAAATTTTGGCCCCTTCTTGACTTAAGTGCGGGAGGCGGTTAGCGGGCAGGCTGCTTTCCTTTCCTCCTTTTTTTCTCTCTGCCGATTGCGGGGCGTCCCGGTGAAAATTCATCGGCCTTTCCTTTTCTTTCTCGCTATTTTTCTGCAAAAAATACGGTTGGAAGCTCTCCTGGACGATTCTGACAAGGAAGCCGGCTTTTTCCGCGCCACCAGGTGATGGTATAAGAAATCCCTTCTTTCTTCTTTTTGTTTTGCCGTGGAGCCGGGGCTGGATGGTGCTGCAAATTTCCCCCCTTCCTTTTTCTTCCTCAAAGGGATGGACGAATATAAACGGCCCTGGTCCTTTTTTTCCTCTCCCCCCCTCAACGGTGGAAACGGAGCTGATCGGTAAAACCAATGATTGCTTTCCCCCTTTTTTTTTTCCCCCCCTGCCGTTTTGGGAAAGAAACCAAGTCCTCAGCATGGTAAATTTTGCTCCTCCCCTTTTCTTCCATGAAAATTGATTACAGGGAAGACTTCACGTTCCACTTTTTTTTTTTGTAAAAGCTGATATCTTGCCTCGGGTGCCTCTTCCTCTTTTTCTTCCCTTCCCCCCTGCGGCTGGAAGAGGTGAGGCAGCTCCCCTTGTTCCCCCTTTCCCCAGAGGAGGAGGATGAAAATTGGAAATCTCTCTCTTTTCCTCCTCCCCCCCTTTTTTTTTTTCTTCTTTTTCCCCCTTTAATTACGAAGATCTTTCGGAACTGCTTCTTCTTTCCAGCCCGCGGTTCATTTACTCCACTCGTCTCTTGTTTTCTTTCTTTTTCCTCTTTCCCTCTCAACGGCGCTGTGGCGTGAAAGTCGTCCTGTCCTCTTTCCCCGCGCCAGCTGATCAAAAATTTACCATGCTGAGGGAAACTTGGTTCTTACCCCTTCTTCCTTTTCCTTTTCTGCGAGAGAGATGCTTTCCCCCCCCCAAAGTGGTAAGCTGGAAGGGACAATCTGCTCACCCCCGGCCAGGGCGTTTATAGGGGCGTTCCTCCCCCCCCTCTTCTTCTTGAACCCTCGCTTCCCATTTGCAGAACATCCAGCCCCGTCCCTTCCTTTTTTTCTTTTTTTTACTGAAGCTTTGGCGGATTTTTTCTCCATGGTGCGCGGATTTCCCCCCCGCGGCTGCCGTTTCTTTTTTTTCTCTTTTTTTTTTTTTCCTACACCCGTATTTTTTGCAGAAAAAATTTCCCTTTCCCTCCCTGATGGCCGATGAATTTCCACCGGGGACTCCCGTTTTTCCCCCCCCTTTGTGGAAAAAAAAAATACCACATCCCTTTGCGGAACCGGCCTCCGCAACTCCCCCCCCTTTTTCTTCCCCCCCCCCCTCCCCAGAATTGCGGGCAAATGTACCTAGACTTTTTCTTCTCTTTTTTTGGGCGCGGCCAGGCGCAGGATTGTTCCCTTTTTTCCCCCCTTGAAATTCGGCAAAGCGGCCCTTCTTTCGTCCACAAGCGAATCATGGGCTCTCCCCCCCCCCCCCCCGAAGGAAGCCGCTTCCTCCCTCCTTTTCCTTAATTTGTGATGATTCTTCGGAAAAACCTCTCCTTTCACCCCCCCCCCTCCCCTTCCCGGAAAAATAGAACGTCACCAAGGCTCTGTCCCTTTCGCGCGGGAGCGTACATGTCTCCGTGCACTTCATCTCTTCCTATAATTTTTTTTTTTTTATTTGCCGCAAGAATTAAGTCGATCGGGAAGGTAACCTTTTTCCCCCCCCTTCCGATCGAAGGTGGGCAGCTCCTTTTCCTTTTCTTTTCTCCCCTTTTTATATTAAACTCCAACGAGATGCCTATTCTTCCTGGATCCGCACACTTTGTTAGAGGCATCCCCCCTGGAAGAATGAGGTCGGGCGTTTCTTTTTCTTCTCCGGAGAGGAATAGTTTGATGTTAGCCCGGACACCTTCTCTTTTTGTGGGGGGGACGCTTTCACTACCAATTAGGTCATTTCCTTTTTCCTTCCTCCAAATTAAGGAAAGGCCTCAAAGAAGGGGGGGCCCTTCGCCCCCCCCTTTTTTTTTTTTTTAAGTTTTGAATGAACAGCGCTCGTTTACGCTCTTTCCCCTTCCTCAAGATGCATTCCCCCCTCCCCTCCCCCGGGGTCGGTTCGATGCCGGCGTGGCCCAAGTTTACCCTTTTCCCCCTTTTGCGGCCGGTTTTAATTTTTGGACGCGACACCTTCCCCCCCCTGGCATCCGATGGCCGAATTGGACGGCGCCAAATCTGCAATTCTCTCCCCCTTTTTTCCTTTCCCCCTTCCATTCTTTTTTGGCCCGCGCTGAAGGTCGTAACAACCCTCTTCTTTTTCTTTTCACCTGTGTGTCGACAAATGGCTTCTTTTCCCCCTTTTCTCCCCCCTCTTGGGGAAATTAGGCGCAAACATCCATCTTTTTTTTCCCTTTAAAAGTAGTTGGCGGAACTCATCTCGCCTCTTTCTAGGCGGAATGGCGTTGGGATCCTCTTTTCCTCTTGAGTCGAGCCGCCATAAGCTTCCTTCTTTTTTTTCCTCTTCCGGAAAGGAAAAGAGCGGCTGCTGTCCCCCCGTTTATAGATCGTTGCCCCCACGAGTGAGCACGCCGGAGCGTTTTCCCCCTCCCCCCCCCCTTCAACTATTTGCGTTCTCCCACCTTTCTTTCCTGTTTTTTCCCACTCATTTCGAAGAAATTCAAATTAATCCAATCGTCTATGGCGGCCCTCCTCTTCTTTCTTTCCATGTTCTCATCGGATTCCCAAAGGCCATTACGCTAGACCATCGCGCCTTCTCTCCTTTCCCGTACGCGAGGGCAGCCAGGAAGAATGGGATTTTGGCGCGATGTTTTCCTTTTCCCCTTCTTTTCACACACAGGTGCGGGAAAGACCACTCTGATCTCCCCTTTCTTCTCTGGAGCAGGACATCGGCTTTTGATCGAATTTTCACCCCTTTCCCCTGCAGGATCATTGTATATTAAAACGGAACGAATGAAACGACACCCCGTCTTTTGGGAAGTGGGGAGTGGGGAATTAATTCGCTCGCTCTGTTCTTCAACGAATTTGTGTTTTTTCCCTTTTTTTTTTTTTTTTTGTTTCTTTTTTTTTTTTTTTTTTTTTCTTTTTCTTCTCTTTTTGGTTTTTTTTTTTTTCCTTCTCTTTTGCGGCGGCGGCTGGCTCACAATCGCGCTTCTGAATTCTGGATTCCCCCTTTTTTTTTTTCCTCTTCTCTCCTTCCTTTCTTGAAGCCTTGAAACGTTTGATGTTAAGGGTCTCCTCCCCCCAAGCCCCCAGGCACGCCGACCCTCCCTTGTTCGCTTGCGGCGAAAAAGTTTGGGCCCTTTTTTTTTTTCTTTCTTATCGACTTTACCAGCTGCAATACCACTTTCCTTTTCCCCCCTTTTTTCCTATGCCGAAGCCAAAAGGTTAGGTGAACCTCCTCTTCAATTCAACCATGCCGAAAATAAACCGCTCCTTCTCTCCCTTTTTTTTCTTTTTTTTCCCTTTCGGGGGGGGGGGTTGGAGCTGGTCTTTTCTTTCTTTTTTCCTTTTTCCGGTTTTGATGGCGGGCCGAGATGCCCGCGGCGGCGGGCTTCCTTTTCCCTTTTTTTTTCCTTTTTTCTTGCATCACGAAGTGCTGAAGCGGCTGCCTTCCGTTTTTTTTTTTTTCTTCCGAAGTCCTTCAGCGCCGGCGGCCGGAGCTGCGATTCTGACGGCTTCCCCTTTTTTCCCTCTCCCCCCCCCCCCCCTCTTTCCGAACCAAGGGCATCCGTCCACTGTTTTTTTTTTTCTGTGCCGGCGTGAATTTAGGGCGGAGCGGTTCGCGCCTTTTTTTTTTTTCCCCCCCTCTTTTTTACGCCGATTGCGGCGGTCCCGGTTTGCCCCTTCCTTTTTTCCGTGGGAAAAAACGTGCCCCCTCCTTTGTCCTTTTTCTGCAAAAACAACCCTCCCAACAAGATCTTTTTTTTCTTCCCCCCCCTTTTTTGGGGAAAGAGCGCCCCTTTCCATCCTAAGCGAAAAAATCCGCCAAAGGCTTCCCTTCTTTTTTTTCCTTTTCTCCGGGGGCTGGGAGTCTGCAAATGTTTTTCTTTTCCCCCGACTGGCTGCGCGATTCATCAAGGCTTTCTCTTTCCCCCTTCCGCCGATTTTAGCGATTTGTCTCCCGCCCTTTTTTCTAACCCGGGCGCTGCTCGGTAAAACCCTGATTGTCGTTTCCCTTTTTTCCTTGCTTCTTCTTCTCGCAAAGCTGCTTGTCCCTCCAGCTGGACCGCGCTTTTCTTCCCCCCCCCCCTTCCTACTTCACGCCAAAAGGGGCGCGTTTTGCTTCCCTCCCCTTCCTCTGCTCGGAGAAACCAAGAGTGTGCCCCTTCTTTAACCGAGTGGAGGGGACCTTTTGCCTCCCTTTTCTTGACCCCCAAAAGGGAGAAGTAGAAACCCTTTTTTTTTCTTTATGGGGGGGTTTTTCTCCCTTTCAGTCAGAGGAGGGGGAAGAATAATAAGTTGTTGTTTTTTTCCCCGAGATTTAAAATTTCATCCCTTTATCCCCTACTGGGATAACGGGGGGGCCCCTCTCCCCCTGAGCTGTCCGCCCCCCCCCCTCAACTCGTATTACTTGGTTTTCTTTTTTTTTTTTCCGAGTTCGAGCAGCTTTTGCTTTTCCCTCCTCTTTTTTTCCGTTGAAAGTCGTTCCTCCTTTTCCCCGACCCTTCGCGGGACAAAGCGATTCACTTTTCTCCCCCTTTTCTTAAAGAGGGCTTTGCGATCCTCTTTTTGAGAAGAAGGGTACACCCTTCCCCCGCTTGAAGCGACGTTTCCACCGTGTCTTTTGGGTTGGGCGCTGAGGACAATCTTTTTTCCTTTCCCCTTCGGCTTTCCTAGGCGTTCATTCCTGATGACTCGCTCTTCCTGGAGAATTTAGTCCCGCTTCCCATTTTTTCCCCTCTTTTCCGGGCAACCACACTCCTGGGTCCTCCTTCCCCCGACTTTTGGGCGGAATGAGTTTCGCTCGGGCTTCTTTTCTTTTTCCCGCGTTACCCCGCCGGCTTCCGGGCAGGGAATGTCCTTCCCCCCCCTTCCCCCCGTTTATTTTTTTGCAGGAAAAAATTCCCGAGTCCTTTTGGTTTCCCCCCTTTATGGCAGATTTGAATTTTCAACCGGTGTCTTTCTCCCCGGCGAGGTTATAAAACTCTTCTTCCCACCCTTCCCCCCCCAAATTAGGATGCGCGAATTCCTCCCCTTTCCCCCCCCGCGGACACTACGCCAGAAAGAATTTTCTTTTTTCTTCTCCTCGGGTCGAAAGGCTTGAGCTTTTTTCCCTTTCCTCCCTCCCCCAGAATCGCAAGCGTCCCCCCTTCCTCCTCCGGCTTCGTCCACAAGAAAGACTAATGGCTTCCCGACGGCAGCCGCTTTCCTCACTTCCCCTTCCTCTCCCCTCCGAATAATCCGTGATTTCTTCTCTCCCCTCCTTTTTTCCCGGCCCATCCCGACAAAATCGCCCATTTTTTCCTCCACGGGCGCGGCCGTTACATTTCTTCCTCATCTTGACGAGAAGGAGCGGTATTTCCTCTTTTTTTCTCCCTTCCCTTTTCCTCCTTTTCCCGGTTAACAAGGAGGGTTAAGGGCCGGACCCGTTGGCTTCTCTTTTTTTTTCCCAGCTGTTAAAAAGTCTTTTCCTCTCCTTCTTTTTCTCTGAGGAAGATACTTTGATGAGCCCACCTTTTCCTCTTCCCCCAAAAAGAGGGGGAATGCGTTTACCAGGAGGGGGCTGTCTTTTTCTCGCTGCGATGACTATTTTTTTCCCTCCCCCCTTTTTTTTTTCCCTCTTCACGAATTAGAATCCTCCGTGCGAAGTTGCTTCATCAAAGAATTCAGGACCCTTTCTCTTTTATCCCCCGGGGGGGACGGGGCTGTCTCCCTCCCCTATGTCAAACCGAAAGGACGTTTGAACCTGCCTTTTTTCCCTTCCTTTGGGGCACCCACCAAGAAAGTCCGGCAGCTTCCCTTGCCAATCTCTTTCCACCCGGCCCGCTCCACCGTGTTGTTCCCTTTCCCCCCCTTTCTTTTCTTTCAATTCGTTTGCCGTTTTTCCTTATCCACAGATGCCGGAAGATTGGGACTTTCCCCCCCTCCTTTTCCCCCCCTTTTCGAGTTAAGGAAGAAAGGTGCCTTTGCCGTCCCGCCTTCTCTTTTGTCGTTTTAAACAAGGGCGCCTCCCTACTCTTTTCGATCAGAGTGGTTTTCCCGCCCCAACTTTTGTTTTTCCCCTTTTTCCGGATGGTCTGCCACGGGTAACCAATAGAAACGTCTTCACCCCCCTCCCCCCTCTTACGAGGATGGGATCCGCTTACTCTTCCCTTCGGCCCTCATCTCGACGGAGGAGGGCTTTCCCCCGTTTTGGGATCGATATTCCTCCCTTCCTTTTTTTCGGAAGGGCCGCCACATAGCGGAATTGGAGGATGGTTGTCCCTTTTTTCCGCATCTCCTTTGCGGCAACATCGTGAAACGACTT
>Ga0179593_1545274_pt1 | contig 13680 bp, 28 predicted proteins | sample CZODoug2_1_08_16_FD_185931 | JGI IMG/M metagenome (GOLD analysis project Ga0179593, IMG submission 185931) | Vadose zone soil fungal communities from Angelo Coast Range Reserve, California, USA - CZODoug2_1_08_16fungal (PacBio error correction) | ecosystem: Environmental > Terrestrial > Soil >... | reverse complement strand
GAACACTTTTCAGTTGTTGGTTTGTGTCGTCCTGTCTTCCATATGTGTTGTCTGTTGTGTTTTCTCTCCATTTAGATTTGACCCCCCTTCCTACTTCCGCTGTTCTGTATACTCTTCGTGCTCCCCCTTGCTACACCCTTTCTTCAGAATGGGTTGCAACCTTCATGTTTGTAGAGTTTTTTTCGTTTTTTTTCTGTGTTGTGTGGGTGAGTGAGTAAATGTTGTGTTGGGTCTCTTTGAAATATTGGCTGGGTGTTGGTGGTAGCCCGCCCTTCTTTCCCCACCCCCCCCCTCAACCCCCCCGACTTGGGTGTTAGACCTTTGATTAAGATCGCTGGTGTCTTTTTCCTCCCCCCATATCTGTAGCACACGCGGATTCCCACCCCCCCCACGCAACCTTTCCCCCTCGAAAACCCAAGGTCACTCTAGGCTTCGCTCCCCACAGCCGTGAATCAAACAATCGCGATGCTAGCCCGTTCTTCCCCCTCGGGCCTTTTTTTTTCTCGAATTGGGATGAGAAGTCCCTCCTGCCCTGACGGTTTTTTTTTTCTGCATGGATCAGTGCCTAGGCATGGTTAAGCCCTTTGCTTTCGTTTTTTTAAACCTTTTACCGTGTTTTGGCAACTTTTCTTTCTCTATCCGCAAAATGTATGTTCCCGTCCCCCCGCCTTTTTGAAGCCTTTTTCTACATCTTTCTGTGCTTGGTAAGGTGGAGTTCCCACCACTCCTTGTAACCTTTCCTCATTACACTGACCCAACCCTCCTTTGTGATGGATTATTTGCGCTACCCCGTCACCCCCCCCAAAACTCCAACACAAACGAAACCAACACTCCCACCTCACCCGCCAACCCCCCCCAATACTAGGTTCACCTCCCCACTGAGTAGGAAATGGTCTTTTTTTTCTCTCCCAAGGACTTTCACAGACCGACCCAAGTCCCCCTTTTCTTTTTTGAACCCCCCTAGCGCCAACCGCACCCTGTCCCCGAGCAATCCCCCCCCCTCCTTCTTATACCCAGCATTTCCTTCTCCCTTTTTCCTTTTGCAACATATTTCCCCCTTCCCTCCACCCCCAACCTCTTTTTCCCCCCCCCTCAGCCCACCTTTCCCCTTCTTCCGTTGTCTCTCACCAGTAGCTTTCCCCAAACCCCCCCACCCACCCACTCCCCTCCCCCCCTTTCTCTTCGCCCCCTCACCACCAAGCACTTTTTTCCCCCCTCCCCCCCCCCACCCACCACCCCTTTTCACGCCCCAACCATCTTCCCCCTCCAATCCCCCCCAATCAATAACTCCACCCGTCCCACAACCAACACCTAGGACACAAACCACCCGTGCGTCTAGACACCCCCACTTTTTTCCCCACCCCCACGTGTGTCCAGCTTTTCCTGTGTCAACGGCACACAGTTTGCCAACAGCAAGCGCCCTCTCTCCCCCACCCACTTATGATCCCCCCAACCTTCCTCATCTTTACCCCTATGATGACCCCCCACACCCTCTCCCTCCCTTAAATTGCTTGGTTATTGAGTCCTTGCCTAAGGTCTCCCACCAAGACACACGCCCACACTCCCATACCACAAAACCCTTTACTCGCAAATTGAACACCACCCCCCCCCCCCATCCCCTAAAACTTTTATAGCTCCCCCAACCCCTTGCAACCACCTTGCTTTCACCCCACCCCCCCAAATTTCTGTTCACATTGCGTAGTGTAACACACCCCCAACTTACAACACACCGGCAGATTTTTAACTTCACCCCTCCCCCCCCCCCCCCCCAACAACATCTGTTCTCTGGCCAGGCCTATTTTTTCCCCCCCCTACACACACCCCCCCCCCACACCCCCCCCCCCCAACCACCCCCCCGCACCCCACCCCCCCCACCGGTACTCCAACCACACACACGCCAGGTCCCCCACAACACAAGCGCTTCTTTGTTCCCCTCTCACTTCGATTTCTATATTCTTCCCCAACCCTATCCACCCTTTCCAGCCCCTCGAGCCAACCATTGCTCTGTCTCTCCCAACCACACACACTGCAGCAGCAAATAGACCCCCCTACCCCCCACACAACCCCACATCTTCCTCACTTCTAATTTAGTAGCCTCCCTGCCCTTCTCTTCCCCCCTGAATGAACATAGCTCCTCGCGCTCCCGCTCCGTTCCCCTGACGCACTGACATTCCCCCTTCCCCCCCCCACACACCCAAGACCCTTCCCCCCAAGTAGCCCACGCCGCACTCAACCCCACCCCCTAGGCCCCCCCCACCCCTCTTCGGTCCCACCCCCACCCACATGTTCTGGTTTTCTCCCCTCCACCGACGTGACAACCACATTGGAAATGTGCCCTCTTCCCGTTCACGAACCTGGCTACCTGTCGATTTCCCTCTACCATTATTGCCTTTCCGACCACACCCAAGCAATTACTGCTTGCTTTTTTCCGCACTGGCCCCCCAAAGCTTCAACACATCCTCTTCCCAAAGAATCCCCCCGTGGACCCCACTCCCTTACTCTTCGGTGAGTTATTCTTATAACGAATTTCCGATGGGTGGCCCCATTTTTTTGCTTTTCTCTTCTTCTCCCCCGCCCCCCCCAACACCAGATCTCCCAGGCTCATACCCCCGGGACTCCCCCCCCCCACTTTCACCCGACAATCACCCGTGCGTCCCCCTTCACTCCCCCCACCCACCCCCCCCTCTGCGCCCCTGCCTTTTTTTCCCCCTTCCACAGCAAATAAACTTTTTGACACCCCCCCCACCCCCCACTAGCCGGCCCCTTCCTCCCCCCCCCCCCCCCCACCCAGACTGACCAACCATCCCTGTTTCCGACGTTCCTCCATGCACTCCTTACCCCCCCCCAGACCGCCCGAAACAAATCTTGGACCGTCTTTTCTTCCCCCCTTTCCAGTAACCCCTTACGCATTCAACAACCTTACTCCTCCCAAGTAGGTCCCCCCCCCACTACACCTGGCCAGCCGCCCTCCTCCTCCCCACCACGGCCCCCGCCCACCCCCCCCCGCCCCCCCCCACACACATCTCCACCCTTTGCCCCCCACTCTTTTCCCCACAACAGATTCCCAGAACATTCCCCCCCCTATTTATGGCCCTTCCCACCCCCCCCAGCGCACAACTCTTCCCCGGTACGCCCCCTCCCCCCCCAGGTTGGATTCGTTTTTTTTACTGACTTGACACCCGGTCCACCCCACACACTATCTTTTTTTCTGCAATAACTCCCCCCCCCCCCCCCGCATCCTAGGCCCTCCCCCCCCCCACTCACCCCATCTGAGAAAAAGGCTGCTTTCTTCCGGTCCTTTTGCAGGATAGAGGCCCCCACCCACCCACCCCCTGGTCTTTTCACATTGATTTTCCCCCTACCTCTCATTCAAAACCATGGGAAACCTCCACCCCCCCGCCTATACCAACCCCCCCCACCCAGCCCTCACACCCCAGCCCCCCCCCCCAAGAACCTTGGCCTTGCTTTCATTGCCCCCCCCTTCAACACACCTAACTATCCATTGCTTCTCTCGCAGAGCAAAAACCCCAGGTCCCTTCCTCCCTTCCATTTTCAGCACGTGTGCTGCCTTTGTTCTTCCCCCCCGTTGTGCGCTGCCCCCCTTCACACCCGTACCCCTTCCTATCTTTCCTCCCCCCTAGGATGTTGCACGATTTTTTTTAAGTCACTGATCCAACAACAGACCCACCAACACACACACACCCCAACAAAAACCCCTCCCCCCCCCCCCCACCCAGCTCTACACTATAATTCCCCTTCCACCTCAGTTCCCAGCCAACCACCACCCCACTAAACACCCCCCTCACATTGCGCAGCCTTGAACCCGACCCCCCCCTCAAAAACAATTTGGCCACGTTTTTTCCCCAACCTCCACTTCCAGTTTCTCCGCCACAACACACGCCACCAGCTTTTTCATGTCCTCAACATTATACAGCCCCCCCACCTCCATACTTCACAGACTTCTTCAAATCTGCTTTTTTTTATACCCCCATTTGACAGAGCACACAAAGTAAACAAGTTCCCCATCCTTACCCACACCCTAACTTAACTCCCAGTACCCCCCCCCCCCTTTACTAACACCCCCTTCACTTAAAGTCCATACTTTTTTTCATACCCACCCCACTCCCACTCACCCCATCTCCCATCCCAAAGTCCCAATTCCCCCCTCTCTCAGCCTCGTACTGACCACTTTACACTGTCCCAGTGAGGCCCCCCCTTTAACCCAATACCTCTTCCAGTCGCTTTAAGCCGTTTCCCCAATAACTGTGTACAACCCTTTAATACGATTCTTTTCCCCTCCCTTCAAATAGGCAAGATCATCCTCTTCCACTCTTCCCGAATAAATCTTGATCCCTTCTATACAATTGTCTTGACCCCCCATGTTTTACACCCGTCCCCAATCAGGGAGATACGTGGTCTTTTCCTCCCTCTTTGGGTAAGGATCCTTTAATGCGCTTTCAGCATAAACCCCTTCTCCTATCTCCCTTGAGGATGCTTCGTTTGTATCATATCTTTTCTTTGAACATCACGACGTTCTTGCCCACTTCTTTTTCCTTTCCGTGCCCTTTCCGCCCGCATCAAGTTTTTCTGCTCCTGTTTCTCATCCCACCAAAAGGTTTTACACATCACCTATTTCCCTTCCCTTCCCCCTTACCAAAAACAAACCCGCTGCGCCCCCAGCTCTCCCCTCCCTCTGGGACCCCCCTTCTCGCGATGTTAAAACTGCTGCTGGTCGCAGCGCCGAGGGGCGATTCTCCTCCCCCCCGACCCCTAATTTCTCGACTCCCCCCCCTTTCCCATGGCGGACCTGCGCTGGATTCTCCTAATGGGTCGCTTTTTCTGGGGGCTGTCTCAGCGGTGGACCTTTTCGCAGCGTTCACCGCGTTCGGGACAGTTCCTTCACGGCTTCCGTGCTTCTTCCCCCCCCCGTCTGGAAAATGGCCGAGCTTCTTCTCCCCGTCGGTCAAGCCGCGCGCCCGGAAACTGACGGGAACTCTCCCCCTCTTGGTTTCCTTAGACGAGGGGCTCTTCCAGATGCGTTCGCTTTATTTACGGCTTTGCAGGAATAGGTGAACCCCGCCCCATGCTTAAAAGCTAAGAATTTCAGCGATTCGTGGTGCGCTCTTCCTAATCCGCGTTTTTCGCCAATGCTTTTTCCTTTATGATGAATGGGTTTGACGGAACTCTTTTGGAGGACAAACCACACCCCCCTCCCGGCAGCATGTCTCTCCCTCCTGTTTCTCAGACGGAGAAGGACTCTTTTCGTTCTCACCAGGAGAGCCGTTTTCCCACGCGGCCGGTGAGCTCCCTGAGTCTTTCACTGCTCTCCCTTCCATAGGAAATCTTCCCGGATCGTTCCGCCCAAGGCTGCTGGATCTTTGATGGCGAGCCCTTTTTTTCCGCTTTTGCTCCTTCGTCGCTGCTCGTTCAAGACGCCGTTCCTCGCCTGTCGGTTTCTGCGCGTGCTGTGTCTCGCGGTGCTTCCCTTTTTCCTCTTGCGCACGCCCCTTCTCTTTCCCGCGCTTTTTCCCGTGGCGTTCCCCGGCCTCTCGGTTCTTCTCTTGTTCGTTTTCGTTTCGCTTTTTTTTCTCTTCTTTTAAGTGGTGCACAGCCGCCCCCCTCCCCTCCTTTTTTTTTTAGTGTCTCCGGGAGGATTCTGCCGCCTTGCTTTGCCAGCGGCAAGGGGATCTTTGTAGATGCCTCTTCCCTGGGTGTGGCTTTTTTCGTTGCGCTGCGCTTTTTTCCACCTCCCCCCTTTGTTCTCCCCCCTTTACAACAAGAGCCAAGGCCCCGCGCTCTTGCTTTAGTATCGACCCCCGAGTCCTCAGCTACTCCTAGTGATCCTTCTTCTTATGGCATAGGCCCACTGCCGCCTACTAGAGATCGGGGCGAGTCGCGCATGTCTCGCAGGAGACTCAGAATCCAACTATCGATAAGACCAGCGGCGTCCTAGCCGTCTCACTTGCCTACTCCCACCACCCCCCAGCCAGGCAGCGTTGATAATCTTTTTCTAGACCTGCCTCACTTACCTCGTGCACATCGGTCCTATGACTTTGTGGTTGCCGATATGAGTCAGCCGCTATATGCCTCCCGCCTCACGCTTTTCTAAAAGGACTGGACGAAAGTATCATCTTCGAGAAACGGCGGCTTATTATCCCCACGCCTCCACCCTCCCCCTTCGATTGTATCACGGCCATGTCTCGCTCGGGTCCGAACGCCCCTGACCTCTCCTGCGCAAACGCACCTTTCCCCCCGTATGATTTCTCTCTTCTTGCCTTTCTTCTCAAAGGCGCCTTGTTCCTTCCTGCGCCTTTGCAATCGCTCGCGACCCCTTGTCCGGTGCGCGTGCTTTTTCCCACCAGACAATTGAACCCAGCTCGACCCTTTAACGACCACCCCCCCCACCCCCCACCATTACAGCACGCCAAAGCCCCGTCCTCTTTCCTCCGTTTTTTGGGCCCAGACCTTCTTTTCATCGATTTGCTCAGCCTCTTCACGACTTTCTTCCCGAGGCGGTCGGTCTCTCAGTCCCTCCCCGAAAAGAGATAGCGACCTTCTTCCCGCTCTTTTTTCGTAAACCTGTGCTGCCCCCCTTCTTCGTCAAACGTCGACTTTTCCCCTTTTTTTGGGTCTTTCCTCTTTCATAAACTTTTCTTCAACCCTTCTCTCGTGCTGCCGGCACGATGCGCCCCTTTCGCTCTTAATTATCCACCGATAAACTACTCCCTCTTCCTTTTTTCGAGCAGTCTTTTGCGGCTCTTCCCCGGTCCTGCGCTCCACCTGTGGTGGTCGCTCGAGGTTTCCCCTTTCCGCGCTTCTCCCTCAAACACGCCCCAGAAAACCCTATTTCAACACCCCATAAGCCACGGTGCGGCCGCTCACCTCCCTCGCCCGTGACCCGTCGTTGCCGGCGAGAAGGGCCTTCCTTTTTTTTCGGATTCCTTTTGGGGGTATGGGTATGCTGTCTCCCCAGTGGTTCCTCGAAGCCCCGCTGCGCCGCGCTTCGGTGGGGCCTCTCCTTTCTCCTCTCTCCTCGCGCATTCGCCCCTTTCTTTCCTCGGACGAAGAACTTTTAATCGGATCGTATCGCGAGGAGCTTTTTCTGCTCGAGGATAAGTTGTGCCCAGACCGCCTTTTGCTCTGACCCACGGCATTTCCCCCTTTCCCCTTCCTTTCTCCTGTAGGATCCTTTTCTTTGTTCAAGTAGAGGAGGTCTTCCCCCTTGGGAAAAGAGTTCCTTCTCCCCCCGGCCCCCCTCCCACGGTTGAGATCCTGTTCCACCCGTTGACTCTCGAGTGGGCATCCCTGTGCGCCTGCTTCCCTGCAGCGCGCAGCGAGCCTTCCCTCTTTTCCCCCAAACTGTAATTAGATGCAAAGCCCTCCCCCTCCCATGCACGGGATAGCGGCTCTTTCCTTTTCCTGTGAAACCATGTGGAGGATCCCCTTGCGCCCTCGCTCTCAGGAATGAGACAGAGGCAACCCTTCCTTCGACGCCAAACGATGGAGAACGCCCCTCCGAGTTCATGAAATAAGTCGCAAAAACCTTTTCCATATGACTCCTTTCATGTCTTTTCCCTTTGCCGGGACGACAGCGCTCTTCTCCTTCTCTTCCAGCGATTTTTTTCCAGACAGATCTCTCGATTTTAATCTCCTATTTTTTCTCTCTCCTGCTTGCGATCTCTGGGCTTTGGGCAAAGTTAGCCGTTTTCTTGCCACGACCAATCCTCTTCGCCTTTCTCCTTTTCCCTGTTTGATCGGGAGTATTTCATTTCCCTTTTTCTCTCTTCTTGCAGTCATGGTCGCTCGTCGAGCGCAGATTGCGCTCGAAGTCCTGGGGAGGCCTTTTTCCCGCGTGGCCATCTTGCCCCAACATGGTGTCACTTCTAACGCATCCTTGGCGAAGCATTCCCTCCTTTCCTCGAATTCTTTTTTAAGGTAGTAAGGTAGTCATGCGTGCCTCTTTTTGCCGTAGCTAAGTTACTTTGAACCCCTTCCTTTCCACTAGCATGGGCGTGGCTACCTTCCTTTTAAATATTTCCTATGAGAAATAATAGACTTCCCGGAGAATGATGTTTCAGGATCTTTACTGGTCCTTTTTTTCCTTCGGCGCCAGGAGGTCTTTATACTCTCTTTGGAAAGATATAGTTCTATCCATCGGCCCAGTCTTTTTTTCCGGTGCGCTCGGCTAGCGCCCCCTTCGATTATCTCCTTCCGGTGCCCGAAACCGCCACTAGGCGGCGCCTTTTTCCTTTTTTTTTCCAGAGAGCTTACCCTCGGATAGAAATTAAGGCCTGACCCCGCCTGAGCGCCTTTTCTTTTCGCCGTCGTCCCTCGCCTGCCTGCGCGCCGAGTTCCCTTAGGGTTTGCAAGCAAAGCCATTCTCCCTCGTCAATGCTTCTCTTCCTTTTTGTGCAAGCCGGCTAGAGCTCACCTCAGTTCGCGCCCAGTTCCTCCGATGGAGCAGTTCGAGTTATTTAATCGGGTCTCTCCTAGAGCCTCCTCGCAATAGTAATTCCCGTCTGGCGCATCGACTTGAGCACTTCTTTCTCGTCTACTCGAACTTTTTATGTGGTTTCGTCTCCGCGCCTTTTCGTTGGAATATATCCCCGTCCCCTTCTTCCTCTTATAGTCTCTTCTTTATTGACGAGAACATGGTCCCCTCCATGCTTTCCGAGAAGAGCCGGTGCCTCTTTCCGCTTCTCTCCAATAAGCGTAGTCCCCGTTTTTTGCGTGCTTAAAAAGGTCTCTTCCCGTTGATTTGTTACGCGCTTTTCTTTATCATTAGATAGCATTCCCTTCCGGTCTTCCTCGCGCTTGAAGTAGATTTTTTCTAAGGAGAGACCGCTTAAACACGAGCCTTTTCTTGGCGTAGGAGTAGTACAGGGCACAGCCTTCATCCTCTCTCTCTGAGTGGAGCGATTCTTTTCGGGGCGGCCCTGAGGCTTCTTGAACCTGTTTTTCCTGTTCCCTGACCGTTTAGGTGAGGAGCCTTTTTCTTCTTTCTCGGAGTCCTTTCGCTGTAGGGGAGGTGAGCCCGTCATTCTTATCCTCACGGGCTCTCCCCTTAACACCCCCCCCCCCCCCTTGCGTGTCTTGACCTCGTTCCCCTCTTCGTAAAAAGGAGGACGACATTACCCCTTTCCTTCCGTTTCGTGAGGTTTTTTTTTGCATTTAAGAAGATGATTTTTCCTGCTGGATACTTTTTTCTCGCCTGAATTTCCCTTGCATCTCTTTTCTTTGCGAGAGCTCCGGGATTTTCCTCCCCTTAGCGCCGACCCCTTTGTTCTTCCGTCAAATGAGAAATTTCGTGCGCGGCCCGCCTCCTTCCGTGTCCTCCGAGTCGATGGCCTCTCATTCTCTCCTTGCGGCGCGCAAAATCTACGGAAGGCGTTCCTTCCCCTTCTTCACGATATAGAAAAAAGGAAGCGCTTCAACTGCCACTTTCGGCAACCCTCTTCGTCCGTTGCTTTTTTGATCGTTCAAGTTTTCGTTCCTCCCCGTCTCTCGGCACGCGCAGAGCAAACGACCTTGCGTAGTTCTTCCTACTTCCCTTTTCTGGGAGAAGCGAGGAACGGCGCTTTGCTCTTCCTCTAAAAGTCCTTTACATCATCCCTTTAGGCGGACCAGTGTGAGCGGAACCTTTTCCGCTTGGCTTATCGGAAGGTAGCTCCTCCGCTACCTGATCCCCCCCTCTCTTTGGAAAAAGGATCTCCTCCTCCCTCTTTAGCGCACCGTGGCCTCCGCGAGTTTCCCACTGTCCGCGAGACGCTTCCTCGTGATTGGTGGATGGAGTTCTTCTTCTTTTCATCTCCTCTCCCCCTGTCACAAAATGAAGGAATCGTTCCACCTTATCCATAAGAAAGCCCCTCCCTCACCCGACACTCGTTATTTGTTTTACTTTTTTTTCCAGCCATGAAGCCTCCCGAAATTTTCCCCGCAGAGAGGAAAAGCTCTCGCCTCGTGGACCTCTTTCGAGCCCTCTCTTTCTTGTTTGTCATTTACGGCAGGTGCCGGCGTGCCGCGGCGATTGCCCTTCCTCTCGGAGCTCCCCTCCTTTTTCGAAGAAGGATAGACCTTCTTCCTTTCCCCTCCACAGCGAACTTTCCTTTTAATGTCGTATTCTCTTTCGTAATCCTTCTTTCCTTTGCCCCTTCCCCTTTATGCCGAGAAAGAAGGTACGAGCCTTTTTGTCTTTCCCGCTGCCTTTTTGTCTTCGAGGCTCCAGTAATGCGCCTTTTGCACGCCATCCTTTTTCACGTCGGTTAGTTTTCCCAACCCCCAAAGGTTTTCTGCAGCTCACAGCTTTCTTTTCGAAGAGGGTTTTTTCTCTCCTTCCTGGTTCTTTATTTTTTTGCTTTCCCCCCCCTTACTAGCTCTCTAGACCTTTTGGTTATTAAACAGACCGCAAAAATTCCCCCCCCAACTTGGAAGAGAACTTCCTTCCCGTAGCTCAGTGTTCCCTATTCTTTTTCTACAGGTTGCCTTTAGATATCCCCCCCCCCTTAATACTTAAGGATCAACGGTCCTCCTTAATTGGGGTTTCCCCCGGGGTTTTTTTTTTTTGGGTGAAGGGGAATTTTCTTTTGAAGCCTGCACTTAGGTTCCTTTTATCATTCCCCCCCCCCCCTTTACCCCCAACGGAATATACCGGATTTTCCTTTTTTTCCCACATTGGTATCCCCTCCTGGAGTACGTACTGCGTTACCTATTCGACGAGTGGAAGCCTACATCTCCTTATTTGTCCCCCCCCTCAATATTACCATTCGTTCTTTCCCTGATTCAGCCTTTCGCGTCCCCTCTTTAACACGGCTTCTGCTTAAAAGTAAAGTGGGGCCCTTCTTTTTTCCTCCTCCTCCCCCACTCTCTTTTTCCTTGGATAGAATAGCACTTTCTTTCCAAGAAGAAGCCTCTTTAAGTTTCCTTCAAGCAGCTTAAGCGTAAGCCCTATAGGATATAAGATGTCCCTCCCCCTTTTTTCTCAGGTTTCCCCTTTCGTTCCCCCCCCCCGCGATTAATTTTTTCCGATGTTTTCTAGGATCACATTGGAGTGTTACCCCTGCTGAAAAACCTTTTCATTCAGCTTCCTTCCCCACTGAGCTCTCCTGATGGGCTCCCTTCATTTTTTCTGTTGGCCAACTTGGTTGTCCCTCATTGGAGTGTCCCTTTTCCTACTCAATTTTTTTTTTCGTTTTTTTGAGAGGAAGATTCACCCTCCTCACAAAACGCAACCACCTTTTCCTCACATTTTTTTCCCTTTTCATTCTGGTGTCTGCACAACCGGGCTCCCCCTCTCAGCACGTGCTGAAAGAAGAGTGCTGTCCTTTGGTTTTATTAGTCCCTTTTGCTGTCTTCAAAGGTTAAAGAGAGTTTCCTCCTGGTTTTTCCCTCAAGTCGCACCGTCTTTTTTCCTTGGATAGTGAACCTTTTTCAGAATTTTCCCCCCCCTTTTTTTTATTTTAAACAGTTAAAGAAAAGTTTTTTCCTCCCCTCCTTCCCTTGATTTCTCTTTTCCTTTGAAGCCTCCCCCCTTTTTTGCATCGTGAATTCTGATAAGCCTGCCTTTTTGGGTTGGTGGAGGGAGTATTGCGAAAACCCTCTCTTTTCCCCCTTTTCAGGATAGAACCCCCCCTTTACCTGAAGCCTCTTCTGGCTTATTTTTTGAACTAGTAATATGACAGACCCTATATCGAGATTGGTGAGGAAAACTCTCCGATCCTCTTTCCTCCTTATCTGGACTATTGAAGGCAAGTACTTCCTTCCAGGTTCTGACTTCCCCATCTTCCTTCTGCAACGGTTTTTTATATTCTATTTGCTCTTCTATTATAAATTCTCTTTCTGAGTGTCAACCCTTTTAATTTTCTTTCATCTAAAAAATTTGTTTCTCACAGCTCCTTACGCAAGGCCATTTTAGCCCCCTTTCGTGCGAAAATATTAGAAAACTTTTTCTTCCCTTCCCTTAAACTCCAACTCTTCAGACTCCTTGTATGTTGTCGTTGAAGCACCTATAGCAATATAATAAGATTAGTCTCCCTTCCCAACCTTTGAGAGGAAGTGGTGAAATGTCATCTTCCTCTTGTTAGTCCTTTGTGTTCCCCTATGTTCAGCTTCCCCCTTCATAATGGACTCCCTTACACCTTTTTCTTTCTTTCTGCATAATGGTATATTGAATCATTTTTTCCCCCCCCTTTAAGAGCAAAATTTCATGGTGCACCTAACAACCAAGAAAAATGGTTTTTTTTTTCCCTGCCCCCCCCTTCATTTAGTTTATGGGAACCTTTCCCTTTCCCCTTTCGTCTGAAGCCTCTCAATCTTTTTTTGCTTGTAGAGAAGGCTTTGGTTCCTCCTAATTAGAAGTGTTCTTTTGTTGAATTCCTTCCTTTTTCCTTTTCTTGAATCTACTCTCTTTTCTCCCCCTTTCAGCTCTCAAGAATAAACAGTTTCTCCCCCAACCTCCTTTCCGTTTCACCTTAATTGTAGGACCACAGGCCTTCTTTTTATGCCTCTCCCCCTTTAAAATAAGAGCGCGTTCCCCAACGCCCGCAAATTCCTTCCTTTCCCAAAGAAAAGAAGGTTAGAGTTTTCTTCTAGAGCGAGACTTTCGTTTTTGCAACAGGAAGTGCTCTTAACTTTCTTTTTCACTGTTTTTTTTTCCCCACTGAGCCTCTCCCTGTCGCATAAGAAAACACTCTTCTCCCCTCGGCCTTCGTGATTTTTTTTTTTCATTTAACCCCCCCTACCCCATTTCTCTCCCAAAGAACTCCCCGTTGCAAAAAGTGCCCCTCTCGCACCCTGGTTGATTCTGATTATAACGAATCGTCTCTTTTCTGAAACTTCCGACCCCCCCCCCCAACACTGAATGGAATCACACGGGCCCTTTCTTTAATCCCTTCCCTTCGTATTCCTTCTCCAATCCTAGGTGATATTCTTGAGAATACCCCCCCCCTTTGTTGGCATCCCTTTCCCCAAAGGGATGTTTCTTCACCCCCCTCTTTGATGAAATCCTCAAATCCCCCCTGTTTTCCAGAAGAGAACCTTTCTTCTTCAAAAAATGCTTCTTTGGATGGTTTGTTACAACCTCGAAGCCCTGTATATGTTACTTTTTCCCCTTCGGCCAGATATAATTACTTCCTCCTCGGATGACAACCCCTTCGTCCATCTTCCTGGTTTTCCTTGACTATTCCGGTACAAATAATCCCCCCTTTTTCTTTCGGCTTTCAGGTCTTCCTTGAACGGCCATTTCCTACTTCGGAACGCACCAACAAAACCCCCTTTTTCTCATCAGAAATTTCTTTCCCCTTTTTTCCTTCAAACTTTGGATAGAGAAATCACCTTCTGTTATTCACACCCTCTTGTTTACCCCCAATAGATCAACAGGGAACCCCTGGCTATTTTTCTCCCCCTGACTTGCCTCCCCTTTTGACAAACCACCCTTCGTATTATATCTTTACCCCTTCTAATTCCCCAATTCGCTAATAAAACCATTCATACCCTTCTTATTTCCTCCTTTCTGTCTTCCCTTTTCCGGTTGTGCATACGAGCCACTTCAATCCGTCTTCCATCCGTAAAAATCACTGACATCTTTCCCACCCTGACCTAGATCTCTTCCCGATTCCCCTCCCATCCCTAAAAACAATGGTCCCCTCCCTCTTTACCACCTCCTCCCCTTTGATGCTACTATTT
>Ga0179593_1470978_pt1 | contig 13680 bp, 15 predicted proteins | sample CZODoug2_1_08_16_FD_185931 | JGI IMG/M metagenome (GOLD analysis project Ga0179593, IMG submission 185931) | Vadose zone soil fungal communities from Angelo Coast Range Reserve, California, USA - CZODoug2_1_08_16fungal (PacBio error correction) | ecosystem: Environmental > Terrestrial > Soil >... | reverse complement strand
CCTTGTCTCGTCCAGTGCCCGTCGGCGCTGATAGATTATTGAGAAGCGCAAGTCCGTCCCTAGCCGTACCCCCCTCCCCATCAATGAAGTTTCACTTTTCCTCGTCCTCCTGCCCACCTTCTTTTTTCCCTTCCTTCCGATGTTGCTGTCCTACTCGGCCTCTGCTTTATTAAGGGCCTGCCTTCCCCCCACGTGGGCCATGTTTGGTCCAGTATTTAGGTCCGGCGTACCGGCTCCTACATTTGCATTTGAGCTTCCTCTGGTTTTTTTCTTTTCTTCCTTTTTCCTAAAGAAGTCCGTTTTCCTTTCATTTCGTGTCCCATCGTGCTGTAGGCCGGACTAAGCGATAACCACTTCCTTGTTGGATTTTTTTTCCACACATTTCCTTTCCCTGAGACCTTTCCTGTCCGTGATCCTCCTGGTGTCTTTCCTTACACGGAGAAACGGTCGTCTCTCGTTATATTCGCCCTTCCCCCCTCTTCCACCTCCAACAATCTGGTCCTTACTTCTCTACCCCCTCCCTCTTCTTTCCCTTCCCATGCCCGCTTTTTTACCCCTGCTACACTTCCCCCGATCTTCACGAACACGTATAGCGCCGTTTTTTTGGCCGCCACGTTCCGATGTCCCCGAGTCGACCACGCTCTACCCTTTAGGGAGAGCTTCCCTCCGTTCCTCAGACCCTTTCTTTTTTCTTTTTTGTCTTTTTTTTTCTTCGGGTATCCTGGTTTCTTTCCCGGACGTCACGATCAGCTACCGTTTTGTCCCTTCCTTTCTCGGCTCACCGTGTCCTTCTGTTAACATTCCTCTTATCATGCCTCTTGGGCCCTTGCCTTCTCATGTCCGCAGATTTGATCTGGCAAGTTCCCTCTTGTCCTCGCTTCTTCCCCCTACTTTACTCCCGTAACCCCTCCCCCTTTTTTCCCCTTTTCAACACGATCGGCCTTTCCCTTTTTTTGGTACGCCACCCTTCCGTGTTGGCGTTTACCGGTTGTAACCCCTACACGTGTTATGGTCGACTTCTTGACAACCCCCTTTCGCGTAAGTAGTATATTTTTCTTTTTTCGTTTGGGGAAAATACTTGTTTTAAAGATATACTGGCCACGTTACTTCCACATTTTTCCTTCTGCCTTGAGGTCCCCCTTTTCTTTTTCGTCCCTATCCTTTTTCACTTCAACCTTAGTTGCCCCATATCGGTAAGTACTTTACTTTTCGAGTGGGGTTTTTTTGTTTTATTTTTAACCGAAATCCCGATCTTCCTTGGACTCTTCTGTGTGCCAACCCCACTTCTTGCTTTCCCTCTCGCATTTTCATCAGCATTCCCTTCCCATTTCTTGGATTTCTCACAGTCCGGTCGCGACGCCCCTTTCGGTCCGTTGGTTGACGGGTGGATAGTTCTGCTCTCTGTTCTGGGAATACCCGAGAACTGAAAGTTTTTGGCGCCTTACTAGGGCGGGGACCCCTAGCTCAAAGGACCTGGCCTTCCATTGTCGGAAATGCTGCTTCCCAGTCCGTGCTAACTGCTCTTTCTCATGCCCTGATACCTATTTGCTTCCTTCTATTTATCTCCCCCTTCCGTTTTTTTTTTATATCTTTTTTCTCGATGCCCTCGCTGGTGGGGGGTTTTTTTATTGCGCGGTACTGTTTCTCTTTCCCCCAGTGGGCCTCACTGTCAGTCCGGAATCCGTCCTTTTCTTACAGCGCTAAGAGCCCGTTGAAGCGCGGCCACCTCTCGAGCTATGGCATCCCCTGACCCCCCGGTCACGGTTTCTCCCCCTCTCCTTTCTTCTCCTGTGAGAACGGCAAGATTTTATTTTGCTGCTGCGGCGGGCCATCCAGTCTCGTGCGCCTCCGGTAGGAATGGCACTTAGGCCTCTAGTTTTCAAAGATCTTTTTTTCTTCTGTGGCCCAACCTCCCACTCCCCCAAAACACACACAAACGAGTAAGTCGCTGATCTTGTCGTCCGGCGTTACCTTCGAGGAGCGTGGACCCCAGCTCCCGAGGGCGACACACATTTGTTCGCGCCTCTCTCGTTCATCATTTGCCCTTTGCTCTTCCCACCAACTCGCTTTTTCCCACCCAGCCCAGTATCCTGCGCCGGACCAGTTTGGCCACGCCCATGATCATGCCAGTCCAACAACATTGTCTTTCACACCTGCCCCCCACGGCTTTTGTGGCGTAAAGGTCAAGGTTCCCCCCTCCCGCGATCGTGGTGTGTCCGGTTAAACATGTCGTTTCCCCAGCATTCTCGTGAATCCCTGCCGCCACTTGGACCAAGTCCGCATTTTTTTTCTTGAGACTCCCTTTTCCCCCTCATTTCCCTTCTGAACTGCATTTTCTGCAGTGTACCTGGGTTTCGCTGAGCCGGAAATGACCGTTACCGTGACACATTTAGCTTCCCCCTTCATTGACCTTGCACCCGGCTTTTCCTTCCCCCCCCCCCCCCAGGACACCCTTTCCTTTTTTCACTCCCTGTAGCGCCACTTTCATTCGGGTGTTCCCATCTTTTCCTCCGGCCGTGGTGGCTCCCCGACGCCCCTTTTATTTTTTTTCGTTTTCTTTCTCTTATGTTCCAGGCACCCCCTTTTTCCTTGTGCAAAAGCGCTGGGACATTTCCCCAGGGAATTTCATTTGGGTCCTTCTGAGATGTTTTTACGGCCTTTCCGAATGTTAGTTGAGTCCCCTTTCATTTTTGGTTGTCGCCTTCCACGACGGCGACTACCCCCCCGCATGTTTCTACGTGATCTAGGACGACCCCCCCTGTTGTTCTTTTCTTACAGCTTTCTTGTAGCAGTTTTTCCCTCTCTTTATTCAGTGTCAATCTTTTTTCCTCCCCCCTTCCCCACTTCCAGACAAGTCACTTTTCCCCACGACCCTTTGACGATTTCTCTTCAATACGAACTTTTCCCAGGCGAACACCAGCTCCCTTTTCAACACCTCTTTCTACGTGGCCCTTTATACTCGTGAACCTCCTCCTTTTCCCCACCCTCGGACCACGGTTTACTCATGCTGGCCCAGCTCCTGTCACGGCTCCTATTTTACAGAAACACGTACTGCCCGTTAGAAGTTTTCTTTTTTGTCTTACGATTCGTTTCTTACAATTCTGGTGTCATTTTTTTTTTTGCCCGATTCGAACCTTTCTCTCGTTCTTACTTAATCTTCGGTCATCAGCGCCCTTCTTCGACTCATCTTCTTCTCTTTCCATCCTCTCCACTATTTGTTTATTTTTTTCTATCATTTACTCCGTTCTTTTGCGTGCCGAGCGCTGCTCTAACCCTATGGCGAGCCCTCCGCGCCGTTTTCCCTCTCTGGAGGCACCATCCCCCATGCCCGAACTACTTTCCCATCCGTCGGCTGCTTTTTACCTTTCTGGTCCATTGGTCGGATCTGTTATTTCCCCTCTTGAGTGTGACCTTGCAAGTCGTTGATAACCTGGCCCCCTTGAGTTTGCAGAGTATTTTTTTATTCCCGGTGCTTTTCCCAGAATGGACCTGGGCATTCTCTTCTCGGTTCAGGCGTCCTTTATTCCGAAGAAGTTTCGTACTGGGAATTAGGTCGTTCAAAAGTTCTTTCTGGGACGTACACCATCAGGCACTACCTTCTTTTTTCCAAAAAACCAGGCATGATGTCCTATTTTTTTGTGTGCAACACCCCAAAAACCAAACCACAAAAAACAAACCCCAAAAGGCGTCCACAAGTGGGGGGTGTTTTTTGTTTTTTTTTTTTGTTTACGGGGGGGGGGCAACCCCCCACCACACACCCCTTCTCTTCCTGCTCTCCTGTTTTCGCCCCCTTTCCCCGACCACGGTGTCCCCCTTCGCGAGGCCGTTTTTTCCTCGAGGGAATTCTCCCACGTAACAACCTATCTCTGTCTGCACTGATTTTCTCCGCCTGCCCCTTCCCTTGGTATTCCCCACGTTCCCATGCCGCTCTTTACGCTCCCCCCCTTTCCGTTTTTGCCCGGCCACCCTAGCCGCACTCAAACCTCGCTCCGTTTTTGCGTCGTTGTCTCCCAACCGCAGCTTCCCCCTAGTTCCCCCACTCCTTTTCGACAGTTTTCCTCGCATCACTAAGGGCCGAAGCAGAACATTCTTGTGCTGGTTGGATTTTGGGCTTAAGTCTGGGTCGGTCACTTCCCCGTCTCCTCTGTCAGCTACGCAGTTGTGTCTTCCGGTACGCGTTCTTTGAATTTCTCCCGCCCAATCACGTACCGGCCTTACTAACTCTTTCTGCTTGATGCTGTTTCCATTTTGCTTCCGCAGAATGTTGTTTTATCCTTGCGTCTAGGTCTTTTCCCCAGGATCTTTTCTTTCCCGCATTGTTAAACGGCGTTTCCCCCCCCTGTCGTGCAATTTCCTTGGTGAAGAAAGAAAGTACTTTTTCCAGGTTCTCTCCATCGTTTGGGGCTGGAGATGTCTTTTTCCTCCCCCAGTCAGCGACGTAATATTTTAGCTTTTTTCCTCATCAAGTATGTGATCAGTCCACCGTTCTCTCCTGTTTTTCTTCCCACTTGTTTCGTCGCACCTCTTTTGTTTTCCCGACCATTCGTCGTACATTGCGACCCTATCAAGTAGACCTAATTCCGTTTGTGATGTTGCTTGTTGATGGTCTTCCAAGATATCCCTGCGCTTATAGATGCCCGCTTTTCCCGCCCATGTTTTTCCTCCCCGAATTAATGCTTTCCCCCCTCTCCTCCCCTTCCTTCTCTTTTACTCCCGCGTCCCGTTCTCCCAGCAAGGTTCTCGTACCGAAAAAATCGGCGGGTCCGTTTTCTGGTTTAGTCATGACTTCCTCGCGGCGGTTTTGCCGTTTTGCGACCTCTACTTCTTTTTTCGCTTTTTCCTCTGCGGACCCTGGCCCTGATACGTGACGCCCTGGGCGATAACCAGTCCACGTGATTCAAGGCGCGTCTTCTAGGCCTTTCCTTCCACATTATTTTCCTCCCTTTTCCTTCTTGTTGTTTTTTTTTTTTTTGCTGAGAGACCCCATCTTGTTCGTCGAGGATTATCCGCCCCTGCGCCTTGAGCGGTAGGTGTCGTCAACTTCCTTCTGCGCCTGTCCTTTTCTCCCTTCGTTCTTGCCTTTTCCGTCGCTCCAAGGGCAGTTCCCCTTTATTCTCACCGAGCTCCCAGCTGACGTCACCCCGTCCCCAAGGATTTCCCGCTTTTAGTATTCGTCACGTATCGCTTTCCTCCCCCCTTCCTCTTGTTGAGTTTCCATGACTGTCGCGACCAGGCCGTCTCTTTGTTGCCCTTCTTGCTTACACTTGTGGCATTCTATAGCAGCTCCGGATCTCTTTGTCCCCGCCCCCCAAAAACCCCCGTGTAAGTGTTCTCCTCCCTCTCTTTTTCCCGGAGTTACGACCGTCAAGTTTTAGCGTGGCAAAAGGACTAGGGCCCGACCAAAGACTGACGCGACGGCATTTCCAGTTCTGTTCGGGACTTTCTTCTACCTCATTCACACCCCCTTTCCTTTTTCCCCCTTCGCTACGAACCCCTTCCTTTGACGAGTGGCTTTTCTCCAACTACATTCCAGCCCTCCCCCCCAAACTTTTTCTTTTTCGTTCCCCTCGCGTCCCTTCTGGGTTGGTCGTCTTTTGGCACCCTTCCCTTGCGATTCGTGGGGAACGGCAGTTCACCACCCTGACTCTTTTATTGACCTAGGCTCAGTGCCGCTGGCCATTTTCCATTCTGCGGCCACGACTTCAATTTTTTTCTAACTCATTCACCTTCAGTTTCGCTTCGCAAGGCTTTTCCCTTTCTTCGAGGCCTTCCCCCTGACCTGTACCGGAACAAACGTATGATGATCTGTCTGGGAATTCCCCCCGGTCACGTACCGACCCCCCCCCCTCCCTCCCCTTCCTTTGTCTTGCATTGCCGTTTTTGCCCCGGCTCCTGTGAGCGCCAACCTTTCTCTTCGGGTTCGTTTTTCCCCCAGAATCCGATTGACGTGTTCTTGACCGACCTTTGTTCTGGACCCCCCTTTGTTTTTCTCCTCCCTCTCGGGCCGGAAACAGGGAATCTTCGTCGTTTTGGCGTTTGACGATCAGTTTGACGGGCGTCTGTTAGCTTTGTGTTTTCTTTTCAATGCCCCCAGCCTCTTTTCCCGTGACCTCCCCCCGGCCTACCTTTTCTGATTTAAAAGGTCCGACCACCTAGTCGGGTTCGGTCCGTTCCCCTTTTCTCGCATACTTTTTTTTCCCTCTGATGACTGTTCACGGAAAGTGTGATCGATTCCACGCAGACCGCTTTCACCGACAAGACCCCCAGGAAGACTGTGTCCATCCTTTTCCAATGACGCTTAACCCCCCGCGCCCGTCGACGTTTCACTCTTGTTTGCAAGCCGTTCTCCGGCCCTACTTCTAGTCTACTGAGAACCATACTGGAACCTGTTTTACAGGACGGCCTTCCCTCCTCTTCCCTCTCGGATTTAACCCCTTTCCCCCCCTTCTGACTTTTTGTCATTTAGTCTCCTTTTTCGATTCCAGTTGCTGAACTTATGGATTTTATTTGGTGTGGCCTCGACGAACGTCCTCGAGGCGGAATTCTGCCTGCTCTGAGTTTCTATCAGCGTGCTTTCCCGAGGCCTTCCGATGATCTTTCGCCTCCTCTTGTTTTGTTGAAGTCGTGTCTTTCCCGTACTCTTTGGGTTTGCTCATTGTTGATAGAATGCTCTCTGATTCCCTTCTTTTCTATTGAGGCCACCCGCCCCCACTGCGATCCGTTAATCTTGTGTCTCCCCTGCGACCTTGGATGAACTTCTTTTAACCAGGTTTGGACGACTTTTTTTCGTTAATCCTTCCTCGTGTTAGGCGGTCTGCAGTTAAGGTTTTCTTTTCCCCGTTTTAGTTGGGTCCAGTAGGACTATCCTTCGTCGTCTAGGGCGTGCCTCCCCTCTTGGAATTGGGTTCCTTGGACTCGGCGGCTTTGCGGAGTCCTTTGATTTTCTTGACGCTTCCTCCTGTTTTTTTTACGGGTTTTGGGCCCCAGAGGCTTGTTGCGGACGTTTTTCCTCCACACTTTGGGACTTTCCCCTGGATCTTTTTGCCCCCACCAAAGGCGCTTTCTGCCCTGTCCTCTGACCCCTCTTGTGGGGTTTTCTTTCCCTTTGCAGATACTTGAGACCTTTTAAACCGGTCTTCCGTGCTTTGTGATTCGCCCCCCCAGTCCGATGGCATCTCACAAACTAAAATTCTTCCCTTGATGTATCCCGCGGCCCCCGATTTGCTTTCCCCTTACACTATTTTTTAAGTCCCTTTCCGTGGTGAAGTCACCACCCCCGGACTGTCCTCACACTACTTTCAGCATTTTTGCGTCGTTTCATCCCCCCATGTCTATTTCATCTTCCTAACCCCCCCACTCCTTCTCACATTGTCTTGGAGCTTTGCCCTGCCGTGCAGGTTTCTACCCATGGGAATGGTGTCTGCGTTGTGAGGTGGTTTGTTTGTTAGGATCCGGGTCTGTCCTGATACCCACCCTTCACCGTCGCCGTTGGTGTCTCCGCGTAAGATTCCCATTTGTTCTGGCTCCTTCTACCTCCACGTACGGCCGTCTTTCGTCCCCCCCCCCTTCCCTGCTCATGCGAATTTGCTTTGGTCCAGTTTCCCGGCGTCTTGGACGCTTTGCTTCCTCTTTCTTTGAAGTTTAGTCCGCCACGAATCCTCTTCCCCCACCTCCTTTGTTAAAACTGCCCTGTTCACGGGCGGTCCTTTGTTTGCCCCTTGACTTGTAGCCACGACCGGTTTGGTTGCTAACCTGTGTCCCCTCCCTCATCGGTGTTTTTTGTGGAGACTTCAGTTTCTCGTCGTGCGCAAGGTACCGTCGGGCTGTTTTGGGGAACCTTCAATTTGTGGAACCTTTTTGACCTTTGCAACTACTCCCGTTTCCTTCTTGCTTTGCGTACTTTCTTGTGTTCCCGATTTATGTGAACAGATAACTGTCGCGCCGGTCGACCCCTCTTCTGTACTTCCTGTTATCCAAGTGATTTCTTTGTTCTGGGTTCTTTTTTGAAAAGTAATCATTGGCGCTCCCTAGAGTACTGAAGTGACCGCACTTCTTTTGAGACCTAATGGACTGGCATTGCACGCTGTCATTTCCCGTCGCCCCCCCTGCTCCCCTTCCTCTTTTCCCCATCCCTGCTGGAATTCAACTTCGTCGGCCGTTGGTGTCCTTGGTTGCACGTCATTATGCTCTTGTGGTTAGACCCTAACTGCCCTTGGCGCTGAGCGGACAAGGTTTTCCCGACCTTCGCCACCCTTTCTTGATTTCCGCGCACTTTTTTCGCTCCCCAGTTCCCCATTGCGTATTATTTAGTGCCCCGACCTGACCAGATGGCTTTCTTTTTTTTTCCCCTCCTCCCACCCGTTTTTTTTATTTTTCCTTCCATGTCGTCGAGGGCCTAGAATCCTTGTCCTTGATGGTGGTCGACTTTTTCGCTTAACCTGCCGCATTGCAGGCCTTTTTTCTTCTTCCCCCCTTCCCCCCCTGTCTTGCTCTCGTTTCAGTTTCGGTCTTTTCCTTCTTTCCACCGACTCTCTCAGCTTTCACAAACGTTCCAGATGTTGTCAGCGCCATTCCTTCTGTCTCACTCGTTGGAGGAGTTTGTTGATGCGGACGGTGATTCTTTTTTTTTTTTAATGCCCTTCCTTAGGTATGCATCAGTGCGTGAACGGCCCCTTCTTTGTCTTCTATCCTCGCCCCCCCAACGTATAGGTCCGGTTTAATAACCCCCCCCCCACCCCCCACTCCCCCAAATTATTCTTTTCCCCTTTTCCTATGCGATATTTCGTAGCGGAGTTACGAAACTTGAGCTTTTTGAAACCTTTGTCTCTCTGGGCCCCCCCTCAAGTGACTCTAGCCGATCAGTGCAGCGGATCCGTTGCTCCCTTGTCCCAAACTTGTGGCTGAAGACTAAGACAATATCTTCTTGCCCCGCCAGAAATTTGATTTTCCCGACAGAGAAAAACCCCACACCCCAAAGTTTCGTTGGTAGTTCAACCTTTCTTGCCCCATTAATTTTTTTTGTAATTTAAGTTTTATCCATGTTTCTTCTCTAGTTGTTGTGATGCCCAGTTTACCCAATGTGGGTTTTTCACGGGAAAAAACTTTTTTACCTGTAATTCTCCGAAGTTTTTTAGCTTTTCCCCACAGACCTTCCCCCCTTTTTTCTTCCCAACTCAGCCCCGTTCTGCAATGTTTCAATTGCATTCATTATCGTTCGCATTGAGTCTCCCCTTGCCGGATTTATCGTGAGCCAGGGCAAATGACCTCGTTCAGGACGACACCCCAGGCGTAGCTGAAATATTATGTCAGGGTCAGACCGTTCATTAATACAACCCCCAATCACCATTTTTCGACCACTTTCTGGTTGGATTCATTCTTGTATTTTGCAGGTCCCAATGGGCGCCCACGGTCTCTGGCTGTGGTGATCTTTTTTGCCCCTCGTTCCCCGGGGGGTCGGCCCCAATCAACCTAATTATCGTGAGGAGGGTAGTGCCCCCAGAAGGGTGCATGGTGGCTTCCAACAGGTCTCTTGGTTTTCCAAATTTTTTCGAGGCCTGTTAAAGTTCACTTCCACTTTTCGTGTATCTCCCAAGTGTTGACATCCGCCCTCCCCGATCTTTTTCGTTTTCTCCCCCTTCCCATCGGATTGTTTTTCTAATGCAACTGAACGGCCTTCCGAATGTTCTTCGTTGATCTTCCAAAGGGATTACCACCCTTCTTTTTGGTAGTTTCTTTCGGTTTCTTCCCGCCCCAGCCTTTTTTGGTTCCCCATCCAGTCTTACACGGAAGTTTCGCTCTGTTTCCCCGACCGAAATTCACGATGTCCCAGACCCCGTCCCCTTTCCCCCCTCCGCCTTCTATTTTCAATCCCCCCTAATCCTGAGTTAACCAGTTCCATTTCCCAAGCCATGTCACGAGTCTGCCACGCCGTTCTCCTCTAGGATAGCCCCTGGAAAACCCACCACTACAGGCACGGTTTATCACTTCCTGCCTGCATTACCGGCTCACGACATCGCTATCCACAGCACATTCGTCGGCCCTTTTCACAGAATTCTTTTTGAGCCCTCTCCCTCGCGGGCTGACCTTCGGTAGGTGCTCTGGTCTTCTTTCTCCACTCCTCGTAGATTGTGACTTCACTGCGCTTCGCGTATCTCCGTCGCTCCGGCGGCACCTAGATTTAGTTCTCTCTTTTCCCTCCATTTTGTTGTTTTGATTTCTTTGATCGACGAAGTACTGTTTTTTCGTCGCCGACCTTGTTATCGCCAGTTAGGCTCCCGTAATTCCTCATTAGTCGTTTCCCCTTATTTTCTCACGCCCCACCAATGCCCCTCCTCTAATTTAAGACTTAGTTCTCCCACGTTCCCTCGTCCTTTCTGGGTCCATTTTTCTGCTATGTGCCTTCCACCCTTCACCTTGATTTGGTGAGGAGTTGACGCCAGTTCAGTTTTCTATACCCCTTGGTCATTCCAATTGTTTGTGTTTTTGTGTCAGTAGTTTAGGCCGTCGTTTTGATTCTACCCTTCCCCTTGTCGCCATCTGTCAACCGGCATTGACGATCGCTTTTTTTGCCCCGGGTTATTGACGCATAAGAATAGTCTTTGTCCTTCGTGGTAGTTGTTCCACATTGTTGCTCTGTCGTGACCGACAGTTCACACCCTTGGGCCCTATCAGTTCTTTACCAAAACACCCAGGCTGATTGCCTTTAGGAACGACCAGACCATCCTGGTTGAGGTTCCCCTTTTGCATATCACTCTATTACCCCCTTTTCGTCTAGTTTCAGTTTGGATTCCTACCAGGTTGCCTTTATACCACCGATACAATTTGTTTCCCTGATCTTTCAGAAGGACCCCGGAGTTTTTTGTCCCATGTCCATCTTTTGACGCCTCATGGAGTTGTTTCCTTCACAATCTAGTTACTCACCACTTTATTCGCCTGTCTTTCTTGGCACCCCCCTTCTTATCAAACGACTCGAACCCCCCCTCCTGACCGTTGGCTTACGGTCGACGTGCCCATTCACCCTGGCTACGTTTCATAAAAGTACCTGGTTTTCTGATGGTGGAGGGGTTGTGGTCGTTCAGTGATAAGTCGGGACTACCTGTGCCTCTTATCTAGCCTTTGTTGTTTTTTTTCGACTGTCGAGTCCTTGTCTCTCACTAATTACCGGCCTTACGGAGCTAACTAATTCGATTTGACTTTTCCGCTTTTCCCACGTTTCCTTTTTCCGAGAATTTATGTCTCCATCGGCGTAGGTCATGTGCAATCTCTTTTTTTTCTTGAACACCAGCGTTTTCCAAGGGCTTTTGTCCCCAACCGATCGGCAGGTCTTGTGCCCCTTGACCTGTACGCCCTGCGTTGGTACCTGTTTGTTTTTCACGCACAGACCATCTTTTTTGCTGTTGGTATTTCCTGTCGATGGTCCCCGCCCCCCCAGCATCATTATATTTTTTTGCTTTTTGGTGACCGCTCAAGTTTTGTGGCCCTTGATTGGAGTGGAAACGTATCCCGATGCCCTTTATCTGCGGTATCTTTTTCACTTTGTCGCCTTCTTCCCCTTTGTCCCGCCCCCCTTCTCGCACGCCGCTCCCCCTCCCTGCTTACGGAGAAATGGCCATGAATTGTTATGTTTTATGGTATTGATTTTGGAACGTCCCTCCTCTTAGCTGCTATATATTGCCACGATTCCCTTCCTGAATTTGCTCGCAGGCAGGCAACTCTCGGTCCTTTTTTTCCTCAGAGTCAAGCTCACAAGGCCGTCCCTCGATCAGTGTTGCGAAGCCCCCTTCGTCGGTTCAAGGGCGTCCTTTTTTACGTAATGTGCTTTCGTGCGGGCTCCGTCCCGCGAAATGTACCGTCTTGGCGCTTCGCGCGTCGAATTGATTTCCCAGTTGCGGCATTGACGCTCCACCAGCGCAAGCGCGCTTCTATGGCCCTTTCCCAAAGATTGTATCTCTCTCCCTTTTTTTTCTCCACTACTGGTTGTTTTTTTGTCCTAGCGATCACAGAGGTCGTCTAGGGCCGAACTTTCGCCTTGATGGCTGTCGGATCTGTGTCCGCACCAGGGCCGGCTGGCCCTTCGCCTTTAGAATTGTTCCCGCCCTGTCCTCTCTACTAACTGCCTTTCGCCGGTCTACAATCTCCGCGGCAGAATGACGTCCCCCCCTTACCACCACGGGAGACTTTTTTTCTGTTCCGCATGAGCTCTTGGAGAACTTAGTTGTGTATAGTTTGAAATGTGACGTCCTGCGAATTTTCAAATTCCCGTGTTCCATAATTGTTGACGGCCCCCCTTCGAATTATAGCTTCGCCAAGGCATCTGTTTGGTCATCACCCCATACAAACTTCCCTCCCCCCCCAACTTTCCGTATGTAAGGTCTACGTAAGCGCTGCGCCCGGGTACGACGAAGTTGTATGACAAACATCGGATCTTGCGGCGACAACCTGAAGTGATTTCGATCAGTTAGGGGAGGTTACTTTCCCTTATAAAGAAGTCCACCAACTTGAGCATTAAACCTCCGCTTTTCAGATTTATAATTCGCTACTTGGCGGGTGACCCACGACCCTCGCCACAAGCCCCCACTATGTCTGAGTTTACCCTTTTCGCTAGTTTCTTTGCTTACATTTCACTGGGTTCCCCCCCTTACCTGTCCGTGAACGTCTTTTTCCACCAATTTAGGTTCGAGACCTGCCCGGACACGGAGCTGGCCACCAATTTGCCCCCGTCCCCCCACCTGGGGGGTTGGGGGGGGTGTTGGGTGAAGACGTGCCCCCCGCCATTTCAATTCCTCCTCGTGCAGTTGCGGCTCCGCCGGTCGTACGTGAGTCGATGTTTTTTCTCGAGAAGAATTTCTTTACGGCCTTTACCCCACCAACCGGTTACTGCTTGACCATATTCCGGGTCCTGATTTTTTCAGTTCCTCCCCAAACTCCCACCCCCGCCCCCTTGTTTTATTCCCCCCTTTGTCATAAGGCACGGCACTTTCGCTCCCAACGGAGTCTTTTGTTTTTCGGACTATTTTGCCTCGACCGTTTTTGCAGCAAAACAACCAAAGCTCCGAGACGTTTTCGTTCCCTATCTGTCTGGTCCCATCCCTTGGTGCTTCACAGCGCTTGTTACCATTTAACGTTAACAATCTCTTCAGTTTCCCGTCCTGAGATTTCCCTCCGTGCCCCTAGTATAATGGCAATCGACTTTTTTTTTTCAGCCCCCTCCCACGTCACGCGACTAATTTTCCCCCTCTTTTCCACCATTGAACTGACCGGAGTCTTTTCAGTTCTCCCCTTCTATTCCATCCCCTTTTCGCCGCTACAGTGCCGGCTGTTTTTTTCCCCCCCGCATACCTAATCACCTACCCGAATTTCCCCAGGACGACTTATTCTCGTCACACGATCCCTGACGTCCTCACAGTTCTTCAATGTCCCCCCCATTTCCACGATTTAAACTCCCTTCTACGCTCAATCCTACTTACCCACTCAGGGTTATCCCGTCCTGTCCTCTTCCTCCTCTAAGGCGTTTACTACCAGCAAACGTCCGGCCCGGTACCAGAAGTTCCTGCAGCTTTCGCCGAGCTTGATGACCTCTTTTCTCTTTCCTGTTGGAGTTGTTTTGCTCCCGATTATCACTTCATACTTCTGATTCTCCTTCTTTCTTCAGCTCTTCGGCCGGCTTTTCTCGTAAAGTCG
>Ga0179593_1344145_pt1 | contig 13680 bp, 20 predicted proteins | sample CZODoug2_1_08_16_FD_185931 | JGI IMG/M metagenome (GOLD analysis project Ga0179593, IMG submission 185931) | Vadose zone soil fungal communities from Angelo Coast Range Reserve, California, USA - CZODoug2_1_08_16fungal (PacBio error correction) | ecosystem: Environmental > Terrestrial > Soil >... | reverse complement strand
CCTTTGAGATTGGTCCTTCTTTTTCCCCCTTCTTCGCTCCGGTTGGATCCAATCGCTTTATTATGTCCATGACCCCGTCTCTGTTTCCCTATCCCCGTTGCGTTTCGGTGGTGGCCCCCTATCCCCTGCACCCCTTCAATAATTCCATCCCCCCCAGTTTCTGCTCTGTTATCTGTTTGACTTCATCTCTTTACCTCCGCGTTTTTTCGGTCGGTCTCTTAGATATGCCCCTTTTTCCTTTGTTCGGTTTCTCACCCATCCACAATATCCATTTTTCAGATGAACCTGTGTTGGGTCACCCCCCCGTCTCGTCCGTCGCCGGACCCTAGCGGGCCCCTTTTTTTTCCTTTTTTTTTCCCCGCTGAGAGGTGGGGTCAAGTATCAGGTTCTTTTCATCGTTGCGTTCATTGATGTCTTTTTTGGGTATGTTTGTTGGAGTGTTTTGACCTCGATTTATTTCCTACCGTAGATCCTTGTAACACTCCCGATCGCTCCTTCGTTGACCCTTCTGTGTTATTTTCCTCTGGGAGTTTTTTTCGACCAAATCTTCCCGTCCCCCTCTTTTTTCGGTCCCCCCTTCGACCCTGATATGTTTTCCCTGGGTTCCCTTTGATTAAAATTCGGCCTCGTTCTTGTCTGAAGGGTTTCACATTGATCCCCTACTTGCGCGTTCGTAGTGTGCTGACAGCCGGGATTTCGATTCAACGCTTTTGTTTGACTTTTTTTCCCGTTCCCGCCCTGATCCCCCTCAAGACCCCCCAACTTTGTCCGCGTCCGGGTTGGGGTTCCTTGCCCTTTTTTACGCCGTTTTTTGAGTCCCCCCGCCGCATGACACCAAATCCGGTCTTCTTGGTTTCGAACTCCTTTCCGTGAGGCATACCTCGCCCCTTTGGACGCGTCCGTTTGGGGATTTCAGTGATCTTCCGAAATGGAGCATGTTGCCACCCCGACTCGGCGAGCATGTTTTTAGTTGTCCAGAATTTTCCTTTTCCCCCCCATACCCATTCTTCTTTGCCCCCTGTGCTCAACCGTTTTTGTGTAACCATGGCCGTCTCAAGGTTCCACCGACAATGCGGCCCACTTTTTACCCCATGTTTGTCTGTCCTTTTGTCACCGGCCCTTCCACGACCCACCGAAACACATTAAGTTGACACTACGGACTTTTTTTTTTTTTCCCCCCCCCCCATCCCCACAGCTCATTTTTGATGTCCTTGAGTTCCGTTTCGTTTTTTTGTTTTGTGGCTTGGCCTCCCTATTTGCTGCATTTTTTTCTTTTTTTGTTCTCCCCCCTCACTTCGGTCTCTTTTCCTTCGGTTTTTTTTACAATTGATTTTTTCTCCGCTCCTTTTTTTTTTTGGCACGATTTTTTTCTTCTTTTGACAACGCTTTTTCCCTGCCCCCTCCCGAATTGGGCGTGTTTATTCATCTTCCGTCTGAATGTTGTTTTTTCCCCCCCCCCCTCCTGCCGTCCTTTTTCTTTTTTCCGATAGGGGCTGGACCCTTGGTTGCCCTCCCCTACTTGAGGCCAATTTCCCAGGCAATAGCCGTACTCACCCCCCCCCTCCCCCCCTAAAGATTCTCTCTGCATTTTTTTAAAAAACAATTAGCCGATAATGTCCATGATATCTTGACTCCGCTGAGTTGATTTCTGGGCCCCAGGACCTTTCCCCGTTCGCCTTTGGCCAAAATAACCAAAATCTTTCCTTTCAATTCGTTCTGAGGATTTTTTTCCGCTCTGAGCGTTAAGACGAGGTCGTTCAATTTGCGATCCTCGCCAGGCTTTAACATTTTTTTGCTTTTCAATGATAGTATTTTTTCCTTGCCCCTGGCGTGAATCATTTTTTTCCCCCAAACCTTCAAATTTTTTTCCCCGTTTTTTTCCACCAATTCCCCAACAGTTTTTTTTTAACTCGTAGAGTCAACTATTCCCCAATCTTCTTATCTTCCCCAACTTTTTCCCCCCCCCCCCCCCCCAAGTTCCTCCCCTTTTGGGTCGCATCTTCTGCGGTAATCTTGTTCCGACAGGCAATATGTAACCCCGGGAACCCCAACACCTCGTTGTTTTGGTCCTTCCTAGCTTTTTGAAGGAGTGTGTCGTCCCCCCTCGTTTCTGGACGTTTTATGGTCTTCATTATGTAACTTCCCTTTTCAAGTTTTCCAAACCCCCTTCGTGTCGTTCCTCTACTTCCCATCTTCCTCGTAATTTACTCCATCCTGGTTTTTTCTTTTTGCAAGACCTGTCCTTCCAAAAACCACTCCTCTTCCACTTCCTTTTCCGGGGAGGTTTTTCCTTGCACAAATAGAGTCCCTCTTTTTTAAAACCCTTCTCCTTATTTTCGACTGATCGAGTTTTCTTGTGACTGCTATACTAATGTTACCCTTGCTTTCCGTCGTTTTGGCACACTGCTTAGGTGAACCTTTTTTCTTTTTGGTTCCCCCACATCCGGTCCCCTTTGATCTCTTCTCCCTTTGGCTTATAATTTCCAACTTTCCCGCGCCACTCACCTCATTTATCCAGGCAATTTGTCGAGTCCCCAAACTAGTCAGCGTCCGTCCCTTTTTCCCTGATCGCTAGATTCTTCCCTGTTGCCGGCTGTGAACCCCGAAACTTTCTGTGTTTACTGAACTCCTCTCTTTGCTTTTTCTGCGCGTTTCTTCCTTCGGGTTTTTCCCAGGCAAATAAGCTTTTTTCCCTAGTCGACGTTTGTGGGGCCTTCTCCTGCGCCCCCAAGCTGTCGTGTGCCCATTTCGGGTCGCCTCATTCCCCAACCAACAACCCCCCTTTAACCCCTCCCCCTTTACACCTTCCCATTGTTCCCCACTGGCTATGTGTTGCCGTTTTTTATCCCCTTTTTCGCTTGTTGTGTTGGTTTCCAATCGTTGTGGCCCATACGTCTGTTACTGCGGAAGTCTTCTGAAATTTTCTTCTGTCCTCCCCCTTTGCGATAGATTCCGACCAAGTGGTTTTTCCCCTTCATGTCCCCCCCCTTCTCCCTGCCACGGGGCTCCGTTTTACCCGCTGGACGTGTGACATTGTCAAGTTTTTTTTTTTCCCCCTTTCCTTTATCTAAGTTCGGGAGTAGTCCTTTCTCGATCCTTAGACAGGACTGTACTTTCTTCCCGTTTGTTGGTAAATCTTACCCTGTTTTGGGGAAGTCCTTCCATCCCCCACAAGGTGTGTTCGGAATAACCCCCCGGAAATCGTCCCGACTCCCGTTTTCTGATTTTTCGTCCGTCCCGAGTCCGCTCCCTTTTTCTCACGTTTAATGGACCCAACCAGGTTGAGCCTTTTTGTTCTTTTTCACCTCACATCGCCGTCCCCACCCGCATGTGTCGTGTTGTTCGAGGTCCTGCCTCCCTGGCACCCTTACCATCATCCAGGGTCCACCCTGTGCTTCTGGCGTTCATTTCATTTTTCCCCCCTTCGACCATGTCGCAATTGGGGCGGCTTTCCCCAGAGGTCCCCCAGTACGCGTGACTCCCCGCCCCCCCTCCCCCGGAAATTTTGCTTCGCTCCTACCTCCCCCTGCCCCCAATATTCCCCAACTTTTCCCTGTGGCCCCTTTGGCAACTTTTCCCCACCCGCTTTAGCGTCTCTCGCTTTGCTTAACCACCCTCTCAGTTGGGAACCCCCGTTTGAATGTTTGTCTTTATTGTATTGAACCACATTCCTTTTTTTCCGACCTTTTTGGGTTTTTTTCCTCCTTCCCTCATCAGTTTGCAGCCCCCCCTGATCCTTTACCGCTTTAAACCGTTTTTTTTCCTTTAGCCTTCCCTGTGATCCTCTGACTTATTCATACTCCTGTCCTAGTACGAACTTTTCGTCAGAGCGGTCTGCTCTCTTTTTTTTTTTTTCTTTTCGGTTCCCTTCTCCCCTTCGAACTCCCCCCCTAACATTAGCCGGACTAATTTTTTCCCCCCCCCCTGTGATCCAATGAGCCCTTTTTGGTGTTTTTTTCCACTCTTTCCCCCTTTGCCATTTCGAATACCTCAATTTTGGGAGCATACGCTCACTTGATCTGTGAGTGCTTCTCTCGTCATGTCTGAGTCCAAATCTTCGGAGAACATTCCTTGTTGACATTTATTTTTTTCTTCTTCACTTGTCACTCCCTTTCCTCCGCCTTTCTTTCTCCCCACCCCCCCTGAAAAACCCTGTTTTTTATTTCATGTTCGTTTTTTTTCTGCTTCTCGTACCCGCTCCTTGCACAAATGACCACTTTTTGGTGAAAAAACTCTCCCTACACCGGGGGTAGGGCTGTCAGTCCGACTGCAAAGAAGTTGGCGCTCCCACTTTCCCTTACCCCCTTCTTTTTTTCCCCCTTCCACCCTACCCCGTCATTGGTCTGGATATTTCCTCCTTACCCAAATTGTTTGCCACGCTTTAGCGTTTACTTTTAGGATAAACTGTTTTTTTTTTCCCGCTGAAGCCCCGTCGCCATCCAAACTTCTTTATGCCCCCCCCTCTCTAGCCTTTTTTTTCGTTCGAGCTTCTTGCTTGTCAATGACCCAGACCTCCCCCCCCATTTTCGTCTGTGAGATTTCCTATGCCCATTCTCTATCTTTTTGCCCCCCTTTTTCCCTTTTTTACGTTTTGTGTTGTGTTTGTGTTGAGAGAGATTTTTTTTGTCCACTACCTTATAAGTCCTTTTTTTCTTTCCGAACCATCAACTGTAACAATGGTTAACCTTGCGGCCTGCCTTTTTTGCATTCCGATCCCCTCCTCGATTCCCCAACCCCCCAGGTGCTTATCCGTTGCATAAGGGCTGACTGAGTTGTGCTTGCGCTGGCTTTACCAGCTTGCCCCTGTTGCTTCACTCCCACCAATGACCCACCGTCCTGAGGGGTGACCACCTAGATTGGTCAGGACTGCAACTGCTCTTTAAGTTTTTTTTTTGGCAAGAGACTCCAACCTTTCCTCTTCCGAGTCTTGTGCACGTTGCTTGTCTCCCCACCTCATCCGCGGGACCAGTTTGGGTCTTTGTTCAAAGCCCCGGAGAGCAAGGGTAGTTTTTTATCTCCATTGTATTGCATGTCGTTGAAACTTTCCCGCCCTTCACCTTTTCTTTTTCTTTGCTGAAACTTTTTTTTTTCCCCAGTGTCGATTTTGTTCAACCTTGTGAGTAGCTTTACTATGCCTCTAACGTGTGCAGAATTCTCCCCTACCAGAATTTTAACAAAACGGTGTCCTTTTTTCGATAGGAAAACTCCTTAACGCCTTTTACCTTAGCCGGTAGTGGTTGTCCTCCAATTTTGTACCTCCTCAACTCACACCAAAATCACTCAAGATTTCATTCCTAATTCTTTTCTCTGATCTCTCTCCTCTCCCTACCCCTTCCCTCCTTCCGGTCATGTTTCCCCCCCAGGAACTATTTCGTCCCTTTTCCTACCCTTTTCTTTTCTTTTTTTGTTAGTTGTAGTCGTTAAATCCCAGTCCAAGAGTTTTTCCCACCCAGGTCCCTCCAGTGCTCATTTTGCCCTCTTTTTTTGTACCGTACCTGGCAGCTTGTTTGTTTTTGGCTGTTGCCTGTTCGCCCCTTTGCTTTTTTTTTCCTTTCAGAAACTGTTCATGTGCCGCTGACCCCTAGCCGTCGAGCCGACCTTTTTTCTTCTGCCCTTTGAATGTTTTTTATTTCTTCTTCCTGGGCGTCTCCTATATTTACCCAGGTCTCCCTGATCCTCACTGTCTGTCAGAAGCCACTGGTTTTCCATCCGGTCCCTGTCAGTCGAAATGCTGATGGCTGCTCTTCTTCTTTCCCGTAAACCCACCCAAAATTCCTTACCCCCCCTTGAACCTAACATTGGGGTTCGCCTTCCTTTAAGTGACAACCTCCCCCCCTTTTCCCCACTTAGTTTTTTTTTTTTTTTCGTTTTTCGCCTTGCGAATCTCGCTGACGGATTGACCTAATTGTTTCCTATTTCCCATTTTTTTGTCCAAAACTTGGGCATTCTTTCTTTTTTTTCTTCCCCCCGTTTATCTTCCCCCTTTTGACGACTTTTTTTTTTCGGTCAGGACTACCAACACAAAGGCAAACCTCTTTTTTTTCCCTGCCTTTCTTTCTTGACGAGGGACCTTTCCATTTTTCTCCCTTCCCTTTTGTTTTCGCCCACCTTGGTTCGCCCCCCGCGGACTTATTGCTTTCAGCCCGCCTGGTGGAAACCCGCCTCCCCTGTGCACCCTCGGAGCGGGGATTGCGGTGTTGGCCTTTTTTTCTTTTCGTTTCCGCCCCTTTCCTCCCAACCCAATGTACCATGCTGTTTTGTTCCTCTAAATGATTCTTTGTGACCCTATTTAAACACCACAGTCCTCAACTTTTTAGTTAATTGTTTTTTCCTGTTCCGAGAACAAAGTTTTCGTCAGAGTACCTTTTTCCCCTGCGTAACTCTAGCCCTCCGCCCACGAAATCGCTCATTTTCCTGTGGCTTCTCCCTTTCACCGGCCTTGGGCGTTGTTCGGGCTTCCAGTCCCCTCTTTTTTGTTCGAATTACCCCCCCACCCCCTCGATTGTCCCTCTTCCTGTTCCGGAAAGCTCGAGATTTACTTCCCGCTTCGATAAAAGCTGTGATTTTTCCTCTTCACACCTGAGTCAGTCCGTCCTCCCCGTTTTCCCAAAACAACTGGATGGCCCGTCCCGTTTCTGACTGTGAATGGACTGAGAGTTTGGCCCATTTATGTGCCACCCCGCCTTGCGCTTTACCCTTTCCCTTGCTTGAAGAAGCTTGCTAAGTGAAGCTTCTGTTTTCCCCGCGTATGTCACCACTCGATCTCCCCACAACCCCCACCAGTCTTACAAATTGTGAGGGGTCGACCCTCCCCCTCCAATCCCGCCATTTTGTGACAATCCTTTTTACATTTTTTTTCAGAGGGTGTTTTTAAAGATGTTGTTTAGGTTAAAACTTTTGTTTTTTGTTGGCATCACCATGGTTTTTGGTTTCCTAAGAAGGCTCCAGGAATTTTTTTTCCCCCCGCTGCTTTCAGTCTCGTAGGCCACCGTGAACAGTACTGTTTTCGAACTATGTTCACCGTTTTTTTTTTTTGTCACCTTTTGACGCTAAACCCGATGTTCCACGTTACTTCACCCGCTGAACTCCTCACCGCTTTTTTTTTCTTTTGTTAGTTTATGCACTTTTTCAATTCGGAGCCCCCGTTCCCATCGTTCTTTCGGTCCTTATCCCCCCCATTTCTATACCTCTCAGGTTCTCCTCCGCTTCCCGCGTCCTAGTTTTCTCCAAACACCTTCCGGTCATAATTCCGGTGTTTTTGCGCCTTTCTGGCGGCCTTTTTCTAGCCCCAATTCGACTTGACTCGCCCTTTTCTTATTTGAAGCGTGCCTCGCTTCCCCAGCGGTTGTGTCCCCCCTAAGGATTATTTTCTGTAGCACGACGTGAGCCTTCTCATTATTTTTTTTTACTCTCCATGTCCCGAGCCCTTCCGATTTCCCCCTGTCCCCCAGGATCTCCCTCCCAACTTCTGCCCCTTTTTCACACATATGGCCCCTCTATTTGCCTCCCCACCCCTCCCGTATATATTGCTCTCCTGCCTTGTTGGATCCCTTTGTCGGGGTCAACACAGCCCCACCGTATTCGTAAATTCCTCCCTCGGGTCAGTTATTGGCTTTCGAATTTTTTTCCCCCCCCCCCTCCCCCCCTCCTTTTTTTTTTTTCCCCCTGACAAAGCCTTTTTTTGCGACCATCAATTTCAGGTCCCCTTCCGTCGACCGCCGCGGTCCCCCGACCACACCCTCCTTCAAACTTCTCTTTTGCCCACGCTTTTTGTTTTTCTTGTTCCTGCAATTCTTTTTTTTTTGTCGGCACCCCAACGTCCTGCTAGTTTTACGCAGCGCGTTCCGACCCCTTTGTGAAGGCTTTTGGTTTTTTTTTTTTTGAGTTTTGCCCCAGCTCAGGACGTTATTGTGTGATAAGTTTGCTGCCGTCTCCTGAGTTTTTTCCAAAACCCCCAACCCGTTTTGTGCTACTGGCTTTTCTTTTCCCCTTCCCCCGGTCAAAGTTGTTGATTAGTTTTTGGTTTTTGGTTTGTTTTTACAATTTCCCAAAGTCTTATCCCTTTTTTTTCTGCACGGTTCGACCGGTAGGCCCCTATGTCCACCCCACCCTTTTACTAGGTCTTGGTCCGGCCCCTTTTCCTTTTTTTCGCGCCTTGTTTCGTGTGCTACAACACAGTCGTGCCGTTTTTTTTTTTTTGTTACTCCCCACTAATTAGACTCCTTCTCTGCTGCCCTCTGGTGACTTTCCCGAATTCCCGTCCTTTCCTAAGCTTAAACAGTGATTTTCCGCGAGACTTTTTTTTTTTTTTCATCCCCCCTCCCCCGGCGCCGGTCGTTTCAGGTGTGTCTGGCCATTACTCCCAACTCCAGTTAACGCTAGACGTCGAGGGGATCCCTCCATTTCTGCTTAATTATCGGCTTCGATTTTAAACGACCCCCATTTTGTCTGCGTTTCTCTTAGTTTGTTGGTGCTTCCCCTTGTTTTCTTTGCCTGGACTTTTTCCTCACTTGTAGGGGCGTCCCTTCCTCCCCTTTTTCCACCGATTCCCAACTTTCCTCGGCGGACCCCTTCCCCAGCTTTCCCTCCTCCACGCAAGTCTGGTTGCTGTACCATTGCCTTGGGTCCTTCACCTTTTTCCATTCGTTTGCCCCAAAAGAGCGGTCTGTCAATTTCCATCCTCCAGATGATGCCCGCTCGTTGGGTTTTTCCTTTTTCCATACAACATTTAAACGGGATGGTTCCCCTGCCCATCCCTTCGTTGCCGTCCGCTCCCCTTTCCCGTCCCCTCTCTAACCGTTTGTCATTGCACAACTCGATCGTTATTTACTTTTGTATGCGTTGCTTTTAGGTTGCCTTTTCGGCTCTTTGCTCACAATACTTTTTCGTGTCTGTCCCCTTTCATGTGTAGACGTTTTTTCCCCCTCATTTGCTCTGACCCCCGGCCGTACCAGCCCACGGTTTTGCTCCACCCACTTTTCCCCATTATCATGGCTCCACCCTTTTTTCTCGGGGGGCGTGCATTCCTTTTGTTCCCATTTTTTTTTTTTTTTTTCCTTATTATTAAGCATATTTTGGTTCCCCCTTTTGACTTTTTAAATTTTTACTTACCTGGGTTTTCCCGCTGTCTGACCTGCGGTCTTGACAATCGCTTTCCCTGTCGCCAGCACACATGCCCTCGTTCTGCTCCCTTATCCTTCCGCCCTTTTGTCCTCTTCCTCTCACCTTCTGGTGTGCCTCACCCTCTGGAGGATGTCTCTGTCCCGTTACTTGATCGGTGGTCATGCCTCACATGTGGCTTTTCTGAATGTGTTTTTCAACCCGCCTCTTCTTTGTCCTCCCCCCAACTGGCCGGTCCATTTGTGTTGTCTGCGGAATCTCTTTTCGTCGATGGTATTAGTGGTGTTCGTCCTCCAATTATAACCGGATTCTGTGTGTGTCTGCCTCCTTCGCACCTGCACCCGTACCCGTATCACCCCCAGATGCCTCCCTGGTACCCCTGCGTTTCCCGGGCCTTGCCGGTTGCCAGCCGTTTTTAAGAGTTTCCGCCGGTTTTCTTTCCCAGCGGGTGATCCCCCCCATTGCGTCCCCACTTACCCCGCCAGGTTTTGGGGTATGGGAAGCCTTTTGCATTCCTCCTTCCCCGGCGTTTGCCCAAACGTCGTCTCCTCTCCACTGTACTGGAAATCCCACAATTCCCCCCATTGCAGGTCACGCAACATTCCAGGCGGAATTTCCCTCCCCCTTGGCCCCTCTTGGGTTAAACCTATTTTTTCCTTTCGTGCGAGGATTATACTTGCATATTATGTGATATTGACTGTGGTGCGTCCCCCATCTCGGTGTTGAAGTTCGGATTTTTCGAGAAGCATCTTGGCCAATACCCCCGGACTTAAAGGAGCTGCGGGATTCTTTTTACAGTTTCCGCAGGATCTATTTTTTTTTCCCTTCCCCCTATGGGCAATAGGACCCCCCGGTCCTCACCCCCCACAGTTGCATCACATCAATCCTGTACTATGAACAGCGCGCCCCCTTCTACTTCACCACCGTTATCTCCCCTCCCCGTGACCCAGCGAACTTGCCATCTTCTTGTTGGTTTGTCCTGACGACGAAGCTGTCGCCCTGTTCCTATGGTCTTATGCATAACTCGCCGGGTGTTCTTTGGCGTCCCCCAACCGACAACGCGAGAGTGCCTAAAAACTCGGAAAGGGCCGGTAAACCCATAAGAATGGATGCTCGATGCACTTTTTTTTTCTTTTTTCCGTCCTTTCGCCCCCACCCCCTCTGGATTGTCCTGTACACTCTCTACCTCCCCGACCATGATACATTCTAGAGCCCCCACTGGCGGCCCTTATTTGCCTTTTGCAGGAATTATGGCACGTTCCGAAGACCGCCTGGCTTAGTCCCCCATCTTCTCGTTTAATAATACTACTTTTTATCGACTTGGCTCCTTTTTTGAACGCTGTCGCTAGACCTTTGCGGGGAAATTTTGTTCCCAAATTGTCTCCCCGCCATTCCGTATTTTCCCTCCGCCCTACTTTGTTTTTGTGGTTGTTTTAGAGCGAGCTGGATTGTCCCAGGATTAACTTGCATTTTTTTTTCCTGTTGTCCCTGATCCCAATCGATATTTTAAGTATTATTTCCCTCGGACTCTGGTGGTCTCCTGTTTCGGTCGGCTGCACGGCATATCTCCTTTTCAAGAAGCCAATCCTGCCCCTGCCCAGTGTCGCTCTTTTTCTTTGTGAGGATTAGCTTTTCCCCCTGCACCCCCCTGCCGCGGGTTTGTCCCTTCCCGATATCGTATCGGCTATTTTCCCCTCCTTCGATTCCCCCCCTCCGCTGTTCGGTGGCGCCCCACTCAACCCCCTTTTTTTTTTTCCTCGGCCGAAGAAATGTTTTCACCGGCTTCGTCCGTTCCCTAGACAATAGAGTCCCCTGTTTTCTTTTTTTCTCCCCGTGGTGCTGATCGGTGTGTGAAGTAAGATCGTTTTCGCGCTGTTCATCGTTTTGGACGTTTCTTGTTTTGTGTGGTGGTCCAGTGTGTTGTCGAGTTGTCCCCTGGTGTCCTTTCAGTGCATACCATTCTCTACAGGCGTTAAAACTTACGACTCCCCGGTCTCATTCGGATCCGTTGCTGTTTTTTTTTTTCCCCCCTCTGGTCTCGAAAAACTTCCCCACAGTCTTTTGCTTCTAGGTTTCTCAATGTATTTCCCTTCGAAAATGACTTCTTGCCCCCTAGGGCCCCCGGAATTGAACATTCAGCCGAGTTCTGTCCCCCTAATTTTTTTGTATTCCATTTATTTCCATTCCTTTGCTAGGTGTCCCGTTTTTGCGACTACAGTGTTTCCCTCCACGCTTCGGACCTTTTCGTTTTCCCTTTGACTCATGGTGATCGCCCGCTTTCCCAAGAAACAAAACTTTTGCTGTATCTGACGTCCTTTTTTCTTTGGGCTTCCTTTTCCGTTACGCCTGGTCGAAGCGCCTGCCACCCACCACTTTCTTGATCTTTTTGGTCCCTCCCTCTTCGCGATGCAATCCTCCTGACATCGTGGACGCGTTGCGGCCCCCCAGAAGGCTGGTCTTTTCCATCCCTTCCCTACAAAGCCCTCCTTGCATACTGCACCCGATTAGTTCCGACCGACCCTTTTCTTCTGCCTTTTTAGCATTTTCCATCCGTCCACCGGATCACAGTTGATCCATGCTATGTGCTTCCCCTTTTTTCCCTTCCTTTTTTTTTTTTTTGTTTTGCCCTCTGGTAAAACTCCAGAAACTGGATTCACCGACCATCTTTGAGCACCCTCCCTTCACTGGCCAGTGCACTGAAAGACGAACATTCCAAGTACCGATTCCTTTCATTTTTTCCCGTTCCTCCATGTGTTCTGTTGATGCTGGCGGCCGTGCCGTATTGGCGGGAATTTTTTCGTTACTTGAACTCCTTCTTTTTCCCTGAGCGTTCTCATCGGTCTGATTGTAACTTCGCCAGCTCTTTTTTTCCCCCACGGATGGTCTTGAGTGCCCTCCATGTCCACCGCAGCAGACTTGCGTTTTTGGTCTTCCATTCCAACTTTTTTCTTGCCTTTTTCCTCCTCCCCTTTGGAGGTTTTGACGAGTTGGAGTAAGGGACGCCTCCAATGGCCGTGCCTTCCGTCCCTTCTCCCCGACCCTCAAACGGATGAGTCCTTGCCCCCCCCCCCCAATTTTGTTGTTCCAATAGCCGATAATGCGATACAGGATTCCCGCGTGAGGGGGCTCTCGTTAAATTTTTCCGGACCGTCACCGTGCGGGCCCTAGGCCACCCTACCACAAAATGGACTCTTCGACCTTTCCTTTCTTCTTTCCTTTAATTTGTACTTCGTTCGCGGCGCGAGGATTCTAAGCTCTCGTCGTTCCAAGCGGGCCGTCTGCCCAGAAGCGCTCAAGGGCGCCTTTGCCCTGACTCGATGCCCGTCGGCTGAACTGGCCGTGCCTCTCCTTGTCCTCCCAAACAGCTTCAAATTGCCCCAGGTTTTTGTAGACCACCTGCCCAAAACGTTTTTTTTGTTTTCCCCTCTCTTAGACACGCCAACCTATCCAATTACCTTCATTAGCTTTCTCCCCCACTTTTACCAGTCCTTCCGGTGGGCTACTCTTCTGCGTACACATAGGAGAATTTGGACCTGCATTCTTGATTTCCCGCCCCGGTTGAAAACCCAAACCCTCGGGTGCAGGTACTGTAATTTTGCAGCTTTCTCCCGTGCAGCGTCTGTTGACGTTCGGCCCCCCTTCTTTATGGGAGAAAGGTCCTTTTGCAGGGACACTTAGTGGTTGTCGTTATCTATCAAAATCAGGTCCCCGTCCCCTTTTTGTTTTGTTTTTTTCCTTTTTTTTCCCCTACCAGGTTGGTGTTTTGCACCCGACCGGTGATCAAACCCCACCCTGCACTCTCGAATAAATCGATGGTTTGGACCCCCCCCTAGTCGTGTCCCCCCCCATTTTTGGTGTGAAAGTCGACTCGACAGACTCCTTTTGGCCTCTGTATTTCCTTTATGAGGGTCTCGGGGCCATGCGATAACCGAACTCCCTCCTCGTTTTGCTCGGCACAGCCATTAGTTGACCCCCCTTTTCTTCTCGCAGCTTTTTCCCCATAGTGTCGGATCGCGGTCCGAACTTGGCTTATTATTCGCCCCCTTTCCAGCGCCCTTCCTCCTTTGCCCCGTTTCGTTGCCCAACTAGACGCTGGACCGATCCCTACTAGTGATCGTGACTAATTTAATTTCAATTTTTGGCGCCCGACCTGTTTTTTTGTCGACGAAAATTTCCCATAAAGAGTTGCTTCCCCTGCTTTCCCTTTTCTTTTTCTTTTTTGTTGTCCTCTCCCATTGCAAAACCCGTCTTCCTGGACCTCTCGTTACTTTTTTTTTTTTTTTGGCCCCGATCCTTTTTTTTAACCCCAGCAGCTTTGAAAACTGTCCCCGGGCGCCTCTTTACCCCCCCAAATACCCCAAAACCCCTTTAATTCTTTTTTTTTCTGACCCCCCTCTTGAACAACCTTGGAAATTACGTTTCCACCCTTTTTCTGGGAACATTGCTATTCTTTTCCAAGTTCTTTCCTTTTGGTTTTTTTGGGGTTGAACTCGTCTGGTGGGACCATCACAGAGGCCTTCTTCATATGAGAAAATCACCATTGTTTCCGAAAATTTTTTT
>Ga0179593_1156504_pt1 | contig 13680 bp, 15 predicted proteins | sample CZODoug2_1_08_16_FD_185931 | JGI IMG/M metagenome (GOLD analysis project Ga0179593, IMG submission 185931) | Vadose zone soil fungal communities from Angelo Coast Range Reserve, California, USA - CZODoug2_1_08_16fungal (PacBio error correction) | ecosystem: Environmental > Terrestrial > Soil >... | reverse complement strand
GTTCCCCTTCCTGTTGAGGCCTCATGATAATTTCCCCTTCGACATCGCCACGCCCGGATATTAATAATGGTTTCCTTCATGCTGGTCCAAAATTGTCCTGCAGTTGGGTCTATGAGTAGCCCCTCAGCGACCCTACTTTATTTGGTCCATTTACTGGATGGTCTTATTGAATCCTATCACCGCAAGGTTGCCACGTGATCCGCATAGGTATTTTGCCGAATTTTTTTACATCCGGGTCAACCTGTTTTTGTCCTCTCCGGTATCGCCTTCTTTTCCTCTTTTCATTTTTAGTTTCGCCTTGCCCGCCCCTATGCGTTAGGGTCATGCAGAGTTTCCATGTCTGCTGGTGGTACCCAGGTTTTTTCGTTTTTCTTTTGGTGAAACGATGCCCTTGTTGCACCAGATCACGCGGTTGCAACCCCCAAGGCCACCTTGTTCCAAACAACTTCCACTTTTTTTCCTCGTTCTTCGGTTTTAGATGTTGTTGTTACTAGGTTTTCCGTCTCGGTCGTAAGGAGATTTTGCAATTATGCCCCCCCGAGGTTTTTCTGATCTTCCCTCCACCCGGTTCTTCTTCCGAGAGAGTCTCGTCCCGCTGACCCTCGGTCGATGATGGTCCTCCTTTATCCGTTCGTTTGACTTCCCTTCTTCTTCAGTGTGGATCTTTCTTGCAAGGGAGCTTTGAGCGGAATAGGAGCGGCCAGCTTCGTCGGATTTTCATGCCCGCATTTGCTTAGTGGTTCCGTCCCCCCGTGCTTCCTTTTTTGTGCACACATCTAAGCGGTTTTTGGGGCGTTGATGATTCTGCCCCCTCGGCCAGAACTTTCCCGCAGCCCCTCAACATCACCTTTTTCTTATCAGCCTCTTTGCTTTCCCTCCACGAAACGGGTTTCTGATTAGACCCCACCCCTTTCGGGGCGTTCGAAGCCGCCTCTGATCTCTTTCGTCCCTCATGGGTCAGGCTCCTTTTACTTTTTCAGCGGGCGGGAGGTTTTTGTCTCGTCCGGTAGTAAGCACCGATCCCTCGGTTTCACTGTTCAATCCCCCCCGCTTCGAGGATGCGCGAAGTAGCCTCTCCCTCTAGGACTTGCTCATCTTTTTGTACTGGAAGACTCTCCCCCGTCATTTCCAGACTAAGTTGGCAATAGGAACCTGATCTTGTTCCCTCCCCTTTTTCCTTCTTTCGTGCGCTCCAATATCTGGGTTACATGCTTCTCTGAGGAATGCGTCTCAATGAATGAAGAAGCCCCCCCTCCTGATACTAATGAGCGTCTTTCTCTCGGTTTCCGTTGACCGGCTCTTGGGATCCAGGTTCTCCTCAGATGGCTAATGCCTCCGATGTTTTGTTTTTTCTTCGAATTCGGCTTCGCTGATGTTCCCTGCACTACGACGTCCCGTTCCGCCCACGTCCATCAGGGGGTAACCTTCCCTGCTCCCCCTCACAAATCGCCGATTTGCATTGCCAGTCTTTCGCCTTTCGCTACCACTATTAATCTAGTACTTTTTTCCTAAGGTCTCGTTCCCTTTTCGGGAAGTCAAGTAGGGCAGGCCCCCTCCCCTCATGCGAGCGCCCTTTTGAAATACGCCTCGCGTCTTTCCCTTTCGGCTTTTCTCCATCCTTTTTGTTTCTCCTGTTCGCTTTGATCTTTTTTTCCCTCCAAGTACGCAGAATGTTCGCGTTGACCAGTGTTTTGGACTCCCCCCTCGGCTTCCCACCAGCTTTTCGCTCCTTTCACCCTGCCCTCGTGAGGTAAGTCGATGAATTTTGCACTTTGGATCCAGAGCCACAATCACCCCATCTTAACTCTATAGGTTTCATTGTTGGTCCCAATCAGAACGCGATGAATACAGACCCTGGATAGTCCGTGCAGCCCTCCTCCCGCCACACTATCGAGGTTTATTCAAACTTTGTTGGGGCATCGCCTCCTACTCTCCCTTTGATTCCTTGAGTTCATGCTTTGTATAAGAACCAGTTGCTCAATCCCAACCGTCTCAGCCATGGCCTTTCCTTCCCCCACATGCCCCCCTTCCCAGAGTGGCCAGTCAGCCATGCAGGATGATCGTTATTCAGTGTCGAAATCCTTCTCTCTCACCGATTGCCCTTTACTCCTCCTTCCAGAATCTCCCCGTGTCCTATTCAAGACAGTCCCCTCTCCTTACTTCTCCTTACCTGTGACAGTGTCAAGCGCCCAGCACTCCCATGTGAACTCCTTTATTTTGTTTTATTTCTTTCGCTTTCTGCAACAGCTTCTCGGATGTCCTGCGTCGCGAGCCGTTTATGTTTTTTTTGGGATGAGGTATGGGTGATTGGTCGTAGGTTAATGCCCTTTCTCTTTTTCTAATGCGAATTCCTGAAGCCGGGTGGATGCGTGTTCCCCTGCGTCTGGCTATTAGAGAACACTCTGTTTTTGCCGTGGTTCCCACGTTTGGGGAGTGACCTCCTTCCAGACGTCCCCCCCTTTCGATGCAAGCTCCAGGTGATCGGCTGGCATCTTGCATTTTCCTCTCTTTTGAGGACCGACCAGTCGGTTACTGAAGCCACGATTACGACGTGTCCATTACTGGCTTTTTTTACTGGGCGGCGACCCCAGGCCCCTGTTTTGCTATAGTAATCTTTGTTTTTGCGCTGATGGAGAGCAATGCGCTTTGATAATGGCGCGGCAGCCGGTTGGTTTACGAGGATGTCTCGCCAACGCACCGGCACGTGTTGCAAGTCTTCTCCCTTCAGGAGGGCAGCCCCCTCCCATTTTTCCCCTTTCTATGGCCCAGACTTTGCTTCCTTTTTTCGATTCGGCGAGGTTCGTGCGTTCTATCTTTGTCCAGGTGATGACAACCCCGGGCGGCAAGAGAGAAGTTTCCCCACTTCTCCGCAAGCCAGTAGAGTAGTGCTCGTCATCCTACGATTTAGTCCTCTGGGAATAAAATGGAACCTAGACGACACCTCCTTCCTTTTTGCTGCAGGTTTGCCTGGCACTTATTCTTTTAGAGATACTGCGAAAGCGCAACGGAACCTCTTCCTTTGGCCGGGATTGATCTGTCCTGTCCTTTCCACTCTATTTGTCACCTGGTTTCCTAGCAGCAGTCTTAATAGAATTTCAGCCGTCTACACGCTTACAGGCCTTCAAAGAGATAAATGTTTGATCTGGACAACCATTCTTGCTCATCCTCCTCATCGAACCATTTGGCTCGCCACCAAAGTTGGTGCCTCCTTTCCCTTTGTCACTTACCCCCCCCCCGGATCCTGGCCTTCACCTCATCTCTTTTTCTTCTCCAAATTGCCCTAGAGGTACCTGCGAAAACTTTCAGTTTTTTTCATCCAACCTTAGCTCAAGGAAAGGCCTCCATCTGATTGCCTGCCCCAAGATTCATCCTTTTCCCTCCCTTCCCTCCGGTGTTTTTTTCTCGAGATTCGTCTTGCCGGAATCGATGCCGAGAGAGTTGAGCTAATGTTTGCTACCCCAGGTTCGTTTTTTTACCCTCCTGGGCGTCCTTTTGGAGCCGCAACCTCGATGAGGTTTTTCGTTTTTTCAGGTGTTTTGGGGTGTGCTTTTTTCCTTCTTCACCTTTTTTTTTTTTTCTGATCCAAGTTGGTCTGGTTCTGATATGCGACGCTTCTTATAAGCTTGATGCGGTCTTTTTCTTTTTTTTGTGTTGGTTTTTGTTGGGGTGGGTTTTTTTTTTTGGTGTTTTTTCTTTCTTTTTTTTTTTTTCTGTATGGCCTTGCAAGCGTTATCGTTTTTAGTTATTTTTTTCGGAATTCGTATGTAACTGTTTCGTTGACTGAGAATTGCCCCTCGGTGGTTACCTTCCCTTGTGAGAAGATCCAATCCGTCCCAAGTGATGCTCAGGTCGTTTGCTTTGTACTCTTGATTGAGAGAAGACGTCTCCAAGTGCCCTCCCCTTGGCCATCCGTTTGCTGTGGGTCGATGGCTTTCTTCACGGTTCTCCTCTGATTCTCATTTTAAATACTGTCTTGCTTTTTTTTTGACTTCTTCGCCTTGTGCCTTTCCCGCCTGCCCAGCGCCTTTTTCCCTCCCCCCTCCACTTCTGAACTTCTTTTTATAGAATCGTGTCGGGTTCCAGATAGTAACGCCTAGGGTGTGTGACACTCCTGGTCCCTCTAATATTGCACCCAGTGCTGGGACAAGGTTGGTCTTTATCCCCCCTGAAAAGGAGGACCTCTCTGCTTGCGCCTCCCTGGTCGCCAGAGACGCGTCGTCACCAACTCTTGAGGATGCGTGCTCCTTGTTCTTTCGACACTCAAGCGCCCCCGCAATTGCCTGGCCTTCCGCGTATCGTTGGGCCTCGTCCGGTCTGTTCTTCCCAGAGGACGTATCAATGTCCCATATTGCCCCTGTCCCCCGCTAGATGGTTTTGGAAAGTTCGATTTCCCCCACACGTTTTACAACCGTCAACACCAGACTTTGCTCTCTTCTTGAGAAGCAAGATTTTTTCGTCCCCCTGGATACGCATGGCTCAGTTCTCGTTCCTCTCCATGGTCGTAACAGTCCCTTCTCATTCCCCTCCTCCCCCCCAACTTGCTCGCCGACCCCTTTTCATTTTTTGCCTCTTTTTTCCTCCCCTTTCTCCAACTATGAACCCCCCAAATCCTTAAAGTTCCATGGCTGCTGGGCGTCATTTGAAGTGTTTGCTTTATGTCCTTAGTGAGTCCGTGTCATATCACTTTTCCCTTGAGGTAGTTAGTAACGATTGGCATGAGCACGTCTTGAACCCTGGAACTTTCCCCGGAAGCGGCTCTGGCCTTCCTGTGCAGGACTTTTTCCTTTTTTCCCTTCCCTGTCCCGCTTTTCTTTTTTGTTGCGCGGTGGTGAGCGACTATCCCTTTCTTTATCTCAAGTTCAGCTTAGTTGCGGCGGGCTCTTTTTTGAAAACTCTTTTTGACCCGCGTTTGTGATTGTTGGCGATTCGTTTTCTCTCTTTGTGGAGGTGTCTTATTGGCCGTGCTGTCAAGGCCTGCCGAGAGAAGGAACGTTTTTTTCTTTTCTTTGTGGAGCTGTCCCCCGCCGGATTTTCGCACTGCTCCGTTACCTGCCAGCGGCCTAATGCGCTCGTTGTCGCTGGTACTAGGTTCTTACGTTTGGTGCGGAGACTGGTCCGTTGGGTCCCATCTTCCCTGTCTCGATGGATTTCCGAAGATCCAACTCGAAAACGCGTCGACAAGATCTCTCGTATGGTGCCTCATGCCTCCCTTTTGAGTCGTGAATGCCTCTTACTTTTTTTCCTTCGACTTTTTTTTGCGGCCGCCGATTTCCTTCGTGTCCGCCTCCCTAGAGACGAGACATTTAGTGCAAGGCATGAGAGGCGACGAGATGCCCTGTGTATTTCGCCAATCATCATCGGTTGTACTCCCATCGGGACTATGGCTTTGGCTGAGATGGTGCACTTTCTCCCACTGCGGCAGTGGATGCCGGGGGTTCTGACCCCTCTTCTACCCCCGACCAGCGAGCCCACGCCTAATGCTCCCGCATGAATGTCCCTTCGGCACGCCGCCATCGAGGTGGCCTTTTACCACCAGTCTCCCCGCCCACTCACCCTATACTGTTCCGCGCTCATTCAATCGCAAGTATGGCCTTCGTTTTTTCATATAATGAGCTTCCATACGTCGTCCGTCTCCACAGCTCATTGTCCGCTCCGTTTGCTTTTTTCGGATCCCTCTCTTGCCAGCTGGTTCCCCTGATGAGGCCTCTCTGCCCCCATTTTGCGAAAGGCCTGTGCAGGAATAGCTTGATCCTGCTAATTCCCGCTGATCTCCCGCCTCCCTCTTTCCTCCGGTATCGACTTTTTTTCTTTCTCGGACCTTTGCCAAGCACCGACCCTTCGAGAAAGGACAATGTTACCGCTGACCCAACTCTGCATTTCCCCTTGAGATAAGGCGTCTCCTTGACCATCCCTCCCTCATTGCAGGCAAGTGCAAGTAGTGTCACGTGTCTCCAGTCAAACAGGCACGTGTTTCCGAAAGTACTGGGGCGTTGGCCTTAGAAATTTGGTGCCGAGTGGGCCGTATTTCCCGCCCCACCACCCCCCTTTCTTTTCCTTTTTCAAACGTCCTACTGAGCCGGCCCTGCGCCAAATTCGGTCGCGACGCCTCTTGGATTTGCCCTAGTATCTCACAAATCTCTCACTGGCCGCCCACGCATCCTCAAGGACGAGAGCCGTCCCAGCGGGCTGATACCTATTTTGTCGCACCTCCTCTTTCTCAGCTTTAATCGGCGTCCATCTCTTGCTATGCAAACGGTGTCGTAACACCTTAGGTTCACTTTTTTTTTAACGTGTGCCAACGCTCGAGACCTTCCCAAATCGCCCAACAACCTACTCCTTCCTCTTTTCTTTTAAAAAGGTGTCTTTTTGGACAGACCGCTTTTTGCGGATAGATCCTCTTTTTACACCCCCCCCTGCAACACTCCCCAACGTTACCCACCAGAGGTATACCCTTGGGGTCTTTTCCTCCCGCTTTTTGATGCTTGTTCCCCTCTTTTACCCGGTTTTCCCCGCGGCCAAAAGATGGAGAGCCCCTGCTGTTTAGTTTGATTCTTTAAAAAGAGCGGCACTCCCACTCGTTTCAATCCTTGTCCCGCACTGGTGATACGATTCCATTCCCCCTTTCACGTGGTTTCATCCTTTTCCCAATCCGTGCTTTCTCTGGGACGATTTTCGGATATAACACCCCCCTGTCGAACGGGTTCAAGAACTTGATCGAAACCGGATAGTCTTCTTCTTGTGATCCCCCCCGTTAGCTGTGGCCTTGTCGCTGTTCATTTTTCATCTTCGTCGTTCTCCTTTTCCTCCTTGTGTTGTGCGCTCTCTGGAAAGGCCCGTTGCTGCATGTCTGGCAAAGCGAACGAGCTGATGTCGGAGAAGAAGGTTTGCAAGCTTTCCCCCCCCCCCAGTCGTCCCTTGGGGTTAGCTTACGGAGCATCCCTCCCCTAATCCGTCTTTTTTCCCTTTACCCCTTTTTTTTTTCTTTTCATGGAATCGTAGAACCGGTACTCTCATGCATTCCATCCTCGTTTCTCTTGCCGGTACTGGTAAATTCTTTTTCTGAGACTCACTGAATTGCCTCTTCTCTTTTTTCTGTTTGCCTCAGTTTAAGACTCTTTGCAGCCTGCCTATGAGGGTCATGCAGCTCCGCCCGGGTTATACTCATGGGGTAACGGTTTTTCGGTTTTTAGTGGGGTGAAGGACAAATGGCTTTCTTCTATGCCCCCTCGCGGTTGCAAACCCCCCCTCCCTTTTTTTAACCCGAAAAGAAGCGCTTTCGTTCTCTTTTTTTGTTTTCTTCAGTGGTCTTCTCTCCCTTTGTTTTGTCCCAGTTACATGCACCGAATTTAGATTCGTTATTTTTTGCTTCTCATTTTTCCCCTCCCCAGGATGGTTTCCCTGCTAGCTGGCTCGTGATTATTCACGCTGACAAGAAGGAGGAGGTCTGTTTTTTTCAATACATTGCCCCCGCTTTGGACGGCACTATCTGCACTTGCGGATGCTTTTCTTTCCTGTGCATGATTGGAGATTCCTAGGATCCCGTCCAATCTTCCGTCGTCCAGACCTTTTTCCTGTTCGAAGAGTAGAAGGATTCAGGCTTCCCCGTTTTGCGTAGGGTTCCCAGCTCAGGAGGTTTTTATAGTTTCTCTTCATTGTCCACACTCGGCAAACGGCCTCGCCCCGTCAAACTTCACTGGACCGGTCGGCCTAGGGAATTTGGTTTTCTACCTGGTTCCAAATACTTTCTTTCGCCACGGTAGTTGGCGTCGCTCGTCATTGTAGATCTTTTCCCTTTCCTCCTTGTTGCGGTCCGCAGTGACCCCCTATTCGTTAGAGTCTGTAGGGTTCTTGGAGGTCCGGGCGCGATAACGTAGACCGTGTTCTCCATCTTTTCTAGCCTTGGTTTTTTCCCTTCTCCCAGTTTTTAAAAGGGTGCGGATGTTTTTCTTCTCACGGTGGCAGACCGAGCTTGTTCTCTCTGTCGATAGTTTTTACACCATTGGCCATTCTCGACTGTCCTCTGCCGTCTTCTTTTCCTCAGACAATTCTGCTGGGATCAATCGTGACGTCGTCCTGCGAAGTCTCTTTCTCCCCCCCTAACCATAATTTGACTTCATTCTGATGATGGAAGGCGACTGGGTTTTTTTCATGCGTTGCAGTCCTTTTGATAAGTCCCCTTTTCTGTATTCTCCCCGTCCTTTTTCGGGGAGTGCTTCTTCTGGGAGTTTGTGAGGTTCGCAAGCAGACTTAGACGCTTCTTTCTCCCCTGCACATTTTCTCCTCCCCCTCTCCGCCCCCCCTCCTCTGGATTTAGACAGCAGCTTTCTTGTCGACTTCCCCAAAGTCCGCATTCTGTCGCCCACAGGGAATGTGAACGGCATTCTCTCCTCCTGGCGTCCCTCCGCCCGCGGCGCCTCCGCTTGATCTCCTTATGTCAAATGCAGACTTTTCTCTTTCGCGCCCCTCAAGCTTTCTTCGATGAGTCGCTTTTCTTTTCATCATCGAGCCCGTCCCGATGTTGTAACCTCCCCCCCCCTTCCACCCGATGAACAAGGCCCTCTTTCAGGAACCCCAACGGCGCGCAGCGCTTTGAAATTCGAGTGCGGAAAGTCGTATTTTCCCCCCTTCCGAAAATCCGGCGTGATCCATTCCCACCATAACAACCTCTTTCCCTCCGAGAAGGACTTCCCCCTCGTCGCTTGACTCAGCCCCCAATATCACTCCTGTGCCCTCCGAAAATCATTCCATAATCCTCTGTTTTCAAAGGAGTGTTTCTTATGCTTTCTTTCCCATAGCTGCCCTTGTCTCCTTGATATCGTAGAGCTCCCCGCAACAACGCTTTTAAAACTCTTCCCCCGTAGGCTCATGCCCTTTTCGTCCAGTCTGCACATTCAGCGGCATCCCTCTCCAGACAGCTCTAGACCCCGATTCTGATTTTCGAGCTTCCCGATTTTTTTTCTTGCTAACGCCCCCAAGGCTTCAATCTCCTCTGATCCTCCTTTCCAGGACTCTTCCACTGCATTTTTCCCCTTCTCCGATCGATTCCCCTTCCCTGTCAAGTGACGAGCCCTCCTGGACCTGAAGATGTTGTTTGGCTCTTTGTATTCTGGTTGCACAAACGAGTAGCTTTATATTTGTGCAACATTGTCTCGCTCCTTGAGGTTTGGTGATGAGTCTGTCTTATTCGCGCGTTTAAATAGCCCTTTCCCCCTAGTCTCGAAAACTGAGAAGGAGTCATTGGTGGTCTCGTTCCTCCATTCTTATGTTAGTATAGATCGAACCCCTCTTTTTTTTGCGTTTTTTGCAACCCGGTTTTTTTCCCCTTCATCATCAGAATGTCCACCGTGTAATAGAGTCTGGGCGCTGGAAACTGGAGTCTTGAGTCTTATTCCTACCCCCTCCTGGGAAAGGAGCCCCCTCTAGCTTTTGGAGGTACAAACTTCCTTTTTGGTCGCGTGGTCGTTTCTACCCCTTCCCCGGTTGCTCGCCTTCCCTCCCCATATTTTTGGACCTGAAGCGTCTTCTGGTTTGATCGCCCTTCTTATAAGTCCTTTGCTTCGCCTTTTTGCAGGGATGTCTCGCCACCCTTCCCTTGCCTTCTTTCAGATTATATTGCCATGGTAGGAAGCACAATAAGTTTTCTTCAGATTCTCCACGCGCGATGCCGCGTTCGAGACTTTGGCAGAGGTTCTCGTTGAGTCTCCGTTCTGTCAACTGTTCCCTTTTCCCCCCCTTTTGCCAAGGCGAAGAAGTCCCCCCCCCAAAACTTCGTGCACGCCAGTTCTTTTCAAGTCTTTGCTAAGCTGGGCATCCCGGCCCTCTCCCCCCCCCATCCCCGGATGCCTTTTTGCTGGTGCCCCCTTTCCTTCTTTTGATCATGAGTACAAGTCCCGAAACGCAGAATTTCCGGTCTGTCTTTATGGATGGTTCACACCGGGACTTCCACGTCCATCGTGGTCCACTGCCTCCTCCCAGCGCGATGTTCTCCTCCTCCCTTCCTCGATAAACGCGTACCCTTTGCCCCGCATGATCCCATCTATCCTGACAACATCGGAGCCCTCCTTTTAGATAAACACCTCTTTGCTCTCCCCACACAACCGGGTTCCCCTTTCGAGTTACCCCCTTCACCCAAAACCTTCCCTTTTAACTAATAGAGGGTTTATTTAAAAATTTCTCCAGATAAGTTTCTCTGCACCTCCGTTTTTTTCCCCCCTGGCTCAAGGAAAGCATCATGCTCTTTTTTGCTCACTCGAATATCTCTTTTCCCCTAATCAGGTGGTTTTGGGGAGTCGATTCGCTTTCGTACCTTGGTTTTGATCCTCTCTTGTCTCTTTTCCGTTTTTTTCTGTCTGCTGTTTTCTAGAACGAAGAGGGTCTTTTTCTCCCACCTATGAGTTTTGAGCCGTTCTCCTTCTCTGGTTTGGGCAGGTGCACCTCGAGCGGCCCCCCCTTTTGTGGCGCTTCACACTTTTTTTTTTTCTATTCGCCCTCTTTCCAGTCGCTTGATCGCCCCTTTTCGGGACAGGTACTCTGTTTTCTCTCTTGGATTTTTATTAATTTCCCCCGATAAAGAGTGGACTGGTTGTCGCTCCTTGACAGAGCGGGGCCCCCTTTCCCTGTTTTTCCTTTTTTTTCCTTTCACTATGGTCCCTTTGTATTTTTTTCTTTGGCGATGTACTTCATGATCTCTCGATCATGAAGTCCTTTCCATCACCGGAGGCAACTTCCGGTGATTTCGCGCTTTTCCTGTTTACGTTTCATTTAGTCTTTACTCCCTCCCACTACTGGCTTGAGTATCTTGGATATCGCTTGGCCGCACGGCCTTCCCAGCCCTTGACCTCGATCTCCTCTGAACCTCTTCCTTCTTTTACTCCAGTCCATCTTCCTTTTTCCCCCCTCTTCTTAAAGCACCTTATGACTTTTTTTTTAATGCCTACCATGGCACGAGAAGATTTCACCCCCCGGGTCCTTGACACTTTTTTGCGTGACCTCCCGAAAGGCTTGTCTATTGTCTCCTTCTCTCCAGCCTCATTTTCTTCCCCCCCTCGTGCGGATTAGACGTGATCCTTGTCCTCCTCGCCCAAGCCGACACCTCTTCCCTTCTAAGGAGTAATAGTGGGGCCATTACCGTTTTGTACAAGTGCGCATTAAATGGCAACCAGGCTCCTCTCCCTTTCCTCCAGCGTTGTCCCTTTCTTGATGACGCCCAACCCTTTTCCACTTACAAAAGCTTTTTCCCCCCCAACGATCAATCCCCGAATTGTGGCCTTTTCCCACCCTTGTTTCATCCCTCCAATTCCTGGCGCTTTCACAGCCGACATCCTCCTCTCACCACATTTCCCCCTACTCTCCTCCAATGTTGAAATGAGTCCGATACACCTCGCCCTCCATCTCAACGTCTTGAATCCCCCCAACCCCTGTCTCAAGGTCCAGGGATGCTGGGCGCTTCCTGAAGAGGGAAGGGCCTCGTCTCTCCTACGTAGCATGGCCTTGAACTTCGTTTCTTTTCAAGGCTCTCGTCTGGTCTGCTTCAAGTTTTTTTCCCTCTTCTCTTTTTTCGCCCGGACCTTCCTCTGACGTGATTCTGCTTACTTTCCTTCCGTTGTGCACGACATTACCTTTTCTCGCGGTTTATCCCTGCTCTGGTTTTAGAGCTCGAATTTTTTTTCCCCCACTGCGCCTTGCATCTTCTTTTAGCGGGATATAGTTCCCAAACCCCCTCCGGTTTTTTCCCCTCTTTCGTGGCCTCCCCTTATTCGTCCGGTCTTATGCGATTTTTGTATTCCCCTCGTAGGCGGAGACCCAAGTTCCTTGCCGCAGAGACGGGACAATCTTTTTTATGCTTGTGATGCTTTCTCGGTGCTTTTTTCCACGAGCGGCGACTTCCTCCGCGGCATTTTCATCTCTCTTCTCTTTTTACTGCAGGTTAGGTAAGTTTTTTTTTTCCTTACTGTGTTTTGGTCCACTCGTCTTGTCCTCTTTCGTCCTCAGATCAAAGCGACACTGAGTCGAACCATAAAGCTACTCTTTCTTCTTTCGCATGCATACCATCGAGTTCGGAATTACCCCCGCCCGAGGTCGCTCGCCTTGGTTTTCTCAGTGGGACGTTCCTCCTCTAGTCCCTCGACCTCGGCAAGACCTGCGCGGCGAATTTCTTGCCGTCTTGTTTCCCTTCCTCCCCCGCCGAAACTCTTTTGGCTAAGTTCCTTTGAGTTATGGCGGCGCTGGTCTTCTTATCTGTTTTGCGGTCGCCCCTCTCTTTTCCCCCCTGGCCGAAAAGGAACGCCGCACCACTGCAGAATTCCGCACCTCTCCTTTTTAAACCGGCGGCCGAAGCCTTCGGTTTGTTGCTCCAAGTTCCAACCTCTCCCTCCCCCCGTCCCGGTAACCCGCCATCCCTGAGAGTCGAAGGACTTTTTTCTTTGTCCTTAATATACTGGTGCAAAGGCGCCGTCCGCTCCTGTTTTCGGACCAGTATATTGTTGACTTCACGTCGCGACTCCGTTCTTGAAAGCGACGTTTCCGTTTTTTTCCCTGATCGAGGAACCTCTCCAACATCATAGTTAGACCTCCTTCTTAATCGGAGGACTCCTTCTACTTGACCCTCCGACTCCAATCTCGACTCCTCTGCAAGCCCCCGTCTCCGTTCGGTTATGTCGCGCCCCCGACTCCTCCCGCCACCCCCTCCACTCGCGAACTCACCCCCTTTGTCCTGACGCTGACCCAACGTCTGCGACCGTAAGAATCCTCTCCCTTGGCGTGGCCCCGCTACCGATTTCTCCCTCAAGTCGTTTTCACCCCATTTTTTTTTCCCTCTCAAACAGGCAGCGTTTCTCCCGTTCGTGCTTTGCTCTAGGACCAAGTTTGGGAGTTTCACTGTAATCTTCCCTCCCCCACAAAACCTCCCCTTTTCTAGAGTTCAACTCGCCCCCCTGTAAGACCTGAAAGTCCTCCCCGACACCGCATTTTCGCTGTCCCTCCCTCTTGGACATTCTCTAGTTTCTCAAACTCGCTCAACTTTTTAAAACTGCAAAAGCATCCTCCCCCCCCTTCGATAGCCGTCCAAACTTTAATGATCCTCTTTCTCCCATATATGGCGGTTCCTTGGGACTAGCGAGCCCTTTTCCTATTTCCACACAGGTTGCTTAAATCCTCCCCTTTCCATTCGTGTTTCAATTTTCCCACCCCTTCTTGCCCGCACCCCGCTCTCCAAACTCGCCAACACCTCGACAGAAAACCTTTCGTTTTTATTTTTCCTTTTTTGGATTTGGTGGCAGCCTCGTTAGTGATGAGGACTACTATCCTCTCTTTTTCCCCCCCCCGTCCCACCCTCCCCCACCGTTCCCGAGATTAACCTTGGCGTCTATGCCTTTAAACTTACTTCGCGGTGTCCCCTTTTCCCTAGTCCCCTCGGAAAAAATTTCTCTCCCCGGAGTTCTTATCTTTTTTCCCCCAGTTCTACCTCGCGTCCCGACATAGTATTCTCTGGCCGCTTAACCTTTTGACACGATTCCATGAAACTCCCCTTCTGGGGTGAGATGGAAAAATACGGTAGTAGGGTCTCCTTTTGTCTGACTATCCCCCCCATGTGGCCCTCCCCTTCCCCTCTTAGGCCATTTCTTCATCTTCTGGTTTCGTTCGCTTTGGCATTGAGCCTGTAGGAAGCCCCCTTCCGTTTCC